>R14__coassemble_117_pt1 | contig 66372 bp, 68 predicted proteins | sample R14__metabat2_low_PE_009 | metagenome-assembled genome bin R14 | reverse complement strand
AAAAATGAAAAATTGTCGATTCAAAGCATCTATTTTTTTAATCTATATTTAAATATTCTACGCGCAAGTTATATGAATATAGAAAAAGAATGGGATAAAGAAGCACAGATTTCTGGAATTTCTTATGCGCAACAAGAGTGTATGTGGATTCTTCATGTGCAAAACGGTCTAACACTAACTGAACTTGGAAACATTGCTCAATGGAATAAAAGCACAACTTCTGCTTTAGTTTCTCGTTTAGAAAAAAAAGGATATTTAGAAAAGAAAAAAGATGAAGGAAAATTAAAAATTTATCTAACAGAACTTGGTGATAAAATCCTAACTGACAGTATGGAAACAGAAGAATGTCAGGATTTCATGTCTTTGTTAGTCAATTACGAAAACGATGAATTAATCAAAAAAGTAGATGATGCCTTCAAACTATACAAACAGATTACCCGTAATAAAGAAAAAAATGAAGATTTTGAAAAATTCATTATCGATTATAGTAAGAATCTATTAAATGAATAAATGGAATGCTGCTGCATTCCATTTTTATATTCGAAATAAATACTTTTTCATTTCTTTTAATTCATTTATTGTTACATCTTCACTAGATATTCTTTCAACAATTTGATTTAAATTTTTTATGTAATTGGGATCCGTTTTAACACGATACATATTTGGTTTTTTTAATTTACTAATAATCGCATCTCTAAGTTGAAAATATTCCACTTCTTCATCAATCGCATCCAGCAGTTCTTTTAAAGTCCAGTGAACATTCTGTTCCGTTTCTAATGCAATACGAGGAATGTAGATATCATTTTGATGCATTTTTTCTTTCAACAAATCCATCTGTGATTCCGAGACTTTTGAAAATAATAAAAACGTTTTTCTAGAATTATCGCATTTCTTCTTAGTACCCTCTTTTAATAAAGCTCCTATTCGACTATTAAAATCTTCATCAAATAGTTCTCTATATTCTAACTTCAATTCTTTGAATATTTGAACTAATGTTTCACCATTTATCTCTTTTCCTATATACGCTAATATCATATTGTCTCCTTTGACTTACCTCTTATTTCTATATACAATACTATCATTGGAGGTTTCTTATGAAAAAAATTCTAACACGAATTTTATGTTTATGTATGATATTTGCTCTTGCAGGTTGTTCTTCAAGCAAGAACAAAGATGATATAATCACTGTCTTTGATGCTTTAGATACAACTTTAAACGCAAAAAGTGGAAAGATTACCGGTTCTATTGATTACACCACAACAACTTCTCAAAAAATCAACTATGCCTTAGAAATTATTCAAGATGGTAATCTTCAAGTAAAAGCTGACTTAGGACTAGAAGCTGGGGGAAATACTTTAGACGATTATATGCATTTCTATATTAAGGATGGAAAAACATATTTAAATTATATGGGAACAAAGTCACAAAGCATCGCTTCAAATATTGGAATTGACGTAACAAGCAACTTATCTGTATACAATCCTTTTCTAGATTTAACAGATACGGAATTAAACTCATTATTTGAATCAAGCTCTAAAGATGGAAACACTTATACCTTAGTTTTAGACGGAGAACAGTTAACAACTTTATTAGATAGTATGGGAACATTAAGCATTTCTACAGCCAAAGTGATTGCCACTTTAAAAAAGGACTACATTTCTGACTTAGAAATTGTCATTAAAGGATACCAGGCATATGATGAAACATCTTATGATGTTGATATTGACATCACCTGTACTCTAGAAGACTACAATTCCTTATCATCTATTGAGTTTCCAAGTGATTTAGAAAGCTACCAATCATGATGAATGCTTATTTTGCAGGCGGATGTTTTTGGTGCATTACCCCGATATTCAAAAGTATAACAGGCGTACAAGAAGTCATTAGCGGCTATTCAGGGGGAAAAGAAGAAAATCCAAATTATGAAGATGTAAAAGCACAACAAACAGGACATAGAGAAACGATACAAATCACTTATGATGAATCTAAGGTCTCATTTGAAAAACTTTTAAACATCTTTCTCGCCAACGTAGATCCATATGATGGACAAGGTCAATTTATTGACAAAGGATTTTCGTATACCTTAGCCATTTTTTACAACAATCAAGAAGAATACAATTTATCTTCGCGTAAGATTCACCAACTTGAAACAAAATCAAATAAAAAAGTACACATAGCACTAGAACCATTTTCCACTTTCTACAAAGCGGAAGACTATCATCAAGATTATTACTTAAAAAATCCAGAGGAATTTGAATTAGAACTTGTGCAATCTGGAAGAAAAAAGATTTTAGATGACTAAAATCTTTTTTATTTTGGATTTTTTGCCTTTATTTCTTTGTTTTCAACAATTATTCATAATATATCCCAAATAATTTGATATAATTTCTGTGAATCACAGATTTTCATATAGAATAGGAGCAGGAGATATATGTCAAAGTATAGTGCAAAAAGAAGAGATGAAATTAAGCAATTACTCATCACAGAAAAAAGAGTAGAAGTAAAGGATTTAGCAAAGAAATTCTCAGTAACAACAGAAACCATTCGTACAGATTTGGAGTATTTGGAAAAAAGCGGTGAATGTACTCGTACCCACGGTGGAGCTGTATTCCAAAGGCAAACCAGTGAAGCCAGTATGGATTTACGCAAAAAAGATCGCATCAGCACAAAGCGCTTATTAGCCAAAGAAGCCTTGCAGTTTATAGATGATGGTTCTTTGATTTACATTGACAATGCCAGTACATCACTGCCACTCGCTACTTTACTCAACACCAAGAGAAACTGTACCATTGTCACTGACAGTATTGAACTTGTCAACGAACTCTATGAAAGCAGTCATGAAATCTACTTACTAGGAGGAGCCGTTTCAAAAAAAGCGAGAAGAACAGCTGGTGATTACACCCTTAAAATGATACAATCTTTTTTCTTTGATGTATGCATTCTAGGAATGGATGGATGTCATAACACATTGGCGCCTGCCAATATGAATATAGAAGAAGTTATTTTAAATGACAGAATTCTAAAACAATCCGACTATGCGATTCTGATTTGTGATGAATCCAAGTTCAAAACAAATTCACGATACAAATTTGCTGATTTCGATGAATTTGATTGCTTAATCACAACTCACATCCCTAAAGATATGCGGCAATATGTTTCCACCAAGAAAATAATAGAAATAGGAGAGGCACAATGAACAAAATAGACCTACACATGCACTCCATCTATAGCCTGGATGGTGAAAAAACAGTACAAGAATTATTGGATATTGCGACAAGCTCAAAGATTGAAACCATCGCAATCGCTGATCATAATTCTACATTAGCTTATAAGGATATCCCAGAAAATCCAGGAGTTGAAATTATTCCTGCCATTGAAGTTGATTGCACTTTTCATGATAAGGACTTCCATATTCTAGGTTACTTTATAGACCCTTCTAATCCTGTTTGGGATGAAATCAGAGAATCTGTATCCAATATGGAAAAAGAATCTGGATTAAAACGATTAGACATCATTCAAAATCAAATGGGAATCAAAATCAATATGGATAAATTAAAAGAGCTAAGACCCAATGGTGTTTATGAAGCAGAGTCTGTTTGCGAAGTCGCTTTACAAATGCCAGAAAACGATGAGAATCCATATTTAAAAGAATTCAGGCCAGGTAAAAAACACGGAGTCAGCCCATATGTAGACTTCTTTTGGGAGTATTGTGCCAAAGGGAAATTAGCGTATTCCCCTATGGAATTTATGCCAATGGAAGAAATTATAAAAATTTATAGAAGCCAGGGAGCGCTCATCTCTCTAGCTCATCCAGGAAACAATGTCAAAGAAGATGATCAACTATTAGAAGATATTATTGCTTTAGGAATCGATGGATTAGAAGTTTATAGCTCTTATCACAGTCCGGAACAAATCGAATATTATCGTCAAGCTGCTTTAAAACACAATTTGATTATGACAGCTGGTTCTGACTTCCATGGTAAGACAAAACCACATATTCATATGGGTGATTGTCAAATGCCAAAAGAAGACGAAGAAAAGCTATTTGATATCATTCGTAATAAAAAATACTAGGAGAACAAAACAATGAGAATCGAACACATCGCAATGTATCTAAACGATTTAGAAGCTGGAAAAGAATTCTTTATTAAATACTTTTCAGCTACTTCCAACGAAATTTATCATAATCAAAAAACAGGATTCCGTTCTTATTTCTTGAGTTTTGATGATGGTGCTCGTTTAGAAATTATGAATAAACCTGTTATGGATGATTTAGAGAAGCCTCTTAATCGTACAGGGCTAGTCCATATTGCTTTTCAAGTAGGATCAAAAGAAAAAGTTGATTCTTTAACAGCTCAAATGAAAGCAGATGGTTACCAAGTCGTATCTGGACCTCGAACAACAGGTGACGGATACTATGAAAGCTGTATTATTGCTCTAGAAGGAAATCAAATTGAAATAACAGAATAAACGGACACAAAAGTGTCCGTTATTTTTATTTTTTAGAATAATGTCATTTGATTTTCTTCATCAAGACCTTCTAAAGCCCCCATTTGATCTAACTTATCCAATAAAGTTTTAGATAGTTGTGTTCGCTTTAGTACATCTTCTTTTGATAAGAATGGTTTATCCTCACGTGCAGCAACAACCGATTTACCTACGTTGTCCCCCAACCCATCTAATGATGTGAATGGTGGAATAATTGCCTTGTTGTCATCTGGATCTAAGATAAACTCATTGGCAGCAGAACGATTGATAGATACATTTGAGAAATGGAATCCTCTCAAACACATTTCTAACGCTAACTCTAATACATCATAAATTGCGTTTTCTTTATCTGACACCTTTTGCGTTTTATCTTCTCTTGCGCGTTTGATATTTGACATTCTTTGTTTAATGGCTTCCGTTCCAGCAATCATAGTTTGAATATCATATGCATCACAACGAATCGAAAAATATTGGCAATAATACACCAATGGCATATGAACCTTAAACCACGCAATACGAATTGCCATCATAACATAAGCAACAGCATGCGCTTTAGGGAACATATACTTGATTTTAAGACAAGATGATATATACCAATCTGGCACATTATGTGCTTTCATTTCCGTAATCCATTCTTCCTTCAATCCTTTTCCTTTACGCACACTTTCCATGATTGTAAAAGAAGTCTTAGAAGGAAGACCGTATCCGATTAAATCAACCATGATATCATCTCGACAACCAATAACCTCACTTAATACACATGTTCCATTATCAATTAAGTCCTTCGCATTTCCCAACCAAACATCTGTTCCATGAGATAATCCGGAAATAGAAACAAGTTCAGCAAATGTTGTCGGACGTGTTGATTCCAGAATACCACGAACAAATGGTGTGCCGAATTCAGGAATCCCCGCAGCACCCGTTGCCTGGTTATATTGTGTTGAATCAATTTTTAAAGCCTCTGTTGAAGAGAAAATAGACATCGTTGCTTGATCATTCATTGGAATTGTTTTTACATCAATACCAGAAATTTTCTCCAGCAGTTTCATAGCTGTTGGATCAACATGTCCTAAAATATCAAACTTTAAGATATTGTCATGAATTTGATGGAAGTCAAAGTGAGTTGTCTTCCATTCTGCATATGGATTATTTGCTGGATATTGAACAGGTGTAAAATCATGTACATCCATATCCAATGGCACAACAACAATTCCACCTGGATGTTGCCCAGTTGTTCGTTTTACCCCTTCGCAACATTTCGCTAAATCAATTCGTTTCGCTTCTGGATATCCACCCTCAATTTCCATTTCTTCTTCGTATCCTTTGATGTAACCATATGCCGTTTTCTCTTGAACAGTACCAACTGTACCTGCTCTGAACACATGGTCTTCACCAAATACTTCTTTTGTATATGCATGCGCCCTTGGCTGATAATCACCAGAGAAGTTTAAGTCAATATCTGGAACTTTATCTCCTTCAAATCCCAAGAATGTTTCAAATGGAATATCCTGTCCATCCCCACGCATGACTTCTCCACATACAGGACAAATTTTGTCTGGCAAATCAAAGCCTGATTTTACAGACTCATCATCAATAAACTCATAATGATGACATTTCTTACATACATAATGAGGTTTTAAGGGATTTACCTCGGTAATTCCCGACATTGTTGCGACAAAAGAAGAACCAACTGAACCTCGTGACCCAACTAAGTATCCATCCGAATTGCTCTTCTTTACCAATAGATGAGAGATATAGTAAACAACATAGTACCCGTGTCCTATAATACTATCTAATTCTCTTTTTAAACGTGCATCTACAATCTCTGGAAGCTGTTCTCCATAAACTTGATGAGCTGTTTCATAACAGATATCTCTTAATTTCTGATCTGAACCTTCAATATCAGGCGGATATAATTTGTCTTTAATTGGAAAAATAGGCTCTGTCAACTCCATTAGTTTTCGACTGTTTTCAACTACAATCTCATATGCTTTGTCAAACCCTAACCATTCAAAAGCATCAAGCATTTCCGATGTTGTCAATAAGTGCTGGTCTGGGGCACTAATTGCTTTTCTTTGTGTAGAGTTATAAATGTACAATGGATGTCTCGCATTTCCTATTGCCTTGGCATTGATATAAATGTCCCGTACACGTTTTTGATAAGGATGCACATAATGAGCATCACTTGAAGCAATAACCGGTTTTTGATAAGCATCCGCTGCCTCAATAATGAAACGTACAATTTGTTTCAAATCATCAATTGAATTAACAGCATGACGATCCAATAGGTTTTTATAACATGCCAACGGTTGTACTTCAATATAGTCATAGAACGGAATCGCATCCAGCAAATCTTTTTTTGATCGCGTATGCGCTAATTCAAAGATTTCTCCATTTTGACAAGATGAACCAATCAATAAATTTCCATTCGCTCTTTTCTTTTCAATTTCTTCTCGTGGAATTCGAGGTTCAGAAGAAGATGAACTATAAGCCAAATATTGCGTATGGCTTAAGGTAATTAGTTCAAATAATTCTTTTAGTCCAGTTTTATTCTTTGCATAAACAGTTACATGACTTGGTCTAACTTTTTTAAAACTGTCTTCTTTTTGAAGTGACTGTAACGTATCTAAGGTAGCTTGAGAGCCAACATCATTCATCATGTGGCACAGAACCTGGCTCAATACTTCCGCATCGTAATCGGCTCTATGGGCTCCTTCTCCATCATAAGCAACGCCATAATGACGACAAACCGTTCCTAAATTGTATCGTTTCGTCTCCAATAGAGCCTGTGATAATGGCCAGGTATCAATGACAGGATTTTTCAACTCCGGATACCCATTCTCCTGGCAGGCTACATTCATAAAGCCAATATCAAAATGTGCATTATGAGCAACTAATACTGCATCCCCGATAAATTCTAACAATTCAGGTAAAGCCTGTTTTATTGTTTTAGCTGTATCTACATCTCTTTGATTAATATGTGTCAAATTCATGATATTGGCAGGCAATGCTCTTTGAGGATTAATAAACATTTGTTTACGTGCAATCACCTCTCGATGTTGCATTTTAACCGCCCCAAATTCAATAATCTTATCCAAACGTTGTGATAACCCAGTTGTCTCCAGATCAAATACGACAAAAGTAGTTTCTTCTAATTTACGATGATCATTGTTAAAGATGATTTTATATTCAGGATCCACCATTACCATTTCACATCCATACAACATCTTAAATGGCTTATCTGGATTCTTTTTCATCAAAGCTTCAATTTTATGTTGTGCCATAGGGAATGCCTGAACAACCTGGTGATCACAAACACCAATGGCTTCCATTCCCCAGTCATAAGCAGTCTGAATATACTCTTCAATGGCACACACACCATCCATTTCAGAGAATGTAGAATGAACATGCCACTCAACACGCTTTGTTCCTGCTTGATCCACTCGTTTCGTTTCTTGAATCGGCTCTAATTTATTAACCAAAATGCAATCGCATTTTGAATAGCTATCGTACGTAACCTCACCTGTGATGCGCACACTCATTCCATTTTTTGCACTTTCAATATCCTCTAAAGTACAACGAGCATTTTCAAATCGTTTCGCAACAATCGCATCCTCATAGTCACTGATATACAGTAGCTGCATAGTTTTCTGGCTTTTCAAAACACGATTTTCCAAAGAAAAAATGTGACCTTCTACAACGACATTTTTTAATCCCGCCTGTAATTCAGATATTTTGTATAAAACTTTTTCATTTCTCTGATAGGTTCTTTTTTCTTCCTTTTTTGGTTTCTCTATTTCAATAACTTTAGCTTCCTCTTCTTGATTATCTTCAACTAGTTTACAGTCAATATCGACAACAATTCCGTATTTTTTCAGTTTCTCTTTTAAAGTAGGCAATCCACCTCTCAATAACAACAATCGATCTTCATCCCTGGTTGTGAACCAAATGGATTCATTTTCCTTTATTGGATGAAGAAAGCGAAAAGTACGTAAATCACTTTCTTTTTCGACCAACCATTCTACATACGAATTCAAGTCTCCTATAGAAACAGAAGCATCACGAGCATAAATTGTCACATCTACCGATACCTGATATTCCACTTTTAAATCATGAACAAATCGCTCATAAATCTCTAAAGGCAAGACATTGCTTGTTTCTATATCTAAAGTCAATTCTTTGCGAATAGAATGGTAAACTGGTTTGGTTTTAAAAGAAGCATCACTAAGATATGGCTCATATTCATCGGATAGACCTTTTTTTAAAATAATCCATGCATTGGTATTTTCCATATCTTTAACTCCTTTCTATAATGCCATTTTCTCAAAGGCGTTTTTGGCAGCTTTTTGTTCTGCTTTCTTTTTGGTTGCACCAGTTCCTTTTCCCAACAGGATATCATCCAGATATACTCCCATTGTGAAAGTAGGAGCATTGCTTGGCCCTGTCTCTTCTAATAACTTATATTGAATTGTTTTTCTAGAATCCGCTTGTATTACTTCTTGAAGATGCGTTTTATAATCCGTTACATCTTCGCCTTTTGCTTCATCAAAGACAGGTTTCATCACTTCCGTCAAAATTTCATCAACCAATGCATAGCCCTGGTCAATATAAATTGCTCCTATGCAAGCTTCAAACTGATCTGCCAAGATGCTAACACGAGTTCGTCCACCAGACTTTTCTTCTCCTACACCCAGGCGTAGATATTCATACCAACCTAATTGTTGATTTAAGCGTGCTAATGTAGCTTCGCATACAGTTTGCGCGCGCAAGGTTGTCATCTGTCCTTCTTTTAATGAAGGTTTATGATGAAAAAGCTGATCAGCAGACCATATTTGTAAAACTGCATCTCCCATAAACTCTAAACGTTCATTATCATTTCCTTGTCCTTGATGCTCATTCGCATAAGAGGAATGTGTGCAGGCTTCCTGATAAACTCTTGGATTTGAATAAGAATAGCCTTTTTTATCCATCCAATCTAAAAATGTCTTCATTCTTACAACTCCTTTAAAATACACTTAGGTACTAAAGAGGACACATCCTGTCCATATTTTAATAATTCTTTTACATTTGAACTTGAACAATACGCTAGTTCTGGTTTAGTAAACAAACAAAAAGTTTCAATATTGGCATCAAGCAAATGATTGACTACAGCCATGTTTTGTTCATACTCGAAATCAACTCCATTGCGAATTCCCCGAATTAAAACTGTGGCATCAACACTTTTACAGGCTTCAACAACCAATCCGTTCTGGATTCGGCATTCCACATTGTCTAAATGTGAACAAGATTGTGTTAACCAGCTCAGTCGTTTATCCAAAGGATAGCTTCCATTTTTTGTAGAATTTGGCGATATAAAAACCACAACTTTTTCAAATACTTTACTAGATCGTTCAATTAAGTCAATATGTCCCTTTGTTACGGGATCAAATGTCCCGCAAAATGCAGCAATTGTCATAACTCTATTCCTCCATTTCATTGTTTCGAATAGCACTAATACACTTCTGCGATATACCAATCATAACACAAATAGCCATTAGAGAAGATCCTCCTGAACTAATGAATAAAAGAGGAACTCCTGTCATTGGAATCAAACTGATAACACCTCCAATATTTATAAAAAAGTGAAGGAATAAATAAGCAGCATTTCCAACCAAAACTACTTTATACTCAATTTCATTTGTCTTAAAAGCATACTTAAACAAACGTGCAAGCAAAATTATATATAAAATCACAATACCGAATAAGCCAAAAATTCCTGTTTCTTCAATGATAACGGCAAAAATATAATCTGAATCCGCTTGTGATAAATAGCCAAATTTACGAGCCGATCCCCCAATGCCTCTTCCAAAAATATTTGAATTCGCAATTCCATATAAGGCATTGGCAGGTTGATACCCATCACCATATACGTCTTCATAAGGATTCTTACAGTTTTCAATACGAGTTACAATATGAGAAAGTGGGGTTTGTGCAAGAAACTCTGTTCCAATATCAGTAAAAACAAATAAGACAAGAATACTTATAATTCCTATAAAGAAAGCCCATTTCATGAACTTTTTCAAACCTCTTGTACATGGATAATCTGGAATCAAAACACAAATATATGTAATCATAAAAATAATAACCAGAGTTCCCGTATCTTTTTGAATCAAAATCAACAATAAGATAGCTAGAAAAGCAATCAGTGGAGTTCGATAAAAACTGCTCCAGCTCTCTAAACGATGAGGATGACGTTTGGCTAGATAAACAGCCGAAGCCACCAGCAAAATCATCACAGGTTTAGCGAACTCGGATGGTTGAATAGAGATAGAGCCAAAACGAATCCATGCTCGTGAACCACCGATTTCTTCAAAAAATTGTGTAGAGAACAACAAGGCACAAGTTCCAACAATAGCCAACCATTGAAGAGGAGCAAACCATTTGAATGTAAATATACGATTCGCAAAAAACATTGCGACATATGATACAAAAACAAAGAGGATTTGCTTACCAAATGCCTTTAGAACATACGTGGAATCAGAAGCAGTTTGTCCAACATCTGTGGATATAATCATAAAACTTCCAAAGCATATTAACACAAACACAACCATATTAATTGTAGAATCGCTATTTTTATATAAGTGTATTTTTTTCAAAAAAGAGACAAGTTTTTTAAAAAAAGAAGGTTTCTTTTCTTTTTGTACTTTAACCTTTGTCAACTCTTTCTTACTCTTTTTAGCCATGTACCCATTCTAACATATTTCAATTCCATCGACATCATGAAATCGTTTTCAACTTGTAAAGAGGTCTAAAATCATTTAGAATGTATTCGAGGAATATCTATGAAAATTAATAGTACAACCATAATTTTAGATAGTGATCCTAAAATTAGAGAAAAAAGTAAGCCAGTAACACTGCCCTTATCCGATGAGGATAGAGACTTACTGTCTAGCATGTTGAAATATGTCCGTGATTCACAAGTGGAAGAAATTGCCCAGGCCGAAGGATTACAAGCTGCTGTTGGTATTGCAGCCATTCAATTAGGAATTCCTAAACAATTGATTGTTGTAGTCGTTCCAAACGAAGATGGCTCTGTATCTGAAGTAGCCCTGGCAAATCCTAAAATTGTTTCCGAGTCCGTTCAAATCGGTTATTTGGATAATGGAGAAGGATGTTTATCTGTAAAAGATGAGCATGAAGGACATGTTTTCCGTCATGCCAGAGTCAAAGTACGTGGATATGATTTAATACAAGATAAAAAAATAACCATTTCTGCTGAAGGGTATTTTTCAATCGCTCTTCAACACGAAATTGACCATTTATCTGGTATTTTGTTTTATGACCACATTGACCCTAATGACCCATGGAAAGAAGACGAAGAGGCAGAAGTCATTTAACTTCTGTTTTTTTGCCTAAACACATAATATTATAGCTATAGAAAGAAGGTTACTATGCCATATAATAAACAAGGGCAAATGAGCAACCAAAAGTCACAAGGGAAGAATAGCGCCCAAATTCAGAAAACAGATACATTAATCTATGCCTTAGGTGGCTTAGGTGAAGTCGGTAAGAATATGTACTGTTATGAACACGATAATGAAATTTGCATCATTGATTGCGGTGTTCTTTTTCCTGGTGATGACCTTTTAGGTGTGGACTATGTCATTCCAGATTACCATCATTTAATACGTATGAACAAGAAGAATAAGTTTCTTGTCATCACTCATGGTCATGAAGACCATATTGGTGGTATACCTTACTTATTAAAACAAGTACAGATTGACGCTATTTATGCTCCAAGATTTGCCAAAGCCTTAATTCAAAAGAAACTATCCGAACATAAAGGATTAGAAAAAACAAAAATAATTGAAATTAACGAAGATTCAAGAATAAAAACAAAATATTTTACAGTTGGTTTCTTTAACACGATTCATTCAATACCTGATTCATTAGGAGTCCTGGTTACTACGCCAAATGGATCTATTGTTCATACAGGTGATTTTAAGTTTGACTTAACGCCAGTAGGAACCAATGCTGATTATCAGAAAATGGCATATATTGGCGCTTTAAAACCAGATTTATTGATGTCTGACTCTACAAACTCTGCTGTCCAGGAATTTTCTATATCCGAAAAGAAAGTAGCAGATGAAATATTGAATATCTTCCGTAAAACGAAATATCGATTGATTGTCGCCACTTTTGCTAGTAACGTCCATCGTGTCGCCCAAATTATGGAAGCTGCAGTTAAGTGCAATCGTAAAGTTGTTGTATTTGGACGAAGCATGGAAAATGTGGTAGAAATAGGACGTCAAATGGGAGCTATTCACGTTAAAGATAGTGACTTATTAGACCCAGAAGATTTATCATTTACACCTGATAATCGTATTTGTATTCTTTGTACCGGTTCTCAAGGTGAGCCACTTGCTGCTCTTTCCAGAATTGCGAATGGAACCCATCGATACATCCATCTAAAACCTGGAGATACGATTGTCTTTTCCAGCAATCCAATTCCTGGAAATGATACAAATGTCAACAAAGTTATTGATAAATTATTTAGAAGTGGTGCTACTGTACTGACAAAATCGGTATTAAACAATCTTCATACCACTGGACATGCCAGCAAGGAAGAGCAAAAATTGATGTTACAGTTAATCAATCCAAAATATTTTATGCCAATCCATGGAGAGTTTAAAATGTTAATTCAGCATAGACAAACAGCCATGGAAATTGGAATACCTAAAGAAAACATCTTTATCTGTGCAAACGGCGACATTTTAATTTTAAGAGAACATGAGATTATTCCTAGTGATTGGCGATACCAAGGTGATGATATCTATGTAGACGGAAATGACATCTCTGGTCTATCCACAGCTGTATTGAAAGATCGTAGAATTTTAGCCGATAATGGATTGGTTTCTGTAGTGATTGCGATTGATTCCAAGCAAAACAAAATTTTAATGCGACCAGTCATTGTTTCAAGAGGATTTGTATTCATTAAAGATTCTCAAAGTCTAATTAAAGAAGCTGAAATGATTGTTTATAATTCATTACTCGAAAAAATGAAAGAAAAAACAACATTCTCTGAAATTAAAAACTGTGTTCGTTCTACTTTAGAACCTTTCTTATATAAGAAAACACACCGAAATCCAATTGTGATTCCTGTCATTATTAATTCCAGGCAAACAATGGAAGAATTACAACAGAATCGAAAATCCTATAAGAAAAGATAAATGAGCATATTGCTCATTTTTTCTTTTAATATGGTATAATCATCACTACAGAGGTGTAGAAATGGATAAAACAAGAAAACGGCTCTTTATCATAGTAGGCATTTTAATGTGCATGTCTCTTACATTAAACATATGTTTATATATGGCTTTTTATGTATTTCCTAATCAACTAAAGGTGAATTATACAGAACTCAAAAGCAGTAAAATACCTCAAAGTCTAAACGATGTATCCATAGTCTACTTTACCGACTTACAATATGGAGAATTTGAAACAGAAGAAAAATTTGAGAATCTATTAGATACAATCAAAGATTTAAATCCCGATATTCTTATATTTGGTGGTGATTTTTTTGACAGTGATTTTGAAACAAATGATGAACTAAACTGGCAAATCATGACACTTATAAATGAAATTGAAGCTCCACTGGGAAAATATGCTGTATGGGGCGAAAAAGATATCGAAAATGAAAATCACTTAAATGCTCTTAACTGGATCTATTCGCAAAGCCAGATTGAAGTATTAAATGATTCCTGTGCAAAAATCACAAATAGAGAAGCAGAAGGCATCTATATTTTGGGTTTATCAAATGAGCCAAATTATGACTACATTAGTGCAAACACCAACAGCAACAATTATAATCTGCTGATTACACATAAACCAGATAACCTAACGAACTCTGCCTTGGAATTAGCATCCATTGATTTAGCTTTGGCCGGTCATTCTCACGGAACGCAAATTAGCATTCCTATATATGGTGGATACCAAACGATAGAGGGAGCCTCTACTATCAATCATGATAAAGGAGAAAATTTATCATTTGATTACATCATTTCAACCGGCGTAGGCTGTACCAATATAAATGCTCGTTTCAATTCCACTCCTGAAATATATAACTTCGTATTAAAAAGCAAAGGGCTGTAACAATCTGTTTATAGCCTTTTTTATGACAAATTTTTGACATTTTTATGTTTGTTTTATGGGTATTCTTTTTTCATCTTTTTCTAGAATATAGACAGATGGAGGTATCGAAAATGAAAAAACAAACTATATTAGCTGCAGCTTTATCAATGTCTTTAGTAGGTGGTATGTACATGACAATGCCTATTCTTGCCAATGAATCGACTCCTGTAGCCGATGAATCCTACGATGAATTATATGAAAAAATTTTATCCTATGAAATAAAAGCAGGATGGTACGGAAATTTATCAGCAGATGAAATCAAACAACTCGATTCTTTATATGAAGAATATTACGAAAATGAATCAGAAGAATTAGAAAACGAAATCTTAGAATTGGAAATCAAAGCTGGATATTATGGAAATTTAACAAAAAGTGAAATTAAAGAATTAAATGAATTGTATGAAAGTTATTATGATTGCGATGAAGACCAGTGGGATGAAATAGATAGTCAAATCTTAAAATTTGAAATAAAGGCTGGATTCTATGGTGATTTAACTGAAACAGAAGTAAATGAATTAAATTCTTTATACCAACAAGAAGATGACATTTATTATGAAGCCTATGAATCGAATGAAGACAGTTTAGATTCTTATCAAGATACATTAGATGAAATCGAAGATCAAATCTTAGATTTGGAAATCAGAGCTGGGTATTATGGAAATTTAACAAAAAAAGAAATCGAAAAATTAAATTCATATTATGAAGACTATGATGAAAATGAGGATGCGATTTTAGAATTAGAAATCAAAGCCGGTTACTATGGAAACCTTACTTCGCAAGAAGTAAAGGAATACAATGCCTTATTAGATGAATATTATGAGCAAGAAATAGAAGATTACGACTTTGAAGAAGATACATACAATGAAAACATGTATTCAGTAGAATTTTAGTTTATAATAAACCTGTTACCAACAGGTTTATTTAATTTGAGGAATGATTATGACAAAAATAATATATGCAGCAGATGATGAGCAAGATATTTTAGACATCATGAATGAATTTTTATGTAATGCAGGATATGAAGTGCATACTTTTTTATGCGGAGATGACCTATTTGAAGAATTTAAAAAGAAACCATGTGATCTTGTTCTATTGGATATTATGATGCCCGGAAATGATGGGCTAACAATCTGTAAAAATATACGGCAGATATCCAATGTACCTATCATCATTTTAACAGCAAAAGAAAGTGAAGCTTATCATATGAAAGGTTTTATGCTGGGAACAGATGATTATTTAATAAAACCATTTTCTCCATCTTTACTGGTTATGCATGTCAAAGCTTTGTTGAGAAGAGCAGAAACCAAGGAAGCCAAAGAAAAAAATATTCAATATGGAGATATTGTTTATTCCAATTCTAGTCACGAGGTTTTATGCAATGGCAAGAACATCGGCTTAACTATGACGGAATTTTCTTTACTCGGATGTCTTTTAGAAAATAACGGAAATGCTTTATCAAGAGATGAGTTATTAAATAAAGTATGGGGTATAGATAATGAAGATATTGAAACAAGAGTCACAGATGAAACAATTCGCCGTATACGAAAAAAGTTAAAATTAGCGGGCAGTCGTGTAAAAATCAGTGCCATCTGGGGATTCGGTTATAAATTGGAGATAGACCATGAAAACTAGATATAAAATAGCTTTAATCGTATCAGTCAGTGTTATGGCCACCTTACTATCTGTTTTATTAATCTTTAATATCGCCATGAACCAACAGATGACGAAAAGAGTAAACGAAGCCTTTGCGTCTGTTACTGATTATGAAAGTGAAGAATCTCCTTTATACTATGCTGATTATATTGTCGTCTATGATGACGAATATCAAAATTTTTTAAACAGAGGATATTACTCCAATAAACAAGAAAAAATCATTGAATATTGTAAAGAACATACATTTACTAAAATTAAAAAAGCAGTCATTGATTCACGTACCTATTATTTAAAAGTAGAAGAAGAACAGGATTATCATTTTGGGACTTATTCATATATTTATTATGTCGATGTAACTGGAGAGCCAGAAATGATTTCCAGAATTAACTGGATTTTTCTAATTGCAGCCTTAATTACAAGTCTACTGGGAAGCATTGAAGGATATATTGTTGGGAAGAAATTGGAAGAAAATCGGTTGAGTCAAAAACAATTCTTTGAAAACACATCTCATGAATTAAAAACCCCATTAGCATCCATACGCGGATATGCTGAAGGAATGCAGATTGGTGTTGTAACAGATATTAAAAAAGCAAGTCGTGTTATTCTATCACAAACAGATCAGATGTCAAAACTAGTAGATGATATTTTGAATATTGCGAAATTAGAGAGTGGTGCTTTAAAAGTAAAGAAAGAAAACGTATTGATTGCTCAATGCATTCAAAATACATTAATGCCCTTCGAGCAAATGGTTTTAAATAAGCATTTACAAGTAACTTTGGATTTAAACGATGGAAGTATGCAGGTAGATGCAGATTTATTTAGTCATGCTTTATCAAATTTATTTTCAAATTCGATAAAATATGCCAATGAATATATTGTGATTTCAAATACTTCTAAATCTATAACAGTCTGGAATGATACGGATATTTCTGATGATGAATTGCAACATATATTTGAAAGATTCTATACTGGTAAAAATGGGAATACGGGAATTGGATTGGCATTATGTAAAGATATTGTTGAATTACACGGCTATAAAATCAGTGCCAAGCGTTTAAATAATGGAATTTGTTTTAAAATTGAAATGTAAAGGGCTGTAAATCGTTACAGCCCTTTTTAATTAATTGTTTTATGTTGAACTTTTAATCGGTTTAAAGCCCTTGCCAAATTAGCTTCTGCAACATAATACTCATGAATACTTTTCTTTTGAAGAATTTCTTCTTGAGCTCGAGCTGCTGCTCTTTCAGCACGCTTAATATCGATTTCTTCAGGCCTTTCAATGGATTCCACCAACAATAAGACCTCATTATTTTCGATTTTCATCATTCCCGATGAAATAACTGCTTTTTGGTCTTCTCCATTTGGAATGCGATAAATAAGTTCTCCTGGAACAATCGCAAAAATCATATTTGTATGATCCGCCCATACGCCATACATCCCATCATTGGTCGGAACAATAATAGATTCACAATCTCCTTGGTAAAAAATGCGATCACATGCATAAATTTGAATATGAAATGCTTTCATCTTATTCACCTGTTAATTTTTTTGCTTTTTCAACAACTTCATCAATAACTCCAACATTGAAGAAAGCTGCTTCAGGATATTGATCCATTTCTCCATCTAAAATCATCTTGAAGCCGCGTAATGTTTCTTGAATAGGTACATACGCTCCCTTAACACCTGTGAATTTTTCTGCCACAAACATCGGTTGTGATAAGAAACGTTGAATCTTACGTGCACGAGCAACAACCAATTTGTCCTCATCACCCAACTCATCCATTCCTAGAATCGCAATAATATCCTGCAATTCATTGTATTTCTGTAACATTTCTTGAACTTTTCGCGCAATTTCATAATGCTCTTCTCCAACAATAGATGCTTCCAGAATACGACTGGATGATTCAAGAGGATCAACCGCTGGATAAATTCCCTGTTCAGCTACTTTACGGCTTAAAACTGTTGTCGAATCCAAGTGAGTAAATGTTGTTGCAGGAGCAGGATCGGTAAGGTCATCAGCTGGAACATAGACTGCCTGAACAGAAGTAACAGACCCATTCCGTGTAGATGTTATACGCTCTTGCAATTGTCCCATCTCGTTAGCTAAAGTTGGTTGATATCCTACTGCCGAAGGCATACGTCCTAATAAAGTAGAAACTTCACTACCAGCCTGTACAAAACGGAAAATATTATCAATAAACAATAATACGTCTTTCTTTTCTTCATCACGGAAGTACTCCGCCATAGTCAATCCTGTTAAAGCAACACGCATACGAACACCAGGCGACTCATTCATTTGTCCAAATACAAGAGCTGTTTTTTCACTAACACCACTCTCTTGCATTTCACGCCATAAATCGTTTCCTTCACGACTTCTTTCTCCTACACCGGTAAAAATAGAATATCCACCATGTTCAGTCGCAATATTGTGAATTAATTCTTGAATTAGAACCGTTTTTCCAACACCGGCTCCACCGAATAATCCAATCTTTCCACCTTTTGGATAAGGCTCAAGTAAATCAATAACTTTAATACCTGTTTCAAGAATTTCAACAGCTGGTCTTTGATCAGCAAATGAAGGAGCGGGACGATGAATTTCCCAGCGAGGCGCATCACTCGAAACAGCCTCTTTACCATCAATTGGATCACCCAATACATTAAACATTCGACTTAATGTGCACTCTCCTACAGGTACTTGAATGGTTTTTCCATTGGATTCCACTTTCATTCCACGATACATTCCTTCGCTTTGTGCCAGCATAATGCAACGAACTGTATCATGACCTATATGTTGTGCTACTTCCATAACACGTTTTTCACCATTTAATTTCAGAGTAAGGGCATCTTTAATTTTTGGAAGCTGACCATCTTCAAATGTAACATCCACAACAGGACCAGATATTTCTGTAATAGTACCTATGCTCATTGGTTTTCCTCCCTTTTCTTTCGTTTCGCTCTTTGGGCTTTTGCCCCTGCTGAAACCTCTGTTATTTCTTGTGTTATCGCTGCTTGTCGCACGCGATTGTATTCAACTGACAATTCAGCCAGTAGTTTTTCAGCATTTTCATTTGCAGAATTCATAGCTGTCATACGTGCATTTTGTTCACTACAAAAAGAATCTACTAATGCACTATAAATAAAACCAGCAACATATCCTGGAACAATTCCATCTAAAACCTTTCCCAATGAAGGTTGGAATTCAAATGGTGTTTTTACTTCTTTTTCTGAATTTCCATCATCAAAGTGTTGATGGTGGAAAGGCAATATACGAGTCGCAATAGCCTGTTCCTCAATTGCAGACTTCATATCCGTATAAATCACAAACATTTTATCCATTTTATTTGAATTGAACAGTTCTAATAAAAGAGCTGCGATTTCTCGAGCTCGATCCATTGTTGGATTTTGAGCGGTATAAAGAAAACTTCGTTCGATTGGAATATTATGTTTTGAAAAGTAATTACGCCCATATTCACCAACTACAAACAATAGAGTATCTGGATGATTATGCAACATTTCTTCTGCCTTTTTTATGACATTCATATTGTAAGCCCCAGCTAATCCTTTATCTGCTGTAATGACTAAACACCCATACGTTCCATTTAGTTTTCCTTCATCTGGATAAAAATATTTACTATTAATATGTTCAGAGTCACGAAAAATACGCTTAATTTCAGACTGAAGAGCATTGAAATAAGGTTTCGTCAGTTCCAGTTCAGCTTTTGCTTTTCGCATTTTTGTCGAAGAAATCAAATACATCGCATTGGTAATCTTCTGCATATCTTGAATGGAATTCATACGGCTTTTTATTTCTTTGGTATTAGCCATATTATTCTCCTTCTAATTCTTTTTCTAAAAATGCATCCGCTAAACTAATAATTCTTTTCTTTATTTCATCCGACAATTTACCTGTTCTTTGCAGTTCATCACAAACATCAGGAGCAGTTTGTGATATATATTCACATAACTCCATTTTAAAAGAGTCAATTCTCTTAACATCTATATGTTGGAAAGTGTGATGCATAGCAGCAACTAAAATCACAACTTGCTGCCATTGTTGTAAAGGAGCATATTGAGCTTGGCGTAAAATTCGCATCAGACTTTGCCCATATGCCAATTGTTCCTTTGTAGAATCATCAAGATCCGAAGAGAACTGCATAAAAACTTCCATCTCACGATATTGTGCTAAGTCCAAGCGCAAAGTTCCAGCTGCTTTTTTCATGGCAGATGTTTGCGCATCTCCACCTACACGAGATACAGATAAACCAACATTTACAGCCGGTCTCTGTCCTGAGAAAAACAATTCACTTTCCAAGAAAATCTGACCATCTGTAATGGAAATAATATTGGTTGGAATATATGCTGATACGTCCCCTGCCTGCGTTTCAACAATAGGCAGAGCTGTCATACTTCCACCTCCAAGTTCATCACTTAGATGAGCTGAACGTTCTAATAATCTTGAGTGCAAATAGAATACATCCCCGGGATATGCTTCACGTCCTGGTGATCGTTCCAACAGCAAACTCAATGCACGATAAGCAACTGCATGTTTTGATAAATCATCATAAACAATCAAGACATCAGCTCCTTGCTGCATAAAATATTCACCCATAGCACAAGCAGAATATGGAGCGATGTATTGAATAGGAGCAGAATCACTAGCTGTTGCGCATACAACGATGGAATAATCTAGCGCATCGTGCTTACGTAATGTTTCAACCAGTTGTGCCACAGAGCTTGCTTTTTGCCCAATGGCAACATAAATACAAATTACATTTTTCCCTTTTTGATTCAAAATTGTATCTAATGCGATTGCTGTTTTACCTGTTTGCCTATCTCCAATAATTAATTCACGTTGTCCTCTACCAATAGGGAACATTGAATCAATTGTTAATAATCCCGTTTCTAAAGGCTTATTAACAGGTTGTCTGTCAATAATACCTGGAGCAGGTCGTTCAATCATATAATATTTTTTAGAATATACAGGACCCTTATCGTCTATCAAATTTCCTAAAGGGTCAATAACACGTCCCACGTATTCATTGCTGACAGGGATACCAGCCATTTTTCCAGTTCGCCTTACAACACTGCCTTCCATGATTTCTCTATCATCCCCAAAGACAATGCAACCAATTGAATTTTTTTGTAAGTCTTGGACCATCCCTCTTGTTCCATCTTCAAACAAAAGAATTTCTCCATAGGCAGCATCCTCTAATCCTGATATCGTAGCAATTCCATCACCAATTGTTTCCACATGTCCGATTTGTTGAGCCATGGCAGATGGTGTCCATTTATCCAGGCTATCTTTCAATAAAGGGATAACATCACTTCGAGACTTATTAATGGCATTTAACCATAATTCTTCCAACTGGCTCATTCGAGCATCTGTTGTCCAATCATAGTGATCAATCCCAACTTCTAATTTGAAACCATTATGAATGCTTTTATCCTCATTCCATTGAAGCTCAATATCCTGACCATATTTATCCACTAAAAAAGATGATATTTCTTGTTTTTGTGCTTCATTAGGGGCTACATCTGACCATAAATACGCAATATTTTTTTCTAATTTTTTAGTTTTCATTATCCTGGCCACCTTTTGACGCTTCTACAAATTGAGCATATGGATCGTTACCAGTTTCAATGATTTTACGAGCGGCTTGGGAAGCTAACAAAGTAATTTCTTCTCTGGCTTCATCCATCATCTGCTGTTTTTCTCTTTCTGCATTAATATGTGCTACTTTTATAATTTGTTCAGCATCCGCTTGTGCATGTTTCTTTTGTTCTTGAGCAGCCATATCCAATTCTTTGTTAGCTTGTGCTTTCATTTGATCAATTTCTGATTGTGCATTGGCTAACTTATCTTCATATTCAATTTTTGTATCATTTGCTTGCTGCATCACAAGACGAGCCTGATCTTCCATTGATTGATATTCTTGCACTCTTTTATCCATGAAATCTTTCACTGGTTTATATAATAGTAAATACAATCCACCTGCTAGAATCACAAAATTAAGCATGTGTAATAGTATTTGTTGAAAATCTATATTTAAAGGCATAAACAACCTCCTATAATACGAAGATAATTAAAATCGCAACGATTAAAGCATAGATAATTGCTGTTTCAATAAATACTAAACCCAACATCAATAAAGTTTGAATTTTTCCACTTGCTTCTGGTTGTTTAGAAACACCTTCTGCCGATTTTGAAATAGCTAAACCCATACCAATCGCACCAGCAGCAGCTGCAAGTCCAATCGCAATAGCAGAGGCAATGGCCTTATCTCCCGTTGCGCTGGCAGTTTCATTTACTTCTTCAGCAAAAATTGGCATATTCACGCTTAATACAGTCAACATTCCTAATACAGATGCACTAATATTTCTAACTAATTTTTTCATATATTTTCCTCTCTTTAGGCAATTGCCTTTTTATTCTTTTTTACTTTTTCTTTTTTCTTTACCGGCTCGGATACTTCGCCATAGAATACCGATGTCAACATTGTCAATACATACGTTTGAATCAAAGCATGTAGACAAGTAAACATGATTCCAACTAAAACCGGTAAAACAAAACTTAAATTTATATAATAGTAAACAAGTTCAGTAACCAATAGACCACTTAATAAGGCTCCAAATAAACGGAAACTCATTGAAATAGGTAAGGAGAATTCTTTTAAAGTTAGGCCTACACCTTTTATGCCGTTTCCTGCAATCCCACCAGATAAAATTGCCAAATAAGATAAAACACCTAATGAAATAGCTCCATTAATATCCGCAAGCGGAGCACACATGGCCATAGAGACACCTTCGGTAGTAATCAATTGAACTCCAAACAATTCTGTAATCGTTCCAACAAAAATATAAACTCCGGCACCAAATATATAGGCTCCTAAAAATTTATTTCTATGCGGACTATTCGTCTTTGCTAGATTGTCAAAAAATCCAACCAACATTTCTAAACATAACTGAAATCTTCCTGGAATGTTCTTGAACTTTGGAATCACAAAAATTCGAATTAGTAAAGCAATCAGCAACAAAGTACAAGTAACAATGATTCCCGAGGCTAGCGCCGGGTTCACATTAATAAGTCCAAAAAGACTAATCTTATTGGTTTCATGCAACACTGCATCTCGCATTGTTTCTTTAATGGTCTCATTTTTCGCATTTCCAGGTACTAAAAGAGAGCCTGCAAGAAGTAAAGCAACAGCACCAAGTATAATCCCAATATTTATGTTTCTTTGTTTCTTACTCATAATTCACTCCTTCCTAATGAGTATAAAAAACCCCCTATCAGTCCGATAAGGGCTTTTAGGTAAGTTCTATACGACTCTGTATTTTTTCAAATACCCTACACCGAATATTACACCTGAACCATTCAAAAAACAAGAACGCCACAGTCATGATAGCGTTTTCATCAAATAAAAAAATAAGTCTGTTCTTCAGAAACAACCTTTTCATTTGTTTTTTATGAAAAGATAGTGGATAATAGGCTACAAGCGAGGTGCATTATGAAATTTAGCGATATTGACTTTTCTGCCATTTCCAGAATGATGGATAATATGAGCGAAGACCAAAAAAGCCAGATTAATGAAATGGCTGAAAATATGATGAACAATATAAATAAAGAACCCATTCAACAACAAGAAGAAGATATGGACATGTATGAATTTTTACATATTGATGAAGAAGCATATGCTTCATTGGGTCCTGTACTTGACATAATTGAACAAGCTGTGGATTTAGAGCAATATTATGAAGATACACAAGAAGTAGACTTTAGTGCTTCTGTCCTATTTTATGCAAAGGCAATATTAAACGTCTTAAGAAAACATCATTATTCCATTTATAAAAATGTTTTAGAAACCAATGGTTTTTCCAATCCCAATATCACAACTATTCAATCCTATTTAGTACCACTATTAAATGATGAAAATCTACACAAGCTTCAAGATGAAGACTTTGGTTCATTACAAGGATGGGTAGATCATAAAAACTTTTTAATGCAGATGGCCGTTTTATTAAACAGAGCTGAATATGACTTTATTTCTTACCAAGATCTACAATCACTTAAAGAACAAATTTTCGATCAAAAAAGATTATTAAACATTTTAGAATTAGTATAAAAAAAGGAGTAGTTCGCTTTTGAACTATTCCTTTCATTTTAATAAATCGCATTCAACACAAATTTTGCCAACTCACCTTTTGTATTAAATTCAGAAGGATTAATATTCATTTGATTCTGATTATTAAACTCTACATTAAAGCAATGCCCCATTGCTTCAGTAATACGACAAATCCCATTATCTTCTCTGTTTCCATTGAATTGCCATAAAAGATCATTTAACACTGTTTTTGTTTCATTAAAGCTCATATATTTTTCTCCCAAAAAAAAGAAAGAGGAACCCAAAAAATGATTCCCCTTTTATCACCGGGTTTTATTGTATCACTAAAAGCCAAAGATTTGAAGAAGAAATTCGCTTATTTCAACTAATATTTTTTCTTCATCCATGGGACAAACCATTTATTAAAAATCCATACCCAAAGCAAGGCAAATAGAAAGCCACCTAAAATATCAGAAGGATAATGGAGTCCCATAGCCATTCTTGACCAGGATACCAAAAAGGCCATCACAAGTGATAAAGTACCAAATTTTTTATCAAAAAGTTTGTAGTACATCATCGCAAGCGTAAAAGAATAAAGTGTGTGTCCTGATGGAAAAGAAGCATCAATCGGATATACAACAGGCGTTAGATACGTATATGTTTCATATGGTCTAGGTCGATTGATGATTGCCTTTAAAGCAACTGCACAACTAAACCAGGCAACAACTAAACAAAGCAATGCACAAATTGCTTTCCATCTTGTATCTTTTTTTACCAAGAAATATATAATAGGTATAAAAAAGAAAACTAAACAAACATAAGAAATAAACCACCAGACATGATTCATAAAAGGGGAACGGAATTGTTCCAGCCAATATAGAAAATCAGCTTCCCACTGCATAATAATCCCTCATTTCTCTTACTTTTCCATTCTAACAAAAATTCTAATTATTTTGAATGAATAGTTCGAAAGTGAGTATAATAAAAGTATGGAGGATTACGTATGAAATATGATTTCACTTCAAAAATGAATCGAAAAGGACATGATGCGATTGCCTTAGATATTATTCCTGTAGATGGAGCCCAAATCAAGGAAGGATTTGATGCTATACCTATGTGGGTAGCAGATATGAATTTCCCTGTTTTACCAACCATTCAAGAATCCATCATAAAAAGAGTCAACGAACCCCACTTTGGATATTTTTCATTACCTGCAGACTACTTCAATAAAATCATTCACTGGCAAGAGGTTAGAAATAACGTCTATGGCATACAACCAGAAAATATAGGATACGAAAATGGTGTTTTAGGATGTGTTGCTTCTGCCATTCAAGCATTTACACTTCCTGGAGAAGCTATTTTAGTACACTCACCTACCTATATTGGTTTTACTGGTGTAATGAATAACGCTGGAAGAAAAATTGTTCATAGTGCCTTGTATCAAGATGAAAACAACATTTGGCGCATGGACTATGATGACATGGATAAAAAATGTAAAGAGAACAATATACACTTTGCGATTTTTTGTTCACCTCACAACCCAACAGGACGTGTTTGGGAAAAAGAAGAAATCGAAAAAGCTATGGAAGTTTATCGCAAAAATGATTGTGTTGTTATTAGTGATGAAATTTGGTCAGATATTATTTTAAAAGGATATAAACACATTCCCACGCAAAGTATCAATGAAGATGCCAAGCAAAGAACCATCGCAATTTATGCACCAAGCAAAACGTTTAATTTAGCTGGTTTAGTTGGATCGTATCACATCATCTACAATAAAACATTAAAAGACCGTGTTGGTAAAGCTTCCGAAATGTCACACTACAATATGGCTAATATTCTTTCTGTTTACGCTTTAGAAGGAGCCTATCAAAAAGAAGGAGAAGAATGGGTGAATGAATTGCGAGAAACCATCACTAAGAATGTTGATTTTGCCTATGATTTTATCCAAGAGAATTTTAAAGGTGTAAAACTATCCAAACCACAAGGTACCTATATGTTGTATCTAGACTTCACAGAGTATTGCCAAATGAATAATACAAATATTGACAACCTGTTAAAAGAAGCCATTGCGGTTGGTGTCATTTGGCAAGATGGCAGGCCATTCATCAAAGAAAATACCATTCGTATGAATCTAGCCCTTCCTTTTGACATTGTTAAAGAAGCATTCAATCGATTAAAAATATATGTGATAAAATAAGCACTTCGGTGCTTATTTTTTATAAGCTTACCAACTAAAAAAACAGGTCATTTAACCTGTAAAAAATCATTAAAATTTTTTTCTATTTGTTTTTTCACCTTTTCTAAAGAAACATTTTTAAGCAAGCTTATTTGCTCTAAACTTCTTTGAAGAGTTGCTAAATAATCACGTTTTCCAAGTGCCCACTCAATGGCATCTATACCATCGGATTCAATCAACATTTTATTCAAAGGTACCTTCTTGGCAACATTTGATACTGTATCATCAATTCCAATAGAAGGACCTATGGTAAAAAAACAACCCAGCTCAATGTACTCTTCTAAATAGTCATATCTCGAATACCAATGAACTAAATATTGATTCGGATATTTTCGAATGAATTCTAAAGCTTCCTTCTCCATTCCTTTTAAATGAAGAATGACTGGTTTATGCTGATTTGATGCATATTGAAGTTGTTTTTCAAATACTTCTTCTTGTAGATTTAAATCCGTATTACACCAGACATTATCCAACCCAATTTCTCCAATAATAGAAGCTTTTTCCAAATAAGGATAAAAAGAGTCATAACTAACAGAATCAACATGCCACGGATGAATTCCACAACTATAATGAAATGAGTATTGATTTAATAACGTTTGCACTAAGTTAAATTCCTCTTCATTTTCAACGTTGCAAATCCCATCAATTTGATTTGATTTAAGTTCTTTAAATAAAGCAGCACTATAATGAAAATGCGCATCATTCATAATTTTCACCTTTTAAAAGTTCAAATACATCTTGCTTCAGTTCACCTTGAGAGAATAACCATTCGCGTGATTTTTTTACATTGCTTAAATCAATTTCACGAATAATGGAGGCCGGACGATGGGATAGTATCAAAATACGATCCGCTAAATATAAAGCCTCATCAATATCGTGCGTAACCAATAAAGTTGTATTATTATAGTCACTTCTTAGTTTCAATAGCCAATCCTGCATATCATTACGCGTGATTACATCCAAAGCTCCAAATGGTTCATCTAATAAAAGAATATCTGCCTTGCATAATGCCGTTCGTAAAAAAGCCGCTCTTTGCCGCATTCCACCAGATAGTTCATTTGGATAGGCATTTTCATAGCCTTCTAATCCAAACGTTTTAAACTCTTCTTGCGCTCTGTTTGTCGCATTTTGTTTATCATGATTGATTTGCCCATACAAAGTCACATTTTCCAATATCGTTTTCCACGGAAGCAGTAAATCACTTTGTGGCATGTACGCAAAGTGATCACTGACCCCTTTTATTTCTTTTTCATCAACGAACACATGTCCACTTTCTGGTTGAAGTAGACCAGCCAATACATTTAGAATTGTCGACTTTCCACATCCACTTGGGCCTAAAAGGGCGATAAATTCTTGTTCTTTTACTTGCATATTGACATGATTTAATACCTTTACATCTCCAAAGGACAGGTTCAAGTCTTCAATTCGTAATTTCATAAAACTCCTATTCCGTAATGAATTCGTTTGTATATTGACTAGAAGCTTCTATTGTTTGACTAATCAATCCATATTCATACATAAAATCTGTATAGTTATCCCAAACAGAATCTTTCATCAATCCCCAAGTATCACTATCTTTTGAATATTGAGAACTTAAGTATTCTTGTGATTTCTTTAAGAATTCTAAATCTGTATCTGGTAAAGCTGCATCGTGTAAAATTTCAGCTGATTCTTCCACATTATCAATCGCATATTCATATCCTTTTTTCGTTGCCGCAATAAACGCTTTAACTGTATCTGGATCGTTTTCAATCATATCATCATTTGTGATAATAACAGGTGTATAGTAATCCAATCTTTCATCTAAATCAGAACATGCAATATAATTCAAATCATATCCATCCATAATACCTTGGGTAACAGCCCATCCATAGAATTCCCACTGAATATTAACTTTGTCACTTCCTGTTTCAGCGGATAAAGAAGCAAATCCTGAACCATCAGCACCAACAATCGTCAATTTACTAAAATCTGCATCGTATTTTGTCATTACAGCTTGAATGACAGCTTCTTCACTAGGAGCACCCCATCCAGCATAAGTCTTTCCTTCAAAGTCTTTGGGTGTAGTAATGTTGGCATCTTTCAAAGAAACAAATCCTGAAGTATTGTGTTGAATAATAGTTGCAATGGCTTTAATAGGTAAAGCTTCTTCTGCCGTTAAAGCATAAGTGACATCTTCTTGATACGATACACCAAAATCTGCTTTTCCAGTGGCAACCATTGTAGTTGTGGCATTATCACCTGGTTCAATAATTTCTACATCCAATCCAGCTTCTTGATAATATCCTTTTTCTTGAGCAACGTAGAATCCTGTATGATTTGTATTTGGAGTATAATCCAACATTAAGGTAACCTTTTTTAAATCAGATGTTGATTCACTTGAATCACTGCTAGACGAACTACAAGCACAACAAGATACAATCATTGCTCCTGTTAATAAAATAGATGTTAATTTTTTCATTTGTTTTTGTCCTTCTTTCTTAGATGCGGAAACGCTAGATACTCAATCAAGCTAACCGCCAAATTTAATAAAACACTCCATATAATAATCACGATTACGCAGGCAAACACTTTATCCAGCATATATCCATTTTTTACCCGTAACATATAGTATCCCAGTCCTGCTGAAGAAGATAACCATTCGCCTACAATGGCTCCTCCTATACAATAGGTTGCCGCTACTTTTAAGCCAGAAAATAAACCTAGTGCTCCCGCCGGAATTTTTACCATGGTATAAATTTGCCATGTGTTGGCACCAAAACTCTTTAATAAATTTATTTGATTTTGATCCACTTGTCCTAGTGCATCGCAAAAAGAAATCACGATAGGAAAGAAACACATAAATATAACAATTAATACCTTTGGTGCCATTCCAAATCCTAACCAAATAGAAAATAAAGGCCCTAGAACCATAACTGGTACAGTTTGCGTCACAATCAAATACGGATAAACACTTGTTTTAAATGTTTTTGACAAATCCATGCCAATCGCAATCAATATTGCCAAAACTGTTGAAATCGCTAAACCAATCAACGCCTCTTCTAAGGACACCATAGAATGCATCCAAAGAGTAGAAAAGTTGTTAATGATGGCACTAACAATTTTAGAAGGGGAAGGTAAAATATATAAACTAATATTAAATATTCTTACGCTAAGCTCCCAAAAGGCAATGACAATAATAAATACAAGTATAGGCATCACAACTCTTTGTTTATTCTTCACAATTGCCTCCTTTCTAAAAAAAGACATCCATGCAGGATGTCTCAATACGCTCATTGATATGACTCCCTACGCTAGTATTAACTAGATCAGGTCATAAGGGATTGTACAATGTACATCTCAGCCTATGGCACCCCTGTCATGACAAACTATTTACTTGTAGTATTAGTATACTCTTTAATTTATTTACTTTCTAGTACTTTAGCAGCATATGCATTAGCTTGAATAAGAATATCATCTAATGCACAATTTTCACTAACTCCTTTTAAGCAAACTCCAGCATGTGAATCTCCTGCTCCTACACTGTTTTTCGCAACTACAGGAACAGATGGTTGGTAATACAGTTTCCCATCATACCCATATGAACCGTTCTGCCCATCTGTCACAAACACTACATTTTGCACTAAATCATATAATTTTCGAATGCCTTGTTTTAAAGGCAAACCCGTTATTTCTTCACATTCTTGTCGGTTCATATGAAGAATGGGATGAAAACTAAATATACGATCTAAATCCAGTTTAGAATGACGAGGCCCACAAGAGATAAATAAATGCTTATCCTTTACTTTGTCCAATAAGTCCATATTATTCTCTAAATCAATCCCACTAAGATATAACCAATCCATGTCCTCTAATTCATCGCTTAATGGATCACTCAAATCATATTCTGCTCCTTGGTAGGATAAAAACGTTCTTTGCCCATCCTTTTCAATTTCACAGATACAGACTCCATTTTCTTCTTTTCGAGGAATCAGTACAAAATCTAAATCCTCTTTGACAATATTTTTCACAACAAAGTCTCCATAATAGCCAATTCCAACAGATGAAACTAAAACACAATTTGGTATAGCTTTCGCAACATAATATGCACAGCCACCTAACTTTAATTCCCGTTGTAAAATTCGTGCATCCTGAGAACTAGATGGCAAAAAGTCAACATACAATAGTTCGTCTACACAACAAGATCCCACAATCCCAATCATACAATATGCCTTTGATAAGGATCGTCACTAATGCCTTGTTTCAATACTTGTTTGGCAAACTCTTTAGCGCAAAACAAAGAATGATCCCGATAGTTTCCACATTCTTTTTCTAACGTTCCGGGAACATCGTCCCATTCTATATTATTCACAATATCCTCTAAAGATTCTTTTAAGGCTAAAGCTACTTCAGAAGAAGAATATTCACCCCACAACAATAAATGAAAACCTGTACGACAACCAAATGGTGAACAATCCAAGTATCCCTTCAAACGAGGTCTTAATTCTAATGCCAACAAATGTTCTAAAGTGTGCATACCTGCTGTAGGAATATATTGAAGATTAGGCTGAGTCAGACGAATATCATAATTAGATACCACATCACCCTTTTCTCCCTTTTCGCTACTAATCAAGCGAACATAAGGTGCTTTTACTTTTGTGTGATCTAAAGTAAAGCTTTCAATCACAATTTTTTCTTTCATTTTCAATGATCTCCTTTACTTGTTTATAAAATGGCTGAAAAGCAGAAGGAATCGCATAGGACTCTTCAATTTCTTTTGTGGTATAAAAGTGAATATCTTTTTTTGAAACAAAAATACAATCTCCCTTCATTTTCCATTCTACATGAGAAAAAACATGCGTGTATTCTTTTAATGGAGTTATTTTTAAAGGTACAAATATTTCTTTTTCATCAAACCCATAAAGTCCTGCCAGCAATCCTTTATTATCTCTTTTTTCTAGATGAATCGAATCTTTGTAAACATATACAAAAAAATGTTTTTCTTCTATTCGTCTTTCTTTTTTCTTTTTTAATATAGGCAATTCATTTTGTCTTTTTCTTTTAAAAGCCAGGCAATGATTCTGAATAGGACACAAATCACACTTTGGATTTTGTGGAATACATATCAATGCCCCTAATTCCATTAAAGACTGATTATAATGAGAAATAAACTTCTTTTCAGGTAATGAAGCATCCACGAGTTTCTCAATTTGTTTTTTCGTCTTTGTATTAATTTGTAATTCAATATCATAGAGTCTAGAAAAAACACGAATCACATTGCCATCCACACAAGATACTTTTTCATCATAGGCAATAGATGCAATGGCACCAGCTGTATAAGGACCTATACCTGGAAGCTTGATCAGTTCCTCTTTTGTTTGAGGAAGTTTGCCATCATATTGTTCCATGCAAGTGATGGCACATTTTTTTAAATTACGAGCTCGAGAGTAGTATCCTAATCCCTGCCATAATTTATTAAGTTTTTCATCATCGCATTCACTCAAAGCTTTCATATCTGGTAATTCTTTTATAAAGCGATGATAATAAGGAAGCATGGCTTCAATTCGTGTTTGTTGAGCCATAATTTCACTAATCCAGATAGAATAAGCATCTTTCTTTTCTCTAAATTCTAGTTTTCTGGCATTTTTCTCATACCAGATTAATAAATCGTCCTGAAACATAAAAAGCCTCTAAAAAAGGAATATATTTCTATATTCCTAGACTCTTGCGTAAATCATTTTTGCCTTACCAGAAACATTGACATCTCCACTAGCTGCATCCACAAAGATTGTTTCACCTTTATCTGCTGTTAAGGTTGTACCATTGTTTTCAACTGTAATAGAACCATCCAGTACAATAATTGCTCCAAAGCTTTCATCATCTACATTCCATGTTGCACTTCCATCAATGTCTGTTACATAAGTTGTGAATTCTTTACAACTAGCCATTGTTGTTACACTAGCATCTCCTACTTGTACAGTAGGTCCGCATGGTTTAAAATCCGATTCAATTGGTGTTAAGTTAGAAACATCGATTGCTTTTTGAATATGAAGTTCTCTAGGTTTTCCATCCTTCCCAACGCGTCCAAAATCATATACACGATAAGTAGAATTTGAGTTTTGTTGAATTTCACAAATCAAAATACCTGCTCCAATGGCATGAATCGTACCAGCTGGAATAAAGAATACATCTCCTTTATGCACTGGCACTTCTTTTAACACATCCAGTAATGTATTATCTTTAATTTTAGCTTCAAATTCTTCTTTTGTGACTGTCTGGTTAGTTCCATAATATAAAGTTGCACCTGGCTCACAATCCATGATATACCACATTTCCGTCTTACCGTATTCATGTTCTACTCTTTGTGCATATTCATTATCTGGGTGAACCTGAATAGATAAAGATCCCTTCGCATCAATAAACTTTACTAAAATAGGAAAATTTTCAAAAGCATTTCCTTTTGTTCCTAATACATCTTTTCCAACTGCTTCGATGTATTCTGGCAATGTTTTCCCTGCATATTTTCCACTTGCGACAACACTTGGTCCATCTGGATGAACTGACACTTCCCAACTTTCAGCTAATGGATCCATATCGGTATTTTTCCCAAAACTTTCTTTTAATTTTGTTCCACCCCATAAATAATCCTTAAAAGCTGGATTTAATTTCATAATTGACATATATTTATCCTCTTTTCTAATTAGTATTATAACTTACTTCCTATTCTTTTTAACAGATTTCTTTTTAATTTTAATCAATGTATAATGATGTTGGTAAAATTTATGAAAATAGGAATCATTCAAAATCAAATTAGCGAAAATATTTTAGAAACAATTCAAAAAACAAGACAACAAATTCTTCAAATTGATGCCGATATGGTCATTCTACCAGAAATTTGGAATTGTCCATACGCCAATGACATCATGAAAGAATCTATTCATTATTTCCAACAGAGTTATGACATGATGAAAACCACAGCCAAAGAAAAAGGTATGTGGATTGTAGGTGGTACTATTGCTACTCCACGCCAAGATAAAATTTATAACACTTGTTTTGTTTTTGATGATAAAGGAAATGAAGTCATTTCTTACGATAAAACCCATTTATTTGAGCTACATGCTTTTAATACAGAATACAGTGAAAAAGAAGTTTTTGAACCGGGGAATCATTTTGTTACCTTTAATACACCCTGGGCAAAAATAGGTATTCTTGTATGCTATGATATCCGCTTTCCAGAAGTATCACGATTATTGGCATTAGAAGGATGTAAAATTTTATGTTGCCCTGCCGCTTTTAACTACAATACCGGACTGCTTCACTGGAAAGTATTAAATACAGTTCGTGCTTTAGAAAATGAAGTTTATTTTTGTGGTGTTGGACCCGCTCACTATGACTATAATGGATTTAGCCCCTATGGTCATTCTATGATTGTTGATCCCTTTGGAAAAGAAGTAATCGCAATGGAAGAGGAAGTAGGCTATCGTGTAGTTGATATTGATTTAGAGAAAGTAAACTACACAAGACAAAAAATGCCTTTATGGAAAGTAAGAAGAAATGATTTATACAAAGTGGAGAAAATAAAATGAGTGTATTAGATATCAGTAAAAAAATTAATTATTACTTTGAAGAAATATGTAAAATTCCCCATGGCTCTTACCAAGAAGAAAAGTTAGCAGATTACTTAATTGCATTCGCAAAATCCCATCAACTTTCTTATTTTAGCGATGATTTACATAATGTTGTTATTTTCAAAGAAGCAGCAAAGGGATATGAAAAAAAAGAATCCATTCTTTTACAAGCACATATTGATATGGTTAACGAAAAAGAATCTGACAGCAATCACAATTTTAATTCAGATCCACTATCATTATATGTAGAAGATGGTTGGTTGCACGCCCAGAAAACCACATTAGGTGGAGATGACGGCGTGGGTGTTGCCTATATGTTAGCTTTATTAGATGATACAAATGCATTACATCCAGCCCTGGAATGTGTCTTTACTGTACAAGAAGAAGTGGGATTAAAGGGGGCTGCCTATTTAGACACTTCTTCATTAAAAGCGAGTCGTATGATTAATTTGGATTGTGAAACAGAAGGAAAAACCTGTATTTCTTCTGCCGGTGTTACAGATGAAATTGTATCAAAAGCGTTTGAGTTAGAAGAAAATTCAAAGCCTGCTTATCAATTAAAAATATCAGGATTATTAGGTGGTCATTCAGGCAATCAAATTCATAAAGGAAAGGCCAATGCAATTAAACTATTGGCTCGCATCCTTTATCACCTAAAAAAAGATGATATTCTTATTCAGCTTGTTGATATCAAAGGTGGATCAAAGAAAAATGCAATTCCTAGAGACGCTTCTTGTATTTTTTGTACCAACGCTCAAATTGAAGACATAGTTGAAAGCATCAATAAAAGTTTTAGTAGTATAAAAAGAGAATACAGGGAAACGGATCCAAACATAACAATTGAACTTGCCCAACTTACGTGCCCAGTCTGTATGGGTAAAAACGAATCCGAAGAATGGATCGATTATCTCTATTTATGTGTAAATGGATTAATAGAAATGTCGCAAAAGATTCCAACGCTTCCTTATCTTTCTTTAAATTTGGGCATCATGGAGACAAAGGATGATGAAATTATTTGTCATTATCATATTCGTAGTCCACAGCAATCAAAGCGATTAGAGATTTGTGAACAACTAGAAGGACTTTCCCGACTTTGTAAATGTAAAGCTGTTCGCGACAACGATCATGATGGTTGGACAAGTGATGATACTTCACCACTTAGAAATGCCTTTAAAGCCTTTTATAGAGAGAAGACAGGACGGGAAATCATTGAGTATGCAACACATGGAGGATTGGAAACAGGAACATTAAAAGGAAAAATGCCACAGTTGGATATCATCACATTGGGTCCAACCGTGGAAAACATTCACTCTCCTCAAGAAAGACTAAACCTCGCTTCTTTTGAAAGAGTATATGACTTATTAAAAGAATTTTTAGAAAAACTTTAAAAAAAGATGTGGCACTTTATATTGCCACATCTTTTTACTATTATTATTTTCTACAGAATAATCTATACAAACGATTCACTTGCATTGTATCACAGAAATCATAGCGTTCGCTTTGGAACCATTGGGGAGTAGATTTCTCCATACTAGCTAATGTAAAATAAGTTCTAACGTCGATCATCTTTCTACCTCCTAAGATTATCTCTTTTTTCACTTGTATTTTATAACCAATTTATTTAGTATTGTAGAGCCACCTAGCCTAAAAACAATAATTTTCTTTGTGCTTTTTGCACAATAAATATTATAATAAGAATAGTATAATATAGTTGAGGTGAGTATCATGAGTATTTCATTAGATGATGTTTTCGTACAAGTTGGGCAAGAATATAAAATGACTTGTCTTGCCGGAAAAAATGGATGTTCCACTTCAATTGGATGGGTTCATTTAATTGAAGATTCGACTATCATTCAATTCCTTTGGTCCAACGATTTAGTCATTACATTAGGGTTGGGATTTCAAAAAGAAGAGGCCTTAAAAGAATGTGTTGAAAAATTAATTAAGCGCCATTGTGTCGGATTGATTGTCAATACCGGTAAATATATACTAGAAATTCCACAAAGTATTATTGATTATTGCGAAGAAAATAATTTTCCTTTAATTACTATTCCGTGGGAAATCAATGTCAATACAGTTATTAAAGACATTACTATACGCTGTCTGGAAGCACAAAACAACGACCGTCAATTGGCAGATTACTTTATTTCAGCTTTTAAAGATCCAGATTCAATTGAGAATCATCGGCAAGATTTAATGCCCCATTTTGATGTAGAAGGCCAATTTGCCCTGGCTCTTATTCATGTTGAAAATGCTCATAAATATTCTGATATGCAACTACAAAGAGTTTCTGCTCGTATTCGATATTACTTTGAAAATATTAACTGTAAATATTTATTATTCTGGTATGATACATACTTAGTCTTATTAGCGAATAACATCAGTGAAGAAGAACTTTATAACTTATGTTTTCGAATGTACAACCGTGCCGCTAAAAAGATGCCAGAATATCCTTTAAACATAGGTGTTGGAAGTAATCTAAGTGATATTCGTTCCGTTTCTAGAAACTATAATAGAGCAAAAGCCGCTCTAAAAGAATCGTTGGTATTTAAAAAATCAGTTGTTCGTTTTCGAGATCTAGGCATCAACAAAGTCTTGTTGACAATGGAAGATACTGATATCCTAAAAGAAATATATCGAGAAAAGCTATATCCTTTAATTGAATACGACAACAAACATCACACTGAACTGACAAAGACATTGGAATATTATTTAATGTATAATGGTTCCATTCAGCAGATTTCACAGGTCATGTATACACATCGAAATACAATTAATTATCGTGTTTCTAAAATCAAAGACATTTTAGATATTGATTTAGATGACTCACAAGAAATATTCCTATATAATTTAGCTTTTTATATCAAAAACATAAGGGATGCCATTTAGGCATCCCTATATTGTATCTGTATTTTGTTTCCATCGCTTTGAATAAGAACAGCATTCTCCCTAGTTAAATATGTTTTAATATTTAAACTTGTCAATAAATCAAGCGTTTCTTCATCTTCTTTTTCATCATCGGATGAGGTAATCAATGCATAGGATGGATTTGTATTTTCTAATAAATCTTCTAAAGAATCCTGTTGATGTCCATGATATGGAATTTTAATAAAATCATAATTTTGATCAGTTTCAGCTATGAATTCTTCTATACGTTCATCTTCACTATCACCCATAAATAGATATGAACAATCACCATCTATAATTGATACAATTAAAGAAGAATTATTACTCGGATTCTTTTCATATTCCTCTTTGTCAGGTCCGTTGATTTTAAATGTCACAGAATCAAAAGTAAAAACAATATCATCCTCTACTGTGATGGTTCCTACTTCTTTTTTCTGAAGGAATTTTAGATACTTTTCATATTCATTAGAATCTTTTGGATAATTGCTTTGATAAACAATACCGACATCCATATTTTTTAAAATATTTCCTGCTGAACCTACATGATCTTTATCAAAGTGTGTAATAATCATTGCATCAATTACTTCAATTCCTTTTTGTTGTAAATAATCTAAAATATCATCACTTAAATCGCTTTCACCTGTATCCAAAAGGATAGTATGATTTTTTGTTGTAATTAGAAAGGCATCTGCTTTTCCTGCCTGGAAACAATAGATTTCCAAATTAGGATTAAACGATTGACAAGCATTTAAAGATAATAAGGTCACAATTGATAAAAGAAGTGAAGTGATTCGCTTACTTATATTACCAATTAAGGCCACCTTGGTCACCTCGATTATCCATATCGATTCCCCCACCAGGTGTCATACCACCTTGCGTACCTGGAACATCGCTATCTTGTCCATTCATACCGCCTTGCATATCTGGTGCATTAGAATCTCCGCCATGGCCTCCCATATCCATGCCACCACCCATTTGTGAACCTGAACCATAAATATAACCAGACATTTCAATTGATATTGAATCGCTTCCTGCACGAATTGTATACGTTCCACTTTCACCGATAGCAGAAGAACAAATCAAGACACTATTATAGGATTTTTCCGTTGTATAGCTTTCCAATGTATTTCCTTTTGAATCTTCAATAGTAATAGTTGTTTGTGCATCCTGCGTACCATTTAAGTCTGTTAAGATACATCCAATAGATGCATTTGAAAAGTTTTCATTCATACCAGAAGCACCTGCGCCAATCAATGTACCACCTGTAATTTCGCCAGATGTTTGGTAATCAATAATTCCATTTCCACCATTATCTGGTGCATTAATATAGACGGTTCCTCCACTCATGGTGAAAGTTCCATTGGAATCTAAACCATCTCCTCCTGCATTGACTGTGATACGTCCAGCTGTAATGTCTAAGGAGCTTGATGTATCTGTAGCTGCATTAAATCCATCGTCAGTTGCATATACGTATGTTGTTCCACCATTCATATTAATGGTATGGGCTTCAATCCCTTCATAACTTTGAGTAATGCTTAATTCTCCATTACTGATGGTAAAAGTATCATCTGCATGAACACCATCATCCCCACTGGTCGCTTCAATTGTTCCATTATTAATTGTAATTGATCCATTGGAATGAAGTGTATCATCAGCACAATTTAATGTGATTCTTCCACCATTAATAATAATTTCACTATCTGCTTTCATTCCCTTACAAGAATCTGTATCCGTTGTTGATGAATTTGTTTCGAAATCACCATGGCCGAAATCGCCAAACATCATTCCTCCACCCATATTTGTACTTGATGAAGCATTTGTGTATCCACCATTTGAAGTCACTGAGATGGTTCCATCTTCAATTTGGATATAATTAGAAGCATCCATACCATCACAATCCGTTGTCAGATTCAACGTTCCATTCAGAACATAAATAAATCCTTTTTCTGTATCTTCTTCATTATCCGATTGGATCGCATCTTTTGAAGAAGATACATTGATTGTTCCATCCGCTATTCTCACACTGTCTTTTCCTTCTAAACCTTTAGAGGAAGCATTAATTGTATAAGTTCCAGAAGTAATCTTTAAATCATCCTTACAAACAATACCATTCCCTGTAGATTCAATTTCTAAATTTCCATCTCCATTGAATGTAATATCGCTTTTTGAGAAAACAGCTCCATCTACATTTGATTCATCACTTTGTGTGAATTCTTCTGTATTATTCAAATGATTATAAGAATATTGCTTCATTGTGACAAATACTTTATCCGCGCTCTTCACATATAAAGCAGCACTACTTGCATTCGATACAGAAACATTATCTAAAACGATTTGCACCTTTTCACTATCTTCTACATCCACAACAATTTGTCCTTGCTCGAGTTCTCCTGTTAAATAGAAGCACCCTTCTTCGTTAATTGTGATTGTATTTCCATCTATATTGACGCCATCTCCATCACAAGAAGAGGCATTGTTTTCCAATGTTACTGTGACATAATCAGAATACGTTGTATCATAGTCTCTATCCGTAAACATTTCTTCACTAGATTTTGTACTTTTTTCTTCTGTTGTTTCTTCAACTGTAGTTTCTTCCTTAGAGCTACACCCGAATAACACCATCGATAAAATTAATCCTGTTGCAACTATCTTTTTATTCATTTAATTTCCCCCCTATAGAGATTCATTAACCATTGGGATAGAAATGCTGATTTCTAAATTGCCATTACGAACACGTAAAGCATCAATCAATGGCTTTTCTAATCCTTCTTTTTTTAATACAATTTCATACGTTAATCGATTCAAACTACCTAAATTTGTCGTTTTGACACGTAATAATTTTGCCGAAGATGTATACTTCTTAAAAATATCATTAAACATACCTGAATAATTCAAGTCTTCCGGAACCGTAATATTTAGCGTTTTTGTTAAATGATATGACTTTGTTTCACCAAAGTTAATCGTTTCATAAAGAATTTCAACTAAGCACAAAATAACAGTAAAAATAAGAGCGAAGACTGGATAACCTATTCCACAGGCAAGGCCAATGGCAGTTGCCATAAAAACAGCACCGATTTCTTTAGCTGTTCCTGGATTAGAACGGAAACGAACCAAAGAAAATGTTCCTGCCACAGCAACAGAGGCTCCTAAACTACCAGAAACCATCATAATTATAATAGATACAATAGCTGGTATCATAGCTAAAGTAATCACAAAACTTTTTGTATAAGTGGATTTATATGTATATACTAAAGCACTGATACAACCTAAAATCAATGCCATAACAAGGCTTACTAGAAAACCGATTAAAGTAATATCTCCTGATGTAAATAACGAACTAAACATGTATTTTTCCTCCTCTTAACAGCATTTCATAAATCGTTCCATATTTTGAAAAAGATTTTTGAACAATCTTTCCTTCATTTAATATATTGACTAACCATAATGGATAACTATCCGTGATTTTTATTTCCATAATAGAAACATTTGGATCCAATAATAATTCTCCATAGGGTCTTGATGTTAATGACATTTCATCCTGACGCCAACAGATATGATCATCGAAAGTGATACGTACATTTGGATTGTCATTGGCGACATATGATTCCCGATTGTAACAGATATAAACACTCGGTTGTAAGTTTTTATAGAATTGACAGAAATATTCTATTTCTCTTGCGATTTGTGATTCAGGTAAATAGTCCAAATTTTTATCCATAAAATCCTTTGCGATATTTTGTGCAATTGGAATCCTTCTCTTATAAACTACACCATCATATTTTTTCTTTAATTCCAAGAAAACTTCCTGATTATTTGCCACTTGCCCATAGCTGCGCATTCTTATCTTTTCTTTATATTCTGGTTTTTCAATCGATTTTCGAATTAAACGATAATCTGGTGTATCGTAATATACATTGCATATAGTTGAACGAAAGAAGATATCTGGTTGTGCATATTGTTTCAAACAGGATTCGATATATTCTCGTTGTTTTTTATTTATTAAGAACTTCATTTCGTGTCGTTTAAACACATCCATTTCTTTTGATTGCTGATAAATCTTTAAGTCTCTATCCGTCATATCAGTATCTCCTTTACAGATACCATTTAACTAAAATTAACTTAGAATTAGCTTAAGAAAAGATGTGAAATTGTCAAAGAAATAAAGAAAAAGACCATTTCTGGTCTTCGTTTAAATTATGCCGTACGAATTGTGATTGATTCAATAACAGGTTGTTCTTCAGCATATACAGAGCCGTTATTGTCATATGGTGTTACATCTTTACAAATTTGATCAACGATATCCATTCCAGAAGTAACCGTTCCAAAGGCAGCATATTGTCCATCTAGATTTGTGGAATCGCTTTGAACGATAAAGAATTGTGATGAGCCACTATCGTAATCAGATGATCTAGCCATTGAAATTGTACCTCGAACATGGCTTAAATTATTTTCATATCCATTCGCACTAAATTCACCAACAACATTGTTAGTGGAGCCACCTGTTCCATCACCATTTGGATCTCCACCTTGAATCATAAAACCATCAATAATACGATGGAATGTTAAGCCATCATAAAAGCCTGATTGAGCTAAATCCACAAAGTTTTGTACAGTTCTAGGAGCTACTTCTCCATTTAACTCAACTGTGATGGTTCCATAATCTTTTACATTAATGTCCGCAATATAATTTTCTGTGACCACCACATCCGTAGTATCTTCTTCTACTGATTCTTCTGTTGTAACATCTTCATTAGAAGATGTTTCATTCGTTTTTGGTCCTACAACAAAAGCAATTATACCAACCAACAATCCACAAACAAGGGCAACCCCAATAATTCTTTTCCATTTAGATGATGGCTCATTTACTTTTGTGATTTCTTCAATGTAGCCTAAGCACATGGAATTCGATGTTTCATTTACTTGAATCCTTGCTTTTTCAAAGGCGGATTTATATTGTTCTACTTTTTTATCTTTTAATTCATATAACGCATCTTGAATATAAGAATCAACAACGATTTCTTCTACATTGATTGCCTGAGCAATTTGGCGAGCACTGAATCCTGTTACTAAACCAGAAACAAAGATAAAACGACTAGGCGCGCTTAATGCATTACAGTATTTCAATACTTTTTCATATGAAATAGTTGCTTCTTTTTCTTTGAATTCTTCCTCTTTAAATTCATTTGGTTTATTATCTTTAAAAATATGTGGGTTTCCGCTGAATAAATTATTTTGGCAATACTTAATAGATGTTCTCATTAATAATTCATAAAAATCATCTAAAGTATCTAAACTCTTTTGCGGAGCCATTTTCCAAATTTCTTTGAAGATTTCCATAAAAACAATATCAGCCTGATCTTGATCTTCAATTAGACTTGTACACAGCAAATACACTTTTCCTTTATATTTTTCATATAGTTCTTTCACAGACTCTTGCCTTCCACTCATAGCCTGTTTTAATAAAGCATCCATATTTTAATCCTCCAATATTTATTGATTGTACCACAAAATCAAAAGAGAATATGCTATAATTTGACAAGTTATGGAAAAATACAAAAACAACAATCAATTCAGCTTTGAATTAATCAAAAAAATACCCAACAAATTAGGAAGAGCCGGCATTATTCATACACCACATGGGGACATTAAAACTCCTGCTTTCATGACTGTAGGAACAAGAGGACAAGTACTCTTTGTTTCAATGGAAGACTTACGAAATGTGGGTGGACAAGCTATGTTATCAAACGGTTATCATTTACGCAATATATCACCAGAAATTGCCGAAAATGGAGGTCTGGCTAAGTGGTCTGAATGGAACGGTCCTACCCTAACCGATTCAGGAGGATTCCAGGTAATGTCTCTAGGTTCCGGTTTAGGAAAAGTTGTCAGTATGGACCGTGAACAAGAAGTCGTCAATACTGAAAAAGAGGAACGCCTGGCATTAGTAACGGAAGAAGGCGTACAATTTCAGGATCCAGCCACCTATCAAGAAGATTTTATCGGTCCTGAAGAATCTATGCAAATTCAATGTCGCATTGGGGCTGATATCCATATGGCCTTTGATGAACTTACCTCTTTAGCGGATGATTATGACTATAATGTTGAAGCTTTGGCAAGAACAGAAAGATGGGCCGTGCGCTCATTAAAAGAGCACAACAAGCACTGTAATGATTTAGGTTATCACCAGTCATTATATGGAGTCATCCAAGGAGGACGTTGGGAAGATTTACGTCGTTCCACTTCTAAAAAATTTGCGCAGATGGACTTTGATGGATATGGATTAGGTGGTGCCTTTTTAAAAGAAGATTTAGGTGATATTCTTAAATGGTGTTGTGAAGAACTACCAGATGATAAACCACGCCACTTATTAGGTTTATCAAGACCGGATGATATCCTGATTGGAGTTTCCATGGGAGCTGATACCTTTGATTGCGTCGCTCCTACAAGAGAAGCCCGTCATGGAAGAATCTATACCAAGTATGGAAATGTAAATGTATCGAAAGCTTCATCTATTGATTCTCCTTTGTTATGTGACCAAGGATGTGATTGTCCAACCTGTCAGGCAGGATGGACTAGAGGAGAGTTGAGAAAACTATTAAAATCTGAAAATAAAGAAGATAAGTATAAATACTTTAATTTAGCCTCTCAACATAACTTACGTTTTATTATTCGCTTAACAGAAGAAATTCGACAAGCTATTTTAGATGATCGATTTGAAGAATATAAAGACGAATTTTTAAAGAACTATTATGGTACAAAACCAGGGCAATAATGTCCTGGTTTTAATCTACTTTATTTTCTTTTAAATAAATCTCTACATTTGCTTTTACTTTATGCTGTAGAACATAGTCAATGTTTTTCGAATCCGATTGTTCATAGAAATCCAACGCTTGCTTAAAAGAATAGTTTCCCTTCATTTTTCTTTGAATTAATCTAGGCTTTAATTCTTCTTTATCTACATACAAAAAGACACAATCATCCCATAATTTTTGCAGTTGACTCCAAGGAAGTTGATCACATAACAGATAATTTCCTTCTATTAGGATAATATCTCCATCTACATAGATTTTATTCTCAATAGGATTATGTATTTGTCTAGAATACTCTGGCCAGAAACAAGATTCTTTTCTTGTCTGTTCAATCTTTTCTTCTAGTTTTTTCACATCAAATGTATTTTGGCTTCCTTTTTCATCTATTAAATGATTTTTTTCCAAATAATCATTGTTATAATGAAATCCATCCATGCCAATAGCTTGCAATTTACAATCGTAATCTAACGTCGAAAATAAATATTCTAAAAAAGAGGCAAAAGTGCTTTTTCCACTTCCTGGACAAGCAGCTAAACTTATAAATATTCTTTGATTTTTTTCTTTGTAGATTTGATGCCATCTTTCTAATAATGGCTTATAAACTTTTTCTATATCGAATTGGTCATATTTGGCTTCAACTTCATATCCGTTAACACGAAAGGTAAAGTTTTTCATAATGTTTTTAAAATTTCCTTTATTTGGATACTAGTAGCCAAACCTGAATGAAAGGCCGTAGCTGCACCACATGCTGTTCCCAACTTTAAGGCATAGTCATAATCATTTGATTGAATCATTCCTGCCACAAAGCCTGCCACCATTGAATCACCAGCACCAACTGAATTTACCACTTCTCCTTTGGCCGCACCTAATTTATGAATCCCCTGTTTCTCATCAACTAGAATGGCACCATTTCCAGCCATTGATATTAATACATTACGTGCCCCCAATTCTTGTAACTTTTTAGCGTAAAAGATGACATCTTTGTCATTTTGAATCTGTACGTCAAATATTTGAGCTAATTCCAGATTATTTGGTTTAATCAATAATGGATGAAATTTAAGTATTTTCATCAATAAATCTTTTTCAGCATCTACAACCAAGTTCACAGATGGATCTAATACTTCAATAATCTTTTCATAGGCATCACTTTTCATACACTTAGGAATATTACCTGAAAGAATAATCATATCTCCTTGTTTTAGTTGTTTAACCTGTTCTAATAAAGAAGAAAAATCACAAGATTCAATTATAGGACCTAGTCCGTTAATTTCTGTTTCTTCATCACTTTTCATTTTCACATTAATACGTGTCATCCCCTTGGATACTTCAATAAAACGAGTATGAATCCCCAAATTCGTTAACCCATCTTTTAAAGCTTTTCCGGTAAAGCCTGCAATAAATCCAAGTGCAGTACTGGGAATATCAAGTTCCTTTAAAATACAAGAGACATTGATCCCTTTTCCACCGTAAAAAATATCTTCTTTTTTATTTCGATTAATCTGACCTGCTTTAAAATGATCAACTTGAATCACATAGTCTAATGCTGGATTTAAAGTAACTGTATATATCATGTTATTCCTCCACACACTCAAAACGATATAATTGCTTCACATTTGGATATTTTTCATGATCCACTTCACTTAAAAACATGTCATAAGGACGAATATAGATATCTTGATTTCCATATAGTGCCTGATAAACAACATATTTTTCTTTTGTTTCAGAATGATAAGCAATGTGTAGTACTTTATAATTATTTCCTTTAAAGTGCCTATATATTTTATTTAATTGAAGTTCTCGCATATTTTTATACCTCTTTATCAGAATACACCAAAGAAAAAGGATTGTCGTTAAACAATCCAATTTTTATTTCTAATGCTGAATGGCATCTGGGTCTGCTGTAAACAATCCCAATACCAGCGGCATCATAACTTTCGCAACGATTGGTAATAATTTATGATCGTGATTTGTAACCAATTCAAAGTCTTTCTGCATCAACATAACGTTTTCCTCAACTCCTGTTGTACTCTTCCATTCTGGAATACCTTCATGATTAGGATTTCCTGTACGAGCAAAAGCCATCAAGGACTCAAACATATTCTTTTCTAAATCATCCACTACACCTACCTCTTGGGTAACAGGTGCTAATTCACAATTATGGAAAAAATAAGCAATGTCACTGCAGTGCCACGGAGCCTTACCCCCATCAATAATAAAATCCTGGTTAAACAAATATACAAAAGTATTTGTTGGATTAACTTGTCCACGACCTAGATTGTACTTAATATTTGGTAATCTAAAAATACAGTCAATAACCATCAAATCACATGGATTCCTATCTGGATAGGCTTCTTTAAATAACTGAATAATGGTATCTCCATCTTCTTTAAATGTTTTTCTTACAATTTCTTCTCCCTGTTCTATACTCAATGCATTACGATCAAATGCACTTGGAAAAAATGGTAAAAATTCTCCAAAATTAGTACCAATCATCATTGGAATATCCTTTGTTTCTTCTCTAAATCCCACAATGTTTGGATTTCCTTTGTAGTGAGAATTAATAAATGGTGTACAACCTACATTCTTACCTAATTTCTGATATTTTGGTTTTAGCTTCTTATAGACAGAAGCCATTAAATCATAGCTTACAGTTTCTAATTCTTTGATAGATGTCAGGTTTAATTCTTTCATCATTTCATCCACTAATTCTTTGGCGCTGCCTTTACAGTCTGGCAAAATGTCATCAATAACACCAGACATACAAACACCATGTTGGTATAAACCATCCGCATCATGAGATTGAAGTAAAGTTGTTACTTTTGTACCCCCGCCTGATTGTCCAAAGACCGTTACATTATTTGGATCACCTCCAAAGACAGAGATGTTTTTTTGAACCCATTTTAAAGAAGCAATGATATCATCCGTTCCCGCATTCCCGGAATTTTCATATTCATCGCCAAAATCAGATAAATCTAGATACCCCAAAATATTTAAACGATGATTAATAGATACCACAACCACATCTCCATAGTGAGACATATTTGCTCCATCATAGGCTACTTGTTCAATAGAAGATCCCGCTTCAAATCCCCCGCCATGCAACCATACAATAACTGGACGTTTCTTATTATCTAGTCCCGGAGTCCATACGTTTAAATTTTGACAATCCTCATTCATCACCCAATAACGATGCGCTGTTAAAACTTCACCAGATGGTTTCCCTAAATCCAGTAAAGGACAAACATAACCATAACTGGTCGCTTCAAAAATGCCATCCCATGCTTCCACTTCTACAGGAGCATGGAAACGTTTTGCCTTAGCATAAGGGATTCCCTGAAAGACATAGGTATGATCATAAAAATAGCCTTTTACTTTTCCCTTATCTGTATTGACAACTGTTTGTTTATTATCACAAATAAAAGTATGCATATAAAAACCTCTTTTCTTTTTTTATTCTAACAAGTCGAATCAAAATAAAAAATAAGAAACCATAAATCGTTTGAAATTTATTGTTTCTTATACACTATATCTACTCTAATACTTGTTTAATACTGTCGTAATGTAAGAAAATGCCTTGACTCGCCAACTCTTTAATTTCATCTAATGAAACAATTTTAAAAGCCAGGGCTTCCTCTTTTTGAATCTGAACATCTTTTTCATCAAAATCCAGAATGAATTTATAAACATCTACAAAATAATTATCTCCTTCACCTGGATTTTCTCTATGATAAGAGAATACATAACCGCCCTTGGCATTAGATACATCTAAACCCGTCTCTTCTTTGACTTCGCGGATAACAGCCTCTTTCGATTCTTCTCCAGCCATGCAGGCACCGCCGGAAACTTCCCACCATCCTGGTGCCCAATGTTTTGTCATCACACGTTGGGTAATAAGAAACTTTCCATCCCTTCTTTGAATGACTCCTAATACCGATAAATGATATTCATCATCTTTTAAAATCCAGTCATTTCGTTTCATGACTCTTCCAGTTTTTTGTTTGTTTTTATCATAAATATCCCAATATTCCATTTTGATCACCACAAAGATTATATAGAAAAAGTAAATAATTGTCTAATCTACATCTTTTTCTTTTGTTGATAAGAGGTCATAGAAACCACAAGGTCTTTTGGAGCCATTTTAGATAAGACAGAAACACTTTTCATTAAAAAAGTTGGTATAATCACAACCGTTTTCTTTTCCATTTCCTTTAAAGCATAATCCACACAATCCCTGGCTCTCATTCCTTTTAAAGCAAACTGTACTTGAGCTACATCATTGAATTCCGTATTTACCGGCCCTGGGCATAAACACCCTACATAACATTTTGATTTTTTTTCTTTTAGTTCCTGAGCAATGGATTGAGTTAAAGAAGTAATGTAAGCTTTAGATGCATAATAGGTAGACATATGCGGACCCGCTGGAAGTAATCCAGCACTACTGGCAACATTTAAAATAGAGCCATCCTTCATTTGCTGCAGCATACCTTTACAGATAATATGCATAGCCTTGACATTAACGTTAATCATCTGTAAATCTCTATGAATATCCGTATCCACAAAATCCCCTAATTGACCAAATCCGGCATTGTTGATACAGATTTCAATATCATATCCCTTACATTTTTCTAAGAGTTTAAAACAATTCTCTTCTTTACTTAAATCGCAGACTAAACAAAGGCAATGACAATCCAACTCTTTAGATAATTCCACTAACTTATCTTCTCTTCGAGCAACCAATATCAGATTGTATTTTTTAGACAATGCTTTCGCAAATTCTTTTCCAAGTCCCGAACTTGCACCCGTAACCAATGCATATTTCATTTTTCTATCCTTTCATCACGTGTATGTATTTAGATGGCAAAGCTTCACATAACCAGACTCTATCATTTCCTTTGTAAAATTTTATACCATCTAAGTAAGCTTGATTGGCATCAATTTTTAGAATGATAGGATGCCTATCTTTTCTCGAACCCACTTGTTTAGCCATAGAAATATCAGCAGATAAATGAACATATTGACGTCTCATTGATTTTAGTCCTTCTTTTTGAATAGAATCTAAAAAGCGATGAGCTGTTCCATGAAATAATGTAATAGGTGGCATACATTCTTCTTTTTGAATTTTCATATCAATGGTATGGCCATATAAAGCGCGAATTTGATTTCCATTTATTTCAAATCTTTTCTTGTCACTTGTTCGAATAATATGTAAAATATCATCTTTTGTAACTTCTCTTTCATAACGATTTTCTTCATTAATTGAAAGAAGTAATAATTCCAATTCCACAAATCCATTCTTATCCATTTCTAACTCATATTCTTCAGGATGATGACGTAAAGCGTAAGATACTTCTTTACTTAAGCGCACATAGTTCATATTTTTTTCTCCATGATTTTTCGAAAATAACGAGTAAACATTGTAACAGTTGAACATACAGCTAAAAAATCAGCGATTGGTTCTGCCAAGTAAACAGCAATCGTCTTCATTTCCATTGTTGAGAAAAAATGTGGAAGAATAAAAATCAAAGGAATTAATAAAATCACCTTTCTTAGTAAAGCTAAAAACAATGAATTCTTGGCATTTCCCAAGGCAATAAAGGTTTGTTGACAAGCAATTTGTGCACCAAATAGGCAAGAAGTTGCCATATAGATTCTTAGTACTTTTATCGTATACGCCATTAATACTTCATTATTGGTAAAGATTGAAACCACAGTTGATGGTATAAACTCGCAAATCGCCCATAAAGAAGTGGAGTAAATCAAGCAAGCAATTAATAAGCATTTAAATGATTGTTTTACACGATCTAAATTTCCTGCTCCAAAATTGTAAGATACAATCGGTTGAGACCCTTGGGATAGACCTTGTAAAGGAAGCATGCTAAATTGCATTACGCTAGTCAAAATTGTCATGGCTCCAACCGCAACATCTCCTCCGTATTTCAATAAAGAAGTATTGAAACTAATAGATAAAATACTCTCTGTAAACTGCATCACAAAAGGAGAAACACCTAAAGCTAGACATGGAAGAACAATATCTTTTTTGAGCCTAAAGTCAGAAATTTTAATTTTTAAAAAACTCTTATCTGAAGTTAAAAAGCGAAGAACCCACAACATAGACAAGCATTGCGATAAAATTGTTGCCAAGGCCGCTCCTTTTACTCCTAATATTGGAAAAGGGCCTATTCCAAAAATCAAGAAAGGATCCAGAATAATATTACAAATAGCCCCAATGAGTGTTGTCAACATACTCATTTTGGCATATCCTTGCGTTGAAATAAATGCATTCAACCCCAGTGTCATCTGCACAAATAAAGTACCCAGGGCATAAATACGAATGTAGTCTAGAGCATACACAATCGTATTTTCACTAGCTCCAAATGCCATCAATAAATCTTGAGAAAACAATTCAATTAAAATTGTTAAAAGAATCGCGGCGACAATCAACATCATCGTACAATTTCCTAATGTTTTCTCAGCCTTTTCATATTCCTTTCTTCCCATCATAATCGCAGCTCGAGGAGCCCCACCCATACTAACTAGTGCAGCAAATGCGGAAATGCACATGATTATGGGTGCTGTTATTCCCACACCTGTTAAGGCTAAAGATCCATATCCTTCAATATGACCAATATACATTCTATCAACCATATTGTAGAGAACATTGATTATCTGTGCTAATATAGCTGGTGCTGCCAAAGAAAACAATAAACCCGGTACTTTAGCTGTTCCTAATTTTTCTTGTTGCTCTGTGTTCATACTCTTTATTGTATGCTTTTTTTCTTAACATTGGAAATTAAAATTTTATTCACAAAAATTATCTTATTTTTGTGAATGTATGCAAATGAATTTTTAAACTCTCTTCCAAGCATTTTCATTTATAATAAATGAATTTAAAATAAAATTGGAAATCAAAAAGAAAGTTCTTTCACAATCTGAAATGAATTTTCGCAAATTTTGCACTATAATAACCAAAGAAAAGGAGTGAGGGAGTATGTTTGATATGAGTGCCAATGAACAATTTGTTTATGACTTATTTAAAGATGAACCACATACATGGTTTGACAACAATAAAAACTGCTTTGTCATTTCTAACGATCCTAAAACTGGCTACATCCGTTTTTATGGTGATGACTTAATGGAATTGGAGGTATATACAGATAAATCCATTCCAGACTTCTATTTACAATTTGCTCTTGTTTCTCGTACATCCGCTCGTGGTTACTTTCAAACTTTCTTTGCTTATCTTCTTGACGATTTAAAAAATGAAGAAAACAAAGAAGTGCATTATGTACACGCCAATAAGATATTATTCACCTGTAGCTGTGGTGCCAGTTCAAGATTTTTTGCGAATAGTCTACAAGAAAAAGTAGATCCCGAAAAAAAGGACATGGTCTTTGATGCGATTAGCTATGAGTTTCTAGATGATGTACATCAAGACTATGATTTAATTGTTTTGATGCCACAAATCAACTATAAGAAAAAAGAATTTAAAGAAAAATATGGAAATGATAAAGTCATAACAGTCAATACGCATGACTTTGCGACACGTAATTTCGATAATGTATTAAATCAGATTCTAACAGCCAGTTAGAATCTTTTTAGTTATGACTAACCAAAAAGATTGAAAGCGATTTCAGAGATTTATTGTTTCCAATTTATGAGCATGATAAAATTAATTTAAGATGAGTAAAAAGGAGAAAGTAGTATATGCCAGAACAAAGTAAAGCGGTTATTCCTCCTTATCAAAAAGAGAAAGAACCTAGTAAAAAAATATTAAAATTGGCACAAAAAATCACGGATGTATTTACTCATAAAGTAAAAATTACAGCCGATGACCCTGAATACTGGGGATTAAGAGAAATTGTCAGTGACGAAATGGCAGATGTCGCTCTTAAAATGAAATTAAGAGAGCATTACACATTTGAAGAAATGGTAAAACTTTGTAAAGTAAAACCTGAAGATGAAGTTAAGTTTCAAAAATTACTCGATGAAATGAGTTATATCGGATTGTTGGAATATGACTATGGTGATTATTATACACACGATGGTCCGATTCCTAATGCCCCTCATATTCGTCGGTATTGTTTACCACTTTTTGTTCCTGGTTCAGCAGAGCTGTTCAACATGGAAGAAGATCCTGTTACTGGTGAAAATCAGCGTTTAAAAGATCATCCTGCTTTAGCTTCATTCTTTGAAAGAATGACCTATATTCCTCTTGCCGGTATTACCCAAATGGTTCCCCCTGGTGGAGCGGGAATTGGAATGCATGTCATTCCTGTTGAAAAAGCCATTTCTATGGAAAATCAATCAGTAGACTTAGAACATTTAAGTTATTGGTTAAAGAAATACGAAGGACATATTGGTGTTGGTCAATGTAGCTGTCGTGTCTCTCGAAAAGTATTAGATGAAGGAGTAGCTGATGATCCACAGGCATGGTGTATCGGTGTTGGTGACTTTGCAGATTATTCTAGAGAAACCGGAAAAGGACATGACATCACTTATGATGAGGCAATGGCTATTTTGAAGAAAGCCGAAGACAATGGATTTGTACATCAAATCACAAATATTGATGGCGAAAATAAGATTTTTGGAATCTGTAACTGCAACGTAAATATTTGTAACGCTTTAAGAACATCACAATTATTTAATACCCCAAACTTATCCGCTAGTGCCTATCGCGCCAAGGTAGACACACAAAACTGTGTTGCCTGCGGAAAGTGTGTAGAATATTGCCCGGCCGGTGCTGTTAAGTTAGGACAAAAATTATGTACAAAGAATGGTCCTATTCAGTATCCTAAACACGAACTGCCAGATGCCGCCAACTGGCCAAAAGAAAAATGGGACGAAGATTATCGTGACAACAATCGCATTAATTGTTATGACACAGGTACAGCACCATGCAAGAGTGCATGCCCTGCCCATATCGCCATTCAAGGTTATTTAAAGATGGCCAGTCAAGGTCGTTATCGAGATGCATTAGCTCTTATTAAAAAGGATAATCCATTCCCTGCTATTTGTGGACGTGTATGCAACAGAAGATGTGAAGATGCTTGTACCCGAGCAACAATTGACCAAGCTATTTCAATTGATGCCGTTAAGAAATTTATTGCCCAACAAGACTTAAATGCCAAAACACGTTATGTACCTGAAATTAATATTGCAGCCTCTCCAGGTCGTATTCAAAAGTTGGAAAGATGGCCAGAAAAGATTGCGATTATTGGTGCTGGTCCAGCTGGTTTAAGTGCTGCTTATTATTTAGCAACCATTGGTTATAAGCCAACTGTCTTTGAGAAGAGTCAAAAACCTGGTGGTATGATGCGCTATGGTATTCCATCTTATAAATTAGAAAAAGATGTCATTGACGCTGAAATCGATGTCTTAAAAGAAATTGGTGTTGATATTCAATGCGGTATAGAAGTAGGAAAAGATATCACAATTCCACAATTAAAGAAGCAAGGTTATAAGGCATTCTACATTGCGATTGGATGTCAAGGTGGAAGACTTCCTGGAATCCCAAATCAGAGTGCAGATGGAACACATATCGCTGTTGATTTCTTACACAAAGCTACAGAAAACCAAGATCAGACAATGTCAGGTAATGTTGTTGTTATTGGTGGTGGTAACGTTGCTGTGGACTGTGCAAGAACGGCTCATCGTTTCCATGCAACAAATGTTTCCATGTACTGCCTAGAATCCAGAGAAACAATGCCAGCCTCCAAAGAAGAACAAGCAGAAACACTAGAAGAAGGTATTTCAATCAATAACGGATGGGGTCCTAAAGAAATCATTACCAATGAAATGGGACATGTTACAGCCGTTATATTCAAGAAATGTATTTCAACTATTGATCCAGAAACAAAACGTTTCAACCCTCAATATGATGAAAATGAAACAATTGAAGTTAAAGCTGACCATGTAGTTTATGCTATCGGACAAAGCATCCAATGGGGTGGATTATTAGCCGGCAGTGACGTTAAGGTTTGGCATGGAAACTATCCAGTTGCTGATAAGTTAACATATCAAACTGATGATGCATGCATCTTTGTTGGTGGAGATGTTCTAACAGGTCCAAAGTTTGTCATTGATGCCATTGCACAAGGTCACGAAGTAGCTGATTCAATCCATCGTTATGTTCAGGGCGGACATATGACAATTGGTAAAAACAAGCGTCAGTTCATTGAATTAGATAAAGATAATATTGTTGTTGAATCTTATGATAACTCTTCTAGACAAGAAGCAGGTATGGAAGAAGTCAACTCTATGTCCTTTAGAGATGCGCATAAGACACTGAGCGAAGAACAAGTGAAAATTGAAACTTCACGTTGTTTAAGTTGTGGAGCTTCTGTTGTCGATGAAAACAAATGCATTGGTTGTGGTATTTGTACAACGAAATGTGAATTCGATGCCATTCACTTATTTAGAGATCATCCAGAGGCAACACACATGGTAAAAGCAGAAGATAAGTTCAAAGAAATCGGTCCTTATGCTGCCAAACGTGGAGCTAAAATCTTAATTAAGAAAAAGGATAAATAAGCATGCATGAATTAGGTGTTGTCTTCTATATTATTCGAGATGTTAAGAAAGTAGCCGAGGAAAACCAGGTTGAACATGTGCACACCGTAACATTAGAACTAGGTGAAGTATCGGGTGTTATCTTTGATTATTTAGAAGATTGTTGGAACTGGGCTGTATCCAAGGAAGAAATCTTAACCAACTGCAAGCTTAAATATGAACAGATTGATGCAGTTACTTATTGCGAAAACTGTCAAAAAACATACCCAACTGTACAATATGGAAAGATATGTCCATATTGTCAAAGTGAGAAAACATATTTACTCAAAGGGAACGAAGTAAGTATAAAAGAAATAGAGGTCGTTTAATACAAAAAAGGCAGAAGTTCCCTTCTGTCTTTTGTTTTGAGGTTTTAAAATGAAAAATAACGCTATAATAATTGCCCTTACAGGAAAAGGTGGTGTAGGAAAAACTTCGCTTTCTGCCGCCATTGTCAAAGAGTTAGTAAAGGCATATCCAGATAAAAAAATATTAGCCATTGATGCGGATCCTGCCATCGGGCTTGCTACCGCTTTAGGAATAGAAGTTAAAACTACGATTGATGATATTCGAAATGAAGTCATTAAAGGAGCCGATCCTTCATTAAATTTAGATGTAGTAGAATTATTAGAAGAAGCAAAGTATCGGCTATTTGATGCTTTAGTGGAAAAGAACAATTTCTCATTCTTGGCTGTTGGAAGACCTGAAGCCGCAGGATGCTACTGCAAAATTAACCAATATTTAAAACAAACCATTCGTATATTATCTGAAAACTTTGATTATGTTGTCATTGATGGGGAAGCCGGCATTGAACAAGTCAATCGAAGAGTTATGGAAAAAGTCACTCATCTGATTTTAGTATCGGATGGTTCTAAAAAAGGAATTCAAGTGATTCAATCCATTGAAGACGTTGCTAAACGACTGGTTATGTATGAAAAAACAGGTGTTGTTTTAAATCGATTATCCCCAAAAGGATTAGAGATGAATTTTGATTTAGGAAATCTTAAATTACTTTCTAAAATTGGAACAGATAATGATTTATTAGATTATGATATGGATGGTGAATGTGTATTTAATTTACCAGACGATGCAAAAATTGTTGTTGGAGCTAGAGAAGCTTTACAGCAACTAGAAATTATATAGGTAGCCTATGAGAGACTTAAAACATTTATTTTATTTTGAAAATTTATTAATGGAAGCCAATAATGAACTTGTTCAACAAGCTCAAAATGAAGGTTTAAAATGTGTGGCTACAGTATGTGAAAATGTGCCAGAGCCTTTATTAAATTTACCCGGTACCTTCTCCGTTCGTTTAAGAGCTCCCCGTACTGGTTCCATAGAAATGGGAACTTATTATCTAACAAATTTCTTATGTGAATACACAAGAGCTTTACTTGAAAGAGCAATTGAAGGTGGGTTCAACTTTGCTGATTGTATTATTTCGCCTGATGGATGTTCTATGATTAATCGTTGTGTTGAAAACATGGAATTATTAAAAACAATGGATAAAAAAGATTTCTTCTATGACTATATGGAAATTCCAATGAAAAGTGATGATAATGGATTAAATTTATATGTTCTACAATGCAAAAATCATATTTTAACTCCGTTAAAAGAAAAATTTGGAATTGATACCAGTGATGAAGCTATACGAAAGGCTGTGGAAGAACATAATAAAATTTGCCGTTTAATTCGAGAAATTGGCGAATTTAGAAAAGAAGATTATCCAAGAATCACAGGTTATGAATATCATGTCCTAACAATGGCAACCTATGTAGCTCCAAAGCATTTATTAATTGATAAATTAAAAGAAACATTAGAAGAAATCAAAACACGCCAACCAGATACCAAAAAATATAGAGCTAGAGTGGTATTGGTAGGATCGGAAGTAGATGATATTGATGTAGTCAAACTTATTGAAGAATGCGGTGCCTACGTTTGTGCTGACAGATTCTGTTATGGTTCTCTTCCTGGAAGAGATGAAATCATATTAAATGATCATGAAGATGCTCTAACACAAGTTTGTCGCCAATATATGGTTCGTGGACAATGCCCTAGATATATGAATATGGAAAAGATGCTGGGAAGACGTGAATATGTCAACCAAATCGCAAAGGCATATAACGCGGATGGAATCATCTATGAACAAATGAAATTCTGTGATCCATGGGCCTATGAAAGAATGTTAGGAACCCATATCATGCGCGATGATTATAACTATCCCGTATTGTCTGTAGATCGCCCATATGCGATTGGAAATTCTGGACAGATGCGTACTCGTGTACAAGCCTTCGTTGAAAGCATTGAAATCAAAAAGATTGGAGGGTTGGAATAATGAGTAAAGAATTAGGTAGTGAACGCCTTGGTGATTTATACACAAAAGGAAAAGTTCGTAAACGTAGAGAATGGCGTGGTGTAAAAGATACATTTTATGATTATACTCGCTGGTTAAAAGTAATGGGAATTCTTGGAAAATTCATGGTTAATCCAACCAATGTCAAAGGATTTTTCCGTTACCGTTGGATGAAAAATTACTTGGCCGTTCCAATGATGATTGATCGTCATACTCAAGGATTAAGAGGTCCTCAGCTACGAATCTGTCATGAAGAATTTGACTTAGTAGCTGAAGATGTCGCTCTATTATTGACAAAGTTATTCAAGGGTGACAGAAATGTTGGGAATGATAAAGAATTCTCCGATAAAGTTGTATTAGTAGACGAAAACGAAATGACTGCCTTCATGATGGGATTCCCTACATTAAAAGGATTAAGTCGTGAAACACCTTCCGCCTATGTATCCGTTTTATTAAATCAACATGCTGCAGAAAGATATATTGATGTTGCCCAAGAATACGGGCTAGCTGGAGATGTTTGTCCAATGCCTGAAACCGAGGTTGGAATTTCGATTGAAGATGACTTCCCTGTTTTGGGAGCTTGTGCCGTCCAATGCAATACAACATGTGATGGATCCCTTCTTGGAAATGGTGTTATTTCAAAGCGCTTAGAGCTACAAGATGGTGTTCCATGTTTCCAGTTGGCTGCCCCTTTACGTCATAGGGAAGATGATGTACAAGAATATGCAGCTCAAGAAATCAGAAATTGTATAGCCTTTATTGAAAAGCATACAGGTGAGAAATGGGACTGGAATTATTACTTTGAATGTGCAAAACGAGTCAATGAATCAACTCGTCATAGACAAGAATGGTTGGATATGAATAAGACTGATTATCCACAAGTATTTGGTTCTAATTTAGCTTTATATACTGAGACAAATTACATGGCTATTTGTGGAAAAGATGAAAACTTCGTTAAAGCCGATCGTAAAATTTCAAAACTTGCCAAAGAAGGCTACGAAAAGAAAACTATGGCAGTTAAAGAATATCGACATCGAGCTATTGTCTGGGGTGTACAATCCCACTTCTATATGGATTTTCTTATTTGGCTGCAAAACTGTTGGGGAATCATTCCACTAACAGACATGTTGTCTATGGTATCGACTCGTGTATTATGTGAAGAAAATACGCCAGAAGGAAGAGAACAAGCCATTTATGATATGGCATGGTTAACTGAAAATATGATCATGCGAAACCGTACTCATGGTGGTTATAAAGTTTTATTAGATGAACTATGGGAATTTTGCGAAGAATTTAATGCAGATACAGTTATTCTTTGGGAACATATGTCTTGTAAAGCCTTAGTAGGAATGCATGGACAATTTGAAGAAAAAGCCAGAGAACATGGCATTCATTTAATTTGGGTAAATCACGATTTATTTGATCCAAGAATCGTTTCAAGACAAGGTGTACGTGATCAAATCAATCGTTATATGCGAACAGTATTTAATGAAGAACCATTAGACCCATCACTAGAAGTACTAGATGATGAAGATTCATGGTAGAAAGAGGAATATATGAAATATTATTGCGGATGTGACTCAGGTAGTACATATACAAAATGTGTCATTATAGATGAAACTGGGAAAATGGTTGCGAATGTAACTCTAAAAAGTAAAATTCAAACCGTTACTTCTTGTCAAGAATCCTTAGATCAAGCAATTGCTCAGGTTCCTGATTTAAAAGGGCCTGAAGATTTAGCGTATTTAGTTGGTACAGGATACGGAAGAAATCGTGTTCCTTTTGCGGATGAAAACATTTCCGAAATTTCATGTCATGCCATGGGGGTCCATATTGTGAACCCAAGTATTAAAGCCATCATTGATATTGGTGGACAAGATGTCAAAGGAATTGCGGTTGACAGCGATGGAACCGTATTAAACTTTGCGATGAATGACAAATGTGCTGCTGGAACCGGAAGATTTTTTGAAGCCATGGCCAGAGCCTTTGAAATGGATTTAAGTGATTTTTCCAAGTTATCCCTACAGGCTAAAAATGTCATTCCAATTACTTCCCAATGTACAGTTTTTGCAGAAAGTGAAGTTATTTCTTTAGTTGGTGAAGGAAAACCAGTCGATGAAATTGCAGCAGGAATTGAATTATCGGTTGCCAAACGTTGCTTTGTCATGGCCAAAAAAGCTGGTGCCACCGATTGCATTACTTTAACAGGGGGATGTGCAAAGAACGATGGTTTAAAAGCAGCCATTGAAAAAGTATTAAAACTAAAAGTCATAGAACTACCAATTGATCCTCAATTAATGGGAGCCTTAGGTGCAGCTGAGTATGCGCGTAAGAAAGGAATGGCTAAAGCATAATGAAAAAAATTCAAAAAATAATAGAAATCATAGCCGCTATTAGTGCTATATGCGTTGCTTTAAGTATGATTGTTTATTTCTTTAATTTAGACATGAAACTAACAAGCAAACTAGAAAAACCATTAGACTGGTGGTATGACAGATTAGAAAAAAATAGAGGATTGTAATGAATCTATTTGACGATATTATTTCTACTGTACAAGCTTTAACGACAACTTCTAAATCATTATGTATACATGAAAGTAAAATAGAAGATGCCAAAAATCAAAATATGGTTTTTCAATCCGATACGGCATTTGAATTAATCGGCAATTCCATTACATTACCTTCAAGCGATATTCTATTAAAAGATGGTATTTATTTAATTGGAAAAGATTTAAATGAAATCAATCAGGATACTCAGTTTTGTCGTATTGTCCTTGTACAAATAAAAGAAACAGAAAAAAAGGCACAGGACTTATTTAATCTATTAAAAGCTTTAGATTTTACAAAATATCATGTTTCTCCTAAAGGATTTATGATGCGTGTGTCATCCATGAAAGAAAAAGAATCCATTCGAGTTTCCAAAAAAGGACTACACAATGGATTGAATTTTGAAGAAGTAGGAAATCATTTTTTAAAAGCTTACCATATTCATTCCAATGTAATTGCTGTAGAAGTTATCTTTATTACTGATGAATCCTTTGATTATAATTCTTTACATCAATTATCAAAAAAAGTAAAAGATCGAACAAATTTAATCGATCACATGACAAAAGATATGACCATGAACTGCAATACCTGTCATGAAAAGGTGATATGTGATGCCGTTGATGGCATGAAAGAACTACATGAACAAAGCCGCAATTAGCGGCTTTGTTAAATAATGTCTTTAAAATCAATCAAATGTATATGTTCTGAAGGCTCAATTTCAAAACCTGACTTAGAAAAAATATAATATTCTTTCTCTAATTTATTTGGAAATACACTTGCACTCTCAACAAGATGTTCCATCATAGAACTAGTAAAAGGTTTATTTCTAAACTTGCATTCTACAACAAGAAGATGATTTTCTATTCTAGATAAACCATCGATTTCAATGGATCGTCCAATTTTTGATTTTTCTACTTTATATTCTTTCAGTGGTTTAAAGATATGCTTTAATTTGCCTTGTGAATTTAGCAGTTCTATATAGGATAAAGCAACTTCTTCCATTCCCTTGCACAAAAAATTATAAATTTGTCCCTTTAATTCTTGATATACCAATCTTCCGTTTATACGTATTCTCTCTTCGTTTCCATAAATGAAAGTATACCAAAATCGTAATAAAGGATCTGATATTTCGTAATAATTACTTTTTTGATTTCCTTCAAACATCTCTTTTCGAATAAGGATTTCACCATTGAGAAGAGTGGCAATATATTTTGAAATTTTAGCACTATCTTCATGGGTATATTCCGCTATTTCTTTAATATGTCTTTTTCGATGTGCTATAGCCTCCAGAATTGCGTTGTAGATATCCTGCTTATTTGTTGAGTTCGAAAGAAGCTGATCAGGCAATGTAAAAAAAGTTCCATATTGGTTAAAAATCAATTGAATCATATTTTCTTCAAACGATATCGTTTGATTAATTGCTGAAAGATAATATGGATAAGAGGACATAAAAGAAAGAAAATTGCACCTTTCCTCAAAAGGAAAATCTTTTACAAATTCCTTCATTTCATCAAATGGCATTTTTTTCAATTCAATTTCAAATGTTCTTCGTTTATATAATGGTGAATTATGATTGTTGATCTCATTTTTCAAAAAAGACACATCTGAACCGGATAGAATCATCATTATATTATCTGGCGCATAATCTATGAATTCCTGTATAACCGAAGAAAAGGAAGAATCTTGTTCTAATATATAGGGATATTCATCAATCGCAAGAATAAAACGATTGTTCTTAACATAATTTTTTAATGAATCAAATGCCTCTTCATAATTAGAATAAACAAAAGATAATGGCATGCCTGTTAACTTATTTAAGGCATAAGAAAACGATTTTAAATTCCCATATGCGCTCGTTCTTTTCGCCTGAAAAATTAATCCATCCTTCTTTTCCATAAAATGAAGTATAAGTTCTGTTTTCCCAATTCGTCTTCTTCCATAGATAACGCCAAATTCTTTACGGCTTGAACTGAAGCGGCTTTCAAGTATTTCTAATTCTTTTTTTCTTCCTTTAAACATATTATTAACTCCCGAGTTATTAACTCTTTAGTTAATAATATCATTTTTAAATTTATTTACAAATGAAATACAAAAAATAGCCCTTTTACAGGCTATTTGTAGATTAATCTTCTCTAGAGCATCTAAATAATAAATCTTCCCAGCGACGATCAACTTCTTTTTGGAATTCTTCAATTAAATACTCATTTCCAGGCTTAAACAAATGCTTAAAGCGACCCTGAAGTTTTAAGAATTCTTCAATAGGAAGTTTCTTTTTAGGCATATATGTCAGTTTCCATTTTCCGTGATCGACTTCAAACAATGGCCAGTAACAAGTTTCTACTGCCATTTTACAAATTTCCATCACATCGGCTGAATCATAACGCCATCCTCTAGGACATGGTGTCATAATATTGAGAAAAGAAGCTCCTTCTGTATAGATAGCTTTTTCTGCTTTTGTATGTAAATCTTTAAAATCACGTGTAAATGTTGTCTGTGCAACATATGCGACATCATGATCAGCAATAATAGAAGCTAAATCTTTACGATTTTGTGGTTTACCATTTGATTGTGTTCCAACAGGTGTTGTCGTAGTATCCGCAAACATTGGTGTTGCAGATGAACGTTGAATACCTGTATTCATATAAGCTCCATTGTCATAACATACATATGTCAAGTCATGACCACGTTCCATTGCTCCTGATAAAGATTGGAAACCAATATCATACGTTCCCCCATCTCCTCCAAAAGTAATAAATTTGTAGTTTACATCTTCAGGTAATTTCCCACGTTTTTTTAATGCTTTATAAGCTGTTTCAACACCACTTAATGTTGCTCCAGCATTTTCAAAAGCATTGTGGATATAAGAATCCTGCCATGAAGTATATGGATAAGTGTAACTAGATACCTCCAGACATCCAGTGGCATTACCAATAACAGCTTTATCTCCTTCATGAAGTCCTCTTAAAACAGCACGAACACCAATCGTTGCTCCACATCCAGCGCACATTCTATGACCAGGAGCTAAACGTTCTGGTTTATTCATGACTTCTTTAAATTTGTATTTTTCCATTTCCATAACCGTTCCTCCTAATCTCTTAATCCAATATATTGATATTGTTCGACTTCTTTACCATTTTCCATCATATCTTCTAATTCCGAGAAAACTTGAGCAACATGATTCACTGTAAAGTCACGTCCACCTAAACCATAGATATAGTTTACGGCTTCAATATTGACTTTGTTCTTGAATAATGCAGAAGTAACTTCTGCACCTAATGGGCCTCCATTTCCATTGTAACTTTCACAACGGTCCATAATCGCAACAGCTTTACAATTTGATAATGCCTTAGCAATTTCTTTTCCAGGGAATGGTCTAAATACCCTTAGTTTCAAAACACCAACTTTTTTCCCTTGAGCTCTTAGGGCATCTACTTCTTCTTTTGCAGTACCAGCAGCGGAACCAATCAACAACATAATATAATCGGCATCCTCTGTTCTATATTCTTCGAACAAACCGTAAGATCTTCCTGACATCTTTTCAAATTCTTTGGCCACTTCTAAAATAACTTCTTTTGAATTCTCTAAAGCAACTTCCTGATTTTTTCTAGCTTCCATAACGTAATTACTTACAGCATATGGTCCAAAAGACATTGGTTTACCAGGATTTAATAAATATTCTTCTGGTTTGTATTCCCCAACAAAGTTTTTAACTTCTTCATCTTCTAATAATTCAATATTTTCTACCGCATGGCTTGTGATAAAACCATCCTGACAAATCATAACTGGTAAATGTACATTTTTATTTTCAGCAATTGGATAAGCCATAATGTAGTTATCATAAGCTTCTTGATTGTTTTCTGAATAGATTTGAATCCATCCTGTATCACGAGCACCCATACCATCTGTATGGTCACAGTTGATATTAATAGGTCCCGATAAAGTTCGATTGACCAAAGTCAATACACAAGGCATACGATTGGAAGCAGCTAACAATAATTCTTCCCACATTAAAGCTAGACCAGCTGATGAAGTAGCAGTCATACTTCGAGCACCTGCTGCTTCAGCACCAATAGTAGCAGACATACTAGAGTGTTCACTTTCTACTGGAATAAACAAGGTATCCATTTGTCCATTAGCGATATAGGTAGAAACCATTTGAGGAATTTCCGTAGAAGGTGTAATGGGGAAAGCAGGCATTACATCAGGATTCACTTGTTTGATAGCATAAGCAGTTGCTTCATTACCAGACATTCTATCTTTTTTTGCCATATTATCTTCCCTCCCTCATCGTAATTGCACCAAAAGGACAGTTTTTTGCACAAATACCACATCCTTTACAGTGATCATAATCAAAATCTTGTCGTTTCATATCTACAACTGGAATACTAGAATCAGGACAAACAGGTGTACATAATAAACACTGTTTACAAATTTCTGGATTCCAGACTGGTGTATCTGTTCGCCATTCTCCTGTATTGAAATAAACAGATGTTCCAGCTGCATACATATGAAGACCTTCAGTTAGGTCTTGATGCCTTGTTTTTTCTGTGATTTTATTTACATCAGATCTCATAGACTTTCTCCTTTACATTCCCAACGCTTCAAAAGTCATAATCAAAGCGTTCATATTTCCTTCAATAACTTCTGGTTTTTTCGCAAATTTATGTTGATAAGATGCTCTCATATCACTAATAAACGTTTCTTTATCCATAACTTTACTAACAGCTACAACAGCGGCCAGCATAGGTGAATTTGGGAAATATTTACCTAACGCATCTACTGATATCTTGCGGGCATTAACAGTATAAACATCTCCATTAAAACCTTTTAATAATGGTTTAATTTCCTCAACTGATTTAGGGGTATTGACAATAATAGCTCCATCTTCCTTTAATCCAGCGGTTACATCCACTGTGTGTAATAAAGTTTCATCCACAACCACTACCAATTCCGGTGTATAAATATTTGAATGAACACGAATAGGATGGTCGCTGATACGATTATAAGCAGTAATTGGTGCACCCATACGCTCTGGTCCGTATTCCGGGAACCCTTGTACATACTTACCTGTCTTAAATGCAACATCTGCCAATAATAATGCGGCTGTCTTGGCACCTTGTCCACCACGACCATGCCAACGAATTTCTAATGTACGACTCATGTGTTGATCCTCCTTAACTCACTTGACAATTTTTGTTTAAGCATAAAAAAATCTCTCCATGCCTACACGCACGAAGAGACGAATATAATCCGCGGTACCACTCTTCTTTGAGTACAAACTCACTCTCATTGATATCAAACAATATCTAACTTTTTTAACGGAAGTACCCGTCTTAGATTACTACTACTTCATCCAAGCCACTCACAGGGGATACTGAATTTTTGTTTCTTGTCATCTTTCACCAATCATGACTCGCTTGTTAAAAAACAGTATAAATTCACAGTCCTGCTTCATAGTGTTTTTTAGAATGTGATTTGATTATATGCTTATTTCTGTAAATTTTCAAGAAAATTTAGTAAAAAGACAATCCTTTCGAACTGTCTTACTTATCTCCAAAAGAAATACCCAAATTTCTTGCTTCTTGTATCATTGGATCATCCGGATCGATAAATTTTAATTTGCCCGCCACTTTTTCTAAAGGCACTTTAACGATATTTCCATTTTGGATTGCCAACATCATCGCATATTCTTTATTTTGAATCATTTCGCTTGTATAAGATCCGAGTCTAGAAACCAATAGTCGATCCATAGCCGATGGTTGTCCTCCTCTTTGAATATGACCAGGCGTATTCGTAAATACATTTTCATTTAATTCACTCTTAATTAAGTAACGTAAATCCTTTACTACTGATTTATGTATTTTTTTCTTTTCTTTATATTCTCTTCTTGTAAGCTGACTATCCTCTTTTGATAAAGCACCTTCTGCAACAACAATAATATATGGTTTGTATGGGTCTCTATTCTTTATCTTCTCAAAAATAACTTTTTCATCGTAAGGGATTTCTGGTAAAAGAATCATATCCACCTGACAAGCCATGCCAGTATATAAACTTAACCAGCCTGTTTTATGTCCCATGATTTCAATCATAAAAATACGACTATGACTACTTGCTGTAGTACGAATTGACTCCACTATATCCACCGCTTTATCAAAAGCACTGTAGAATCCAAATGTCATATCTGTTAAATATAAATCATTATCAATCGTTTTTGGGAAGGCAATCACATTACAACCTCTTTGCGCTAATAAGTTGGATGTCTTTTGTGACCCATTTCCTCCCAACGCTAATAAGCAATCAAGTTGGCAATCATTATAAGTTTGAATCATACTATCCACAATGTATTTTGATTTGACAATATTTTTAAATGAAGTCCGACTTGTCCCCAATACCGTTCCTCCGCGATTGGCAATTTCAAAAAAATCCTGGCAATTGTATTGTGAATAATCTCCATTTTGAAGGCCTAAATAGCCATCATGAAAACCAATGATTACACAATCTTTGTCAATCTGATAGATAGAACGACAGATTGCTTCCATCATTGCATTTAAACTTTGACAATCTCCACCACTTGTTAGTAAACCAATTCGCATAAAAATCCTCATTTACATTATATAGTATTATCCTTAAATATCAGAAGAAAATGAATCATTTTTTCATCTTTAGTGGCGCTGATTTTGCCACCATGAACATCCATAATCGATTGAGCAGCTGATAGACCAATCCCAAATCCATTTGATGAATGAGATGCATCTTCCTGATAAAAGCGATCAAACAAATTTTCAACTTGTAGATTACCTATATTATCGCATGTATTTTCAAATTCTAAATAAATACTATTATCTTTTCTATTTAATTTAATATCAAATACTCCATTTTCATTTGTGTATTTCATAGCATTATCTAAAAAAATAGATAATAAATTATTAATATAGATTTCATTTCCTATTATA
>R14__coassemble_103_pt1 | contig 70747 bp, 97 predicted proteins | sample R14__metabat2_low_PE_009 | metagenome-assembled genome bin R14 | reverse complement strand
ATTTAAATTCATATTTTATGCATTTTTCAAATATTTTTAAGTCTATAATAATGTACTTTTCAATAAAAAAAACAGGAATTATTTACAATTCCCGTTAAATTCATTGACTGGTATATGCGAATATAACCAATCTTTTACTAAATCTGTCCACTTTGAAACAATTGAATTAACCTGATCACCATGTTTAGATGTACTTTGATCTGCCAATGATAATCCATGTTGTCCCTTTTCAAAGACATGGACTTCAAAATCAATGTTTTGTTTTGATAAAGCTAAAGCCATCAATATAGTTTGTTGGCAAGGTACTAATTCATCTTGTGATGTACACCATAAAAACATAGGTGGTGTATCTTTAGAAATTAATCGTGCAGGCGAATGAGATTCCAATTGTTCCATAGTTGGTGCATCTGTTCCAAATACTGAAATATCTACAGGGTTATTGGAAAAGCATAATTTACCACCTTTTCTAAATTCTATATAATCACTTATTCCATAACCAACAATCGCTACGGCTGGTTTAAAATCAGAAGCTGGTCGATTGAAATAAGAAGTTATAATTTCATTATTCCAATACACACTATACATTAAAGCATTGTGTCCACCTGCTGAAAATCCACAAACACCTACTTTATCCATATCCACTATCCATTCTTCACTATGATCACGGATATACAACATAGCGGCAGCAACATCTAACATAGGATTAGGGAATACACTATCTGGATCCACTTCAAATTTGATATTGCTTCCAAACAAGGCTTTCATATCAAATTTACCACTTTGATAAACAGAATATCGTAATACAAAGGCATGATATCCCATTCCCGCAAAGCGTAAAGCAACAGCTTCTGCTTCTCTATCGGAACAATATAAATTAGCTCCTCCTGGACAAATGATAATTCCTGGTCTTTTCTTTCCATTTAATACATCTTTTGAATCATCTAAAACATAGGTTGTTAAGGTGACATCCTCACGATTTCTTAAATTGACAGTTTCAAAATGCATATTATTCCCCTTGAATCACTTTGACTGGTCCTTCAATTCCAAATGGACAAATAGGAATATATTGATCCAATCCACCACGAATTTGTGCTCCCACAGTATTAGTAACTTCAATTGAAATTTCATTTGTTCCTTGTTGAATATAATCTGTAATATCAAATGAATATGGCATACATATACGAGTGCCTACACATTTTCCATTGATAAATACTTGAGCTACTTCATGAGCATTTCCTAAATCAACAATTGTTTTCTTTACTTCATTTATTTCAATATTTGATGTATATTTAACCGTTCCACACTTATTTTCAAATCCATCAATTGTATGAATAAAGGATAAAGAATCACAATTAACCTTTTCAAATGTTGGATAGCTTAAGCTATCAGCATACGATACATCCCATTTTTCAGGTAAAGAAATTACTGTTTCATTTTGAAGAATGACTTCTTCTTTCACATCCAATTGCTCATCACATACAACATAAATCACCGATTCATATGGCGTTAAATGTAAACGATTGGATGTTACTTTATAAACTTCATCTTCAAAGGCATCATAGCGATAGATATTTCCTTTTGTTTTAAATGAAATTGTTGTATCAATATCATCTGCTAAACTTTCATTAAACAACATACAAATATATTTACCATCTTTTACATATTCACCAGCTACTAAATATTTTTCATTGTCTTCTAATTCTAAATTCTTATATTCTGAACATGCATCGGCAACCTTTAATAAAGAACATTTAGAAGATTTTTCAACAACATATTTCCATTCTTCATTATTATATTCACCCATGACAATAGATGGAGTGGTTTGAATAAAGATTACCTTAATGTTATTTTGAATCATTTTATATAATACAGATACCATATCGGCTGGAATACTCTTTCCATAAGGAAAAATGAAGGCTTTAAATTCATTTCCATTAATAATATAATGATTGGCTTTAATTTGCGCTTTCTTTATAAAATCACGAGAAATAATATCAAATGAAATTTGATTTTCGCAAAGCTTTCTACATACCTTTTCAATAGGCATATATTCTCCAGCCCATTCTGTTTCAGCAGGATAGAAAACACCAACAGATGCTGGTTGTTTTCCATCTCTAAATATAGACATAACACGATTCATATAATGATCTAAAGTTGGAAAATATCTAAATTGTGGATTATGTCCATGCGCATAGAAATGAGGAGGGCAATCCCAATCTGGGAATGGGTTTGGATCAAATGCATGAGGAACAATAAAGTTAACACCACGAGACATAATAGAATCGGCAATCCACTTCATCTCCTTTAATCCTTCATTCCATCCATAGGCTCCAAAGGATTCACACATTAAACGTCCACCTTTTTTCTCATCTAAATGAGCTGCCGAAGCTCCTAGTTTTGCCAAGGCGAAGTGATAGAATTCACCATTACTTCCTCCTGTTGAATAGGCATCATGATGATATGGCATACCTGGTACAACTTGTCCACCAATGACATCAATTCCAGCACAAGCCATGTCTTCTTGTCCTCTAAAATAATGTCCTGTTCCATATCCTAAACGAGCATGCGCTCCATTGTCTTCAATGGTATGTCCTAAATACCAGACACCTCTTTCTTTACACCAGTCACCCATAACTTTAGTGAAGTTTTCATTATATAGTCTTGTGATAACATCCATATATTCAAAACGAACTTGACCATCATATCCTTCTGATTTTGTCCATAATAATGGTAAGTATTTTGTTTCAAATGGAAGTTCTAATTCCAATCCTTTTCTCCAAGGTAAAGGCATATCCATTCCAATTGCACAATTTGGCCCTTTGGCATTTCCAAAACGAGGTTCATCGGAGAAAAATCCTTGAATCGTCTTTCCAAATTCATTTTTATAATGAGCATAGTGCGGTTCATATACTTCATCTATTAAAACCTGTGTTGCTTCTTTTACTAGTGGATTTAAATAATCCTTTGTAGCATCTTCTGCACCTTTCCATGTTTCGAATACTACAAAGATACTATAGGCACCCGCTGGAATATCCACCGTTAATAAACGATCACTCATACGCATATTTTCTGTGATATCCACCATTGTTGAAGAATCAATAGGAAGTCCTTCTTCGGTTTCTTCATTGATTCGTTTAGCCATATAAACACCCAATACTGTAATATCTTTTTCTGGTTTATCCCAAGGACGTCCTTTTAAATGTGATAAATCAATACGAGCTTGTGTAAAAGGCCCTTGCACATCATAGCGTCTACAATTGATATATAATTTTAAATATTGTGGATAGTCTTTAACCACTCTTCCATTAGCAAATCCTGTTGGGAAATGAGAATCATCTAATATCCACATTTTCATATTATGTTCTTTACATTTTGAAAGAATGCAGTCCATATCAGACCACCATTGATCTTTTATGAAATTAGGATGAGGTCTTGCTTCCACGCATAAAGCCTTCATTCCTGATTCATAAATCTTATCCACATATTCTTCTAATACTTCATGAGCTTCCCCATGTTGCCAGAAGAATGGGTATAAATAATTTTCATATTCTTTTTTAAATAGTGTTTGATAACCACTCATACTTTTTCTCCTATTCTGTATAAAAATCTGTCAATTTAATTAAACTATATTTTTCTTTTTCTTTATTCTTTTCAAATCCACTTAATAATTTTAGTCAAATTGATTTAACTAAAAATCGTGTAGCTATAATGTCCTGCTTGCACATTTATTTCTTCTTTTGAAATTGGTAATACAATGATAGCTTCACATCCAATTGGAACATCTACTTCTAATTTTAGTTGATCTGTATAGTACCATTTCACTCTATATTCACCCGATACAGACTTGTATCTCATATCAATGGATCCAAGTCTTTGATCTACTTTAGGAGCAATAATTACTTTTTTAAATCCAGGTTCTAATACATTTAATCCAGCTACTTCCTTATATAACCATTCTACAATGGCTCCATATGAATAATGATTTAAACTATTCATACCTTCAGGATTCATATGTCCATCAGGCATTACAGAATTCCATCTTTCCCAGATGGTTGTAGCACCCAAATTCACTTCATATAGCCAGCCTGGATACTCTTCATTCAACAATAAATCATATGCTAATTGTATATATCCGTATTTTGACAAAGTTGGACATAAATAAGGAGTTCCCACAAATCCTGTTTCTAATTTTCCATTGTTTTGTTGAATCTTTAATGCCAATTGATCTACATTCTTTTGAATTTCATCTTCATTTAAGATTCCAAATTGAATGGCAATGACATATCCTGTTTGCGTATCCACATTGACAATTCCATTATCCAAATAATGATTTCGTATGGTTTCTCTTACCTTTTTGGCATGTTCTAAATAATATTGAGATTCCTCATATCCAAGTTCTTTAGCTGCATTTGATACTAACATCACTGTATTATAGTAATAAACACTGGCAACATAAACAGGATCTGTTTTCCCTAACGGAGAGCCATCAAGTGTATCCAATGCCAGCCAATCCGCAAAATGGAAACCTGTATCAAATAAATAAGGAACATGTTCTTTTGTATTTCCCATACCAGGGAATGGTTCATTATGATTATTTCCTTCATTTTTAATCACATAATCAGCCCATAGCTTCATATTTGGATACATTTCTTTTAAAACGTTTTTATTTCCACTAAATAAATATGTATTCCATGGAATAATTGTAGAAGCATCAGCCCATGGAGATGAATTTTTAGAATCCATAAAAGATATAATTCCTTGAATTCTTTGAACCGATGTATCTTTCGGTCCTCCAAAATTTTCAACTTTACCGCGAATCATAGGGACAATAGAAGGCACCCCACCTTCTTCTCTTTTTTGTTCCATCAACATGTCATACATAAATTTTTTATAGAAATTTATACAATCCATATTATAAAGAGCTGTACCACTAAAAATTTGTGCATCTCCAGTCCATCCTAGTCTTTCGTCTCTTTGTGGACAATCGGTTGGTACATCTAAAAAGTTATCTTTTTGTGACCATAGAGCATTCGAAATTAATTGATTGACTTTATCATTTCCTGTTTGAATCCAACCTGTTTGTTTTAAATCTGAATAAATCACAGAAGCATAATAATTATTTAAATCTATTTCATCCTCTGTTTCTACTAATACATAACGGAACGCATAGAATGTGAAATGAGGACGAATCCATTTTTCTATTCCATCTCCAATATAAGAATATCCAAAATTGGCAGTTCGATAATTTTCATTATAGAAGCATCCATCTTGCAGTATTTCCGAAAATTTTAATTGTAGATTTCCTTTCACTTTGCAGTTTACCCATCCGGTAAGATTTTGACCAAAATCTAATATCTTTTCTCCTTTTGGACTGATAATTAATTTTTTAGGATAAACAACTTCTTTTTCAATAATTGGAAGAGATATACGTGGCATTAAGCGTTCCTGATCCATTTCTAAATAAGATACTGGATATTTTTTAGAGACCACATTGACATCATAAATCTCTCCATCATAAATTCCATTATCACGAATTGGACTATTGATGCAAATCATAGAATCGTCACTATAGAATTCATCTATTGACTGATCCATATATTCAACTTTTATTTCAAACAATAAAGCTAAATCATCTCCATATGTATTATAGAATCCACCATCAAATCCAAGTCTTCCTTTATACCATCCATTTCCTAAATAAAATTTACATTCATTGATTCCTTGTTTTAAGAAACGTTTTATATCATATGTCTGATATTGCAGATAATCCTGATAACAATGATAACCTGGCATTAAATATTCCTGATTTACAAATTCATCATTACAATAGGCTTCATATAAACCAAGGCCAATAATAGAAATGTAAGCATTTTTTATTTCTTTTTGAATTTCAATATTCTTTAATAAAATAGATGAATCTGAATGAACAGGTGTAACCCATTTAGCTTTACACTCACTGTACTTTGGAGTAATAAAATAGTTTGATTTTTTTACATTATCAACAACAACACTGTATTCATATCGTGTCAGTTCATCTAAATCCAGTTCTACATCCACATAATTTAAAGAAAAATCTACATTCGTTTGATAGACAACAGTTCCTTCTTTTGATACCATCACTTCTACAAATGAAGGATTTTCATCGACAGTCCATTGAATTCTTGATTTTCTTACATCAAATCCAACAGGGTTTTCCATACCATTAATTGTGAGTGATAAAATTTTCATAATATTCTCCTATTTATTTTTACGATAGTGCCGTGGGGTTACACCATGTTTTTCTTTAAATCTTCTAAAGAAATAACTATGGCTTTCATATCCAACCGCATAAATAATGTCATCAATTGATAAATCCGTTTCCATCAATAAGGCCTCTGCCTGATAAAAGCGACGAGATTGTAGTAATTCTTTAAATGTATGTCCTGTCTGTTTTTTAATCAGTTTACTCAATAAATAATCTGGTTGATTTAATTCTTTGGAAATTTCTGTCAGTGTTGCCGTTTTATAGTTTTGTGAAATATAATCTAATGTCGTTTCTACCAACATTTCATCAAAACGTTTAGTACTTCCTTTTGTCGTACGGTTAACATACTTAATTAAATAAAGGAACAGTAATCCCATTGTCACTTGATTTTCATGGTAAGAATCCGTTTCTTTTTCATACAATGATTGGATCATATTTTCTATTAAATTCTGTATTTGAAGAATATCAGCCACTTGAAATAATAAATATTCCCCTGAATTATAATCTTGTCGCAAAATATCCACTAAAAAATGTGTAACTATATTATCTTTACCAATCATAGGATAGATTTCATCAAAGAATTCAGGAAGAATGATAAAGTTAATGGCGATATCATCCAACCCTGCTTTTTCAATAGAGTGCCAGGAATGTTGGTTTAATAAAAGGATTTCACCTTGTTTTAAAATAACTTTTTCTTTGTTGATAATATGTGTAATTGATCCCTTTGCCACAAACATCATTTCAATATAATTATGCTTGTGATTGGGAAAATCAACAAATCTTGTGTGTGTTCGAACCGTTATCAACTGTTTAAAATCAAGTAATTTATTTTTTTCTATAACAAACTGCTTATCTTGAGTATAAAGAGATTTTTCCAATCCTTTTCCAGACAGTAAATCTTTCTCTTCCTCAGTGATTTGAGATAGCTTTTCTAATAGTTGTGCATTCATATTTAAATGATAACACAATTATTTTTCGTACAAGAATTTTTCAGGTAAAGTCACATTGAAATCTTTTGCCAAATCTCTAAAGTTATCAGCACTGATTGTCTGTAATTTATCAGGTCTCATACTCAACATTTTCACTAAGATTTCTGCTGATTTTTCAGCCGTATGCATTAAGCCAAAAGTCAAATCAAAATCATACCCTGCTGCAAACATTCCATGATGAGCCCAGATAGCCAAATCATATTGTTTCATTAATTTAGATGTTTCTACCGCAATATCTCTTCCACCTGGCACCATCCAAGGAACAACGCCAATTCCTGATGGGAATACAACTGGGCATTCAGTAGCCATTTCCCAAAGTTCACGTGTAAAGATTTCATCTTTTAAAGGAAGAACAAATGTTAAGGCAATAATATTTGTTGTATGAGCATGATAAATAACACGATATTCTGGATTTACTAAAACTTTTACTTCATGATTCATTAAATGAGATGGTAATTCAGATGTTGGCCTTCCACCATTGACAAGTCCCCATAAAATACGATAGTTTTCTCCTTTATCATCTAATTCAATCATACAAATAGAATCTTCTGGTTTAATAGATACATTTCTAAAATATTTACCAGATCCTGTTACTAGAAAATATTCATTGGCAAGTGTTGGAACACTTGTTCCAATTGGCTGCCATTCTTTGGCTTCAAAGTTTTCTTTCACAGATGCAACTTCCTCTGGTTTTACACGATAAGAAAGATTTCCACCATTTCTTTCATGCCATCCCTGATTCCATCCATCATCACACATTCTAATAAATCCTTGTACAAATTCTGCTTCTAAAAATTTCATGTCCTTTTCCTCCTTATCTTGTGATTACATCCACTGGTACATTGAATATCTTTGCAACTTTTAAAATCGTATCAATGTGTCTTCCAACAGCAGCAGCCATATGATGTGTTGGTCCTGCTTGAGACCATTTATTCACAAATTCTCTAGCTCCACAGCTAAATCTTGTTCTCATATTTGTATCGCCAAACATAAAGATTGGTCCTTGCTCATTGACACCTTCTGCCACTACAAATTTGAAGTTTCCGTCTTTATCCTGCGTAATACCTAAATACGTTACATCTCCTACTGGTGGATAAAATTGTGTCAAGTATCCACCTCCAGCTTTTCCATGGAAAACTGGTACAATTTTCATCGTTGGTTTATGTGCTTGAGAAATATCAGCATCTCCTGAACCAGAATGACCAATAATACAAATATCTTCGTTGAAATCAATCGAATACATTTCAGAAAGCTGTCCCGTTCCTGAAATTGTTTTTAAAATACTCATTGCCATGGCAACCTTAATATCACCTTCAACAGCACAAGCGGTTCCTTGTTTAATCAACATAGAGAAGGCCGGAATCAACATACTATCCAGCTTGCCAGCGATGCCTTGGGCAAAACCGTCATAATGAGAAGCAATCAATCCAAGTTTTTCATCCTTTACCCACTTTTCAAAAGCTACGACATATTTAGCCATGTCCCATACGGTTTCAACAGTCGCTCCACCTTCAATTTCAAAAGTATTTAAGATATCTTCTGCCTTTTCTTGAATAGCTTTTTCATCCGTAATATCATCGGCAATCGCCCACATTTTTTCCCAGTCAAATTGTTTTGTATAAACATACATTCTATGATACAAGTTTGTTTCATCGATATATAAATCCATCATTCCAGGATATGGACGACCAATTTGTCCTAAGTTTGTATCTCTAAAACGTCTTCTAACTTGCGCTGCTTTACACCAATCTTCAATTTCTTTCTGAACAATTGGATCTCCACCTTCAACAACACCTGTAATTACAGCATGTCTTTTCCCAGCTCTTTCCAAGTCAGCTACCATTTCTCCAACGGCTCCACATGCATATAGTTCACCTAGCCATTTAGGTGTATCCACATTGGCATAATCAGGAGCTTTTAATTTTTGTACATTGACAAGTACAACAGGAACATTGACATCACGAACGGCTGGTAACATGTTGTAAGATGTTGCATATGTCAATAACTGACAGAATACTAAATCGACATCCGCTGCTCTAAATTTGTCACCTGCTTCTTGTGATAATTCTTTAGTGGTAACTAGTCCACCATCAATAATTTCAACTGTATCGGGAATTGTTTTCTTAAACGCTTCATATTGCGCTTCAAATTCCGGTACTAGAGATGGAAATTGTGGTAAGTATGCTCCTAAGGCAATAGAGAATACACCTACCCTTGCTTTTGTGTTTACTAACATATTATTGTTTCCCTTCTATTTTAGTAACGCCAAATGAATCAAAGATACATTGTCTGGCATCACTTAAATCCTTTAATTCTTTACAAGCCATCATTTGGGCACTGATATTTCCAATTGCCGTAGCTTCAACCGGTCCGGCATATATCGTTTTACCAGTTGCCTTAGCCGTTAACTCATTTAAGTAAGTGGCCTGGCATCCTCCACCAACAATTTGAACGCAGTCATAATGATGTCCTGTCATTGTTTCTACTTCTTGTGCTGTTTTCTTATAACACTGGGCTAAAGATTGATAAATAACTTTGGCAACCTGACCAATTCCAACCGGCACTTGTTGATGTGTTCTTTCACATTCATCTTGCACTGCTTTTACCATACTTTCTGGAGCCAAAAAACAATCAGCCTGGGCATCAACGATTGAAGAAATGGATTCTTTTGAAGCCATTTCACAGATTTCATTAAAAGAATATTCACTTCCGATTTCAGCCTTTGCACTATTAATCATCCACATACCCATAATATTCTTTAGATAGCGGAAACGATAATCCACGCCTCCTTCATTGGTGAAGTTATGTTGCATACTTTCTTTTGAACAATTCGCTTCTAACAATTCACAGCCCATTAAAGACCATGTTCCTGAGCTAATATATAAAGCATCTTCATTACTTGGAACCGCTAATACAGCCGAGCCAGTATCGTGTGTTGCTGGTAAAACAACCATTGTATTAAAGCCAACTTTCTTTTGAATCGTTTCACTTAATTCTCCTACTATTGATCCTGGCAATTGAATGGATGTGAAGATTTTTTTAGGATATCCTAATTCTTCAATTAATTCATAATCCCAATCTTTCGTAATAGGTGATACCAATTGCGTTGTAGAAGCATTCGTGTATTCGCACACTTTCTTATCCGTTAATAAATAATTAAAATAATCAGGTATCATTAACAGACAATCCGCTTTGTTTAAATCTTTTTCGGCCATTAACTGATAAATAGTATTAAAGATTTGTTTTTGAATACCAGTGCGAGCATATAAATCTTCTTCTTGAATGATTTTATACACTTCTTCATCCATTCCATCTGTTCTTGAATCACGATATCCAAATACATCTTGATAGCGATTTCCATTAGAATCTAAAAGTGCATAATCCACAGCCCAGGTATCAATTCCCATAGAATATGGAATGATATTCATCTCTTTGCACTTTTTCATTCCAGTTAAAATATGAGAAAATAATTCTTCGACATCCCATATCAAATGTCCATTTTTTTTCTTCATACCATTTGGGAAACGATAAATTTCTTCTAGAACCATTTTATTATTTTCTAGATGTCCTAAGATATGTCTTCCACTGGATGCACCAATATCTACTGCTAAAAAATATTTCATAGAGCTTCCTCCTTGTTTACAATATAAATGAAAGAAAAAGCGAATTGAATGATGTGATTTGAGCAAAAAAGTGTCTTTATTTGCAGATATTTAATTAATATTATTTTTATCATTTATGTTCTATAATAAAAACGGAGGAAAAATAATATGGAATTAATTAAAAATATTGAAAAAGCACAGGTCTTAACATTGAAAGATCAAATTGAATATGAGGAAGGAAAAGTGGTGAGTTTAACACTTGCCAAACAAAAAGGTGTAGGAATTACTTTATTTGCCTTTGATGCAGATGAATCCATTAGTACACATGCTGCTGGAGGAGATGCCTTTGTCTATGTATTAGAAGGAAAAGTAGAAATTACAGTTGGCGGTGTATTGCATACATTAGAACAAGGGCAAAGCATTGTTATGCCATGTGGTATTCCTCATTCTTTACATTCTCTAACAAAATATAAAATGTTACTAACCGTTGTCTTTCCAACAGAAGGATAAATATGGAATTTATTAAAAATCTACCAGATACCGTTTCCAATCTTTCAAGTTTAATCGAATATCGACAAGGTCGTGTTGTGAGTATGTCTTTAACTCGTTGTGAACACTATCAAATGATGTTGATGGCTGTATCCGAAGGAGAAGAAGTGACAAGTGAACAATATCCAGGAGATACCATTTATTATGTATTAGATGGCATTATGCCACTTGAAAAAGAAAACGAAACGCTTATCCTAAAAACAGGGGAATGTTTGGCTATCCCTGCAAATTTACCACACGCAATTGGCGGACAAGGAAACTTTAAAATTCTACAAATTATGATTAGTGCAAAATAAAACCGTTAATAAACGGTTTTATTGTCTATATATGGAGGAGAGAAAAATAAATGAATTCTTTTATTGATTTTAGTTTAGAGCAAGAATTCCTTTATTTTTCCATTTTGATGAATTTGACTCCATTCCTGTTGAAATTTCAAAAAAGGTTGAATATAATATTCCTATCATATAACTGACGGAAGTGGAAATAACCACAGGGAGTATGATTATAAGAAAGCCGACCGTCTGGGCATAGAGTCTAGACGGTTTTTTATTTGTCTAGATAGAGAGAGGAAAAAAATGAAATATTTAAAAACACTTCTACTAGCTATCATTGCTGGACTTGCCATTGGGATTGGTGGCGTCATCTTTCTAACATTAGAAAACAAAATAGTTGGAGCTTTTATGTTTGCGGTTGGATTATACGCCATTTGTGCCCATGGATTAAATCTATTTACTGGCAAAATAGGTTACATTTTTGATAATCCTATAACATATTGTATCGATTTAGTATTAATATGGATTGGAAACTTTATTGGAACATGGATTTCAGCTTTTATGGTTCTAAATACAAGAATTTCAGCTATTCAACAAACCGCACAAACAATCTGTACAGTAAAAACGAATGACACACTACTAAGTTTATTCTTACTAGGTATCTTCTGTGGTTTCTTAATGTATGTTGCGGTGGATGGATATAAGCGTCTTCAAAATCCAATTTTATTATTTATATGTGTTGCTACTTTCATCTTGTGTGGATTTGAACACTGTATCGCGGATATGTTTTACTTCTCTTTAGCGCAAATGTGGAATGGCACAACGATTATCATGATACTTGTCATTACATTTGGTAACGCGATTGGATCGTTCTTTATTCCACTGGTTAAAAAGATTCAAGAATAAAAATAAGACATGACTACATAGAAGTAATCATGTCTTTTATTTTAATTATAAATTCGCTAAATCCAATTGTGTTACATTAGAAACGGATGCATTGCCATCCAAATCAGCATAGATAATCACAACTGCAAAACCATTTTCTGGATTTTCTGTCACTGTTGTTGTATGACATAAAATCGCATAATTTGTACCCGATACAACCTGGCTTCCTAAATAAGCCACTGGTTCATATGTTACTCCTAACATACCTTCCATTGCTTTATCAAAAGCTTGTTGAACATCTGCTTCCATATTCACAACATTGTATACATCCGCTACAGTCCAACCACCAGCTAATCCAGATTCTGTACCTTCAGAAGTAGATTCTTCTGTATAATCTTCAATATTGAAGTCAACAACATCTGTGATTTCGGCATTTCCATCTAAATCCGCATAAACAGTAACTGTTACATATTTTGTTTCTGGATTTTCTGTTACAGTGGTTCCCTTACACAAAATCTTATAATTCGTTCCCGATACAACTTGACTTCCTAAATACGCAACTGGTGTAAATCCCATTCCAGTATAACCTTCACACGCTTTATCAAACGCTGTTTTTACTTCTTCTGGCAGGGCATAAGATGTATCATCATCATTAATCGTCCAACCACCTACAGTCGTTTCTTCAGTTGTATCCGTCGTATCCTCGGTTGTGGTAGTTGAACTACAACCGAATAAACATCCAGCTACTAAAGTAGCAGATAAAATTGTCAAAAGTGATTTTTTCATTTTAAATCCTCCATTCATGAATCTTTCCCTTTTACACTTTCTATTATATACGAAATATAATCTCAATTATCATTCAATTATATTAAAAAATGTGTTTTGATAGCTCCTTTTTACATACATCAATCTGATTATCTACTATATTTATCACACAATATGTACCTGGACCCCAATCTCGACTATAGGCACAACTACCAGGATTAATATAGCGTATGCCATTTACGCATTGATCGATGTAACGATGAATGTGTCCAAATAAAACAAGATTCACTCCTTGTTTCTCACAATATGCTGTAAACTTCTTTTGTGAAGACATATAATCTTCAATGTTTCTTTGGTAAACATTCCTAACCCCTTGTAGATGACCATGAATAATAAGAATTTTATATCCATTTATTTCTAACACTCTTTCTTTAGGGAATTGATGGAGATAATCATGATTTCCTTCTACAACCAGAAACGGTTCCATTTTCTCTTTTCTTAATTCACAATCACCACAATGGATATAATAATCTACATCTTTTTCACTTTTTAGAATTGTTTCTAACACCTTAGGCCGTAAATGGCTATCGGATACAACCACCAACTTTGTCATAGCTTAAAACTTTCTAATAAAAATTCTTCGGCCAAAGATCCCGAAGCAATGTTCTCTTTTGCCCCGTTGGCACTAAACCATTGATATGAATCAATCTCGTTGTTGCAAAAAATCAAGCTCCCATCTTCTACATAAACCTTAAAATTAATCATTAATGTATTTGATGGTTCATAGAACTTTGTTTTATTTAATTTCATAGAAACAACATCTAATCCCGTTTCTTCTTTTACTTCTCTTTTTACGGCATCTTCAACGGATTCTGCTCTATTGACATATCCTGCAACTAAAATATATCTTTTCTTATTGTATTGTTGAATCAATAAAATCTTATCTGTTTTTAAATCTGTTACAATCATAGAAACAGCTACATTATAGATAGGAAAGCGATATTGTTGACAGCTTTCACAATAAGGAATTTCTTTATTTTCTGATTCTAAATATTTAGATACTAATTTCGTACCACATTCTATACAATATTTCATAACGTCTCCTTTAAAACGTCTGGCAAACAATGATAGATAATATCTGCCATTTTATCAATGGATTCTTTACAATCTTGATCCACCCATCTTTTCAGCAACATTGTAAAGGAAGATTGATATCCTACTAAATAATATAGGATTTCATTTTCATCTGTAATCCCTTTTTTCTTACATTTATCTCTTATAATATACAATAAATAATCATATCCCTCTTGTATAGGAAATTCTTTACGTGTATGCAAACTAATGGAATAGAACTCTTTATATTTCTTAATATGTCTCAAAAAAATAAATATAGATTTCTTTGAAAATATATAGGAATCCGTTTCTTCATTATTCTTTTCATCTTCCATCATTTCTTCTGTATATTTTTTAGATAATTGCTTAACTAAATCATATATATCCTCATAATGTGCATAAAAAGTAGATGGATTAATACTTGCTTCTTTACAGATAGATAATACGGATACTTCTTCTATACTTTTATTTTTAGATAATTTAAATAAAGCTTCTTCTATTTTCTTTTCTGATTCTATAAATTTCTGATTTCTTTTTGTGTTCATACACGTCCTTTATTCCAATAGTTATTGGATTTTTAATGGTTTTCTTTATTGTCCCCTATATTTACAATGAAATCAAGAAAAAGGAGACATATATGAAAGCTGGAATTTATTTAGGAAAACAAGATGTGAAGGTAGTAGAAAAAGACATTCCACAAATTGGTGAACATGATGTATTGATTCAAAATATTTATTCTAGTATTTGTGGAACTGATGTAGCTGTTTATAATCATGGACCCGCAACAGGTCACAAAATATCCGTTGGCAGTGAATTTGGACATGAAACCATTTCAAGAGTTGTACGAATAGGTAAAGATGTAACAGAATTTGAGCTAGGACAAAGAGTTTATCCTTATCCACTATTAGTAACAGGAGATAAATCTAGAGCTGGACATATTGGAGGTTTTTCTGAATATATTTTGGCAAAAAATGCGAAAATAAATCAAACCTTATATCCTATTCCAGATTCTATTTCATCAAAAGAAGCATCCCTAATCGAACCTTTTACAGTAGGATGTAAAGCAGCAAAAAGTGCCTATCCAAAAGAAGGCAAGAAAGCCATTGTATTTGGAGCAGGTACCATAGGAATTGCTGCTGCCATTACATTAAAATATTATGGATGTAAACAAGTCATGGTATGTGATCTATCGGATTATCGATTAAATATTATTGAAAATTTAGGATTTGATACATGTAATTCTACAAAAGAAGATCCAATCGAAAAAGCAAAAAATTTATATGGAACTGCATATTCATTAAAAGGACAAACAGCCGATATTGATATTTGGATTGATGCTGCAGGAGCCGAAAGTATCTTGAATCTATTTATGGAAAAAGGAAAAGTAGGATCTGATTATTCGATTGTTGCGGTTAATAAAGCTTTAAGAGAAATTGATTTATTGGACTTAACCTATTCATCTAAAAGCATCCATGGTTCCGGTGGATATGGACCAGATGATGTCAAAGATGTATTAAATATCATGGCAAGCCATAAATGGGATATTGAATCCATAATTACGCATGAGTTTAGTATTGATGATTTAGATAAAGCCATTCAACAAGCCTCTAAATCAGAGGAAGCTTTAAATGTTGTCATAAAGTTTTAAAGGAATCCTATCTGGATTCCTTTATTGTTTGCATAATATGTTGACTAACAGAATGTTCATAATGAGGCCCAATAATTTCACTAGCCTTTTTCTTTACATAATCCAATCCATTACTAGGCGCATAGGAATGTTTAAATCTTTCCAGCATTGGAATATCATTTCCCCCATCTCCATAGGTAGCTACTTCATCTTCATCTACATGTAAATAATTAGCCAGCCATTGAACTGCTGAGCCTTTATCGGTTCCGGTATTTGTGATTTCATATATACCTGTATCACATGGAGCATTCATAATTTGATTTTTATGGAATTCTAAAAATTCATCAAATTTTTTTGTATCGTAATTTTTATTTCGCAAATGTAAATTCACCTTACAAATATCATGACTTAATATATCTTCATTAGAGCAATCAAAGACAATATTTTCTAACATATCCTGCATAAACTGTTTATGCCAATCTGTATCTACTTTTTCATTTGGATTCATATGTCTTGGCTTAAATGGTTTATTATGTTCTGCAATCCAATCTTCTTTAGAAGATCTTCGATAGGTTTTATGAACCGATGCACAATCAAAATCAAAATCTGGAAATGTTTCTAATAATTCTTTTAAAATATCTTTATTGATTGTATCTACATATAACACTGTATTATCTAAATCTGTAATCAAGGCTCCATTCATACAGATATGATAAACAGGCCGATCAATTTCTTCTGGTGTCGCTCTGTTCGCATTTCTTCCTGTCGCAAAAGCAAAGTAACATCCTGCATCAAATACCATATGAACCATTTCATTAATGTATTCATCCGCTTTATGATTCTTGGCAAGTAGTGTTCCATCTAAATCCGTCGCAAATAATTTAATCATCTATATCCCTTCCTTACAGACCTTATTATACGCAAAATTTATGAATTCTTTGTAAATTTGCACAATTCGCAAATTAATATAAAAGGCCAAACATCCAAAGAGGAACTCTATTCTTCCTTCCTATTTCAATTCCATCAATAGCCAGAAAACTATTTGGAATATCTTTAATTTGATTAAATGTTTTATTCGGTCCGCCTACTTCAAATAGATACATATCATTTACCATAAAGTCTCCTTTACAAGGATAAAGAACATTGTTTTCAGCAGATTTTAATTGATTCAAGAAAAACGTTTCTCTTTTTGTTCCTTCATCTATATTTTGCGATAATGCATACATAATATTCGTATTATCGCAATAGATTTTATCCGGTCTTGCCATATTCTTTAAAGATGCCTTTTGAGAGGATAATAAGCTTAAAAGATTTGCCTTATCCAATGCATATAACATCTTTAATCCCTGGTTTCGATCCGTATCTAATTGTGAATATAAAACAGACATATTTGGCGTTTGCGGACAACTTTGTGATAGTATGTACAACATCTTTTTTATTTTTTGTATAGTTGAATAATTCACATTTTCAATGCTTGGATAATCTACATCCAATATCTGATTTATTATTTGTGTCAATCGAACATCGTAACCAGAATAAATATCTTTATAAAATGGATAATATCCCTTTTCTAAATACGTATTAAAATATTTCAATACACTTATTTTATCCACCACCATCTTGGCAATTGCTGTATGCTTTTCTAATAAGTCTGGCAAAGAAATTGGTTCCATTATATAAGCATTTTCAAAAATCAAATATTCCCTGAAAGATAAACCAGGCATAAAGTATTTAATCTGTCTTCTTGAAAGATCAGCTCCTTCATAATCAATTTTCAACAAAGAAGAACCAGAATATACAATATGTAATTTTGTATAATCATCATATATATTTTTTATAATTGTCTGCCACTTCTTAAGATGATGAACTTCATCAATAAAAATATATCTTCCCCCATTTTTATAAAAGTAATCCACTAAATCCAACAATGAATTAGCCTCAAACCATAAATTATCCAATGATACATATAATACTTCGTCTTCTTGAAAAGATGTGCTTTTTATATGTTGTAGCATCAAAGTGGTTTTTCCTGCACCGCGTGAACCAGTAATCGCAATCAATCTGTTATTCCATTCTATTTTGTTCATAAATGGTCGAATGATATCACAAGATACCTCTCTTATTCTCCTTTCGGATATTTCAACTATCTTATTATATTCACTTATTTCCATCATCTTCACCTCTTTTAATGTTTACAAACACTATTTTATACTGTTTTTTAATGTTTGAAAACATTATTTTTGTGTATTTTTTAGTGTTTCTAAACATTATTTTTATTCTTTTTCGCCAGTTTTCTTTTATTATTCTCTCTTCTTTTTAAGGGATTAGCGTTTTTACAATTCACTAAATTACATGTTCGACAATTTGAACTACATTGATCATCATTAAAATGATTAAAATTAAATAATACATATCCTACATATAATAGAATTAAGGTCACTAGTATAACATCAACAATATTCATTTTATCTTCCTCTATATTTTTTAGGCGTTATTCCCTTTGACTTTCTAAATACACTTGTATAATAGCTTGGTGTGGAAAAGCCACACATTTGTGATATTTCTAAAATTGATAAATTTGTATTCTTTAAATATTCTATACTCTTATTCAAACGATAATTGAGTAAATAATGTTGAAAAGTATCTTTTGTGAATTGTTGGAATAATTCACAACATTTATTTCTTGAAATCCCTATTTCTTTACATAATAAATCAATTGATATTTTCTCATCATACTGAGAAGTAATAATAGATATCATTTTTAAAAATAAATCCTGGTCCACTGAATTATAATTATTCACTTGATAATCATCAATATGAGAACCAATTAAATCAATAATTCCAATGGCCTTACTAATCACAAGCAAAGGATGTATATCAAACTCATTCATTGATTCATGAATATGTACAATTTCATCCAAGATTTCTTTTTCCCATTTAACATGTGCATATAAAGGGATATAATCCGTATTTCGAGTTCCAAATTTTTTATACATATAGTCTTTACATGGATTGGATATATGAATAAAAATATCTGGTGATATAACCAAAGCAATAAAGGTACATTCATTATGTTCTTTAGAAAAACCATAATGAAGTCTTTGTGAATTCACAAAGATTCCATCACCTTGATTCATTCTAATTAAATGCCCATTCACATAGTAGTCCATCGTTCCTTTTTTTATATAAATAAATTCTAAATCCGGATGCCAATGAACTAAAGCCTGATAATCATAACGATATAATTCATCTTCATGTGTATATAATGGCAAGGTATCAATATTATAATGTAAAGATTCAGAAGCATCTGAATGAATGGTTAAGGGATTTTTCATAATACGATTTTAACATTTTTTAGGACAATATGAAAAGAAAGCGAAACGATTTTACTATAGACTGATAGTAACGCTAGCGGAGGTAAACATGAACAACAAATTACGACAAGAAATGGGATTACCCTATCATTATGATGATCCATCTCTATATGATGGGCAAAGAGAATATCAAGAACTCTTATTTGACTATAATCAACTTCGACCTACTCAAACAAAGGAAAAACAAGCATTAATGAAACAAATGTTTGCTGAAATAGGAGATGGTTGTACCATCGAAGTTCCAGTTCATGCCAATTGGGGATGTCATCATGTCCATATAGGAAGTAACGTTTACTGTAACTCAAATGTTACTTTTGTAGATGATGGAAATATCTACATTGGAAATCATTGCTTGATTGCACCCAATGTTGTCATTGCCACAGCTGGGCATCCTATCTTACCTATATTAAGAGAACATAACTATGTATATTGCCAAGATGTCCACATTGGAAATAATGTATGGATTGGATCAAATGCCTCTATCTTGCCTGGTGTAACCATTGGAGATCAGAGTGTGATTGGAGCTGGCAGTGTGGTAACCTGTGATATTCCTAGTCAAGTAGTTGCTTGTGGAGTTCCTTGCAGAGTGATTCGCCAAATTAATGAAAAAGATGAAAAATATTATTTTAAAGATAAAGAATTAGATATAAAGGAGTAATTATGTATAAGATTATTGCGTGTGATTTAGATGAAACATTAATTCGAAAAGATCGAACAATATCAAAGAAAGATAAAGAAGCCATTTTAGAAGCCAAAAAATTAGGAATCAAATTTGTACCAGCTACAGGAAGAGGTTATAACAGTATACAAAATACATTAGAAGAATTAGGACTATTAGAAGAAAATCAATACTCTATTTCTTATAATGGAGGTGCCATCACAGAAAATAAGACGAATAACCTTCTTCATTTTGAAGGCATTGACTTTGATTTAGCTAATGAATTGTATAAAAGAGGACAACAATATAATGTATGTATTCATGTTTATACAAAAGATATGGTCTATGCCTACAATTTAATACAAGAAGAAATTGATTATTTAGCTGGTCGTCAACAAATGACAGAAATATTTGACAAAGACATTGAATTTTTAAGAGGGCAGGAAATTGTCAAATGTCTATATATGAATACAGACTATTCTTATTTATTTGAAATCGAAAAAGATTTAAAAGATATAACACAAGATATCGATGTTTCTTATTCTTCGAATCGTTATATTGAATTTAATCATAAAGGTGTCAATAAAGGAAATGCTTTAGAAAAATTATGTGAATTATTAAATGTTGATTTAAAAGATACCATTGCGATTGGCGATAATTTTAATGATTTATCTATGATTCAAAAAGCAGGACTAGGAATCGGAGTACAAAATACTGTAGAAGATATGAAGCCATTATGCGATGCCATTACAGAAGCAAGTTGTGATGAAAATGCGATACGCGAAGTCATTAATAAATACATTTTAAAAGAAAGGAGTTAATCCTTTCTTTTATAGTATTAATACAATGAAAGCCACAAAAGCGGCTGCCATAGAAACCAGTAATAAAGATCCATTTACATAAGCTAATATCAAAGCCACAATCGTTCCCATTGTAGAGGCTACTATATTTCCCGTTGAATAAAAAATGGCCGGAAATGTCATGGCGCTTAATACGGCATAAGGAACATAGTATAAAAAGCTTTTAATATAAGTGGATTCAATTTTTTTTGTGAACAAGGTAAAAGGCAGCATTCTTATTAAATACGTAACTCCAGCCATTAAGACTAAATAAATAATTAATCGCATGAGTCTTCCTCCTGAATAGGAGCAATATAAGCCAGTACTCCTGCTGTAATCAAAGCACTAATAATGACAGAAAATCCACTAGATATTTGAGGAAGAAAAAAATAAATAACACAACTAATACATGCAGCCATTAATATGCATATTAAATTGGCTTTTGATTTTCGAATAGGTGGAATAATAATCGCAATAAACATACCATATAATAAAATACCTAAGGCATTTGTTACAATAGCAGGCAATATTTCACCCGATACAGCCCCTAAAAATGTTCCTAATATCCATCCAAATGCAGAAATTCCAATGATTCCATACATATAAGATGGTGTGATTTCATCTTTTGATGAAGCCACTCCAAATATCTCATCGGTAATCCCAAAAGACACCAGCATTCTATGCATCGTATTAAATTCCTTTGAACATTTTTGGGACAAAGAAATAGCCATTAAGGAATAACGACAATTAATCAATAATTGCGTTAATATCATTTCAATAAACGTACCAGCCGCAGCAATCACACCAATACCAGCAACCTGACCAGCCGATGTTAAATTGGATAAAGAAATAATCACCGCTATCTTGGCACTCAATCCACTTTTGATTGCCAATATTCCAATCCCAAAGGATACACTAAAATATCCTAAACAAATAGGAATTCCATCTTTTATTCCATCTTTTACACTTAATTTCATAGCCTTGAAATTATATCATATATTTCATTAAGTTTTTAAATTGTTTCATATATTCTTAGAGCCATTTGTCTTTGCCCATCCACATTTGGATGCACACCATCCATATCAAACCATTCCGGATGTGATTGTGACATAGAATAGAAATCAATCACATCTAAATGTTTTTCTTTTCCTATCTCAAAAATACTCTTTACAATCTGTTTCAAATTGTGCTTATTCACACCATAGTTTTCTTCAAAAGCATAGGTTGGTGTACATAAGATAACTCTTGCTTTATAGCTATCAATTAGAGAAGAATAATACTGTTTGAAATAGTCAGCAGCGATATAATAGTCCAAATTCGAATCATTTGATCCAAACATTAAGATCACAATATCAGGATTAAAATGCAAACCCTGTTTGTATATCTCCATATTTTTATAGTCATAAGCCGTGATTCCTACCATACTTGTATTCATCACTTGATAATTACCACCTAATAGGTCTTGAAGAATTAGTGAATAATTTGTATTCAGTAAATAGCCGAAAGTAATGCTGTCTCCAGCGCATAATACTTTTATCATAATGTCTGTAAAAATCCTTTTAATAATTCATAACACATCTCAAAAGATTGAATGTTCATTCTTTCATTCGGTGTATGATAGTCTATTATTTCCGCTCCAAATGTTACAACATCTAAATCTGGTATTTTTCCTTTTAATAAGCCAATCTCCAATCCACCGTGAGTTGCTTCTTCTAAATACTCTTGATTAGTGTGTTTTTGATAGTATACCTTTAATTGCTTGCGTATTTTAGATTGTGGATCATAATCCCATCCTGCATAATCCCCAAATATTTTATATGCTGCATTAAAGCAAGCAGCAATTTCTTTTAATTCATTGGCAAGTTCATATCGATTAGAACAAAGGGATGAGCGAATTAGATATGTAATAGAAATAACATTCTTTTCTGTTTGAACTATGCCTAAATTTAATGATAAAGATGGCATTGATTCCTTTGTTGCCATCCTTTCAATGCACCCATTCCTTAATAAATACAACATTAAAATATACTCTTTCGATGACTTTATATCAAAACAAGTTGGACTTGTTTGTACTAAATGTAGATCAAGCTGTATATCTGGCTCACTTAAACTATATTCTTGTTTTAATTCTCTTTGTATCTTATAAACAACATCCTTTAATTTTTCAAAAGATGCATCACTACAAAACGTCACAAAACATTCTCTAGGAATGGCATTAAATTTCATTCCCCCTGTAATTTGAACAAGATGAATACCAAGTGGAAGTAAATGATATAAAACACGTCCCATCAATTTATTCGCATTAGTCCTTCCTTTTTGAATACAAACAGCCGAATGCCCACCCAACAATCCTTTTACGCTTAAAGAATAAGTTGGTTTTTGATTTGAAATTGTTGTCATTTCTTTCTTTATTTCAACACTTGTCCCACCTGCTGCACATATATAAGTAGAGCCTTGTTCTGTATTATCCAAACCAATCATACGTTTTGATTTCAAGTTTGATACATCCAAATGTTCAATCCCGGTCATTCCTTCTTCTTCATCCACTGTAAAAACACATTCAAGAGGTGGATGCAAAAAAGAGGTATCTTCTAATATTGCCAACATATAAGCAACCCCTACACCATCATCAGCGCCTAATGTTGTTTCTCTTGCCCTTAGATAGCCTTCTTCTTCATATAAATCTAGAGAATCTTTAAAAAAATCATGTTCCACATCGCGATTTTTTTCACAGACCATATCCATATGTGATTGAAGTAAAACGGGATCTGTATTTTCTTTCCCTTCTTTATATACAATGACATTATAAACTTCATCTTGAATGTATTTCAGATGATGGTTCTTGGCAAATTGGACAATGTAATCTGAAATCGCTTTTTCATTTTTTGAACCTCTAGGTATTTTTGAAATCTCATTAAAATAGTAATTGCATCTCTTCTTTAAATCAAACATATAAAAAACCTCTCATCTATTATACTAAAATGAGAGGTTGTTATTAAGTTCTCTTTGAAATAATGGTTCTGCATTTTGGACAAGTCACATCAATCTTCCCTTTCCCCTTAGGAACACGAATGATTTGTCCACAATTTTTACAACGAAATACTTTATGTGTTTTTCGATAAGTCCATTGTAGTTGATACGGTTTAATTAAGCGTAAGAATTTATCATTTTCTAAGCGTCTAGCTACAATATTCTTGGAGAATGCACGATAAAGATTGTAGATAAACAAAGCCCATACAATCACATTAATAATTGTCGATTTAACAAATAAATTAGCAATCGCAAAGCCTAGCATCAATCCACACAAAACTTTGCCTAACTCATCGTATCCATAACGACCATACATAAATTCATATATTTTATCTTTTATTTTTTCCATGATTTCCTCCTAGAAAATAGAACCACAGGATAACTCAAGATTTTGTTTAAGAGTTTTGATTTGTTCTAAATCCATTTCTGTCACTGTTTCAAGTTTCACTTTCTTTAGATATTTTTCTAAAGCTTCACAATCACTCTTAGCTTGTTTACGAGTCATCTTATCCATTTCTTTTTTCTTAACATTTAGCTGATTTCTAACTTGATAGATATAGTTCTTACAATCTCTTTCCAATTCAATAAATTCTACACGAACAGTATCGACTCCTGAATTGTTTAAAGCTTCATCCATTGCTCTTTCAATTTCTGCATCACTCATACGATTATCCGCTGTAATAGTAATTTCCTGTTTTTGACCTGTCGTAACATCATGCGCAGTAACCGTCAGAATTCCATTAGCATCTATTTCAAAAGTAACCTCAATTTCTGGCATTCCAGAAGCAGAGCGTTTAATACCTTTCATTTGGAACTTTCCGATGGATTTGTTGTCTCTGGCCATTGGACGTTCTCCTTGTAGAACATTAATTTCAACACGCTTCTGCATAGGAGAAGCCGTTGTAAATGTCTGCGTGTACTTACAAGGTACAGTCGTGTTTCTTTCAATCAAACGAGTAGCCACGCCACCAACCGTTTCAATCGCTAAAGATAAAGGTGTAACATCTAATAATAGAATTGGATTGCTGGTAACAAGTTCGTTCTTTGTTCCACCTAATGTGTTTCCTAAAATAGCAGCTCCTTGTGCGACACATTCATCTGGGTTAATATTTTTAGAAGGCTCAATACCTGTCAATTCTTTCACTTTCTTTTGTACAGATGGGATACGAGTAGAACCACCTACCAATAATACTTTTGATAATTCTCGTGTTGAAATACCAGCATCGCTTAAAGCATTTTGCACAGGAATCGTTGTTCTTTGTACTAATTCCTTAGTTAATTCATCAAATTTTGCGCGTGTTAATACAGTTTCAAAATGAAAAGGAGTACCATGAACAGACGCAATATAAGGTAACATGATTTGTGTTGATTCTATAGAAGACAATTCATGTTTGGCTTGTCGACTTGCTTCTTTTACTCTTTGATAAGCCATCGCATCTTTTCTTAAGTCAATGTTATGTTCTCTTTTTATTTGTTCTAAAATCCATTCTGCCACTTTCTGATCAAAATCATCACCACCTAAATGGTTATCTCCTGAAGTAGAAAGTACTTCGATTACACCGTCATTAATATCAATGATAGATACATCAAAAGTTCCTCCACCTAAATCATAAACCATAACCTTTTGACTTTCCTCATGGTCAAGTCCATAAGCTAAGGCAGCTGAGGTAGGTTCATTGATAATACGTAATACATTTAATCCAGCAATGCGGCCTGCATCTTTTGTTGCTTGTCTTTGGATATCATTGAAATAAGCTGGCACGGTAATAACCGCATCATTCACTTCATATCCTAAATAATCTTTTGCATCATTTTTTAGTTGTAAAAGAATCAAAGCACTAATAAATTGTGGATTATAGTTCTTTCCATCAATATTGATTTTCCAATCCGTTCCCATTTCTCTTTTAATAGAAGAAATGGTACGATTCATATTCGTAACTTGTTGACGAACAGCTCCTTCTCCGACAATTCTTTCGCCTGCTTTTGAAAAAGCCACAACACTTGGTGTCGTTCTTGAGCCAGTTGAATTTGGCACAATCACAACATCATTATTATCAACGATAGAACAACAACTATTCGTTGTTCCTAAATCAATTCCAATTACTTTACTCATTATTTATCCCCTTTCAATCCCACATTGAGCTACCACCATCATAATCCTGACGATATTGCTGGCTTGGTGACTCTTCACTGTAATAATAGGTATTATTGGAACTATTTGTTGGATAATAGTTAGAGTAACTATAATATCCAATTCCTCCAAATAATAAGCGGAATATCCATAATACTAATTGAATCATAATGAAGTACCAAAGAATGCTGTGGCCTCTTCTACGATACGTTCTTTGATACATAAACGGATTCGAATAGGTTGAGCTCTGACTTTGACGCAAAGTATTGTATACATTCTTATAGTCTTGGCGATTTGGCTCTAATTGCACAGCTTTTTGAATCGCTTCAAATGCTCGATCACGATATCCCATCCCAAAACATGCTAGAGCATATAAGTAGTACCACCGGCCATTGCGATTAGCACTAACAATATTTGTTAGAGCATTGTAGGCATTTCGATAATTTTGTGAGCGAATTAGATTAATAACTTCTATAATCTCTTGACTATCCCCTGCCTCTATGTTTGGCATAGGAATTGTTGCCTGTGAGTTCTGGGCAAAATCATTAAAGAAATCATAGAAATTTGTATATGTATATGTTTGTCCTCCATAACTAGACTGTCCTCCATAAGAAGATTGCCCATATGGATTTGAATAACTTGAAGATTGTTGTTGATTACGGTACTTTTCAGGATTTTTCAACATGTCATAAGCTTCATTAACTTCATTCATTTTTTCTTGCGCATGAGGGTCATCTGGATGAAGATCCGGATGGCATTCCTTCGCTTTTTTACGATACGCTTTTTTTATTTCATCTTCAGATGCATCTTTTGATATACCTAAGACTTTATAGGGATCTGTAACCATTTTATTCCTCCATGAATACTACTTTACTTATCGAACATTAATTAAACATTAAGATTCTAAAATAGTATATTCTATATCATACTCGTTTTTAGCACCTTTTCAAGTGCAGTGCTAATTTCACAAAATTCCACAAATTTCAGCATCTTTTTAGCACTCTTTGATATAATAAAACCATGAAAAAAGAAACAATACACAATCACACACATACTCACGTAGATGAATTTGGAAATGTCTATACTCACACACATGATGTTGAGCATATTCATGACCATGATGATACCAAGGCTATCTTAAATCGAATGTCTAGAGCCATTGGCCATATGGAATCGATTAAAAGAATGATAGAAGACGGAAGAGATTATGGAGACATTCTAATTCAATTATCAGCGGTTAAATCAGCTATACAAGGTGTGTCCAGAGAAATATTAAAAGATCATATTTCACATAGCATTGCCGATGCCAAAGATGGAGATAACAGTGCCATTGTTGAATTAGAAAAGGCAATTGATCAATTTATGAAATAAAAAGTACACCCATGTGTACTTTTTTAAAATCTTCTAGTTAAGGAGAGTGGTAATTCTAAACCATTTGTTTCTAACAACTCTTTATTACTTAATACATCATCTGGATTTCCATCCGCTACAACTTTTCCATTTGCCATTAATATCACTCTGTTACAAGTATCCCATACAAAATCTAAATCATGGCTTGTGATAATCTTTAAATGATCAAATTCATTTAATACATGAATTAAATTTCTTCTGTTTCTAGGATCTAATGCCACACTTGGTTCATCCATGATAATAATATCAGGATGCATAGATAAAATAGTGGCAATAGACACTAATTTCTTTTCTCCACCTGATAATTGATAAATAGGTTTATCCTTTAGATGTGTAATGTGAACCATTTCTAGAGCATGCATAACTCTTTTATCTACTTCATTTTCAGGTAGTCCATAATTTCTTGGAGCAAAAGCAATGTCTTGATAGACATTTGTCATAAACAGTTGACTATCACTATCTTGAAATACATAACCTATTTTTTCACGAATTTTAGATAATGTCTTCTTTTCCAACGGAATGTCTTCTATACGAATCGAACCTTCATAATTTAAGTTCAATCCCACAAGTAATTTTAATAAAGTGGATTTACCTACTCCATTGGCCCCTATTATTCCAATGGAATCATTTTCATGAGCTATAAAAGAAATATTATCTAATACTTTATGTTCTTTTTGATAAGAAAAAGATACATTTTCAATGTCTACATGAATATGGCTCATAGAAATAATCCTCCTATCATATTAAATACCGGAAATAAACGAAAAATAATAAATACAAATATCCATACAAGATATACTATATCATTCATATTGATTCTAGATGTATATCCATAATCAAATTCTCCATTATATCCTCTTAAACACATACTTTCATATACATCATCGGCCCGGTCCATACTTCGAAGTAAAAGTTGTCCTACTAAAGATCCCCAGGCACTAAAATGAATTCCCTTTTGACTAGGAGCCCGCAAAGAATATGCCTGTGATATCCTTTTGGCTTCTGTTAACAGAAGGATAATGTAACGATAAATCAACAATAATTGTGTTACCATCATTTTAGGAACATGAATCAATCTCAGGGCATAACATATTTTTTCAATTGTAGTTGTCGCAATCAATATATAAGATGCCAATACCGTTAAAATTCCTTTAATCATTAAAGAAAACATAGAAATGATTCCACTAGTAATAGGAATAGAGCCAATATAAAAACATAGCTCTTTATCAAAAAAAGGATTAAAGATACCTACAATACATACAAATGGTAAGACGATTCTCAATCGATAAAGTGCTTCTTTAAAGGATAAATCGCCCATGATAAAAATTATCAATGGATAGATACTCATTGATAGTAATTCCGATATATTATACTTAGAAAAAGACACTACCATAAGAATATAAAATATTGTAGTAGATAATTTAACCAGTGGATGAGTAAGATTAATCCACTGGTCTTTTTGTGCCATTTCACTAAGATGTTCTATTTCTACAATCGCATCATTTAGTTTACTCAAATTAAGCCTTCTTCTTTCTAAAGAATTTTAACAGATAACATGCTCCTACACAAACACAAACAACAACAATTCCTCCTACAATTCCTGAAAATGATGTTCCTATTGCACTTTCTGAGCCTTTAAAAGAATAATCCGGAAGTAAAGCCGTTGATTCTTGAATAGAGCTTGCACTTTCATATATTTCCCCATTCGATTCTAATTCTGTTGTACCTGTTAATTTTTGAATAGACCACTCAAGTCCATCGGGATTTGATGAAGCAAATAAAGATAAGCCTCCGCCAATCAAAACAGCTACAACACCTAATACGACAATTGTTTTCTTAAAAGAAAATTTTTGATTTAGCTGATTTCCATTTACACCCCATAATAATTCTGGTCTTGCTTCTTGAACAAAACATAAAACAGCGGCTGTAATACATCCTTCGACAAAGCCAATAGCTAAATGAATAGGCTGCATTGCCAAAAGAAATGTTTTAAATGGAAGTTCGGTAATTCCAGATAATAAAGTTTCTAACGATACCGAAAAAGCTCCCATTTGTAGAGTTAAAACACACCCTAAAATCGATGCCAATACTATTTTTGATTTCGATACTTCTTTCTTTAATATGAATTTCCAAATCAATGATCCAATAAAGCATCCATAAAAGGCCATATTCCATACATTACAACCAATGGCCAATAATCCACCATCCGCAAACATAAGACATTGAATTGTAAGAACTCCAATCATTGTCAAGAAGCCCGCATAAGGCCCTAATAGAGCCGTCAACAACATTCCACCACATAAATGTCCTGAAGATCCTGTTCCAGGAATGGTAAAATTAATCATTTGCGTCGCAAAAACGAAAGCTCCCATTACACCCATAACAGGAATTTTTTTAGGATTATTTTCTTCTTTTACTTTTAAAATGGAATATCCTGCCACTACACCCGAACATACAATCATAGTGCCAGCTACTGCAGGAGAAACCAACGCATCTGCCATATGCATATCTATCACTCTTCTCTTTACTATTTGTATTATAAAAAATAAAAAAGGTGACTTTAAGCCACCTAGGGGGATAAAATTTATAAAATTTCTCCTATTTTATGATCTACGATTACCTCTTTCATTTCCTCCATCGCAGCCTCTTCATCACTTCCACGAACAATCAATTCGCATACTTGTTGGTAGGGTACATTTAAACGCATTAAGTCAGAAAAAGACTTTAAATCTGTTTCTTCATAATCATACGCAATGACACTGTCACTTTGGTACTTACAAGCAACGTCCATCAAAAAACTTGCCGGTCTTGCATGTAAACCCATCTTATCTATAATTTTCACTACTATTTTCTTAGCCATATAAATCCCCGCCTTGAACATGAAAAATTATATCATACAATGCTCAATCATCAAATTTGTTTTTTCACAGGATTTTTAATAGAATAGGATGAGGAGGAAAAATCATGAACTTTGAACCATTTTATCAAGACTATTTAAATAAAATTCAAGCTTATTTGTTAGCCTATAATACAATTTCTTTTGAACAACTTACAATTGCTCCAAAAGATGGAATCCCTTATTCCAACAAGATGTTATCTATTCTTTCTAAAGAGCAATTTGATATAGAAAACAATCCTGAAACCATTCAAAAAATAAAAGACTACTACAATCGTTTAGATGATTCTTTAGAAAAACAAGAGATAAAAACGAGATTGGAGAAATTAGAAGATTCTCAATCCATCCCTAGTGATGTTTATGCCAATTATGTCAAACTAACAAACGATTCACAAATGATGTGGCATAAGGCAAAAGAAGAAAATAACTATGATTTATTTAAGCCATATTTAAAAAATGTTGTTGAAAAAAGATTAGAATTATTATCTTATTCACCAAGATTTAATGAAAAAAATGCCTATGACTTATTATTAGACACTTATGAAAAAGGAATGAATGAAGAAAAATATGATGCATTCTTTCAAAAAATAAAAGATGAAATTGTTCCATTCATTCAAAAAGTAAAGAACAGCCATTATGAAATCGATGATACTGTTATGGGATTAAACTATTCTGCTTCCAGACAAGAAGCGTTCATGAATTCATTAAGTAAATATCTAAAAATTGATTTTAATAAAGTCTATTTAAATACCACTGAACATCCATTTACATCTTCCTTCTCCCATAATGATGCTCGGATCACAACTCATTATTATGAAAATAGATTTTTAAGCGCCATTCTTTCTACTGTTCATGAATATGGACACGCCTTGTATGGAATGCAGGTGGATGACGCATTTGAAGGTACAATGTTTTTTGAACCGCATTGCGCTGCTCATGAATCACAATCTCGTTTCTTAGAAAACTATATTGGAAGAAGCAAAGCCTTCTGGCAAGCTAATTATCATGATTTAATTGAACAATTCCCTGAATTTGAAAATACATCTTTAGATGACTTAATTGAAATGATTAATAAAACAGAATGCGGTTTAGTTCGTACAGAAGCCGATGAACTAACATATCCTCTTCATATTTTAATTCGTTATGAAATCGAAAAAGAAATGATTAAAGGAACACTAGACTATGACACATTACCAGAATTATGGGCTGATAAATATGAAGAATATTTGGGAGTAAGACCAAATAGTTATAGTGAAGGCGTTCTACAAGATATACATTGGTCAACTGGTGATTTGGGATACTTTCCAAGTTATGCGCTAGGAAGTGCATATGGAGCCCAACTATATAATACAATGGCTAATCAAATTGATGTTGAAGACGCTTTATTAAATAATCACTTTGAAATAATCACAAACTGGTTAAAAGAAAATGTCCATCATTACGGGGCTTCTAAATCTATGGAAGAAATCATTGAAATTGTAACAGGTGAACCATTTAATCCAGATTACTATATTGATTATTTAAAAGAAAAATATACAAAACTATATCACATAAAATAAACGGGATTAAATCCCGTTTATTTTTATAGATTCTTTTCAATATTGGCAAGTAAAGTCGCTTCTGGCATAAATCCAGAAAAAGCATCAACTTGCTGTCCTTCTTTAAACAAAATCATTGTTGGTACTGCCATCACACCAAATTCAGATGCCAAATCCATACTTTCATCAACATCAACTTTCACAATCTTGACTTTCCCTTCCAATGTTTTCGATACATTTTCTAATACAGGAGCCAGCATCTTACATGGCCCACACCAACTAGCAGAAAAATCCACTAGCACAACTGGCTCTTTCATATATTCTTTAAATTGTTCACTATTAATTTGTTCCATTTTTGTATCCTCCTTTTCATTATTTTAAATTATTTCTTATTCTATTCCCATTTATATGCTCTAAAGATTCTTTTTAGACCATGCAGCATCCTTAAGAATTTCTCTTCCAACCCCAATTAAATCTGCACAGTTATTCTCTAACAATTCTTCTGCTTGTTCAATTGTATGAATTCCTCCTGTCAGAATTACAGGGACAGACACATTCTTTTTTATGGCAATGGATGCTTCTTTAAAATAGCCAGGATTGGAGTCATTAGGATTGATAAATCCTGTTGTTCCCCCTGAAATATCAATACAATCTACACCTGCTTTTTCAAATTCTATACAAGCCTTTATCGCATCTTCTAAACTAGAGCCACCTTCACAATAATCAATAGCTCCCAAACGGATAAAGATAGGATATTCTTGGCCTACTTGTTGTCTAACTTTATGAATGATTTCTTTATGAATAAGAATTCGATCTTTTCCATACTCATCTTTCCTTTGATTATAAATAGGAGAATAAAATTGATTTAATAAATATCCATGTGCACTATGAATCTCTACTCCATCAAATCCGGCTTCTTTAGCTCGTCTTGCAGCTTGTACAAAACAGTCTTCTATTTCTATAATTTCGGCTTTTGTCATAGCCCGGTATTCATTTTCTTTTTCCATTCCATTACTTGCACTGATTAAAGGTAAGATGCCAGCTCTTGCCCCACAATGATTCATTTGAGCAATGACAGGTACATGATGTGAATGAATCACATCAACTAATCTTTTTAAGCCCTCAATCTTGTCATCTTCTCCATATGAAATCATAGGATGAGTTGCCTGTCCATCCTTTCGAATCGTTCCATGCTCTATTATTACCATTCCTAGTTTTTCAACACGAGCATCATAGTAATCTAAAATAGCTTGATTTATATACCCATCCACTGCTTTTGCTGTTGCCATAGGTGGCATCACAATTCGATTTTTACACGTTATTGTTTTAATCTTTAACTCTTCTTTTACCATTCGTTTTTCTCCAATACATACTTATCGATAACTTTTCCAATTCCATTATCATTATTTGAATCTGTAATAATATCTGCAATTGCTTTAACGCTGTCTCTTCCATTTCCCATACAGACACCAATACCAGCCGCTTTCAACATATCGATATCATTATCAGCATCTCCAAAAGCCATAATATTTTCCATACCAAATCCATTCATAGAAGCAATTTTTTTTAAGGAACTAGCTTTATTGACACCTTTAGGCATAATTTCCATCCAGTTATCATCTACCATCATAAGATCAAAATCCTTTAATTCTTCTTTTAATACAGATAAATTTTTTTCAAAGAATTCTTTTGATTTCATAAAGATAACTTTATTAATGGTTTCGTTAAATTTATGATTATAGAATACAATTTGATTTTTATACTTTGTGCCTTTCATCATTGTATTATTTTTAAATGCTTTTTGTATTCCAAGTCTTACAATATATGTAAAAGGAACCATATAGTAAGCATGATTATCTTTAGAAAACCTTCCAATACATCTATATTTTTGACATACTCTTTGTATTTCTTTACATTCATCTATAGATAATAAACGATCGTTATAGAATTGGTTCTTTTGAAAGTCATAAATTTGTTGTCCATTGACTAAAGATAAGAAATGATTTCCTTTTTCTAATCCCAATGGCTTATATACAAATTCACAACTTTCTTTATTTCGACCACTGGAAATCACAATATGAATGCCTCTATCCATTGCTTCTTCTATTGATTTTTTTGTTCTTGGATCAATAATTTTTTTATCGGTTGTCAATGTTCCATCAATATCAAATGCCAAGCACTTAATATCCATAATCATACCCTCTTCTTTGCGCTAATATTCTCTAACTCAATTTGAAATAGAGCAGTTCTATCTAAATGTGTACAATGATCAAAGTTAGAAAATCCACAATGTTGCATGACTTTCATCATTGCTTCTTCTTTATCTGTTAGTTCCTCTACTTTGCCTTGTGCCATAACACATTCATACTGGCAAGTGTATCCAAAATCTTCTACTTTGTATCCCAAAAACGAATCAAACTCTACAGAAACGATTGGATTCATTTTCATCAGCTCATACTTTCTTCCCTCTTTTGCACCATGAAAATAAATCGTAATCTTACCTTCATTTACATCATATCCAAAAGATACCGGAACAATATAAGGCACAGTATCTGTTATAATTCCAAGTCGTACCACTTCACAATGGTCAATCATATCAACTATTTTATTAAAATCTTTTACTTCTCTTTTTTTCAATCGCATATTAACACACCCTAACTAATCATATCATATTCTTTATTGACAAAATTTAGATTCTTCTTTAAAATCAAAGAAGTTATGAGGGAGTAGCAAGCACTACTTAGTGGATCATGTCAACATACTGGTGTAAACCTGGCATGTTTTAAAATGCGAGACTCATGTATAAGTAAAGATACTATACATGGGATTTCTATCGAATTTAAGCTCAAGTATAGGTCATATTTGAGTTTTTTTATTTAGGAGAGTAGTAAAAATGAATTCAATTTTATTTGTTCTCAACAGTATGTTGTTGGGAGTTGGATTGGCAATGGATGCTTTTTCCGTTTCTATTGCGAATGCTTTAAATGAAGCAAAAATGAAAAAATCAAAAATGTGCATCATCGCAGGTACCTTCGCTTTTTTCCAAATAGCGATGCCACTGATTGGATGGTTTTGTGTCCATACAATTGCTGAAACATTCCAGGCCTTTCAAAAGTTTATCCCCTGGATTGCATTAGCTTTATTGGGATACATTGGAGGAAAGATGCTGTATGAAGGAATTAAAAATGATGGCGAGCAAGAAGATGCTGCCGTTGATTTTAAGGGATTGATCATACAAGGAATTGCCACCTCCATTGATGCCTTATCCGTTGGTTTCACGATTTCTGAGTATAAAGCTATAGAAGCAATTATCGCTTCTTCTATTATTGGAATTGTCACCTTCATTATTTGTATGTTTGGTCTTATTATTGGAAAAACAGTTGGAAACAAGCTTTCCAATAAAGCATCTATTTTAGGTGGGTGTATCCTCATTGGAATCGGCTTAGAAATCTTTATCAAAGGAGTGATTTTGTAGTATGAATATATTTATGGCTTTATTATTAACAATTGGTGGGTTTATTCTTTTAATCAAAGGAGCTGATTTCTTTGTCGATGGAAGCTCTTCTGTTGCCAAGAAATTAAGAGTTCCTTCAATCATTATTGGTTTAACCATCGTTGCTATGGGAACCAGTCTTCCTGAATGCGCCGTATCTGTGACAGCTTCCATATCCGGAAACAATGCACTAGCTGTTAGTAATGTTATTGGATCTAACATTTTTAATTTAATGGTTGTTGCAGGATCGGCTGCCATCTTTACCCCATTGGCTATATCAAAAAATACATTAACACAGGAATTTCCATTCTCTATTATTTGCGCTATTGCGTTATTAATCTTTGGATTTTTAGGAATGAATCTAGGAAGAATAGAAGGAATCATTTTCTTAATAGCTTTTGTGGCCTATATTGGTTGGATGGTATACTCTGCACTAAAAAATCGTACAGAAAGTGATGAAGAATATGAAACTCTACCTGCCTGGAAATGTATTCTATACATTGTTGGTGGAGCCATTGCGATTAAATACGGTGGAGACTTTGTTGTTGATGGGGCTAGCGCCATTGCTTTAAAATTAGGCTTGTCTCAAAATCTAATTGGCTTAACAATCGTCGCTTTAGGAACGAGTCTACCAGAGCTGGTCACTTCTATTGTTGCTGCTCGTAAAAACGAAGTGGATATGGCCTTAGGAAATGTTGTTGGATCAAATATATTCAATATTCTATTGGTTTTAGGTGTGGCCGCCGCCATCAGTCCGATTGACTTCATTATGGAAAATGTAATTGACTGTGCTTTATTAATCGGAATGTCTTTATTAGTCTGGTGGTTTGGCTGGTCTAAAAAAGAAGTTAACCGTAAAGAAGGAATCCTTATGGTAGCCATTTATGCTGCATATCTAGCTTACATTATTATGCGATAAAAAAAGTTATTCATCATGAATAGCTTTTTTTATTATTTCCGAAATATTTTTCACAACATATTTTGCGTGTTTTTTTACATTCTCATTTGCTAAAGACATACAAGCTCCATGATATCCAAATTCCATCAATGGAATGTCATTATCTGCATCTCCAATTGTATATACATCTTTTTCATCTATATGAATAAAATGACACAAATATTGAAGTCCAGCACTTTTTGAAATTCCTTTAGGAACTATATCTACAACATACTTGTTCGAATAAGCAATGATATAAGCAGAAAAGTGCTTGTTAATCTCATTTGCCAGTTCTTTGGCATATTCTTGATTTTCCATAGAGATGACAATCTGCGCATATTTTCCTAAATTCATAAGTTCTTCTTCACTCATATCTGGTTGTAACGAAGGATATCGCTGATCCTTTAACTCTTTATTTACAACAATTCTATGGCGATAGAATCCATCGTTAACAACATAGGATATGACACCACCTATTTCTTTTGCGATATACATTATATCTAAAGCAATCGCATTATCTAAAAACGATGCATATAACTCATTTAAATCTTTATCAAAGACCATTCCCCCATTATTGGTAATAAAATAATCAACTGGTAAGTTGTATTTCTTTACTTCTTCCAATATAGATTCCATTGATCTTCCAGTATCCATGACAAAAAGGTTTCCTTTGTTCTTCCATTCTTGAATAGCACAAATATCTTCCTGAGTAACCTTATCTGAATACTTTAACGTTCCATCATAGTCTGTTGCCAATAACTTCATACAAACATTATAATAAAAGGCATTTTGTTGAACAACCAAAAACTAAAAAGTGCCAAAATTATAGACATTTTGACACTATTAAATATTATATTATGGTGCGGAAGAAGGGATACAAGAATCGCAACAAAAAGCAATACAAAGTGCTTTATATAAAGGAGATTTCACATATTTATTTCATTCTATTTTAAGTCATTTTGAAAAATAAAGTCATTTTCAAGTCACAAAAAAAGAGGGCCGTGATATTACTCATGGTCCTCTTCATCGTTATTCGCTCCAACAACTATCAACACATCAAGTAATGCAATCAATACCATAATGATAACAATTAATAATCGCATTATTCTTTACCATTAAATAGGCCAAGAATTGCCTTGATTAACTTAATCAACCACTCAATTAAATTGGTTTCTGTTGGCATATCTGTATCCTCTTTTGGTTCTGTATCCACTGGAGTATCTTCTTTTGGCTCCTCAGTCTCGATAGGATTTGAAGCCATTTCTGAAATATCAATGTAACAAATGTCCTTGTCAATACCATCGGCAGAGTATTGATGCATAACTGCAATATCGTGATAGTCACCATAAATATTACCATCATCATTACCCCAACTAGCAATCCATAATGGATACTGGATAGAATTTAAATATAAGTTATGCCAATTTTCACAACAATAGTATCCTACATAGTAACCGGCTTTCTTAATTGTGTCACAGAAAATATTAACAAAGCTTGTGATTGCTTCCGCAGTAATAGTCATGTTCTTACTCTTATAGGAATCAGCATCTTCCATGTCGTACCAAATACCCATCTTAGGAACAATATTGTTCTTCTTAATTAAGTCTAAAATATAATTAGCTTCTTCTTTTGCTCCAGCATCGTCTAGAGCGTAAGAGTAACAATACAATCCATAAGGAATACCAGCATCATCACATTCTTTAATATGGTCTAGCCAACTTGTATCCTCATTTGTTCCGTAGGTTGCACGAATAATTGCATACTGTACGCCAGTTAAATCCAGAGCACCATTGTGACTTGAAATATCAATACCTTTATACTTGTACTCAACCGTTTCTTCTTTAGGCTGTTCAGGTGTAGTATTTTCCCATGTTGCTGGATCAACTAAATCAACCCACATATCTTCTCCACGGGTTTCACTTCCAGAGATGGCACAAACATAGAATTGTGAACCTTCAGTCCAACCAACCCATCTATGCCCATTACCAACGCCTTTATGTGTGTAATGTAGCCTCTCACCTTTAACCCAAGTACCCCAAGCTTGTCCATCTGATGTGTCTTTATGGATTGTGATAGGAGTATCGTTAGTAAATTCTATACCCCAATCTTCTTCTTCCATGTTTGACTTTTGGATAACAGTTGATGAAGAACCACCACTTGATGAACCACCATAGCATTTTGGTCTAAATGCGGTATCAAATGTTGCACTATAAGGTAACTTGCATAGATTGAAAGCACCATTTGCTCCACCTTGATTCTGACCAAAGAAATATCCATATGTACCATCAATATCGCTATGAAACATTGCAATGTGGCTATATGGAGTCCATCCAGCTACTTCTTTGAATACAGCAACATCGCCTGCTTGCATAATGCTTACTTCATTAAAGTAGTTTAAGATTCCATTTGATTTTCGATTATTCCAAATATCTTTAACATATCCACTACTTGTACAGTTAGCGTGTGGGTATCCTAAGTAATTACAATACTCGGCATATCCATCCCAACATTGAGCGCCATAATATCCATCTACATCATATGCTTTTCCATTATGAGTGTTGTAGAACTCTTGATAACTTGCCATCTAATCCACCTTGCTTTCTAACATTTTTACCCTATCGTGTATATCGTCATATCTTGTAAAACAAGTGTTAACATCTCTTTTAACAATTGCCAATTCCTTGTCAGTTTCATTCTGCCTATTGGCTATCGTCTTGATGTCTACTTGTATCTGAGTTAGTTGTTCACAAGATACATCTTGTTTAACTGTTGATTTCATCACTACCTCTTTTAATGAATTGATTTCATTTTTCAACTCATCCATCTTTCCGTCATCGGCTTGTACGCTTTTCTTATAGCTTTGAAAGAAGTTATATACAGTTGCAATTGCTCCAATTAAGGCAATGATTAATGCAAGTGATAATGTAGTATCAGTTGTCATTATTCACTTACCTTTGGACTATCGTATGTCATAGCATTAGTACTATCAGATACACCTGATGTAGTAGGGTCAACTACTACTCCTAATGCTGATAACAGATTGACAACAATCATCAAGAAGTTAGTGATACTGTCTTGGCTAATGCTTGGTACAACTCCAAACAATCCCAATAACTGATAGATAAATGTCACAATTAATGTGATTAAGGCTACTAATGTAGTCTTGTTCTGAAAACGCAATTTCCAGTTGATTTGCATAAATTGATTTCCTTTCTATTTAATAAAAAATGGAGTCAGATATAATCCAACTCCATTGAGTTAACGCTACCCATTTGATAGCGTTAATAAGCTAGTGCCAATACTATAAGGTAATCCGTATATCATCACATCAATCATTATATCGGCTCTAGTAGACTACCATAGATAGTCTGTTAAAAACATAGATATACGCTATGTGCTAGCTAAATAAATAATCGGTATAGATTGTTGACTAAACACCTAACTCTTTACATACATCATCATAATATTGAGGGTATTTTTCTTTTACTTCGTTCAAAGTAATCTTATGCATTTTAACCCTTAAAGCTAAAAAATGTGCCATAATACTATCCTCCAATAATTTCTAACAGCGCGTCTTCTAGAGCGCTGATACGTTCTTCTTGAGTTACAGTGTCATCATATTCCCAATATCCAATTGGATTTGATTTTACCATTGCTTCGGTAATTATATCACTATCAACCGTAATCTCACTTGTCTCATAAACATATGATGTATTACTGTCTTCATCTTTCTGTTCTTCAACAAATTTATTAATTCTCACAATAGCCTTACTATCAATAGGCATGTATTCATAATCATCTAACTTAGTAAACGATACAGTTCGTACAATCATTTCTAATTACTCCTTTACATATGTTGAGGATCATATCGACTTTGAATCTTTTTAAGATTCTAGAATGATCCGTATTTTTTATCCATCCATAATAGGATGCAAATGCTCTAGCAGATTTAATGCTAATCTGCTTTCTTTTATCTTTGTATGTAATCAGGAATCTAAAAATCCTAGACCATATCCTCTTTCGAATCGTTGTATGGTCCAGGTATATTTTAAAACCCATCATATCAATACATACATCATCCTTTACCTGGAATAACCTATCATCATCTTTTATCTTTAATTTAAGGGATTCATTACAATAAGCATGCATCATAGATACTGCCTTCCTTAAGTTTCTTTTGTTTGATGAAAAAACAATGATGTCATCCATGTAGAAAAGGATGTGAGAAATATAATTTACTTTTTTACCATTTCTTTTTATTTCATATGTTTGCTCGCTCATGAAATGATATGCATAAGAAAGATAATAATTTGCCAGGAATTGTGAAAGATATGAGCCGATACATAATCCGCTTTTATATGTATCTATCAAATAAAACAGAACATATAATACTTCATTGTTTTTTATGTCTCTTGATAACATACTCTTAAGAACATTATGATCTACTGATGGATAGAATGATTTGATATCGCATTTGTATGCATACTTTGTATTTTTCTTATCATTACGTATCCATCTTTCAATGGCTTTCTTTCCGTAAATTTGTCCCCTTCCTTTTATTGAAGAGCATTGGAACATTCCTATTTTTGCCATGAACATTTCTTTGCATGCGTTTACCATGATATAGTCATATACCTGTTGTTTGATACTTGATATTCCAATTTCTCTCAGTTTATGATTTGATTTGTCTATCCTCTTCTGATATCGGATTGGTCTAAGATATATACATTCATTCTTTATCTCGTCATATATATCTTCTGCAATCATACGAATAAGGGCATCAAATTCATTCCTTCGATTTATGTCACAAGCAATCTTATGACATTCAGAAGCAATCATTTCAATCGTTTCATTACAAAATCCAAATTTAAGAGAGTAACCAGCAAGAAAAAAAGAAGTATCTCTTCTTCTCCATTTAGTCTTCAAACATTCAGTAATCGCATCTTCGATAAAATCCACAGATATTTCGAAGTGTTTCAGATAACGTTTCATCAATTCTCCTTCTTTGATGATTATGCAGCTTTCACCATCGTTACTAACCGCACTGGGTAAAACATCAATTTTGACCTCGCGCAAAGGTCAAGTGTCATAGACAGCCCTTCTTAGGTGCGAATCACACGTAATGATTTTTCTTCAAAGAGTTGCGAGCCACGATATTCCAATTTGCATTAGTAATGCTATTATTACCATTTACGTAGAACAGACCGGCATTATCACTATTATTCAAATTACCGCGCACAAGGAGTAACACCAAGCCTAAAAAGGAAACCGCAACGTGTGAAGCCTTATGTAAAGATTATATCAAAAAATTTATTGAGGGGAAGGGATTCCCCTCTTTCACTTCGTGAAATTCACCCTTTCTACCCATTTAGAGAAGGGCGAGCCACGATAAACCAAAGTGCAGAAGCAACGCTACTACTACCATGAACGCAGAACAGACCGGCATTATCACCATTACTCAAACCACCGCGCACAAGGAGTTCTCTTTGCCCCGATGTTGCTGTGCTTAAATATATTCCATCACTGTAACAGTTTGAGCTATTACCTCCGCTTATTGCATGTTCTCCATACGTTCCAGTGTCAAAGTCATAATCGATATCTGTAACGTATGCCCATGAGTTCGTTGCGTACGATGAGAATTTTGCATCTGATAAATCATAATTTGCTTTTATCGTAGAAACGTCTGAAGATAGTTGTGATGCATCATCAATCTGATAGATACTATATGTATTATCACTATTGATATCAAATATCGTATTACCAATAACTTCGTACCCACCAACAAATAATTCGATACCATTGATCACGCATGGATATTTTTGTGAATTTGTAGCAGCACCATCGATTGGAATTCCATCATCACCCAATATATCTTCACTGAATCCACTCCTCCAATGCATACAAGTGACATATGTAGTTGTAGTGGTTGTAAATGGTTCAGAATCTACATAAACTGCGCTTGTTCCATCTCCAAGGTCTTCAATTTCTAATATCGTCACATTATATGCTAAATTGTGCATATACCAATAGTATCTATCATAATTAGTATTAGTGCCAACATCACCGATTGATATGCACGAACCAATAACTAAATATGAAGCCTGTGAATTAGTGACGATTACCCTTGATACATTCTCCTCGGCAGCAGAAACTTTATACTGTGATTGGTAATTTGTACATCCACCATAAATTGATTGGATATTCTTAGTTGCATACTTCATCATGAACATCCAATTAATATACATCACTTCCGCCATAGTTCCTGACATATAATAAGTACCTTTTTTGTGGAAGTATGTAATATTTCCACTGTAGCATACATTCTGTGATACAGCTCCTGTACCACCATGCGCACATGCAGGTACTAATCCAAAGCTTGAATAAGGAACTCCATTAATGTCACCGGCTACACATTTAGCATAGATAGCATAGCCTCTTTCTTTTCCGTTCCTATCCAAGCATTCATGAGCCAAGTGAAATCCCTGATGCCATGTATCAGACATCTCATAGTATTCATAAGTATCATCTTCCCAATAGTGATAATATCTTTCACATGTAATAGTGCATACATCTACTGCCCCCGTAGTTTCAAATCCTTCTTGCCCTCTAATAGCATCTACGACCAATTCTCCGTCTTCTGTTAGATGTGCATTACAATCATAATGTTGGAACAAAGTAATGTTCTCGTAATCATTTGTACCCTGAACCGTTTTGGTAGAAGGCTCAATCACCAATCCTTCATTAGCAAGATATTTTATACCTGTTGCGGTCTTAACATCTCCAAATTTAGGAAATTTAACTCCATAAATCTTTCCATCTCTGCTCATGTTGAAATGGTTCTTTAAAGTAGTCAATAAATTTGCTTCCGGAACCATCAATCTGAGCGTTTCGTTGATGTTATCTAGCTTTTCCTCAATTTTTAATCTTGTCATTTTATAACTCCTTGTCTAAACAAATATATCCATCATCATCTATATAGAATCTTGAATCAACAAGAGCAGTTGCCTTCTCTTCACTTGCCTGTGCAACCTCTGCATATCCTTTTGCCTTCTCTTCACTTGCCTGTGCAACCTCTGCATATCCTTTTGCCTTCTCTTCACTTGCCTGTGCAACCTCTTCGCTAGTTTTAGCATTTGTTTCAGACACTTTAGCCGCATCAGCCGACGCTTTAGCATTATTTGAATATATTAATGCATTTTCTTCGGAATTTTTAGCTCCTTGATATGATTGTTCTGAATTTTCAGCCGAAGTTTGAGCATTTTCAGAATATGTTTTTGCTTCATCAACCCATGAATTAGCCTTCTCAAGTGCTGCTTCAGCAGCTGCCGCTCCATTCTCAAGAATATATTTCCATTGTTCAAGAACATCCAGATAAGGAGATATAGCACCACCATCAAAATTGATTGCCTCGAATACTTTAAGACCTTTATAGATAGCTGTAGACCAAGAATACGTAATAGTACCATCTTCCTTTGTGTCCCTAAATACAACACAGAAATAAAGCTTTCCAAAATTTTGAGTGCTTCCAGAAGCAATTGGCCAAGTAAACTTAACATACTTATCATCTATAGCTTCCATATCATCAATGTCATGAGCATCATAATTACTCCCATTTTTGATTAAGATACGTTTTTCTGTACATGTTGTAATGTCTCGCCCTTCAATGATCTTAGGGCATTTAAATGTCTTCATCTCTGATTCAGTATCATTCTGAACAACATGAGTAGGTTTATTACATGTGATTGTTCTTTCATTCGCATCAATTATATATAGTTCATCATCATCGTCAATAATCGTCATTTTTTATCACCTACCAATCATTAGTTATCTTCTTTGCCACGCCATTTTCAATGACATAAAGCTTCTTTATCTTTATTGCTAATCCATTATCTACTTCATACAATCTTGTAGTGATCATCTTCCCATCCATTACAACTGGTATCCTCATCTGGTCAACAAGCGTTGTAAATAATACTGATGCGCTGTCCGAAGCAGTACTATAGTTATCAACCATTCTCACATAGAATCTATAAGTTGATTCTGGATTTAAATTTGATAACGTTAAACTTGTACCCGTTCCAATGTCTGTCCAATCAGTTCCGTTTAATGAATACTGATATTTATAGGAACTAGCTCCTGTACCCACAGAGAATCCGCTCCATTTAAATGTACCGCCAAACGGAGTTATATCACTTGCCAATACCGTACCCGTTGTGGGGGCGGATGGCTTAGCCGTTGTTGCACTTCTTGTTACAGCACTTGTAAGCGTAGTTGAAGTTGCTCCTGCATATACAACGTAATACGATGCCGTATATTGTGTATTAGGAGATAATCCTGTGAATGAACCACTAGTACCTACTTTTGCAATTGAACCGATGACAGTTCTGATGTTATAGAAATTGTAAGGATTGCTACTCAAAGATGCACTAAAATTCAATTGGCTATAACTTGCAGAATTTAAGGATGCAGAACTTATACTAGGCAAGTCAATTGTTGCACTATGAGATTCAGAACCACTTGCACTGACATTTCCAAATGAAGTTGAAAAATCTTGAGTTGCAGAACATGTTCTGTCTGAGTTATTGAATTGATAGGTCACTGAATCAGACCACAATGCCCAATTCCCTGCACCTGAACAATGTATATTTACATCTGCATACTTCCCTGCAAAGTTCAGCCTAGCACCATCATAATTAGTTGAGTTAGCAGCGTACTCATGATGCAGACATACTTGGAAATTTAGCTTGAAATAAACGTTAGGATACGTTCCTATAATTTCTTGCGAAGTATTGGTATAAAACCATATACCTTTTACTCCTGTACTATAAGTTGCCATGAATTACGATTCCTTTACCAGATAAACAGTTCCGTCTGGTCCTAAAGTTGATGGAAGAGAATCAACAACTAGAACATTATGACCAATATCTAGTAGCGTATACAATTGAACTACACTTGTAATATTAAGAGAATTTAAACATACTCGATATAATGGGAAATCGACAACTAGATCTGTATCTATTGCCCCGTCATTATATGATGGATCACTTGCTGACGTACTACTAGGTGTTCCTTTGATTACCTCAAGGCTTGCTGTTTCTACTCCTGTAGAACTGTCCTTTGAATATCTGCACACAATCAAATCATTTCTGTAATTCCCTTGCGTACCATTATCAATCGTTAATTTTTCTCTTGATTCAACTTCAATAAGGTCACCCTGCATCATGATGAATCCGGTATTGATATCAATTTCATTTGAACTCACAACTTCATATGCAAGATTATTACCTTTGTTGAATACAAAAGAGTCTTCACCAAATATAATTCTATTCTGGTCTCTTGCGTTCTGTTCAGTAACATGAACATCTGAACCGCGTCCTGTTATGTTATGCGTGCTCATTTTATCCAACCTCACAATCTATACTTAAAACTTCATCTTTTATTTTTACTATTTTCTTAGTAACATATTCAGAAACTGTTGTTTCTGTTATATATTCTTTCCCGCCAACAATATCTCCAATATCATAGATACATTCATGTTCATCGAAAGATGTATCAATTGAATCGTTATTCAGGATATCTTCAAACCGTTTGATGCCATCCTCTTTTAATACTGCTTCTGTTTCATCTCCAGTATTTTCATAAATTTCAATTATCTCATCAATCCCAAAGAAACATTGTGTATCAACGATTTCCTTATCACTGTTAGCATATAAATGAACGACCGTTCTTTCTTTCAGTTCACCTTGCCCAAGACAGATAAGATGATTGGTTGTCCTTGATTTCTTTATCTTGAAATTGAATTGTGATTCGTCAAATTCTTCATCCTTTGAATAATCAATCAGTGGAACAGCCTCTAAATGAACCTTCTTTACATCTGGATCATAATAAATCTTTAGTTTGTATCCTTTGCTTTTGAGCATTTTACAGATACCTTTATAAGCGTCTGTATATCTGTCAAATTGATATGTTACGCTTATACCAGTGCTTGTACTTGGAGCATAGAATAAATCATCCATACCAATATCTGTGATGATCTTTCCAATAATTGCATTCAGTTCACCGGATAAAGTATAATAATCATTGCCGGATGCCGGTTCAAGTATCTTCTTTTCAAGGATGCCATGCCATGTTCTCCCAGAATAAGTAAGCTTATTATCTGATGTATCAACAGCAATTCCATCAACGACTCCACCAATCTCTGAATTATAACCATAAAACAGACAGCCACTTTCCATTACATGACTGTCTGTTCTTGTTTCTAATTCAAAATCATTTTCATCTTCACCAAATGCCATATCAAGCGAATAGTTTTTTAGAATCCCTTGTTCAACGTAATTCTTGTCAGTGTATATCAACTCCATTTAGGTTCCCCCTTCTGCTCGATTATAGTAATATCGAATCCAAATGAGTTATCCCATGTGATGATATTTTCTCCACTTTCAATTTTATTAAAAAAGTCTCTTGGTTCCCTTAAAGAAAATACATTCGTTTCTGCTCCAACAATATCATACTTCTTGATAGTAGAGTTTTTCGTGTCAATAACGATATACTCTCCTTCTTCAAGTTCACATCCAACCTTATATTTGTTCTCACCAATATTTACAGTTGGATCTTCACAAGGTCCATAGAATATCATTCTGAAATCAGCTTCATATGATAATGGATTTGTGATAGATGCCTTTATATAACTACTTGTGTAGTTGAAATCATAATTAAAAGGATAGTTAAGTCCTCCTTCGCCGGTTGAACCAGATATGATTTTAAATTGTCTAGTTGTTTCTCTACTCCACAATGGAACAGGACAATATATCTTCATACTTAATTTAGTAGTTAGGTTTTCTTTGTATGTCTCTGTTTCAATGATTCCACATTGAATGCTCCAATCATCGATGCTTAATGTCCCCAATGTATCCTTCATGATATCGTATTCAGCAACTTCATCAATCTTGTCAAGAATGGTGAATTTATCTTTTTCCTTGATCATGCATATGACTTCATAACTTCTTTCTTCAAGAGAGTAGTAATCAAATTTAGAGCCTATCTTCTTTGCTGTCGAATTAGCTTTCCATGATTTCTTATGGAAATCACAACTCTCAATCCATACATCATTTGTATCTAAATAAAAGGAATTTCCCTTTGAATTTTCATACTTAATAATTCGCATTGTTCATCCCTCCTATTTCATCGCTCTTGCAAGTTCTCGACCATTAATAGTTAAAACAGTGGTTTCATCTTTGTTATAAATGTATTCAAGTAATTCAGTTATATAGTCAAGGACTTCATTTAGATTGCTCTGTCTAGATGTTCCTGATGTATTCAGATTCATATCAAATGAACCAAGAGCATTATTAGATAAATCATCAATTGCGTCATATAATTCACCCTCTGATGATTCAATACCGGCTACAACACCTTTAGGAATCCATTTACCAACCTGGTCACGGAACACTCTTGATGGTGACTTGATTCCCAATGCATTCTTAGCTGAACTCAAAGCGCTTGAAGCTAAACTCTTTAAGGAACTGAATAAACTTCCTGCTGCACCAGCAATACCACTAACGATACCACTGATGATATTGGAACCTAACGAACTCCAATCAATCGATTTAAAATTAGACATTGCCATCTTTCCGACTGATGTCAACGCATTCCATAATGTGCTTGCGATTCCGCTCAATCCACTAGTGATGAAATTAATTGCACTTCTACCAGCATCCGCCCAATTTATATTTTGGAAGTAGCTCTTAGCGCTATCACCAATTCCTTTGACAGTTTCTGAAAGGAATGAACCTAAAGATGAAATTCCATTTGTAATGAACTCAATTACATTCTGTCCTAGATTTAACCAATTGATAGCCATGAGCGTATCCCAAATGGCACTGATAATCTGTGGCATATTCTCTATGATCGTTGGAATTGCATTGATCAATCCCTCTGCCAACGTAACAACAATATGGAATCCTGTTTCCAAAATTGTAGGCATGTTGTCATTAATAACACCAGCAATATTAGATATAATCGTTGGAACATATTCAATCAATGTAGGCAATGAATTCGCAATACCTTGAGCAAGTTGCAATAACAATTCACAACCACTTTGTATTAATTGAGATGCGTTTGTTCTAATCGATTCTGATAAGCTTAAAACAGATTGCAGACCACTTTCTACCATTACAGGAAGATTATCAGCAATTCCTTCAGCCAATGAATTCATCATATGTGTTGCTTGCTCAGTTATCTCAGGAATTGCTTCTTGTAAACCACTTACAAGAGCACCAGGTATACTAACCGCCACATTTGCGAGCATTGGAACAAGATTACCAAAAAAGAACGTACTCGCACTGGTCACTAGATTTGACATTGATGTCTGAACGTCAAGTACCGCTTCCCCACTTTTAGTTGTAACACCGGTCAATGATGCAAGAAAGTCTTGAGCAGATGCCTTCATCATTCCAAATGAACCACTGAATGTAGTTGTAGCTTCGTTTAAGGTAGTTCCCGCAATTCCCATATTATCTTGTACAATATGAATTGCTTCAACGATATCTGAAAAGGACATTGATAAATCGCCATTTGTATCTCTTTGCGCTTTAAAAGTACTGTCTAAATTTTCTGCATCGGTGATTAATCTCTGCATTTCTGTTTTAGTGCCGCCATAACCTAATTTAAGGTTGTCGAGCATTGTATAGTTTTGCTTTGCAAATCCCTGATAAGCATTTTGTATACTTGATATATCAGTGCCAAACCTATTGGCATTGTCAGACATATCAACCATTGCTGTATTAGCATATTCTGCCGCTTTTGCTGTATCATTTCCTAATGATGATATCAAGCTGGCGCTAAATGAAGTTACTTGCTCCATATAAGTATTAGCACTTACTCCGGCATTCTTATATGCTTCTGTTGCATATTGTCGAATTGTATTAGCACTGTTTTGGAACAGAGCCTCTACACCACCCATTGACTGTTGAAGGTCTGCACCTTCTGTCAATGAAGAAGCTATAAATTTTCCAATACTAGCTACAGTTATAGCTGTTTTTAATTTGCTTACTAACGAATTTCCAAGTGTTGTACCAGAGGATTCTCCGGCACTTGTTGCTTCTCCACTTAATAGTGAAGTTAATGATCCTTTAATTCCGGATGCGGAAGGAACTATCTGGACATACGCTTTTGCGATATCACTCATCTTTTATTCCTCCTATCATTCTCAATCTTTCTTTTTCGAAGCTTTCTGCATCTTCAAATGCTCTTACATTTGAATCTTCTTCTTCGATTCCCTGTATAGTATTGAATAGACTTGTGTATTCGATATTAGAACCTAATAATTTGGCAATACCGCTCAATCTATCTAAAATACCAGCAAGGATAAGAGTATTCATATCTGCATTGGCTCCATTCATCTTTTTATAAATCCTCGAATCGTCCTTTAGCCCATTAGAAAAGAGAGCTACCCGATTGATAGGAAGCTCTCTCATATCGTATATACCATATGTTTCTAGTAAATCACATTCAAGTGATTCTTTATCTATGGATATCATTTGGACCAGGACTGTTAGTTTTTTAACTCACCATGTGAAAGAATATCATTGAACTCAACCATCATTTTCTCTGAATCAACAATTAATCCAGTACGGCAATGGTTCATCAATTTAGCATATTGTTTTATTCCAAGCATCTTCTTTAAAATCTTCGGAATAACAAAAGGATTCTCTACCATTTCTGACATATAGTCAATGATTTCCCAATCCTTCATAACTTCATCTTCAATGCTGTATTCAAATCCACTAGCAGTTGTTCCAATAATCATAAATTATCCTCTTTAGTCAGTAGATGAATCTACTGATTCAATGATGTAACTTCTGTGAGTTCTACCATCAACTGGGAATGCTGTAATAGTACCACCTAATGTCTTGATATCTGTTCCCTTGTAAGAAATATCATCCATAGATGTAATTACACCATTATAGATGACCAATCTTTCTACAGCATTCTTTAACAGCATATCAAATACAAATACATGTCCTTCTTGTTCTACATTCTTTGCATCTACTGTAATACCAGATTCCAACGTTCCTGAAACATTATCATCTCCATAGTATAATTTCAATACTTCTGGATTCATCGATTCAAGGAATGTTACGTTGAATGTATCTGCTCTTGTACCATCTAAGTTGGCAACTTGGTCTCCACCCCATGCATATTTTGCATCTGATGATGGACTATTGCTATTTGTTACACCGTCTTCTGAAATGTATCCAAGCCCAATATATTCAGATGATAAGGCCGACTTTGCATCAGTAGGCGCTGTTGTTCCTAATGGTGCAACATAACATGCACCACCGACTTTAGGCTTAGCGGCTGTAACATAATCTACATTACTCATTTTTGTTTCCTCCTAATAAAAATACATATTGCTTTCAATAATATGTCTATATTGCTTAGTTTGTTCATTTATCTCTGGATAAGAGTTTTCAATTGTAACACTTGTGAAATCATTCCTTGATAAAAGATCAAGAATCAAAGCTTTTACTTTTTCTGTTAGTGATGCGGAATTGTATAAAGAGTCAGAATATACTTCAAACCTCATTGATGCATAATTTAAAAAGTTAACAGGATAGTTATCTTGCTTAACTACAATTACGTATTCAGATTCAAGCTCTTCCTGTTCTTCACTATAACTATGGATATTGTTATCATTTAAATATGAAATCAATGTATCTTCTATCATTTCCATGTACCTACTTTCTTCCAATGGCCATAAGCCGCCCATTCATCACTTCTAACTGTTGCATAAGACCTTGTTCTTCCTGTTTTCATAACAGTATAGTAATCATGATTACCACCATTCCGCTTGATCATGTTATCAGCCTGTTGTTGAAGTTCAGAACATATAGCTCCGCATTTTAACATTTCTTGAATTCCTGAACTATTCAGAACGATTTGTACTTTACTCATATCTTTCAACCATTACCTTTGTATTCCAATCCAACGGGATTAGATTATCAATCCCTTTAATTGGGAATCCAAACGTTCTCCACTTTTTACCAAAGAATTCAACGATTGTATCTTCCCATACATGTTCATCATTCTTAGGAATAGCTAATGTATAGATAGATTTCTTTCCATAAAGATTCGTTGAACTTGTGATATCTTCAGACGTTGAAGGTGATACAAGTACATTTGGGACCTGTACAGTTGTATACGAATAAACAGGATTATTGAACCCATCAACTCCCGTCTTTTCCTTTACATACAATGTTACAGTGATTCCTTCTAACATAAATCAATCACTCCAAGCTTCTGCTTTTTCAATCCAAGTTTTTTATATTCTGAATCCTTGATGAAGACTCCTCCTCCAGGAGAAAGGAATGTTCCGGAAACAGAATAACCAAGAGCAGATTCTGAATACTGTGTCATAGGTTCTGATTTTGTTGATGTCATGAGTGTTCTTGCGACTACATCAACAACTACAGACTTCACTGTATTTGATAATATATCGCCGTCATTTACCAATTGATCAAGGTCTTTGCCAACATTCTTAGCTTCCTGTCGTAATAAGTCTTCTACTACAGGAATAAGCGCCTCTGCCTTGCTTGTCTCTTCCGTTGATAACTGTCTGAACAATAAATTGATATCTTCAATTGTGGCATATGCCATTATGCATCACCACTCTTTTTCTTTGTGGTTTTCTTAGATGCTTTCTTTGCCGTTTCTTTCTTTTCTTCAACTAATGGTTTCCAGTCACCACCAGAAACAACAGAAGCGGATTCAATGACCGCTCCTGTTTTTACATTAATGTATCTCATTAGTCAATAACTCTGGCAAATGAAGCAGCGTCTAAGATTCCCCATCCTAAATAAATTTCAGAACGGATATATACTTGGTTGTATCCCTTTAAGTCTTTACCACTGTTATCAGGGTCACCATATTGGATAACTTCTAGTGGAATCTCTTTAGCATATCCCCATTTGAACATGTTAGCAAAGTCACCGACAATAGCTTCGTCTACTGCACCAGTAGCAACTGTTTTGTTGATGTCTAATTGATTTCCACCTAATGATGCAGGTTTCCCACCAAATGCAAAATCAGGATATAATTTTTCATTTGAGCTGTTCTTCATAGCGGCTAAGTCTGCTCTCATAGTAGTAGAGATTGCCATACCAGTTACATCACCTTCTGAACCTTCTACTAAAGCAATAGCAGCTTCTAAGTTAGCGTCTGGAGTAGCAGATGCATATGTAACAGTTTGAGTGACTGCTTTATCGAAATGATTGTCTCCGATAACTGTTGAAGCAGCGCCTGTACGTGGGTTTAATCCGTGCATTGCTGCAATATCTAAACCTTTTGCAACTTTAGCTGCAAATCCATCATTAAATGCTTTCAAGATATCGATTTGGTCTTCTTCAGAAGCATACATGAATTCATCAGATACACGCATACCATATTCAAATTTGATTGGTACGATTGTAACAGGAGTAATAGTTGCTCCACCTTCAGATTTTGTTCCATTTTCTGCTACGATATCAATTTCTTTATCCATAGAGAAAGTGAATTCTTTGTTTCCATTAAATGCTAATGGAGTTTGTGCAGATAATACTGCTAAAGATGATTTACCTTTTACTTTGTTCACTAAATCAGTGACTAATTTTGGGTCAAATAATGAACCTTTTGATAATGTTGCCATATAATTTTTCCTCCTAGCGTTTATTCACGCTTCAATCCTTTCAGCAATCTAGAATATTCATCTTCACTTGTAGATTTGGCTTCAGGATTCCGTTTTGGTGGTGTCGTTTTCGAATTTACGAAACTTGATAGAGTAGATGCATCTTGTCTAATAGACTCTTCATCAACACCATTTAAGCGGCTAGCCATCTGATATGGAATCCCATTTTCTAAAGCAATCTGCACTTTTAGCGAGTCGGTCTCGTATTGCTTAATCTTTTTGTTTAGCCCTTCTACAATTGAATTGTGTTCTTCATTTGCTTTTGTTAGTTCTGCGATTTTCTCTTCGTAAGACTTATTGCTTTCTTTTAAGCTTTCATAATCTGAATACTTTTTTTCGTATTCTTGTCTTACTGTCTTCTCTTTATTGGCAAGTCTTTCTCCAATAATCGCATTAAATTCTTCCTGTGTTTCAATAACTTTAAAATCCGACATTTGTCAAACCTCCCATTAACCGTCTGGTAACGTAAAAAAGGGTCAATATACAACCCTTTGCTTAGAACGTGTCTTCTTTGTTTTGGCACACGCCCAATATGCAAAAATGATGGAATCCAGGATTGCTATCTCGCATCCATCTTTTGTGCATTTATAGCCAAATCCACCATTTTGACCAATAGCCCTTTTCTGTGTATTTGTCACGACACTGATGACTGAAGGTTGCCCTCCATGTCTAATCGCGGCATTGTATATGGCCTGCTCAAACATGGCGTTTGCTTCTATAACTTCCGATACTTTAGGGAAGGAATAGTTCTTGATTTTGTAGTCAGCTAATTCATTCTTAATGATTGCCTGGCCATTCTCACCATCAATCACAATTTTGTTGATATCTGCATTCTTCAGGAATTGCAGTATCCATGAATTACCTTCCTTGATATCTCTACAACCGATACACTCCACATATATCTTGTCTGAACTAGTTTTGCACGCAATAGAAAAAGCGACATTATCGCCGCTCTTGCCGTACTTAATACCAACGAACAATTTCCCTTTGAACTTTGGCATTCTTTTAATTTTAAGTTCTTCCCAGTCTTTTTCAGTGATCTCTGATTTTTGATTGAATTTAGGCCACCATCCAAGACGTTGAATATTGAAGTCAACTTCATCATTCTTGTCCTCTCCACGTATATTACGTTCAGATAGATGATATCCCATTCCTGGATTCGTTTCATACCATAGATCCACATCATTGACATCTGACATATGTTCTACAGACCATTCAAACCATCCGCTGTTCTCTTCTTTACCCGCCAGGACATCTTTCCTGTACTTCTCAAAAACGGTACCTTTTGATACCGCCGTTGGAGGAGTACCAAAGAAAATCGTTTGTGGGTTCTTACTTTGAGAAACAGTATATTGAAGAGTAGACATCTGTTCTGTGGTGTATTCCTGGGCTTCATCTATAACAAGTAGGTCGAAACCTTCACCAAGTCCTCCAGATGTTGTACGTGTACGGAAACTGCATGAGCCACCTCCACTTTCTCCTAACATTGTGATTGTTTCCAATCCATATTGCTTGGAATAAGAGAATGACTTCTCATAAGTAATATCCTTACGAACTCGAATGACTTCTTCATATCCCGCTAATTTCAATAGTCTTGCCAATCTTTTAGAAGCACTCGATGACGTTGTCGTTTTATGAGCAGTATGCATAATCTGCTCATTACGGTTAATCAATCCATCGAGTTCTCTAGCAGCAATAACTTCTCCCTTACCATTACGTCTTGATACGGAACCTCCTATTTTCATGTGTATCCACAATCCATCATTCTGGACCGCCTCAATATCGTATAGTAAGATTTCTTGCCATTCCTGCATCGATTGGCCTGTAGAATTGTAAAGATCAATTGCTTCCTTTCCCTTACTTTCTGTATACGAAAGTATATAGGATGTTGTGGGAGTTTGACGGCCTTTTCTTGTATCCGCCACTTTCACTCCTCCTATATAAACAAGTATTTCTACTTGTAAATACCTAAAGTATTTTTATCCATAAATTTTTGAATTACTTCTATTTCCAAAGGTTCATCTTCATTAAAATCAATGTGAATAGATAATCCTCCTTTGCTTGGTATATATTCATAATCATTTGCTATCCTGTCTGCATTATCTATAATGGATTGCCCACTTGCTTTTATCAATCTAACCAATTTTTCCTTTGCTTCTTGTTTCATAATTTTTCTCCAAAATAAAAAGCAGCTTTAGCTGCTAAAGTAATCATGATTAAAAGACAAATAAAATATAATTATTTGTTTTTATTTTCTTCATTTAACTTTTCTTTCCACTGTTCAAGCAATTCTTCAACAGTAATGTCTTCTCCATCAAGCATAAATATTAATTCCTATCTACACCATAATAGTACCCTTTTTTAAAGAACTTTTCAACCAAGACATCCTTGTCTTTTTCATTATCCTTCAAATCTGACATTGTTTCTATGGCCTTTTGTATATTGAAATTTTCATTTTTATTTATATACCATACTTTGCCTTGATTTGTTACTATCGTCATTGTCTTTATGCTGTCATATTTCATAAACATATTTATATCATTAAGAGAAAAATATGATAATCCAGGGTGATTGTGTAATAAAGCCAAAGAGCCAGGTTCACATGTACGTAACCAATGAAAATAATCTGTATCTCCTTCAATATTTATTTCATCAACGCTACCTTTTACAAAGTTTAAACTTTTATTATTTTTTATATTTACTAAGCATGCAACTTCATTACTATAATTTTCTTCTCTTGCATATTTCAACAACTCAATATGTTTCTGCTCAATTAATTTAATATTTTCGTTTGAATATCCACTTGGATTTACTTTTTTTACTTTATTTATTGCCTGTTCTGTAATAAAAACCTTATCCCCATCCTTATGTTGAGATAAGGTTTCGTTTAGGCTAATAATTTCATCTCTCGTTTTACTATTCTTAATAATCTCATCAACACGTTTGGCTCTATCTCTATCACCTTTCTTTTTAGCTTGTCGTCTTTCGTCTTGATCAATTAAATTAACATATCTTTTCTGGCGTTCAGAAGCTTCCTCATATGAATTGTATTCTTCTCTTCCCCATACATCCTGGTAGGTGTTTTTATTACTTCTATAGATTACAGTGCAATCACAATTATCATGTCTTTGATAAACCTCTGCCGGTTCCGTTCCATATTCGTAAACTCCGGCCAATGACCTACACCAATCACATGTTTCATTATGCATTTGACGAATGATTACAGGGCTCATTCCAACTCTTCTTCGTTGTTCTACATTGGCTTTGATATATTCATCAAATATATTTTTAGCAATGTTTTCCAATGATCTAGACATTACTTTATTGATATCATTGTTGTCCATCTGAAATCACCTCTTCTTGTAACGCCATAAGCTTATTCATGACTGTTTCAATTCTCTCTTGTGGAAAATCTGCTTTAACAGGCTTGATTCCTATTTTTTGCTTGGCATCCTCTTTTAGCTGAACGTATATTGCCAGTTCGTTAATCAAGTCATAGACTTCTTTCATTAAGGGGACGATTGTACGTTCTAAAATGTTCCAATACAATCTCCCATCAGGCATGTTCTCTTTTGTGATGTATTTAGTAAGGCTTTTAGATGCATATCTTCCAATTCGTCCAGATAAAAAGGAGATATCTTCAAAAGATGTCTCCTTGCGTTTATCATTAAGTATTTCTTGGATTTCAATATCCTTCTTAATTTGATTATCAAAATCACTCTTTATTTTTTTATATAATGCTGGAACAATATCTTCCATATTGCCACCACCTATTCATTTACTGTATTAACAGTTGCTTCCATTTCACTTGCTTCAATTCCAGTAAGCTCTTCTAGATTATCCGTATTAAAGTATCCAGGAACAGCCTGATTAATCTTAATTGCTCCATCTCCAATAGATGACAACATACTTGCGTCCGGTTCAAAGATTGGTTCCCACACTGGAGTAGTTAAATATACCGCTCTACGTCTATATGGATATTCATCTCTCAAACATGCGGCAACATATCCAACATTTAGGAAACTACGTCCAAATGTTTTCTGCGCTTTTCTAGCCGTTAATTTTAACGTTTCATGACTCGCTTTGATAGATTCTGCACTAGTTGGATTGTCTGAAACAAATCCTAGATCATCCGCTGTAAGTCCTGTTTCACCACAGAATTGCTTAACATACATTTGGAACACATCTAAATGTGGAGCCATTGACTGTTGACTGAACTGTCCTAAAGATGGCTTATCACCATCTTCATCTTTATAAATTGAAAGCATGCTACTCATAGAAGCTTGCCATTTTTCAATAGGCTCTGAATCTTCAGAAAGACCTACTACATATTTCTGTGGATATGAATAGAACTCTGAAGATATTTCTGAACGTCTTATTGTCTTGCATGCATTTTGAGTAATATCCATACATGCTCTTGAGATGCGTGAATGCCCAAACGGCCTTGTATCACTTGGTTTATATACAACTGGGACCAATAAAGGGACTCTCGTTGGATTATCAATTGTATATGGTTCTTTCCCCTTCTCAAAATATTCAGTATATTCAGGTGTGAAATAAGCCTCTAGAATAGGTTTCCCATTATCATCTGTGTCAAGAATCGCATATCCTTCTTTTAAAAGTCCTGTCTTGGTATCCATTACTCCAGTAGCATTGGCTCCATCAATTACTTGAAGTGAAGGGAATCCATCCGTATCTTGAGAAACATAAACAAATGAACATGAGCTAATCAAAGCGGAAAGAATAGCTGAATCAAAGAATGTATCTGGATTGTTCATTTCAAAAATGTTCATCATATCAAAGTTGTCATTCTTGAACCCTTTGAATACAAGCCTATCAGCTAACGCATCAACCGCTTTTGTACACCATCCAACTACAGGCTTAATTTTATTTGCTTGTGTCTGTGGTGTAGATATTCCATTATCTGATGGCCAGAACTTTTGATCATAAAATTCATATCGTATTAATACTCTTAATTTTTTAGAAGCTAACTTTGATTTTAGCTTTCCAATTCCTAATAATTCGCTCATATTTCAAATTCCTTTCTTTTTAAAAAATGATATCTGCGAGATATTTGTGCAGTGACGGGCGGAAGCTCGGAGCAACGGCCTTAAGGGTCGACTAGCCCCATAAAATTTCAAAAATTTCATTAATTGCTTCGGTAGCTTATCCAATCAATAATTTGAGGCAGAACTTGGTTACCAATTGAAGCTTCATCATTTTTATCTGACAGAGCTGGTAGCTTATTGGACTTCTCTCTGTTACATCTGAAGTGCGCTAACTGAAGGTTGTTTATATCACTTGGATGTCCACCTTTATCCATTGGAATGATATGATCAACTGTTGCACTCATTGGATGAGGAAACTTCAACTTCTTATCAACCGGTTGTCCGCATATACCACATACTGATTGAGTAGTTAGTATCCTCTTTTTGTTCTTCTCATACTGTTGGCGGTGTACTCCATACCTGGCCATGCCATTGTTCTTATACATATAAAGTCTCCACAAAGATAAGACCGGATGGTATTCGCTGCATCTGCAATCAATTGATAATATATTCTAAGAGGAGATTTTAAATTATGGTCCCGGTCTCAATCTTTCATATAAAAAAAGCCAGACAGGATAACCTTATCTGACTTCTTTTGACAATACTATTTTAACACGGACAAAGGTGTTTTTTAGTGTTTTCTTTTTATTTTTAATACCTTTCATACTCATCCAATATATGATTCAATTCATGATCGTTCAACTTTTCGCCATTGCACAAAAGAGTAAAGCTGTTTACTTCTTCAACTGATATATAGATTAACGAATCCAATTTGATGAAACTATCCTTTTTGAAAGGTGGATTGTAATTTATTATTCTTCTATTCGACTCATAGAGAAGCTTATGTTCCTTTCCTGCTGTTGATGAAACATTCAATAATCCTACTTTTTCACTATCAACATATACAACTAGAAACGGTCTCTTATACGATGCCATCTTTCCATCCCTGAATCTTGCAATACCAAAAAGTGCTTGTCCTATTTCCAACACTACAAAATCACCAGCATTCCATTTTCACGATAAATACTATATGCCGATTCATCCGCATAATTTGAAAACTCTTCTAGTTCATCCATATCACTGTCTGTCATCTCAAAATCACTATCATAGTAGAATCTGATACCATTAATCAATTCATAATCATTATCACTTGCTTTATTTGCTTTAAATGTATTGATTACATCCATCAATTTCCCTTTTTCCGCCTTCATTTCTTCAAAAGAAACGATTGCAAGGTCTTTATCTTTAAAGCCAGTTGCTGAATCAATAGACCTATAATATGCGTTCTTCCAGAACATGAAGGTGTGATTTATTTCAGATAACTCTCTAGCAGTCAAACTTCCAAATATATTGATTGTAAGATTCAAAATATCATATTCTCTTTGGGATAAATTAGGATCATATCTCTCGCTATCTTCAACTAATCCATAGCAATCATTCTTATATCTCAATCTTACTTCTTCTACTACACAACCATTCTTGAATGCACGTATATGCTCATCAAACAACAATTCATCATATTCACTGATTGAAATAAAATCGGCAAAGAATAAAAGTTTCTGTAGCTTCATATTGCCGTCAAAAGTATCTCTGTCAGTATCCAACTTCTTCTTGATGAAATATTTAGCATAATCCATTGCCTTTGCCATGACCTCACCCCTTTAAATAACGAACTCTTACTTACATTATCGCAAAATGTTTATCATTTGCAAACTAATTTGATTTCAATAATTTTACATATTTCTTGAAATATCTATTGCATATTTATAGAAATATGATATAATAATATCAGAAAGGAGGAATAGATGGAAAAGAAAATAAAAAAAGTAGTTCAAATCATAAAAGAACTTGAACTACTGGTAATTGAATTAATTAGCTTAATAGGATTGATTCAATTACTAATCAAAATGTTTGATTAATTCAAACAGTGGTTGAGGAACTAACCCTTCCTCTTCCACATTCATTGTATATTATTTCCATCGAAATTAAAATGAAAAAATCAGTTTTTGAATTAATGATCCATTCACTATTCCTGATTGGATTAATCGCAGCATTATTCATTATCATTAGTAAATTATTTTAGGAGGTTATCATGTCAGAAAAATTCAATCAATCAAAATACATCAATGAATGGGCCAAAGAGAATATGGGCACTGTAATGGGTAAATATAAAAAAGACTTTGTTGCTGAATTCAAAGATGCCTGTAAGACTCTTGGCATCTCACAATCCGATGTTATCAGACAGGCCATGATTGAAACAATCGAAAAATCAAAGAATAAGGGCTAGGATGTTTTTACTTCCTCGCCCTTTAATATTTCCTCCACTTCATTCAAGGCATTTCTATGTAATGTCTTTACCCAGTCAACGGAATAGTTCATATCTTCTGATATCTCATAAAATGATTTGAAGTGAATATATCTTCCATAAAGTACAGAGATGTAGTTTGCATTTTCAAGTTTATCAATCGTTGCCATGATTTCACTCTTTAATTCCAAGGAATTCTTCTGTTGCTCTTCAAGCTCATCCTTTAACATTGTAAGCTGTATGATCATTCTTTCGTTTCTTCCATTATCTACAGAAGATTTAGTGCTCCCATCTGATTCAAATGATATGGCACCACCTTCAATCATGGCTTGTAATTTAACGATTTCAATTTCCTTTTCATTTATTAAAGCAGATACTATCCTGGCTCTATTTAGATATTTCCTTGCTTCATTCATCTCGTGTTCCATCCTCCACTTCCGTACTTCTTATCTTCCTTTTCCCTTTGATTCTCCACTGTCTGTTTCAATCCAAAGTTCTCTACATTCAAATCACATAGACGGTCACGTATCCTAACATAGCTCCCTCTTGTGATTGGGTCACATCTATAAGCATTCAGGAAAGAAAACAATCGGTTAAGGTCTTCCTTGGTCTGTTCATCAAGATATTTAAACTTTGCATTCATTGCTTATCATCTCCAAACAAATCTGAATATAAATTCCTGATATTCATCCATGCCAACAGGAACCTTGAATATAAGGTTCCCTTGTTCATCTGTATGACATTCAATATAGTTCAGATATGTCTTAGGTCCTAGCTCAGTCATTGTACATTCCCTTCGCTATGATTTCATCTTCTCTGGCATACAAATCAACTGTTGGACATTCCATAAGAAGTCCCATTACAACAAGCCCTGTCAGAACAAACAGTATCCATTTATTTCTAACCGTTAAACGCATTGATAACTACCTCATAATCTTTAACAGCAATCTCCATGAATTCAATCCATTTGCCTAATCCTAATTGCTTCTTCAATTCTTTATTTAATTCCTGCATATTATCTGTGACTTTGTTTTCTTCCATAACTTCTTCCTCTTTTAATTCTTCTTTTTTATCAGCTGATGCAGCCTCCAATACAATTGGATCATTGCCGTCTAATTCTTCGAAAAAATCATTATTTATATTTTCTCTTTTAGAAACCAATCGTTTTAAAGCTTCTTCTATCTGCTCATATCTCGCCTTTGTCATAGGCTTGTTAGAGAATATTCTTCCGGCATTCCCAACCGCAATCTTAGCTTCTTTCAATACTTCATTGACAGTAAAACCCATGTCCTTGATTTTCTGTTTCTCATCCGCTCCGCATACATCAACATATTCATGTGGACTCTTGAATCTATACTTTGTTTTAGGATTCTTATCATTTACATTCGTTACATCATCTGTAGTAAGAGTGAGCAATGAATTCCCACTCTTTACATCGATATACTTCCCATTTATGCTCTTTACGGTTCCAACAACTCCTTTATGGCTTCCCTTTACAACCGTTACACTCTGATTGACCTTTATTTCTTCACACATCATCTTCATCCTCCTAGAATGGTAAATCATCTGGTGCCAGTTCTAGACCATCCTCATTATCAAAATCTCCATTTGTAAGACTTCCTGCATATTCTACATTATGTTGGGTTTTGACGGGTTCCTTATATCCGTAAGAAGTGTAATTGGTTGGCTCTGTGGCTTCGTTAAATTGATTCTGAGAGCTTTTTCTCTTTGTATCAAGGAATTGAACACTGTCAGTGGTAATCTCCGTTACGTAAACTCTTTGGCCTTGATTATTGTCATAACTTCTTGTTTGGATTCTTCCTTCAATTCCAATCAATGAACCCTTAGAAAGAAATTGACACATATTCTCTGCCTGTTTGTTCCATGTTACACATTGGATGAAATCTGTATCCTGTGTTTCAGATGCTTTGTTTCTTTCAACAGCCAATGTATATGAACAAACACTTGCACCAGATGGTGTTTTTCTTAATTCAGGATCCTTTGTTAAACGTCCTACTAATACGACACGATTAATCATTCTGTTTCTCCTTTGTCATCTTTTCCCATTTTAAATCATTTTCATAATCTTTATTTATTTTAAGTTTTATATAATCTATTAATCCTTTGTTTATATTTACATATACCCTTCTTTGATCAGAATCATAATTTTTTCTTGAGTGAACAGAATAATATGCTCTATATTTACAAGAAGAAGGCAAATGACCCCTGTATTCATTTGTAATTCCTTTTTCTTTTTTAAACTCACCAAGATACTGTATATACATTTTTTTTATTGGAATCATTCCATATCTTTTAGCTAATTCATACAATGTATTTGATTGATATCCAGTTAATTCAAATGTATAGATTTCATTATCTATTGCTTCTTGGAAATCAGCTGCTATCTGCTCTTTTAAATTATCAAATTTATTTCTAACTCCAGGAATATTATTTACTTTCTTAATTGCCATTTTCATCTTCCTTGTCAAATGGATATTCATCTTTGCATTCTTCATTGAATGCTATTTTATAAATCTTTTTGTAACAATCTGGACAGAAAAATTTATCCTTGTTAACAGAATCAAAATTAATTGAATGAGCTGTAAGCCAGTCTGTTGACTGACCACAGCATTCACATGATAATTTGCCTATCATTATTTTCCTCTTTCTAGAACAGTGTCAGCTGTTCAAATTCTTTCTTATCTTCTTTCTCTTCTATTGGTTCTGGTATAATGATTTCTCTTTTACCAATTCCTAGAATCTTTCTATATTCGTTTATATAATGGTCCAATGCTTCTGTAGTTTCCGCATCATACCATCTTGTACATCTTGCATTTTCCAATGCATCCAGCATCTGCTTTTTATCACCATGCCATATGAACTGTTTATAGGCATCCGGTTCCAATCTGATGCCAAATGCATCCTTAAATAAACATAATGCAGTATATCCACCAAGTGAGAAGGAATTGGCACGAATCACATTAACAGCTCTGTTTTCAACTTCCTTGTAATTCATGCTCTTTTAATGAATCCATTTTCCTTTGCATAATTATCTATACTGTCCATTATGTAATTGAATGTTGACATCTTCATTGCATTTGTTCGTTTAGAATATAGACAAGACAAATAATTATCAGCATAACCCATATATCTTTCTAATCCAGATATATTTATTTTCTTTTCCTTTCCGGATTCATTTATTTTGTAATAGCTTTTTATTTTTGTTCTTATTTGAAGCATCGCTTCTTTCTTATCAATTCTACCTTCCATTTTCTATCCATCCTTCTCTGACATCATCCCAGAACACATCTTCCCAGTTTGCTCTGATTTCTGCTTCATCTTCTTCATAGTATTCTTCTTCATAATCTTCCATTACCAGCAGTCCTCCAAAAATTTAATACTTCCAGGTGTAAGATTCTTTCCCATTCTGATGAAAAAGTTGATGATAAATGAAATTGAAACTTCATAATCAAATACATATCCTTCTCCATCACATACAATTTCTCCATGTTCTCTATCAACTCTGTTGATATTAGTTATATTTTCACTCATTTTATTCATCATCTGTAATTACCACTCTTTCTACTGTCCCATAATTCTTGGATATCATTGAATATATCGATTCTTTCTTCAATCCAGTAATCCTGGCAAGCTCACCAGCTGTATCTGCCATTGCAACGATCAGTCTGTATTTGTCACTCGTTACTTTGATATATACTGTCTGTTCCATTACGTGATTCCTCCTGCATGGCAAGAATCATCTTTAAAATCTCTTGCCTTTCTGCTTCCTGTTCTGGAGTATTCATGGAAGGATCATAATCAAGTCTGTCTAGAATATCCTTAGGAATCACATCATCCCAGATTCTAAAGCCAATATAATTGATTAGATTCTCTCCATAAATGTATCTGTCTCCATCTTTTTGGATATATTTCATCCATTCAAACGTTTCTAATTTGTCTATGATTTCTCTAGGATAAGGGACCATATCCTTATCATTGATAAAATCAATAGTAATTTTGAGAATTGAATTATAATCATAAGGGGAAAGGGAGGAGGTCCATTCATCCACCAACTCCAATTTCTTCTCCTTGCTCATATGGTCAAAGTAATATGGCTTTAGATTTTTGATTGCTTTCATTACTTCTAATACTTCATTTCTTGTCATGCACTAGCTCCATTCATCATCCCAGGGAAAATTCACTTCTTCTGTTGTGCTACTATCTATATAATTAGCAGTAGCCCCTTCCGAACCGCCTTTATTATTATTAATTAATTCTTTATTAATTAATTCTTTATTAGTTAATTCTTTATTTATTAATTGTCCTTCATTTTGTAGGCCTTCATTCTGTAAGCCTTCATTTTGTAGGCCTACATTCTGTAAGCCTTCATTTTGTGGGGCTTCAAATACTTCCCATGAATAGCTAAATTTATTGCATCCCTTATGTGGTGGAATCTTTCTAATATTCAGATATCCAGCCTCTTTCAGTTCTGATATAGCTTTATTCACAGAACGTTCTTCATCACTAGATAGGGTAATGATACCTTCTATTGAGAAATCCCAATCATCAGGAAGGCTTAACATAAGGCTTAACAATCCTTTAGCTTTTAGTGACATTCCTTTATCTTTGAAGTGGTATTTTGCCATCTTTACATATTCTTTTTTCTTCTTTTCTCTATGTATGGCCACATTTCCACCTCCTAATCAACTGTCAGCTCCTTGATAGTTACTTCTACCCTTGGTCTTTCTGTAAAACGTTTATAGACATGTAATTCAATTACTTGTTTGTCATCGTTATATGCAATACCATTCAGTGCATCCAGTATTCCCTTTGCGATATTGTCACAATCTGGTTTCTTGTCAGGGAACATCAATCCAGCTTCTATCAACTGTCTTTTCTTCTTTGAATAGCTCTTTGGTATCGCATAGAAGCAATCTATCTGTGCATATACATATCCATCTATGAAATCTAATTTGGAAGCGCTGTTCAGATAACACATCTTCACAAATGCTTCGTAATCTCTTGTTTTCTTTGGAGTCCTTGCTACGGCATGACCATTAACTGTTGAGAACTGTGGTCTTCCTTTTCCAGTAGGATCTCCTGGTATAATGAAATGCATTATCCAATCACTTCTCCTGTCTCAGGATCTGTTTTTACTTCTTCATATTCCGCTTCAACATATTCATCCTTCACAAGCGTCATATCTTCAGAGATTTCTGTCTTGACTGTTTCATCCTGTGCAATTCCTCTTGCGAAGTCTGTTTTCAATGGCGCATATTTCAATAACTGTTTTAATACTGTCTTCTTGGCCATTGCTTCAAAATCTGTTTGCCAAGGACCATTCTTATAAGTTTTAGAATACTTCTGAGCATGTTTTCTAACATCATCTACTGACATTACCTGGAATCCTTCACCACCATTGATAAGCTTGAAAGTAGCATAAAAGCAGATTGGTTCCCCTCTGTCCTTCATGGCTGGTTTATGTTTCAAATAAGGATCTAATCCCTTTGCATAGTCAAACTCATCGTTTTCATAAACCGTCTCTGCCGTGATGTTCTTGAATTCCCCACTTCTGTAGGCTAAATCCAATAAACCCTTATACCCAATCTGGAACTGACATTGATTTCCATAAGGAATCAGATATGCCTGTCCTAATGGAGTGTTTGGCTCCAATCCCAATTGAGCTGCATTCATCATGGCTCCGATAAAAGACTGTGGTGTACAATCTGCTAATTTAGGTGTATTCGTTACTGCTGTTAAAGCAATACGTGTAAAACGTTCAGGTGTCATTACTGAAGGCAATGCCTTTGCTACTTCACCTTCATATTTCTTTATCCATCCTTGGATGTTGGTAGGTGTACCACTGTTTGATTTGGTAACCTTGTTCTTTTGTGTTTTGGCAATCATGCCTTGTTGATTTGTCTGTGTCATATTATTTAATCTCCTTTATCCCAAATCTTCTTGATGTGCTCTCTTTCAAGCACTCTGTATATACTTCTGGATACTTCTCTTTCACTAGTTTTGAATCCAGTCTGGAAGAAGAAACTGATTTCCATGTAACATAGAATGAATCAGTATATCCGTTCTCACATTCACCCAGATCATGTTTCAATTCGTTCTCTAAAGACTTCTTTTCCTTCTCTAGAGTTTTTATTCTTGAATTGATATCCACATACTGTGCAACCTTGCTTTCCATTCCAAACAGCTCGATGGCTTCATTATTGACTGAGTTGGAATACATACCATCAAGTGCATCAGATGTTGAACTACTTCCATCTACTTCTGGTTCTGTATCTGATTGAACGTCTTCCCAGAACGCTTCTTCACTCTCAATCAGTGATTGGATCTCTTCTTCATCTCTGTTTACTTCGAAATAATAGAATCCCTTGCCTAATACAAGGATGGCAATATATGCCTTCCTGCATCCAGTAACCGCCATATAATGCATACACTGTGCATAATAGCTTGCAGGAATATCTCCCTTGTCATATTTAGTTTTAGTAAGCATATTGGTTGTCTTGCATTCTAAGATGGCATCTTCACCACTTACCAATCTGTCTACATTGGCCAACATGAATGGATATTTCTTTGATTGATAAGAATAATTTGATTTCTTTACTTTCTTACCAGTTTCTTCACAGAATCGTTTGGCAACATAATCTTCAAGGTCCCTTCCGATTCGCATTGCTTCGTTATCCACATCATTGTGGATTCTTCCTGTTTTCTCACACCATAATGCATACGGTGATTTGTAAGGATTCAATCCAAGGATTGCTCCTGCATCACTTCCACCGATACCCTTAAATCGGTTCTCCAGCCATTCTTCATGACTAGTTGGAATCTTGTGCTTGATTACGTTTTTCATCCAGCTTCTCCTTTGTTCTCATTGCCTTATCATTGATTATCTGCATCGTTCGAATCTTTGCCTGCTGTTCAAAAACGAATCTATATAGTTCTTCTGGACTGTCTGCAAGCTTGTATCCACTTTCATCAGATGTGGATACGATAAAGTAGTCTTCAAATAGATCATCATTTGAATTGATATACTGTTTGGTCTGTCGTACACTTCTGTCATCCATCTCCATAGCGTTTGCCATTGCACTTCTTGTCATACGTCCATTGAAGTGTTTTAAGTGATGGATCATTTCATACGCTCTTTCATCCTTTGTCATTTATTTCCTCCTGTGTTAGAATTAAAAGGTAAATAAAAATGCAAGTTATTTACCTTAAGAGTTGTTCCTTTTCCAATCATGACAACTCTTTTATTTTGTCTTTGAACATTCTGTCCCATTCTTTGATGATTGGTTTCATCTTGAATAATTCAATAATGTCTGGAACATAATATCCCCATGAGTATTTATTGATACCAGCTTTTACTGTGGCATCATAGAATCTATTTCTACCGATTCCAATCATCTCAATACACTTAGGGCCTTTTAGATATACTTCCTTTGTCAGTAGCCATCTTTGGTATAACTTGTCATCCATATTCTTCTCCTTTCTACTGCACCATCTTTAAGATGCTGATAATGTTTACTGCTTCATAGATCATGAATAAAAGTAATGCAATTGACATTCCAAGAATGATAGTTGAATACTTATCTTTCCTGATAGCAGATTCATTCAGCTTTCTGGACTTCTCCAACAGCTGGTTCTGTTTATTAGCCCATTCAAATGCTTCTACTCTTAATCCATCATTTTCTGCTTCCCTTAATTTTCTCTTTCCCATCTTTGTGCTCCTTTCAAGATTGCATTTATGCAACTTAATTACTAAAAAAAATCTTTCCTGCTCTAGTTGATGGAATTTTCATTGCCATAACCAACGCTTGTGCTGTACTAACTGAACATTGACGTTCTTCACTTAGTAATCTAGAAATGGTTGACTTATCAACTCCACTGATTCTAGATAATTCACTAATTGACAATGATTTCTTGTCCATTTCATCCTTGAGCAATTCTACATTCACTCTCATGTGTCCTCCTTCTTTGTCGTTGCATTTCTGCAACTTTCGTATTAATTATATCAATCCGTTGCAAAATGTCAACACTAAATGTTGCTTTTTTGCATTTTTGCAATTATACTTAATTTACCACGGAAAGAGGTGATATAAATGGACATAAATGAAAAGATAAAGCAGAGAAGATTAGAATTGAATCTATCATTGGAAGATGTAGCTAAAGCTTTAGGTGTAAATAAATCTACGATATTAAGATATGAATCTAAATCCATTAGTAAAATGCCAATAGCATCTATACCGCCATTAGCCAAAGTATTAAAATGTTCTCCAGAATATTTAATGGGATGGGAGGATGACTTTTCAACTTATTCCAACCTCTATAAAATCTCCAAACAATCATTACCACTCCTTGGGACCATAGCATGTGGCACTCCTATCTATGCATATGAAGAAAGGGAATCTTATGTCCTCTGTGGCACCGAGATCAGGGCAGACTTCTGCCTAAGGTGTCAAGGGGATTCAATGATCAATGCAAGAATCAACGATGGAGACATCGTTTTTATTCGCAAACAGGATACTGTGAACAATGGTGAAATTGCTGCCGTAATAATTGAAGATGAAGCTACCCTTAAAAGATTCTTTTATTATAGAGAACAGGGAATGGTCATATTAAGAGCAGAGAACCCAAAATATAAAGATATCGTCCTTACTGGTGAAGAACTCAATACAATAACAGTTATTGGAAAGGCTGTTGCGTTCCAGAGTGATTGCGAGTAGGAGGATAAAATCGAAACCAAGGTTTTTTATTGAAATGAAAAAGCCGTTCCCTTTGCACTATCAAGAATCACGTAAATTGATAGGGAGCAGCTTCTTCATAACATTAGATTTAGGGATGTAATAAAACATGAAACTTAATCTTTTGGAAGAAAGAGTAAGGGGCGTTTCCCTGTCTTATTACATTTATATTTTAGCATGGAAAGGAGGACCAATCAGGTATTATGCCAATTTATTCAAGAAATTTAGAAGGAAAGAAACAATACAGATATAGATGCTATTACACAGACATCTATGGAGAACGTAAGCAGAAGCAGTCAAAGTGGTATTCAAACATGAGAGAATGCAGAGAAGCTGAAGCAAACTTCCTTGCCATAAAGGAAGCTCCAACCATTGGTGTGACATTTGAGACAGTTGCTCGTTCCTATGTAGAAAGGTCTACTGTCAATCAGGCAAAGAGGACCATAGAAGATAAATATTTAGGCTTGACCAAATATTGGAAGCCATTATTTAAATACAGAATCGATGAGATAACACCTCTCATGATCATACGACTTTTTGAAGATGATATGTTCAAGGATTTGTCTACCGCAAGAAAGAATAAAATACATACCGATTTGAATGCAGTATTCAAGCATGGGATGTCTTATTATGGATTGAATAGAAATCCAATGATGTCCGTACCACGTTTTAAAAAGAGTTCTGACGAGAATCTGAAAGAAATGAACATTTGGACGTTGGAACAGTTTAAAACCTTTGAGAACTCATTTGACGAGTTCTCAGAAGAATATAAAGCATTCTTTCACCTTCTGTTCTGGTCAGGTATGAGGAAAAATGAAGCTAGATCATTGACATTCTCATGTCTAAAAAGAAATGGATTGAAAGTCTGGAGGCAATGGGATGGAGAAAAGTTTGTTGTGTTGAAAACAAAAGGCTCATCAAGAACTGTCCACATTGACAAAGAAACACTAAAGCTTATCCAGAAGCAATATGACAGATATAAAGACTATCCTGGATTCAGCAACAATTGGTTCATCTTTGGTGGATATAGGCCAATACCAAAAACAAACATAGACAGACATTTTAAGAACAACATTAAAAAGGCTGGATTGCCACCTATAAGGATTCATGATCTAAGACACAGCCATGTATCTTATCTTGTGGATGCAGGAATAAATATCTTTGATATTTCTAAAAGATTAGGCCATTCTTCCTATGAAATCACAATGAACAGATACGCTCATTTGATTGATGATGCTGAGAGTAAAATACTTGATATAATTAATCAAGATATTGAAAATTAAGTCATAAATAAGTCATTTAGAATCTCAAAACATCAAAAAAGCCTTTAAATAAAGGCTTTCTAAGACTTATGGTGCGGAAGAAGGGATTTGAACCCTCACGAGTTGCCTCACTGCCGCCTGAAGACAGCGTGTCTGCCGTTCCACCACTTCCGCATGCATAACAATTATATTGATTTTTTTATCACTTTTCAATGAAAAAAATATACCAGTAAAACAATGCAAATTTATCAAATCATATTCAACAGTTATCTTATAAATCACTTAGATTTAAGATTTTTTTAGG
>R14__coassemble_102_pt1 | contig 70752 bp, 66 predicted proteins | sample R14__metabat2_low_PE_009 | metagenome-assembled genome bin R14 | reverse complement strand
AATTCAACATTTTATTTCTTTATTCAATTGTGGAATTTACTTTTCCACTTAAGCTCCTAATTTCTACACTTCATACAAATCCCTTTTTAAATTCTTCATAGTAAAAAAGGGATAGAAGACATATAAGAATGGACAGGTAAAAAAAATGGAAAGAATGGCATCTGGTTGTTACATTGTTGATAAAGACTATAATGTCGTTTCAATCAATGAAACCGCAAAATCAATTTATCCTCAATTAGAAGTTGGTAAGAAGTGTTACCGATGTCTTTTAAATTTGGATAAACCTTGTGGACCATGCCCTGTTCAAGCAAACAGAAAAGGTCCATCTCTTTATACCGACCCTATTCGAAATATATCTGAAACAGTCGATTCCGTTGAAGTAGAAATCGAAGGACATGGAAAGTGTCATGCTCTGATTTTCTCAACCGTAGGCAGTGATGAACAATTTGCCGCTACCCTTCCTGTTACATCCGAAGGTCTAAGAAATCTATCTCTTATCAAGGCTTTAGGAGCTGACTATGAGGATGTATTCTCTGTCAATTTAACGAGTGGTACCATTTCCTTATATCGACACGAAAACAAACCGGTGGATACCAATTCCATCTATCGAAGTATTGTTTCTTATCAAAAAGGAATTGAAGACTACGCAAACAAATATGTATATCACGAAGACAAAGAAACTTTCCTTCTACAAAATAATCTAAAATACATCAAAGAAGAACTAACATATAAAGAATCATTTCGAACACACTATCGTGTTGTGATAAACGATGAAATTCATCATTACTATCGAAAGATTGTACGTATTGGAAAAGATGCATCGTTTGAACATGTTGTCATTGGTGTACGTTGTGAAGATGATCAGGTTAGAAGCCTGCAGAATCAGTTAACACTGGAAAGAAAATTAAGCGATATTAAATATAGCTCGCTGACAGGTTTATATACAAAAGAAGCCTTCATTATGCAAAGTGCAGAATTATTAAAAACGCATCCCAATACAGAATATGACTTCTGCATCTCGAAAGTGGATAATCTCGATTCTATTAGTCGCCAATACGGAAACCTTGCGATTGAAAATACGCTGGCTTTGATAGGTAAACTGTTAAAAAACCATGAAGACGATGATAACTGCATAGGGTATTTTGGAGAAGGTACCTTTGCCTCCTTCACGAAAAACGATCCACCTGATATTCGTAAGGCAGCCGTTATGGCTTTTAAAGAAGATGTCTTAGAAAAGAGTGAAATTAAAAATATTTCTCTAAAATGGGCTATTTACACTAACGTTCAACGAAATCTTTCCGTTGCCCAAATTTATCGAAAAACATCTTATGCCCTGTCAACCATTCGTTTAAATCGAAATCAATGTTATGTTGAATTTGATCAATCCATGATTGAACGCATGGAAAAAGAAGAAATGATTGTTGAGGGATTCGAGAGTGCTTTAAAATCCGGTGAATTTGTTGCCTGGTATCAGCCAAAGTATTCAGTAAAGACTGGTAAAATCGTAGGTGGTGAAGCCTTAACACGTTGGATACAATCCGATGGAAGCGTTGTTTCTCCTCAAGAATTCATTCCTATTTTAGAAGAACATGGAAAAATTCATTTACTCGATGAATATATCTTCCGTCAGGTTTGTAGTTTTCAGGCCATTATTAAAAAGATGGGATTTACATCCATTCCTATCTCCGTTAATTTATCAAGAGCTAGTATGTTCAGAAACAATCTAGCCGATATTTATAGCAACATTGCGGATGAATATTCTGTTGATAAAAAAGATATTCCGATTGAAATTACTGAAAGTGCAGCGGTCAGAGCCACAACAATTAGTACCTTTGCGGATCATTTGATTCAAAAGGGATTCATTCTTCATATGGATGATTTTGGCGTTGGTTATTCCTCTTTAGGAAGTCTGGCGATGATTCCATTTGAAACGATTAAGATTGATAAATCATTAATTGATCACATTGGTACAAGTGTAAACGAAAATCTATTAAAGCATACCATTGCTTTTGCCAAAGAATGCGGAAAAACAACGGTTGCAGAAGGCGTTGACACCTTGGAAAAGTATCAATTCTTAAAAGAAGTTGGTTGTGATATGATTCAAGGATTCTACTTTTCAAAACCAGTCAATGAAAAAGACTTTGTTGCCAAATTATTAGCCGAAAAATAGGCAGTTCATTTTGAACTGCCTTTATTCTCCAGGACTGTGTGAAACCACTTTTCCAGTATTAAATAAGTAAGCTACCTTTTTTGCTTTTTCAATCTTATCATTTTCATCTTTATAGTTTAAGCTAATGGTGTGACATCCACAATCCAAGCACATTGCATAAAAGCCATGTCCTTCTTCTTCAAGAATGGATGCCCCATCACATAAAGGACAATCCTCTAATCCTACAATTTCTTCTAATGTTTTTTCTTCCATACCCATTCCTCTTTTCGCTCAATCATTATAGCACACAAAAAATGAATCTATGAATGTTTTGTTTACAAGTATTAGACAACTTTTTATTTTGACAAGCATCCAAAAATTACATGAAAACCGCTTACATCCCCTATTTTAAAGGTTTTTTGTCACTTTTTCGCAATAAACAGTTGCATTCTTCTTGTCTTTTAATTATAATCAATCACGGTTAATCAATTAACCTGGAAGGAGTACTTTACTATGAAATGTAATTTAAAATGGGAAAATAAATTTAGTGGAGAAACTGGATACGTTGGAAAAGTTTTAAAATCTAAAGGTTACTTTGTAAACGCTGAAACAAAAGAAGGTGCTAAAAAATATGCATCTGAAAAAGCTGCAGCAAAAGACATCGAAGTTTTAACTGATTTAGGTGAAGCTGAAAACAACACATTCTCAGTAGAAGAAGCTTAATTATTTTTTAACTGGGATAGAATAGAAAACTTCTCTTTTGAGAAGTTTTTTTATTTTCATTTCTGTTATTATAATATAAAAGGCAGGTAAAAAATATGTGGAAATATGACTACAACGTTCCTAAACAAAAACAAGTACGTTTATTGATTTATACGGATTGTGCTAATGAAGCCGATGATCAATATACACTCGCTCACCTATTAATGACTCCTAAATTTGATGTCAAAGGTATTATTGCTGCTCACTTTAATATGAATACCCAATATGAAGAATTTGGAATTGCACCAGGATCAACAGCAAAAAGAAGTATGGATGAAATCGAAAAGGTATTAGACTTAATGGGTCTAACCGGACAATACCCTCTTGCCACTGGTTCAGGCTATCCTTTAAAGGATGAGACGACACCAATAGAGAGTGAAGCGACAAAAATGATTATCGAAGAAGCGATGAAAGAAGATGAGCGTCCTTTATATATCGGATGCCAAGGTTCCATTACCGATTTAGCTTCTGCGATTTTATTACAACCGGAAATCTGTGAAAGAATGACGGCTATCTGGATTGGTGGAGGCGATTATCCTGAAGGAGGCGATGAATTTAATCTACACCAGGATATTCATGCTGGTAATGTTTTATTTTCATCAACAATGCCTGTATGGCAAATCACTAAAAAAGTCTATAAGACATTGGCTGTTTCATTAGCCGAACTACAGCTAAAAGTCAAACCGTGTGGAAAAATTGGTGAATACTTATTTACCCAACTCATTGAATTAAATGATAAGTTAGCTATGATTCCTTTTTGGCCTCATGGAGAATTATGGGGATTGGGAGATGAAGGTGTTTTCTCTGTATTGATGCAGGAAAGCGAAAGAGAGGATAACTTTCATATGGTCTCTGCTCCAAGAGTTGACTTAAACGATATGCATTATATCCATCATGTTGGCAATCGTGAAATCCGTGTTTATGATTCCATTGATTACCGTTTAACACTGGAAGATTTATTCGCAAAACTAGCCATTAACTATAAAGAGTAAGGATTGTCCTTACTCTTTTTTGAAATTCGGCGCATATTTGGCAGCCAATCGGATAGCTTCCATCATTGACACTTCACTGGCTAAATTTTTCCCTGCAATGTCAAAAGCCGTTCCATGATCAACAGACGTTCTAAGAATTGGCATACCGCCGGTAATCGCAATGGTTCTTTCAAAATCCAGTGTTTTCGTGGCAATATGGCCTTGGTCATGATATAAAGATAAAACACTGTTGTAACGCCCCATTAAAGCTAAATGGAATACACTGTCTGCTCCAATAGGCCCTTCTACTTGATAGCCCATCCTTTTACATTCTTCAACAGCCGGTGTAACTTGCTCTACTTCTTCCCAACCAAACAATCCATGCTCTCCACTATGTGGATTCAATCCTGCAATGGCCATTGTTCCCTGATCTACACCTAATTTCTTTAAAGCCTGTGTGCATCTTTGTACATAATCAATAATGCGATCCTTTGTCACTAAATCACAGGCTTGGCGTAAAGAAACATGACGAGTCAAAAAGAAAACTCTCATGCCATGTACTTCAAACATTGTCAAAGGATCCGGGGTATTGGTTAATGCTCCAAAGATTTCGGTATGTCCAATATAAGGGACACCCGCTGCTTTTAAAGCTTCTTTATTGATAGGTGTTGTTGCCACTGCATCCACTTTACCGGCATTAGCCAGTTCTATGCTCTTGGCAATGTAATCATAGGCTGCTTGTCCACACATAGCGCTAACTTTTCCAAAAACAAATTGATTCATATCAATATTATCTAAATCAATTAAGTTCACAAACCCTTCTTCGTATTCATCCACTTCATTAATCACTTTTATTTCTAGGTTTGTATTGGTAATTTGAATGGCTTGTTCCATAATTTTCTTATCACCAACAACTATCACTTTAGCCCATTCTTGAACTTGTTTATTTGCCAACGACTTGGCAACAATTTCAGGACCCACTCCGGCTACGTCTCCTAAAGGAACAGCTACATATGGTTTTGACATCTTTTTTACCTCCTAAAGTCTGTATATCCTTCTAATTCTAATAGTTTTATCTTATTTTGTATTCCCCCACCATAGCCGGTGATGGACTTATCTGTTGCGATCACGCGATGACAAGGGATTAGTATCCCAATCGGATTCCATCCCACCGCCTGTCCAACTGCTTGTGCTGACATCTTTTCTATTCCTCTATTGTTGGCAATTTGTTTGGCAATATCATTGTAAGTCACAACTTGTCCATAAGGTATTTGTACTAAAAGATCCAACACTTCTTTTCGAAAAGAAGTTAAGTTATTGATCTTAACCTTTGGCATAAAATCAGGATGTACACCTGAAAAGTAAAGGTCTAACCACCTTTTTGTTTCTTGTATTATTTGTGATTCTATTTCTTCACTTATACTATGCTTCTTTTCATCTTTTGAATTTTGAAACCAGACACCTGTAAGATATTCATCCTGGGCATTTATATAAAGATCATCAAAACCATCTGGTGTTTTATAAAGACTTGTCATTTTTCTAAACCTGGAGTAAACAACAATTTAATCAGCCATAAAAAGAAAATAAGAACCAATACTGGTATAAGACAACATGTCACCAGCATAATAGCCAGAGATTCAATAAAACGACTTAAAATGGTCTCTACTTGTGAAGTTAAGGTATCCCAGGAATTGGATAAATCATTGATTAGATTATCAATCACATTTGAATCTTCACTTTCTTGTTCTTCTACTGCTTCTAGATTATTAGCTGTATCAATGGTTTCTTGAATGGAAGTTTCATAAGTGGATTGAATCATATCAGACAGTTTTACACTGCATGGAATAAGTAATACAATCACAAAAGACAGGGCCAACAACTTTTTGGCATAATACATAAATCTTTCTTTGTACATAAATTCACTGGCAATAAAGAGAATACAACCGGCCGGTATTAAAAAATAAAAGGCAATCGCTCCCGTAATGGTTAAGAGGTATTTTTCCAGATAAATAGCGCATAAGGCCATTAGAAAATACGAACTTAAATCCGCCAGTTTTTCCGCAATAGGTGTTGCGGTATCTCCTGGTATGGCCGAAGCCACAGCCGAAGCAGCAGTAGCGGCCGCTGTTAATTCTAATACCGTTGTTTTCTTATCATCTAAAGAGGAAATGGTTCCTTTAAATGTATTGGGTGAAGATGCCAAGCGTGATAATCCAAAAATAGATACTAAACAAATCGCTACGGCAACAATTATTTTTATGATTTTGGTTTTATCGTTCATAAGATATCCTCCATTTGTTTTATTATAACCCAACAAATTCATTTATGTTACTATGTAAACAGGTGAGTATGAAAAAAATAGAAGTCAAATACACAAAGGAATATCATAATCCGTTTAAATACAAAGAAGTTTCTAATCGCATCTTCTACAAGATTGCCACAAAGAGCTATGTAGTAACATACCAGGTAGAATTGGAAGAAGATTTGGATTCTTTAATGGAACAATACTTAGAAAAAGGAATTCTAATTAATCCCATAGAAAAGAATATCTTAGAATTTGAAAGTGAATCCCTAGAACTTCTACAGACCATATAAAAAGAGAACACGATTGTGTTCTCTATTCGTTAATAATACTGTAAGTACAATCTTCAAAATTCGCAATCAATGATAAACTATGTTCACCATTTAGATACATAAAGACTAAAGAATTGTCCTCTTTTGTGATTTCAAGTGTATAATCACCCTGGAAAATAGGATGTGTATTTCTTAGTTTCAACAATAATAGTTGTCGTAGAACCACTTCTTTATGCAGTCCTTGTTCAATATCATCCCAGGATAAATTGGTTCGGTTAATTTCTTTATGTCCATACTTCAAAGCTTCGGTGTTGTTTTTACCCGCAAAAACATCTAAGTACCAAACTTGAGGTGTTCCTGGCATAAACATTTGTACAGCTCTGGCAAATTCCAATGCTTTTTCATCTTCTCCTAAAGCCGAAAAGTAAGTCGCATTGACTTGGTAGTACATGTTCTTTTTACCATCTAAGTTTTTGACATATCCACCATTTCCTACAATGAAATCCATTGTTTCCTGAATTTTTTCTTCTGGAAGCAATCCCTTCAAATCCAATACAGGAATTCCATCATGGCATCCCAACATATTAATGGTTTTTAATCCTTTATCAACTATTTCGCTCGCCCATTGATATAAATAAGTAGGATCTTTTGACATAATTGAATAAATTAGAAGACCTGGTAAAAAGAAATCATAAACTAAATATCCTTTTTGTCCAATGATTTCATACTTTTTTTCGCTATAAGAAGCATGAATCTCTGGAAGAAGCTGTAAGTGATACTGATCAGCTAAATCCGATACTTTTTGAAGTGTATCCCATGTTTCAGGCTCATTTAAGAAATTTGGTTTTCCTACTTCTTTTGGAGCATACGCAAAAGCATCCAAGCGAACAATAGAAGCACCATAATTCGCTAATTGTTGTAATGTCTGATCATAGAAATCCCAAACCAAAGGCGATTGAATGTTGACATCCATTTGTCCTAAGTACGACTTCTTTCCATTCTCTTCTTTTACTTCACTATAGAATGTATTCCAGTAAGGTACCAAACGTCCATCTGGGAATTCTACCTGTAATAAAGGAAGGCCTGGTTTTCGAAAGAACATTAAAGATAAATACTTGTCATCCGGAATAATGACACCGTCTTCATTCATCACACCATATCCATCCCAGAATTCATTCCAGTTAATAAAGAAATCTTTATAAGGAGATTTTTCTCCATTTTTAATTAAATCCTGAAATTGAGGTGATAAAACAGAACAATGATTTAAAATAAAATCCAACTTCAGTTTAATTCCTAATTTCTTTAGATTTTCTAAATCCTTTTCTGTAGCCAATGATTGTTCAAGTCCATAATCTTGTACACTGAAGCCACGGTCTAAATCACTATGATATAAACTTGGTAAGATATAGTATCCTGAGAAGACGTCTTTACATTCTTCCCTATTCAACAATTCAACAACATCCTTTAATTGTCCACCTAAACTATCAGGATAGCTGTTTAATATTGGTCCCATTACTCATCTAATCCTTTCATAACGTCTCTATAGGTTTCATAACTAATCATAGAGTTATCTCTAGCCATGATTAACTTTGCGTTTTTAGCCTGGTTATGCAGTTTCTTTTGTTCAATTTCCAAAACCATCTTCACAAATGGAGAATCCGCACCAGCATCTCTTCCACGTGCTTTTCTAAATTCCAATGTTTCCTCTGGTGTTGAGTTTAACAATATTGGTAAGTCAATCTGGCTTAATTCATCAGATAGACCATGTGTCCATTCTAGAACAATAATTTTTGTATTGCTGAAATCTTTGGCATCATACCATAAAGAAGTTTCGTCTCTTCCCATTCTCTTTAAATTTAATGGTGATTTTCCTTCTTTAAAGTTCTTTAATAAAGCATCAATTTCTTCAAAACGAATTTCATGACCAGTTCCTAAATATCCTTTCAAGCCTTCTCTTCCTGCATTGTAGTAAGCTTCTAGCCAAGGATATACATCAAATAAAGTTGTATCGCTATCTTTGTTGACAACTTGTACTTCTTTTAATAAACCACGAATTTGTCCGTCTTGATAGTCTTTTGTCTGCGCCAATCCTTTTACAGCGGCTTCACGATAGATATGAAGTCTTTCCGCATCGTTGTATTCAGGAATTCGTCTTGGATAATTATCTCCACTTAATGTATAAGCGCCTATTCCATTTTGATTAAAATAATATGTAAATAAAGAAGCAATGCAAGTTTTACCTACACCCGATCCACCGGCTACGGCAATGATAGCTTTATCTTGTGTTTCAAAAATCTTTTCTAGTTCTTTGACAACATAAGGAAATAAGATATTTGCTTTTTCAATCACAGCATCAACAATGGTTACTGGATCTCCAGGCATATCCCCTTGAGGAATGTCATCAGGTACATCCATTCCTTTCCAGTCTTCCAATGTTTTTAAAATATCGATCACACTACTCATAGTAAGCTCCTTATTTCATATGTTTCTTGGCAAAATTCCAAGAATCACGACACATTTCATCAATTCCTTTTTCAGCTACCCATCCCAATTGTTCTTTGGCACGTGTTGGGTCTGCATAACAAGTGGCAATATCCCCTGGACGTCTTTCTTTAATGACATAAGGAATTTCTACACCATTGACTCTTTGGAAAGCTTCTACGATTTCCAATACGCTATATCCTTTACCTGTTCCTAAGTTACAAATATGTACACCTGGTGTTGCGTATTTTTCAATAGCCAATACATGTCCTTTAGCTAAATCAACAACATGAATATAGTCACGGACACCAGTTCCATCTGGTGTATCATAGTCATTTCCAAAAACTCCCAATGAAGGCAATTCACGAGTCGCAACTTTCATAATATATGGCATTAAGTTATTAGGAATTCCTTTAGGGTCTTCTCCTAACAATCCAGATTCATGAGCGCCAATTGGATTAAAGTAACGAAGCAATGTCACACTCATTTGTGGGCAAGCTCTTTGTACATCGGTTAAGATTCTTTCCATCATTGCTTTTGTTGATCCATAAGGGTTTGTTGTTTCGCCCAGTTTACAATCCTCTGTTAGAGGAACAATTTCAGGATCTCCATATACTGTTGCACTTGATGAGAAGACGATATTATTCACACCATATTGTTTCATAAACTTCGCAATCACTAATGTCGACATTAAGTTGTTTGTATAATATTCAATTGGTTTAACCATAGATTCACCAACGGCTTTAAAAGCTGCACAGTGAATAATCGAATCGATTTTATTTTCTTTAAAAACCTGTTCTGTTTTTGCTTCTTCTAGTACATCAAATTCATAGAATTTTACTTCTTGTCCTGTGATTTCTTTAATATAATCTAAAACTTCTGGTTTTGAATTTGAGAAGTTGTCAATCACAATGACACTATGTCCTGCCTGGATTAATTCCACGCAGATATGACTTCCTATATACCCTGTTCCACCTGTAACTAATACATTCATACTTTTCTCTCCTAATCTAATACTTTATATCCACCATATTTTCTAACTTTTAATACATGGCATGAACCTTCACCAAAGACTTTTTCAATATTTTCTTTGTATGTTTGCACAAATCCATCTTCAACAAAGGCTTGAATTGTTCCGGCAAATCCACCACCGTGAACACGGCATACACCATGATTTTCTAAGATGTCTTCTGACATAGCCAAAGCAATGGAAACAGCCTGGTTTTGAGGATCGGAAGATGCATATACATTCTGTAAGAAACGATAGCTTGAATTTCCTGATTCTTGAATCAAGGCTTTAAATGTATTGAAATCATCATTATTTAAAGCAGCCACAATCTTTCCAACACGTTCATTTTCATTAAAGAAATGAATTGCTCTTAATACAGCTCTATCCTGACAAGCCTGGCGAACCTGAGCTAATTTGGAAATAAATTCATCTTTGTCTACATCACGTAAGAAATCTTTTCCAAAGAAGTTAGCGACTTTTTTCATTTCCACAGGAACAGCCGCATACTCATCTGTCAAATCCGCATGGCTTCCCTTTGTATCCACGATACATAGACTGTATCCAAATTTGGAGAAGTCTACATCTACATGATTAACGATTGGTTTAGATGGATCATTGAAGTCAATGGAAATCAAACCACCTACTGCACAGGCACATTGATCCATTAAACCACATGGTTTTCCAAAGTAAACATTCTCCGCAAATTGTCCTACTTTGGCAATCGTTACCATATCAATATCCATATTATTGTATAAACCATCAATGATGGTACCAATGATGGTTTCAAAAGCAGCACTACTTGATAAACCGGCACCCATTAAAACATCGCTGGTAATGAAAGCTTTAAATCCGCCTACTTTGTATCCCATTTCTTTTAATTTGAATACGACCCCACGAATCAATCCTTCAGAAGTACCTTCTTCTTCAGCTTTTTTATCTAAATCATTTAAATAGATTTCTTTGATGTCAAAATCATCAGATACCACTTTAATCACATTTTCTTGTGGACTTACAATTCCAATCGCATCTAAGTTAATGGAAGCAGCTAAGACACATCCATGTTGATGATCGGTATGGTTTCCTGATACTTCACTTCTTCCAGCTGCACTATAAACAGATACTTCGCTATCTCCATACAAATCAATGTATTTTTGAATCGCATTGGCATAACGTACGGTTTGATAATCCAATAAAGAAGTATCTTCATAGATATCAATTAATAAATCTTTATACTTTCCACTTAAAAATTCTTGTTTTAATTCTGTTGCTTTCATATTATCTCACTCCAAACTTAAATATTGTTTCTTCATCATAGCTTTCGCCTTGTTTTAAAATGACACTTGGATTTTCTTCTAAATGAATGGAATCCGGCATATTCTGTGTTTCTACACAAAGTGCACTTCTTTCATTCATTGCCAATCCTTGTTTTCCTATTTCTCCTTCTAACCAGTTTGCACTATAAATCTGTGCCTGTGGTAAAGAAGTTGAAACGGTTAATTCAATTCCACTCTTTTTAGAATACAATTTCACCTGATTTTCTTTGGTATGGAAAATAAAGGGATGATCGTATCCTCTGGCCAACTGCAATTGTTCATCTTCCTTATAAATGTGTTCTCCAATTAAAGTTGGTTCCATAAAATCAAAAGGTGTATCTTTAACATCTTTTATAATACCATTGGCCATTCCATCACTGTCGACACAAACCATTTTATCTGCTTTTACTTGTAGTGTATGTTCATCAATATTACATGGAACTCCACTTAAATTAAAGTAAGAATGGTTGGTAATATTAATCAGTGTATCCTGATCACAAGTGGCATGATACTGTAATTTTAATGTCCTTCCTTCCAGAATATAAGTAACAGTGAAATCTAAGTTACCAGGAAAATTTTCTTCTCCATCTTTTGATAGATAATGGAAACGAATCCCATTTTCTAAGATTTCATAGTCAAAGATTCGAAAACTAAATCCAATCAGACCACCATGATTGGTATTGGGTCCATTGTTGATAGTAAGTTGATATTCCTTTCCATTTAGCACAAAGTTTCCTTTGGCAATTCGATTGGCAACTCTTCCAACAACAGCCCCTAGATACTTATCATTTTTCTTTATATATTCATCAATTGATGAAAAACCCAAGACAACATCGGTTGGCTGATTGTTTCTGTCTTTGACAAGAATCTTCATAATCGTACATCCATAATTACTCACTTGTACAACCATGTCCTCATTCTTTATTTCAAAAACAGCCACACCGTTATCGTATTTTTCTAAAATTGTAACCATAGCTTATTGTCCTAAAGAATCTACGAATCGGTTAAATCCAGCGATACCTTCTTCATTCATCTTATACACTCCGGCATCCTCTAAGACTTTTACGAATTTCTTAGTGACTTCTTTTTCAATAAATTCATCAATTGTGTTTTCATCAAAATCATATGTTTTTAGATACTCAAACCAGTCTTTATGTTTTTGAAGTTCTTCGTGTGTGTTAAAATCTTCTTTACCTAATAAGCATAATTTAAGATCTTCTAATTCATATTTCAAACGTTCAGGCAATACCGCAAGTCCCATTACCTCAATCAGGCCAATATTTTCTTTTTTAATATGGTGATGTTCACTATGTGGATGGAAAATACCTAATGGATGTTGGTCACTTGTACGGTTATTTCTTAAAACTAAATCCATTTGATACAGTTCACCTTGTCTTCGTGCAATTGGTGTAATGGTATTATGACGAGTATTGTCTGTATACGCTAAGATATCACAACTTTCATCACTGTAATCAATCCATTGATGAAGAATGTAGTCAGCTAAATCAACAATCTTCTCTTTGGTGTCGGCAGTTAAACGTAAAGTGGATAATGGCCAGTTCAACATTTGCACTTGAACACCTTTTATTTCTCTTTCTTCCAGAATAGAAGCATCTTCCATTGGGAAATGATGTCTTCCACCTTGATAATGGTCATGGGTTAAAATCGAACCTCCAACAATTGGTAAGTCGGCATTACTTCCAGCCATATAGTGTGGAAAGATGTCTGTAAAGGCCAATAGATTTTCAAAGCTGGCCCGATTAATTACCATAGGGACATGCTCACTATTGAATACAATGCAGTGTTCATTGTAGTAAACATATGGTGAATACTGCATGTAGTATTGTTTACCATTTAAGTTTAAAGGAATCACACGATGTGTTTGACGAGCTGGATGATTCATGTGTCCAGCAAATCCAACATTTTCTTTACACAATAAGCATTTTGGATATCCAGAACTCTTTACTAATTTTGCCTTGGCAATCTCTTTAGGATCTTTTTCAGGTTTTGATAAGTTAATGGTAATTTGGATTTCTCCATATTTGTAGTAATGATTAAACTTAATATTCTTATCCGTTCTTGATTTACGAATGTAGTTGGAGTTAATGGATAAATCGTAGAAGTAATCCGTTGCTTGTTTTGGATTTTGAGAATATAACTCATTAAATTTGCCAATCACCTCAGAAGGTCTAGGCATAATACAATTCATAATTCTTGTATCAAATAAATCTTTTTCTGTTGTGTTATTGTCAATTAATCCTTTTTCAACAGCATAGTCCAGCATCGCATCTAAGATTTCATAAATAGAAGCTTGTTGAACTTCTTCTCTTTCAAAAGTATCTACCTTTAAAACATCAAGTAATAGATTTGCCGAATAACATACATCTTCTTTGGCAATCATTCCTTTTTCTAAACCATAATCTAATAATTGATTGATTCTTTTATTCATCCTTTTTCCTCCTATTTAATCAGTTGCAGCCATAAAACAAAGAAGACTGCAAACTCAACAACAATCGCAATTCCATATACTTTTGTCAGATGAGCAAAGGTGTCATCATCACTGGCAATATGTACAGCTCCATTTTCACTTACTTTGTAGCGAATCGATACTATAGTTCCTACGGCAAAGGAATCTGCTTTCTCAACAGGAACATGGATTTCAGAGCGTCCTTTTTTTCCATCTATTTTATACTCTAGAACAACGTCATAACATCTTGGTGCCTTTTTACTTGTCGATTCATGTAAATGGATGCTGTCAACTTTCGCATCCACTCTTTCGTTATAATCATGAGAAATACGATAATAGCGAACAAATCGAACGGCTGTATACACCATTGCCCAGCAGATTAATAATAAAACAATAAAAATTACCATCTAATCACCTTATCCTTTAGAGTTGTCATAATCAAGTTTATAATATTCAAACGCATTAATGACAGTTGTATTTTCGTATTGATATACCTGTGGTATTTTAAATCCATAATTACGATGGATATGTCCATGAATCATGTATTTTGGCTGATATTTATCAATTAAACCTTTAAAACATTGAAAGCCTCGATGGGATATATGTTTATCACCAAATTCATACATAGGCGCATGACTGACTAGTACATCAAATCCTTTATTTCGAATAATCTTTGGCCACAATTTAAAGATACGAAGCTTCATTTGTGTTTCTGTATACATATATGTGGCATCGTTTCGATATTTATAAGAGCCACCAAGCCCTAAAAAGCGAATTCCTTTATAGACAAAAAGGTCATCATCAATGCATATGCAACCCTCTGGTGGATTCTTCACATAGGCTTCATCATGATTTCCAGCAATATAGATAAGCGGACATCTTGCCATTGTAACCAGAAATTCCAAATATTCTCTAGGTAAATCCCCACAGGCAATAATCAAATCATATTCTTTTAAAATTCCTGGTTGGTAAAAGTCATACAACATTCGACTTGGTTCATCTGCAACGCATAATATTTTCATATCATTCATTCTCACCAGATTCACTTCGAGCTGGATTAATTCCCATTCGATTGACAATGTCTTGTACAATTGGATCTAAATCCTTATATTTAGGAATAATTCCTTCAACATTGGATTCCAACCAATCCATATTAATAATTTCATCTATGCTCAAAGAACGTGTATCCTCTTCCCAGATGAATGTTCCATTTACTGTTTTTTCTGGTTCAAAGAATGGAAAACAATGGCCTGATTTAAACGATTGATAGATTAGCTGAGCTAAATATCGTGTTCCCATTGGTAGTTTTTCCGAATAAATCATATCCACAACTCCAGCAGAAATTCCCCAGTAATAATTCAAAGATTTATTTGTTTTATCTTCTTCACTACTAAATGTTCCATTTAAAATCATTTCAATGATTTTTTTATAATACTCTGACCAGTTCCAAATCGGTAAAGCCATACCGGTTAAAGCATTTCCATCTACCCTTGTTAGGCCAAAGCGTCTAAATGCGTTTTCACTTTCATTTCCATAATCTCTAAAGGAAATAAAATCGCATTCTTTTTCAATTAATATATTTTGTACGTCCTCCAGATTTCTCTGGTTTAACCATTCTAGATAAAGTTTTGCTTCGGGATTGACAAGCATCATTCCGCGAGCAAACGCGTTAATTTCCGCAATGGTTCCATAAATTGGATATTTACAGATATATCCAATTTTGTTCGTTTTCGTTAAAGACCCAGCAATAGCACCCGAAATAAATTTAGCTTCATACATACGTGGATAATAGGTATGAATCAAACGATGAGGACTGTTTAAACAACAATTCAACACCTTAACATTTGGATAATCGGCTGCCACTTTCAAGCAAGCCTGAATCATACTTGGTTCAGTCGCAAAAACAACAGAACAACCATCGACAATTGCCTTACGAATTGTTTTTTCAATGGTTTCATTTTCACCAACAATGTAAGGAATGGTCTTTATTTTATCTTCAAATACCTTTTGTACCTGCCTTCTTCCATCTTCATGATTCTTACGCCATCCTGATGTTTCATAGGCATCTCCATAAATAAAGGCAATTTGTGTCTTTTTTAATTTAATACTTGGAATAATTTTTTTACCACTTGTTTCTGGATCCAATTTAACATCTATTTGTTTTTCTTCTTGTTGAAGAGTAATTTCTTTCCATACTTTCGAAAGCAGATTACTCATTTCTTTTTCATTGATTGTTTTTAAATAGTTATATCCATAAATTTGGATAAAAGCCAGGAAAGCATCACCAATGGTAGATGTTAGAGAATAGCCACCTTTTTGTTTGTAGCACTTTATGAAATAAAAGTAAGTGGATTTAAATCGTTTTACTTCATCATCATTCCACTTTTCATGGATATCTTTGCCAACGGCTTTTTGTAGTTTTTTATACGATCCAGCTCTTGAAAATTCTATAAAGTTAATTCCTGTAACCTTATAAAAATCCAAAAGTTCATAATATACAACAATTTGGATATTATCCGACTTTGTAGGAAGAATACGTTTTACTCTGGCAGTTATTGAAACCGAATCAAAAAACTTCAAAACACTGACGCGTTTATTCCCTTCCTGAACATAGTAGCGATTCAAAAACTCCCAGGCAATGATTGGTTCTCGTATTCCTTCTTCTAAATGGCTTTCACATAAAGTTTCCCATTTAGATGCAAATTCGCTTCTTTCATCCGCAATGGGCATAAAGTTACGAGCAAAATCATTGGTTCGCCCTGCCGTCTTGGTTCCTACAATAAATTCAGTAGGAATTTGAATAATGCCTAAGTCTTGACCAGTGACACTTTTTTCTAAAGGTACCATTTCATCTAAGACAGGTAAAAAAGGATATTCTCCTTTGGCTACACATCTTCGATATTCTTTTTGTCCACTTTTCAAAGCCTTTGTATAGTATGTCATAAATATCACTCCAAAAAAGTAGGCCCCTCCATATACAGGAGCGGCCTAAGTTAACTTTGTCTGTTCTAAATATTAGAAGTTATAAGTTTTACATTTTGGTGAATGTGCCGCAACAGATTCTTCATCGAACCAGATTAAGTTATTTCCTGTTTCTTTGTCGAATAATTGGATTAATCTTGGTTGCGTAGTGAAGTTGATTGTTGTTCCAACAGATACATCTTCTGTTAAATCAACTGTTTGAAGAACCATAACTACATCGTCTCCACCACAGTTAACGTGTAAGTTAACTTCTGAACCTAACATTTCAGATACTTCAACTTGACCAGATAATTCACCTTTTCCAACAGCTACGTGTTGAGGACGAATACCACAGATTAATTCACATTCTTGTTGACCATTTTGTTTCAATGCTTTTTGTTGGAATTCATCTAACTTAAATTCAACACCTTTGATGTTTGCGTAGTATACACCATCTTTGATTTCTAAGCTACATCCTTCAAAGAAGTTCATAACAGGCATACCGATGAATCCAGCAACGAATAAGTTAACTGGTTTGTCAAATAAGTCAATTGGTGTACCGATTTGGTTAACATATCCATCTTTCATGATGACAATACGATCACCTAATGTCATGGCTTCTGTTTGGTCATGTGTTACATACATGAATGTAGTGTTGATACGTTGACGTAATTTGATGATTTCAGCACGCATCTGGTTACGCAATTTCGCATCCAAGTTAGAAAGAGGTTCATCCATTAAGAATACTTTTGGATCACGAACCATTGCACGTCCAATGGCAACACGTTGTCTTTGTCCACCAGATAAAGCTTTTGGCTTTCTTTCTAGATATTGTGTAATATCCAAAATTTCAGCTACTTCACGAACTTTTTTATCGATGTCATCTTTTGGAGTCTTTTTCAACTTCAAAGCAAATGCCATGTTGTCATATACAGTCATATGAGGGTACAAAGCATAGTTTTGGAAAACCATGGCGATATCACGATCTTTTGGAGCAATATCATTCATTAATTTTCCATCGATGTACAATTCACCACCAGAAATATCTTCTAGACCAGCAACCATACGAAGTGATGTAGATTTTCCACATCCAGATGGACCAACTAGAACGATGAATTCCTTGTCAGCAATTGTCAAGTTGAAGTCGTGGACAGCTGTAACTTTGTTGTCATACACTTTCTTCATGTTTTTAATAATAACTTCAGACATAAATTATTATTGATTTTGATACATGAGCCTCCGCTGCATGTACCTCGCGATTACCCGGTTTCAGAGCAATCACTTTACGACAGGTCTCCACACTGCCGCACCGCAAATCAAGCGGATTTCCTCCTTTTCTCTTTTTTGTTGTACTGCCAATAAAGTGGAGAGAAACAGCACGAATATATCTGAATTAATTTTACCAAAAATCAACAAGTTAGAGATAGGTAAGATTGTTTAATAGGTATGGCAATATGTTGGATTTTATCGATGTAAGCGCATTACATTTGTCAAAAAGATGACTTTTTTATCAAAAAAAGACTCTTTTTTCAAGAGTCCATTCTATAGTCCATCCAGTTTTCTTAAATCATCCATTTCCCTATCTTCTTCACTAATTCCATCCATGGTTTCTAAATCCTTATCCAGGAATGGTCTAAACTGTGGAAGAAGTAAAGTAGCACCTAACATTGCCAGAAGACCAAATCCACAAGTACACCAAACGAATCCATACAGCGGCATATAGGTAGGGTCTGAATATGTCAGGTATAAAGGAAAGATATCAAAGAATAAGATAATGATTAAATTAAAAGGTTTTTGTGCAGCAAAGAAGAATGCATTTCGAAATAAATGAGGCAATGTATCTGCAAAGGCTGCCATAACAGGTAGTGTATATAAGAAAATAATCAAAGCCAGAAAAGCCATCATATACAAACCATATTTAAAGACAGTAAGGAATCCTCCTACTTGTTGACAAAAAGCAATTTCAATATAGAAAACAAGTGCCAGCAATAAAGCAAGAATCCATAAAATCAAAGCCTGTTTAAAGTTACTCTTTAAACCATTCCAAAATTCTCTTGCTGGCTTCACATCCCCTTTTAGACGTAAAGTTTTCAACATAACGTGATATAAAGCAACCAGTCCTGGTCCAATGGTAACAACAGGCAAAGTACAAAACATAAATAAAATATTGGAAACAATGATAATCCATGCTTTGTTCATAAACCGACCAAAGGCCGAATCATTGCTTAAAAAATCTGAAAAGAAATTACCCATGTCCTCACTCCTTATATATGTATTCTAGAAACGCTTCAACTGCTTCTAAATTCTGCGTATTTGCGCCAATTCCTATAGCGCAACTGTCCGCATAAATATCGTACTCACTCATCAAAATACTATCACTGATATCGATGCCAATCGCAACAGGCTGATCACTGTACTCGCTATCATAAGGAGTAGCATATAAAAATTTATCGCCAAACTTTTCTTTAATAGAAGCACATTCTTCACTATCTAAATCCAGTAAACGACCACTTTGTCCTAATAGTTCCAATTGATCACAAGTCATCGTTACACAATCCAAAGTTCCTGCATCTGTATAGGTAATAAAAGATTCAAAGTATGTATTTCCTGTTTCATTGACTCCGTAATCAAAATAAGCCTGATTATTAAATTCTACATTCTTTTGTGTTAAATCAAAACCAGCATAGTCTACAAAGCCATTATATAAATCCGAATCATCACCTATGTCAGCAGTTGTATTGGCAAATGTGACATAGAACCAATAGTCTTTGATAGAGTTAAAGTATTGATTCCAGGCAAAAATAATCATAAAGATAGTGGCTAGAATCGCAACAATAGGAATCCAATAGTATTCCCAAATGTATTCCAATTTTGCCTTCCAGCCTGAAATATTCTTTATTTTTTCTATTTCGACATGTATATACTCTTTAACTCTATCCATTCTTAAAACTCCAATTATTTAATTTTTTGAAAGTGAATTTGAATTGTTGGATAATCTCCCATAATCCAAGGGAATGTATATCCCCCATTCATTAAAGCACTTCCTGTAAAGACTTCTTTTTCTCCACAATAACGATCAATTGCTTCGGCTCCAAAAATACCAAATTTACCAGGCCATTCAGGCATTGTTTTCTGGTCAATCTCATAGATTCCTTCCGGATCCAGTCCTTTTAATTTGATATTGATACACGGCTGGTTTGGCATAACATTGGTAACCACCAAATTGAATACAGATTCACTTTGGTCTGCTGATACAATTTGCCAGGATTCATACCAGTTTTCGTGAATATCCGTTAAACGATAATATTTACCATCTTGAATCACATGATAATATTTTTTGAATTGAACAATCTGATCACGGATTTCTTCTTTATCTCTTTGAGATAATTGTTCAGGATCCAGTTCATATCCAAATGTTCCACTCATCGCAACCGTTGCTCTTGTATGAATAGGTGTACTTCTTCCTGTTTGATGGTTAGGAGATGCGGATACATGAGCGCCCATTGTACATACAGGATATCCAAAAGAAGTACCATATTGAATACTTAAACGATGGATTGGATCGGTATCATCACTACACCAGATTTGTGGAGAATAATATAAGATACCGGCATCAAAACGAGCTCCACCCCCTGAACATCCTTCAAATAATACATGAGGGAATTCGCTTGTTAGCTTATCCATTAAATCATATAATCCTAAAACATAACGATGGGCCACTTCCCCTTGTCTAGAAGCAGGAAGAATCCCTGAATATAAATCACTTAAAGATCGATTCATATCCCATTTTACATATTCAATATTATTTTCTCTTAAAATTTTAGAAATCATTGTATATAAATATTCACGAACATCTTCTCGTGACATATCCAAAACATATTGGTTTCTTGTACGTGTCGCAACACGTCCTGGCATCTTATAAGCCCAATCAGGATGTTTTTTATATAACTCTGAATCTTCATTGACCATTTCAGGTTCAATCCAAATTCCAAATTTTAATCCAATCTCATTGATTTCTTTGACTAAGTTAGAAAGTCCGCATTTAATCTTATTTTCATTGACAAACCAATCCCCAAGACCAGAATTGTCACTATCACGAACTCCAAACCATCCATCATCAAGTACTAATAATTCAACGCCTAAGTCTTTTGCTTCCTTGGCAATACTAACAAGTTTTCGATCATCAAAATCAAAGTAAGTAGCTTCCCAGTTATTAATCAAAATAGGACGTCTTGAAGTTTTATATTTTCCACGGCATACATTATGACGAATAATATGATGATATTGATGTGATAAATTCGTCAATCCACAATTAGAATAAGCCATAATGACTTCTGGTGTTTCAAAAACTTCGCCTTCATTTAAATCCCATGTAAAGCCTTCATCTTGAATTCCCATCACAAAACGAGTGCTGTTCATTTGATCGACTTCTGCTTCTGCTTTAAACCCACCTGAGTAAACAAACATAAATCCGTAACAGTTTCCATAATCTTCATTTGCTTTATGATCGCAAATAATCACAAATGGATTTTGTTGATGACTGGAAGTTCCACGAGTGGAACCAACTGTTTTAATCGAATGACTTAAAGGTTCTCTTTCAACTTGTCTTTCTAAAGCATGTCTTCCATGGAAATGAATCATATCCCAATTTCCGTATTCCAAATCCAAAGACATAGAAGAAGCCTTTTGAAGTTGTACCATTCCTTTGCCTTCATTGATAATACGAGCACTACGGCAAATTACGTCATTTTCTTCAAAGACACCATAATATAATTCGACTTTTAAATTCGTAATTGGATCTTGAATGGTTACAATTAAAGTTTGCGCTTCTCCTCCATTATCATATACTGCTGGTAAATTCGGAATCGAATATTTTCCATCTTTAATTTCATGTGATACATATCGAAAATCAGCCCCATTGCTTCCATCTTCATTTCTCAAAGCAATGCTGTTGATTCGAAAGTCACCGATTCCACAGCTTGTGAATTCTTGCGGGAATGTATTAAAAGATACAATACGACCAGGGAATACTTCATCTGGCTGACCTGAGCAAGCACGGTCATGGTCAATATGAAGATAGGCCATATCCATCTGTGAAATTCTATTTCCATAATATGTATGAACTAAGAACTTGTGTTCATTGATTTTCATTTGATAGGTTGAATTTTTAGTATTTAATGTGATTGTTTGATTTTTTTCATTAAAAATAATGCTCATAAAATAACCTCCACGCATAGTCTATCTTAACAGATTCCATACAAAATAATAAGCTGAATTTAAAGTCAAATTCAGCTTATTTATTATATGTTATCTAAAGATATTAGTATATTACAACTTACCACCAGAAGTTGCAATACCTGCAACGAATTGTTTCTGGAAGATAACATAGATAACAACCATAGGAATAATTGCCATAACCGCACCAGACATCATTTGAGGATAGTTAGATCCATATTGTCCTTGCATCTTAGCCAAACCAGCAGATAATGTAGTACTTTCTGTGTTTGTACAAACAATCATAGGCCACATCAAATCTTTAAATGCGAATAATGCAGTAAAGATACCTAATGAAACCATTGATGATTTAGTTAATGGCATCATGATCTTTAAGAATTTTTGTCCAATGTTACATCCATCAATACCGGCAGCTTCTTCCAAATCTTTAGGAAGCCCTTGATAACCAGTACGTAGTAAGTAAGTACCAAATGCAGTAACTGCACCAGGGAATACCAAACCAGCAATTGTATTTAACCATCCTAATTTTGAAACCATCAAATATTGAGGAATGATAAAGATTTGTGAAGGTACCATCATTTGAACAAGGATTAATGCAACAATGGCATTCTTTCCAGGGAATTTCAAACGTCCTAATGCATAACCAGCCATTGTAGCTGTTAAGCAGGCACATACAACACGGAATAAAATCATTAATAATGTATTCTTATATAAAACGAAGAAGTTATATTTTGCCCATACTTCTGAGAAGTTTTCCCAATGCCAACCATGAGCTGGGAAAATGTAAAATGGTGAAACGGAAATAGCTTCTTGGTTTGTCTTCAAAGCTGTTAAAATCATCCATGCGAATGGAACTAACATAATGAATGAGAAAATAATCAGAATAACATGAATTAAAATCGTTGTAAGGCGATCTCTTGTTTTAGCACTTTCCATATTACTTTCTCCTTCCTAGTTGTAGAATACAAACTTCTTTTCAGCTTTCTGTAGAATTAAAGTAATGGCCATAATAAATACCAATAATACCATAACTACAGTAGCACCATACCCTTTATTACCATTTGTAAATGCATATGTATAGAATAAGTAAACGATAGATTGTACTTTAGGAAGTGCAACGTTTGTCTTATCCATAACCATGAACATTAAGTCGAATACTGTTAAGGCACCAATGATACGTGTCTGAACAATAAAGAATGTAGTTGGACTTAATAGAGGGATTGTGATATGGAAGAACTGTCTGATTCCAGTTGCTCCATCAATTTCAGCTGCTTCATAGTAATCACCAGGGATTTCTTGAAGACCGGAAATAAATAGAATCATATTGTAACCGATAATTGACCAAACACCGATGATACCAATTGCGATCCACGCAATTTTAGGATCTGTAATCCATCCAATACTTGTATGGAAGATGTTGTTCAATAAACCGAATTTTTGGTTATATAACCATTTCCAAACCATGGCTACGGCAGCAGGTGCACAAACCATAGGAAGGAAGAAGATTGTACGGTAAATAGATTTACCTTTAATTTTACCATTTAAGAAAACTGCAAGAACCAATGCGATACATACAGAAAATGGAACTTCGATAATAGCGTATTTAACGGTATTCCATAATGATTGCCAAACTTCACTGTCTTTTAATACAGCAGCATAGTTTGCGAACCCAATGAATGTATTCCCTTTACCAAAGTCACCTGTTTTACAGAATGATTGGTAAATTGTATTAAAAATTGGATAGAAGTTTAAAATAATCAATCCAAGTACAGTTGGTGTTACAAACGCCCAGGCCCAAATCGCTTCGTTCTTTTCAGCAGCTGTCATTTTTTGTTTTGGTGTTTTTTCTTTAGCCATCTCTGCTCTCCTTAAAAACGATAATTATAAGAATAGGCATGCAGACACTTCCGCATGCCTATAAAACTACTCTTTACTTTTTAAATTAAATTGAATTACTCTTCAGCAATAGCATCTCTGATAATCTTAGCAGCATTGTCACAAGCTGTAGACATAACGCTAGCATCAGATGGATCTTGCCAAGCATCTAAGAATGCACCAGTTTGTTGGATAGCATCTTCCCAAACTGTAGTGTTACGAGTGTAAGGACGGAAGAATAAAGTTCCTTCTTCTTCAACTTTAGTGAATGCAGATACATCCATACCTTCGAATGCGTTAGCGAAGTCTTCAGATACACCTTTCATACCACCCATAGTTACACCTAATTGAGCTTGTTTCTTTTGTCCTTCTTCAGAACAGAAGTATTTAATTAAGCTATAGCATGCATCAGGATTAGAAACAGAAGCATTTGCAGCCCATCCTAAACCATTGTAAGAAGAAGTACGTTCACCTTCATCACATTGACCATTACCATTAGCATCACCATAAGGCATTACAGCCCATTTGTAGTTATCAGCATCATCAGCAGTATAGAATGAGTTAATCATCCAAGAACCTTGAGTAATCATAGCTGTTTGTCCAGATTTGAATAATGATTCAGTACCAGTAGAAGAAACTGTATCTTGTGAGCAAGAAACTGTTAATAACTTACGAACCATTTCCATACCAGCTTTAGCTTCAGCAGAATCTAATGTTGTATCTTTATGATCTTCAGTGATGATTTGTCCACCATAAGCTTGAACGATATTGTACCAACCATCCTGGTTGTTAGAAGTATTCATAGCGATACCAGCGATTTCACCGTTAGATCCATCATAAATCTTCTTAGCAGCTTCATAAACATCATCCCATGACCAGTCATCAGTTGGTGTATCTACACCATATTCTTTAAAGATTGCTTCATTATATAATAGAGCGATTGTATCGTGGTCTTTTGGAAGAGCATATTGTTTACCATCTGATTGATATAAGTTAACAACACCTTCATAGTATTGAGACATATCAAGACCATCATTTTCAATATAACTTGTTAAGTCTAACAACATGTCATTTTCCATGTACATTTGAGCAGTGTTTGAATGCATCCAGAATACATCTGGCATTTCTCCACCAGAAGCACCAGCTTCCAATAATGTCCAATAGTTATCCCAGTCAACAACTTCGATAGATACAGTATCAATACCGTAATCAGCACCTTCAGCAGCTACCCAGTCATTTGCGATTTCTTGTAAACCATCTTGTTGGTTACTATCCCAAATGTTGATTTTGATAGTGCTTGAACTAGATGAACTAGATGAGCTTGAAGAACTACTAGATCCACAAGCAGTCATTGAAGCAGCCATTGCTAGAGAAACAATAGATACTCCCAATTTTTTGAAATTCATAATTTTCCTCCTCGTTCAACTCCATGAGTTGAATATTTATGTTATTTCTATTTTAACCTTTTATTTCATCTTGAAATATGGCAAAATGTTGTATTTTTGATATGTTTTGTTAAAATTGTAACCGCTTTACACAACTTTTTGCCATTTTTTTATTGATTCTTTCTATCAATAATGTAATCGTTTACACGCCTTAAATATTTTTTTTGTTTCCAAACACAAAAATTCCCTTTTTTTCAACAAATTCCCATTCAACTCCATTTTTATTTATTTATAATAGAGTTAAGTTAAAGGAGATCTTTATTATGTCAATTTGTTTTAATGAAGAAGTAAAAACATTTACACTAAATACTGAGTCCACATCTTATCAAATGAAAATTGGAAATTTAAATTATTTATTTCATTTATACTACGGACCAAGAATTAAAGATGCTGACCTTTCTTATGAGATTATGCAATACGATAGAGGATTTTCAGGTAACCCTTATGAATTTAGAAATCGTCGTACCTTTTCACTGGATGCCCTTCCTCAAGAATTCTCGACTCTTCAACAAGGAGATTTTCGTAATACCTCTATTGAATTATCGAACAGCGATGGAAGCTATGCCTTCAACGGAAAAGTAAAAAGCTATAAAATTTATGATGGAAAGTATAAATTAAAAACTTTGCCTTCCTCTTTTGCCAAAGACAATGAAGCTGTCCAAACATTAGAAATTGTTTTAGAAGATGAAATTTCTAAAGTACAAGTAAAATTATTGTATGGGGTTTTTGAAAAAGCCGATGTCATCACAAGAGCTGTTAAAGTCAAAAATGGTGGCAAAGAACAAATTAAGTTAAAGAAAATCATGTCTTGTTGTTTGGACTTTGTCAATGGAGCTGATTTTGATATTATCAACTTCCCAGGACGTTATGGACAAGAAAGACAAGTTGAAAAACAACCATTAACGCATCATATTCATACCATTTCATCAAGACGCGGAAGTTCTTCTCACCAACAAAATCCTTTTGTGATTTTATCCAAAAAAGGAACAACAGAAGAAGACGGACAATGTTATGGAACAACCATTGTATATTCCGGAAACTTCTTAGCCGAAGTCGAATTAGACCAATATGATCAATGTCGTCTACAAATGGGAATCAATAATAAACAATTCAACTTTCTTTTAGACCACAATGATGAATTTGAAGCTCCAGAAGTCTTAATGGCCTTTACTCGTAAAGGATTTACCAGACTTTCTCATATCTATCATGACTTTTTTAGAAATAATATGTGCGAAAGTAAGTTTGTCCATGAAAGAAGACCTATTTTAATCAATACATGGGAAGCCACCTTCTTTGACTTTGATGATAAGAAATTAATTGAAATCGCCAAAGCCGCTAAAAAGATGGGTGTTGAATTAATGGTTATGGATGATGGTTGGTTTGGAGATCGAATGGATGACAATGCTGGACTTGGAGACTGGGTAGTCAATAAGAAAAAGATTCCTTGCGGATTAAATAACTTAGTTCAACAAATCAACGATATTGGATTAAAATTTGGAATCTGGTTTGAACCAGAAATGGTTTCAGAAGACTCTGATTTATACCGTGCTCATCCAGATTGGGCTATGCAGATTCCAGGAAGACCTGCCATTCGTTCCCGTAATCAGCTGGTATTGGATTTAACACGAAAAGATGTACAAGACTACTTAATTAAATCCGTTAATAAAGTATTGGACAGTGCCAATATCTACTATATGAAATGGGATGTCAATCGTTCCATTACAGATATCTTCTCCAACAAATTGCCACCAGAAAGACAAGGAGAAGTTTATCACCGTTATATTTTAGGTTTGTATCGAATTCTTGACAACATTGTCAAAACGCACCCAAACATCCTGTTTGAAGGATGCTCCGGTGGTGGTGGACGATACGATCCAGGTATGTTAGCTTACTTCCCTCAATACTGGAATTCAGATAACACCAAGCCAATTGATAACTTAAAATTGCATTACGGAACATCTTTCTTGTATCCAATCAGTACAATGGGAGCCCATGTATCCGAAGCCAATCCTAATATTTCTTTAGCAACCAAGGCTTGTGTTGCGATGTGTGGAACGTTTGGATATGAACTGGATGCTACAAAACTGACAAATAAAGAATTGGCAGAGTGTCGTTATCAAAGTAAATTATTTAAAAAATATTATCCAATCATTTTCTATGGAGACTATTATCGTCTAACCAATCCATTTGAACAAGGAAACCTGGCTGCCTGGCAATCGGTTACCAAAGATAAAAAGGAAGCTTTGATTAGCGTAGTAGTCACCAACTTAACCGTGAATGGACCTCAAGAATACATTCTTGCCAAAGGATTAAAACCCGATTGGACTTATTATGTAGATGCTTTAGATTTAGAAATCTCTGGTTCGGCTTTAATGAATATTGGAATCCCAATTCCTAGAGAAGTACCTGAATATTCTTCTTATCAATACCACTTAAAGAAGGTAGTCCATAAAAAATAAAATATTTAAATAACCCAAGCTTTATGGCCTGGGTTATTTTTTACTTTTTATAAGCTTTAAATATATCATCTATTTCTTTTAATCTACCATTTTTATGGTAGATTATAACTCACCTAAAAAAATCCCACTTGTTTAGTGGGATTGATCTATTTGTTTTCACGAATTTTATTCAGTTGATCTTCATGAAATTTTCGTTCATGTTTTCGAAATTGACCCGGTGCTTTTCCAACATGCTTCTTAAAAGCTTTTGTGAATGTCTCCGGGTTTTTGTATCCACAAGAGTAACAGATTGTCTCGACGGAATAATCCGTTTCAATCAACATTTCCTTGGCAAAAGAAATACGATAATCCATCAAATATTGTTGTGGTGAACATCCTCTCTCTTGTTTAAATAGATAGAATAAATAACTACGGTCAATATTGATAAAATCCGCTATCTTTTGAATTGTGATATCGGTTGCGAAATTCGATTCAATGTAGTTAATTGCCTGTTGCACATAACTGTTTTCATGATCTGACTTCATTTCTGGTGCTGTTGCTTTTGAACGAGCCAGTACTTCAAAGAAAGAACACAATAAGCTTTGAAGCATAAACTGATTGGATACGGTATTCTTATTCAATGTCAACATCATATCCACATGATCTCTTAATTCATGTCCATATTCTGTTGAATAAACAAGCTTTTCGTTTCCTAAGCCTACACTTTCTACATATTCTTTTGCCTTTTCCCCTGCAAAAGCAATCCATACATATTGCCAAGGATCTTTGATATCCGCTTCATAATAGGTCAAAGTCCCTGGTTCAATCACAAACCCCTGCCCTTTTTCTAAATGATAGGTACGATTTCCAACTTTATAAATTCCTTTTCCTTTTGTGATGTAATGCACTAAATATACCTGGCGTACATGTGGTCCAAAGGAATGCCCGCCTTCACAAGTTGATTTCCCACAGAAGCATAAGTAGAATTGTTCAAATTGTGATTTAGGCAAAAACAACGTATACGCATCTTCCATAAAACTATTCCCCTTTAATTCTTAAACGTAAATGATGACGCTTCTTATTGGACAATAAGAATTCATCCAATGTACAAGCACCCCATGTGTCATCTCCTCCAACACCCATTTCTTTTTCATATACACAAACAACAGTCTGATATGGTTTTGGCAGTTCATCCTGATGTTTGGCATTTTCCATTTCAAATGGCGTATATGGAATGGCACTAAATTCAAAATTATCTCCTTCAATTATAAAGGCATGTTTTCCATTGTCAATTTTAATTGATTGCACATTGGTGCGATTTCCGCATTCCTGAGGATACAAATATGGAGTCACATTCTTCAAAACCTTATATTCATATTTACCCAGTAAAGCCCCTTTATTACGGTCAATGTAGTTTTCATCTGGTCCATACCCAAAATAAGAAACATGATCATATTCTTTATATAAGTTAAACATCATTCCAAAAGCAGGCATTTCAATAATTTCACTACTTGGCATAAAATCGATATCTAATGTAAGGATACCATCGCCATCAATGGAATAAATCGTATGTACTTTCTTATCTTTCATATTCGGTAAAGCATAATCAAAATACACTTTACAACAATCGCTTGCCTTTTCCACTTTCACAAATTGACAAACGCCATATAAAGAAGCCGTTAACCATACAGCATACCGGTATCCATACCGATTCTCTACATCATTATTTGTTTGGGCTCTAAAGAAATTAGGACGAGGCATCACACGAATCATTTCTTCATCATCCACTTTAAAAGAAGTCATTCCTTTTACTTTTGAAAACTTCACATGCGTATGTTCTGTGCGTACACCTATATCCATAAAGTCTTCGATGATTGTAACCGGCTTATGAACTTGATATTCAGTATCTTCTTTTGGATAGACAAACTGTTGATGAGCCACTTCTTTTTTCGCATCAAACAAACGAACAATCACATCATATTGATTCGCATCAAATGGTACACTAAATGGATTGTCTATTGTATGTGTTCCATCCGGTTCTACATCCAATGTGATTTCTTTTTCTTCAATGCATTCACCATTCTTATTTAAAGTAAGAGTAACTTTAAATTCATTTAAATTTGTGAATAAGTAATTGTTTTTAAAAGAAATTGTCTTTTCATTGATTGTCATATCCACATATTGGTAACAGTATTTCACTTCCTGCATTTTTGGAGTAATTTCTCTATCGGCAAAGACAATTCCATTGCCACAGAAGTCATAATCTGAAGGTCTTTCTCTAAAGTCTCCACCATACCGTAAGATTCCATCTTTGTCATACATAGCCTGATCAACAAAATCCCAGATAAATCCTCCTTGATAGCGATTCATTTTCTTTTCCAATTCAATGTATTTAAACAAGCCACCATTACTGTTACCCATAGAATGCGCATATTCACACAACATAAATGGTTTATCTGGATGTTCATTTATGTATTTTTCACAATCTTTAGCCGTTGTATACATTTGACTTTCCATATCGCTGGTATCTGGATAGCTTCTATATCCCAGCAACAATTCTTCCTGGAATAAATTCTCATAATGAATTAAACGAGAAGAGTCAAGAGAACGAATGAATTGCGATTCATCATATAGTACCTTTCCTCCAAATGATTCATTTCCCAGTGACCAGATAATAATAGAAGGGTGATTTTTATCCCTTTGCACCATAGAATTGGCACGATCTAAAATAGCCGGTTCCCAGCACATATCATCTCTAGGAATAATATGCTCAATGTCAAAATGCATTTGCCATGTACCATGGGTTTCTAGATTCACTTCATCAATACAATACAATCCCAATTCATCACATAAATCATAGACATAGGTATGATTTGGATAATGAGAAGTACGTAAAGCATTGATGTTGTTGTCTTTCATAATCATTAAATCTTTTTTTGTTTGTTCATAAGTCATGACTCGCCCTGTTTTAGGTGAGAATTCATGACGGTTTACACCATGGAAAACAATGCGTTTTCCGTTTATGCACATTAAGCCATCTATCATCTTAAATTCACGAATTCCTACTTGTTGTTGCGAAATTTCAATCACTTTTTCTTCCTTTTTCACAACAATCATCAATTGATAAAGATGAGGATATTCCGCACTCCATAGCTTTGGATGATTCAGTTCGAATGAAACAGAAATCGCATCATTGGCACTGATTTCAATCGAATCAACAACTTTTTTATGATCATATAATAAAAATGAAACCGTACTATCTGTAAAGTCACCCACCATAGAAACATCGATATCAACCGATGCCTGTTGATAGTTATCACGAAGAGGTGTTAAAACTTTTAAATCACTGACATGAACAACAGGAATAAAGACAAGTTCTACATCTCTAAAAATTCCAGAAAAGCGGAAGAAATCCTGATCTTCAATCCAGCTTCCCGAACTAAAACGATATACCTGTACCGCAATTTTATTAATTCCTTCTTTTACAACATCTTTTAAATCAAAATAGCTTGGTGTAAATGAATCTTCACAATATCCAATAAAAGTTCCATTCACCCATAACGCAAAGGCACTTTCTACACCTTGAAAACAAATTTGAATATCTTCTTTTAAATCCGATGAAGTGAGTTCAACTTCTTTTACATAACTTCCTATTTGGTTATAAGAAGGAATCTCACCAGGCAGGATTTGTTCACTGGCAGACCATGGATACGTTTGATTGACATACATTAAAGTTCCATATCCTTGTGTCTGTAAATGTCCAGGCACTTGAATATCCGCCCATGAAGAGCAATCATAATCTTCTTTAAAGAATGCATCATTGCATGTATCCAAACTTTCGGCATATTCAAATTTCCAAGTTCCATTTAAAGATCGACGTAAGCTTGTTTTCTTGTTTTTACATTCGTCTTCATTTCGATACGTTTTAATAAAGGCTTTTGGTGTCAAACGATTTACTTCAAATACTTCCGGATTTTTTATCCACTCTTTTTTCATAACTACAACTCCTTGATATTATCCCAATCTATTTTTTCATTTTTATAAAAATATTCTTTGTCATGCTTTCCTACTTTTCTAAGGACTCGACATGGTACGCCTACTGCCACAACGTTGTCGGGAATATCTTTATTGACTACACTACCAGCTCCAATCACACAATTCTTTCCAATGTGAACACCTGGTAAAATCACAACATTAGCGCCAATCCATGTATTTTGTCCAATATAGACATCTTTATTATACTGATATCCTTTTTCTCTTAAAACAGGATCAATTGGATGATTGGCAGTGGTAATGGTGACATTCGGTCCAAACAACACTTTGCTTCCAACATAAATGTTTCCATCATCAACCAGCGTTAGATTAAAGTTGGCATAGACACCATCTTCTAAAAATAAATGAGCGCCTGCCCAGTTGGCATGAAATGGAAGTTCAATAAAACAATTGTCACCACACTTGCCAAATGTTTCTTTCATGTACTTTTGTTTCTCATCATTTTGTGATGGCTTTAATTGATTAAATTCCCATAAAGAATCTTGATATTTTGCCTGCAGTGAGGCACAAGATTCATCACACGGGTCATAAATCAATCCTTTTATCATTCTTTCATAATGCGTCATAACAACCTCAATATTCTGTCTGAATTAAATCTTTATCTAAATGATAATAAGCAACAAAATCATCTAAATCCTGCTCACTTTGAATACAAATCACTTCTGTAAAGTGATGATTGTTTATATTTTTAAATCCCACTGTTTTCTCCCCTGTACAAATACTAGAATGGATCACAGGAATCTGACAAGAGGAATCATAAGGAACAGAAAATTTCACTTTGTTCTTTTTCTTAAAAAACATATTATTCTCCTATTTGGCGAATAGGCTTAAATCTTTTCATCAAGAAGAAATAAACCAACAAGCAAAAAATGGCACAAACGGGAAGAATCATCATACTGATACCATAGCCTAAAGAATCAATCAAAATCCCAAATACAGCATTGAATCCAATATCAAATAAAGTCGCAACTGCAAGAATCGTTCCAGAGGCTGTTGTCATACTATCCTTTGGAAAATAGAGTTGAATGCAGATGGTCATTGTAGGATAAATAATGGAAAATCCAAGTCCTGCAAACAACAATAAATAAAGAGCAGGTCCCTTGATTACCATTGTGATCACAAATAAAATCGTTCCTACCGTTAAGCAATACAATAGACTTTTTTGAACCCCTACTTTTGATACCATTGGCGCTAAGATGAGTCGACCAATCATGATTCCTCCAAAGAATAAAGTTGGCATGATGGATGCTTGACTTGCTTCCATCTTTAACCAGTCCTGGCAATAAATATTCATCCAGTTCATAATGCCATGCTCAGCAACAAAATAGAATCCGAAAATAAGTACAAATAACCAGAATACTGGTTTTCCAATAATCTGACCATAGGATATTTTCGTTTTTACTTCTTTGATTTCTTTTTTCTTTAATCCCTGTTCATTTTTTGATAAAGAAATGAAAATCAATAAAGAAACAATTCCCATCCCAATCATAACAGAGTTGACCAGTTTCCAATGGGAAAAGGATGAAGCGACACTTCCTATAAATCCTTGTGCAAAAGTTGTTCCAATTCCCTGCACAAAGAATAATGTATTGACAATGGTCGCTGGCGCTAAAAATAGAATGGGGCTCATAATGTTCAACAACATATTCAATAAAGTGGAACCACCCATCGCAAAGAAGACGCCAATCACCAAAGCCCAGTAATTGTCGGTTAAGACATACAGTCCCATGGCTGCCATCCAACAAATCATGGATGTGATAAAGACTTTTCTAACTCCAAATTCATCTGCCAAACGACTTCCCAGCAACATAAAAATAAAGTTTCCAAAATAGCTAATGGTCACAATCAAGGATAACCTGGATGCATTCAGTTCAAAATGAGATTGAAAGATAGGGGCAAACACCCCTCTTAATGCATCCGAACATCCCAATCCTAACATCATCAGTGCAAAAGCAATATAAAAAAGAATTGATTTTTTATTCATAAAATTCACCTATTTAAATTTTAAAAAATTATTGACCCACAAACAAGAAAATAAAGGATAGCTATTCTTGAATCAGTTGTTCATAGGTAACACCATATTTCTTCGCAATATCCGATGCATAAGAATTACCTGTACCTTGAGCCAGCTCCACTTTAAAAGAATTTCTTCCATTCTCTGATTTCACAATTAAAGAGGCAGCTTTATATGGCCCTTCTAGACTGTTCAATTCATCCATATCTTGTGCTAGTTTGTGCATATGGGTATTATAGATGGTTCTGGTTCCTTTATGAAGGATAGCACGAATGGAATCAGAGGCAATGTAGTACCCTTCTTCAAAAGCAGTTGTCGAAAAGGTCTCATTTAAAAGAATTAAACTATCCTTACTGCTAGAAGCATACATTTCTTTAAAACGGTTGCACTCTTCTCCTAAACGGCCATAATCCATTGTTTTATCTTCATCCGCTGGAAAATGTGTATAGATTGAATCCACGGGTTCAAAAGTAAAACTCTGACCTGGAATATAAATACCACCCTGAGCTAATACATAGAGTTGACCAATGCATTGGGTAATGGTTGTTTTTCCTCCACGATTGGCCCCTGTCAAAACATATAAAGTATGAGCATCATCAAAGATTAAATCATTCTCAACAATCTCATTTGATTTTACTTTCATAATAGATGCCAGCTTTAAATTATATACCCCTTTGGCATCCATTCTTTTTTCATTGGAAACACTTGCCTTAGAGAAAGTATATCCTTCTTTACTTAAAGATTTAAGATATCTAGCCCATAGAATATAATAGGTAAATTCTGGAATCAATCCTGAAATATCCTGTATATGAATCGTTGCATATTTGGATAAGCCCTCTTTTAGACGTTTTACACTGTTGGCCATCATCTTATTGGCGACCTGACTCAAATATTCAATTAGATTGGTTTCTGGTTGGTTTTCTTGAATCTTAGATAAACCGATCCCTACTCCCATTAGAGGATTGGCGGCACTGGTGAATGTTCTTGATATATTTTCAAGCGGTTTGGTCAAATCTACATCTTCACTTACTGTTTGATAAGTATAGTTTTGATTCCATTCATTTCCCTGATGTATAGAATCTTGTTTTGATAGTTTTAAATGAAAGTTGCTTAAAACATTGGCCTGACTAAAAGCTTTATCATTTAAAGAAACAATTCCTACACTGCTTGCCTGAAAGTCTTCATTTAAATTGACACCTAAGGTAACACTTTTAATTTTATTCGTTTCTAATTTCAAACCGCTGATATCTTTTTTTAATTGTTCAAAATAACTAGCTGATTGAATTTGATGAACATAGGCTTTTAATTCCAGTAAGCCTTTGGAATGAATATGAGGATTACTTAAACATTTTTCTAATTCCTCAATGCATAAAATATATTCGTTGATTTCCTTTAATCGCCGAGTTAATGTCCAGATACCATCGTTTTTATCAATGTTTCTTTTTAAACTCATAAAATCACGTAAAGTATCGACTTGATTTAAAACCTTTAAAATATTCTCTTGCAGAGCTTCATTATGATATATATCTTCAAAAACTTCCATACGAAAAGTGGCACAATCCTTAATGGAAGTCATTTGTGTCATAACAGTTTGAATAATTGTTTTCTCTGCTGTTTTATTTGTGATCTTATCACAAACTAAATCCATTCCTAAGTCATGCCAGCTGGTATCCGAAAGCTTTTTATAGGACGAAGTATCCAAATATTCCGGATATAAAATACTGATTGCCATATAACTTACCTTCTTTTATTTAATAATAACGGCATTTACTTTTCTAAACAAGATGAATTTTAAGGTGTATAATAGCTTCATGAACGATTTTTCAAAAGGAAAAGTATCCACCAATATTTTAAAGCAGACCATTCCTCTATTGTGTGCTCAGTTTGTACAAATTCTCTATAACGTAGTTGATCGAATCTATATTGGACATCTTGACAATGTGGGAAGTATGGCACTAACAGGTATTGGACTGGTTTTCCCACTCACAACATTAATTATGGCTTTTACCCAGTTATATGCCATGGGTGGAACCCCTTTGTTTTCTATGGCAAGAGGGCGAAAAGATGAACAAGAAGCCCATCGTATTTTAGGTCATGTTGTTTCTTTGACATGCATTACCGCCATTCTTTTAATGATTGTATGTTACAGATTTAAAAAACCTATTCTATATGCCTTTGGAGCCAGTGATGATTCTTATTATTATGCCAATGCCTACTTAAAGATATATTTAATGGGAACCTTATTCACTATGTTTTCAACGGCTTTAAATGGTTTTATCAATGCCCAGGGATTTCCTAAAATCGGTATGGGAACGGTTGTGATTGGAGCTGCTTTAAATCTAGTATTGGATCCCATCTTTATCTTTGTTTTTCACTTAGGAATTCAGGGAGCTGCCATAGCCACTGTCCTTTCTCAGTTTGTATCTTTTTGTTGGGTTCTTCTTTTCTTTAGAGGGAAAAAGACTCTGTATCATATTAAAAAAGAGTATTTAAAGTTAGAGCCCAAACTCACCAAAAGAATCTTTAGTTTAGGAACAGCAGGATTCATTATGCAGGCAACCAATTGTGCAGTACAAATTGTATGCAACAACATGTTGAGCATTTATGGAGGAGACCTTTACTTAGGAATTATGACGGTATTGAACTCTGTTCGTGAAGTCTCTACTTTACCTGTCTCTGCTCTAGGAGCCGGAGGTCAGCCTGTCATTGGATACAATTATGGAGCCAAAAAATATAAGAGAGTAAAAGAAGGAATTCGTTTTAATATTCTATTAGGTGTTAGCTATACGATTTTATTTTGGTTCTGTATTATACGCTTTCCTCACTTCTTTATGTCGATCTTTACAAGTGATGAAGCTTTAATAGAAGCTGGTACGCCTTCTTTGCAACTGTATTATTTAGGATTTTGTTTTATGGCATTCCAATTCTGTGGACAAACTACATTCCAGGCACTGGGTTGTGCAAAAAGAGCTATCTTCTTTTCTCTTCTCAGAAAAGCCATTATTGTCATTCCCCTCACGATTTACCTTCCTACTATCATGGGAATTAATGGTGTTTTCTTAGCCGAGCCTATTTCTAATATTGTTGGTGGATTGGCTTGTTTTATTACCATGCATTTTAGTCTATACAAAAAACTTCCCAATGAAGATGAATAAAGGCCGTAACAATTTGTTACAGCCTTTTTATATATTTCCTACTATTTTTTCTTTGACCAGTCCAACCATTTCTCTAAATATGTTGTTAGGTGCATAAAATAAATGACTACCAGCCGGTATGCCTTCTACATGTTTGAATCCTTGTTTTTTTGCCAAGCGTATGGCTCGATAAACATGAAAGTCATTTGTAATAATAGCGATAGATGCATCTAAGTCTACAAATTGTTTAGAAAACACAATATTTTCTAGAGTACTTGTAGATTTTGATTCTACCAGAATTTGATTGGTAATGTTTCTATCTTCTAAATAGTTTTTCATACCCATTGCTTCCTCAATGGGTTCGTCTTTCCCTTTTCCTCCTGTCACAATACAGATTGTATCAGGATGACAAGAAAGATAATCCACAGCTTTCTCTAAACGATAACGTAGTGCTTTACTAGGACCATTTGTCTTCCACTGAGCTCCTAAAATAAGAACAAAATCAAAACTTTTTAAATCGCTTTTACGATAGCCAGAAAGAATCAACAAGAATAGAAAGATTGCTACACTTATTGCGATAAAAAATAAAATCTTAAAAATAGATGGTATATATATTTGTTTCACTTGTATCCAATATAAACAGAAGAAAACGAATCCCACTACATACCACATGCGATAAAAAGTAGAACCATATGTTTGAAGCCCAATAATCAATCCATAAAGGATACAAAGTATAGAAAGAATCAACATACCTTAATTATAGTTCAAACCCATCCTTAAATGCATTTCCTACTTTTTCACCTAGTACCAAATACTCATTATGAACAGGATCATAGGCAATCGGTTTTAATTTAGATGGGTCAATTTTTCCATCGGTAAGAATACTTTCGTCTGCTGAAATATTAATAATTTTACCCACCATACACTCACTTTCTTCATCCCATGAATCCATTTCACACTCTAGTGTCATTGGAAATTCTTCAATAATCGGTGCGTTCACAAATGTTGAGTCAATCGCATGACATCCACTCTTTTCAAATTTATCTTCTACTTTATTTGCGGATACAACGCCAAAATAATCGGCTTCTTTAACATGATTGGCTGTTGCCATACTGACGGTAAAAGCTTTTGAGAAAAAAATATTCTTTGTTGTTTTATGTTCAGCTGTTAGATATAGGGCAATCTTGTCCATATCACAGATAACTCCCCAGGCTGCATTCATCACATCCACTTTCTTATTTTCATCATAAGTTGCGATTAATAATACAGGTAATGGATACATCACAGGTTTACTTCCAAAATTTTGTCTCATAATTTTTATTCTCCTTTATTTTAAATCCATTATAATAGATTTATGTTTGAAATAGGTAGTTTAACGCACATATTGTTGCTGATTCCCATTCCCTTTTTCTACTATGTAGGAATGAGAGTAAAAGAAAAAAGGAAAGAATTATTCTATACGTCCCTTTTTTTGTTGTGCATGGAAATTCTCAAACAAATATATTATATACAAGCCCAAATCTGGACAATATGGATCATTCCTTTTCAATTGTGTTCTATTCCCTTGTATTACTGTTTTTTTATTCATTCCAAATACATTGATGCCTTTGAATCCTTTATTGAAAACTATATTTTTATTGCTGCCATTTTTGCCTTACTCTATCCTCAGGATATGATTCATAATGAATTACTATTAACGGTGCATGCTTTTTTATGGCATTATTTACTAATCTTTATGAGCGCTATTGCCTATGATAAAAAGAAAGGCTTCCTTTCGGGAAGTCTTGTGTTTTTAATTTGTTGTGGTATCGCAACAGTATTCAATATTCTTTTAAATAAATATGGAACAATTAATTTATTTTATATCAATCCACTTATTGTTACTTCACAACCTATTTTTTCATATATAGGTATCCACTTTGGAGTAATTGTTCAAAATGTCATTTATATTCTTTCCATTATCCTTGCTTCTTACCTACTTCGTTATAAGCCATTTCATCGAACGAACTAAAGTCTAAAAAATTTCTGTAACATTCATAAAATCGTGTTATTTTTGTGCAACAATCAGTTATACATCCAAGCTATTCCTATCCAACAAAAACTCTTTTACCCCCATCATGACATAACCTTTTTCATCCAACCTAGGTTTCATGCTTTTTTCTACAATAATGATTTTTTTGAAGGAATCTGATAATTTGTCAAAAGAAGTCGTTTCTTGTTGATATTTTTCTTTATTTGGGATTGCGTAAGCCGATTGAATGTAATACCTTTTACTTCCAAGTTTTGCGATAAAATCAATTTCACGTTGAATGCGAACCTCTTTTCCGCTTGCATCCTTTTGTCGAGACTCGACCACACCAACATCCACTAAATATCCGCGATACCGGAGTTCATTGTAAATGATGTTTTCCATAATATGTGTTTCTTCTATTTGTCGAAAATCTAACCTGGCATTTCTTAACCCAATATCCTCAAAATATATCTTGTAAGGTGTCCCAATATATTTTCTACCTTTGACGTTATATCGTCTCACACGACTAAGCATAAAAGCATCTTCCATGTGTTCTATATACTTATTTACTGTGTACTCACTTATTTTTTCTTGTTTTACCGAAACCATTGTATCAGCAATCTTCTTTGGATTAGTTAATGTAGAAATTCCAGAAGCAATTACGTCCAATACTTCTCCAATAGAAGTATTTCCTGATAAATTATAACGGTCTATAATATCTTTTAAGTAGACATTCTTCATTGAAGAAATAAGATATGTTACTTTCTGTTCATCCGTATTCATAAGAGCAACTGCGGGCAATCCTCCATAAACGGAATACTCATCAAAAACTTCTCCTTTATCTCCACCTTTAAAATCATAGTATTCCGAAAAAGATAAGGGTAAAATATGCACTTCATCTCCTCTTGCTTCAAATTCAGTGATAATATCTTTTGACAAGAATTTAGAATTACTGCCAGTGACAAAAACATCTAAATTATTTTTTCGCAAAAAACCATTAAGAACAGACTCAAAGGCTCCCAACTTTTGTACCTCATCTAAAAGGATGTAGTACATCTCATTATCTAAAATTTGCGGTAATATCCATTTTAAAAATTTTTCTGGATCAACTTTTTTATCTTCCTTCCCATTATCTAAAAGGATAAGATTCTCACCAATTTTTAATAAATCTTCTGCTGAATCAAAGGCAAAACAAATAATATGATTTGGGTCAACATTCTCATTTATAAGGTGATTGTAAAATAAAGTGTTTAATAAATAGGATTTCCCACTTCGACGAATACCAGTAATTACTTTAATTAAACCATTATGTTTTCTGGCTATAAGTCTATTCAAATATACATCTCTTTTTATTTCCATATAATTCCTCATTTAATTTTTTTGCCTTAATCGGCATTTTTATTAAATAAATTATAAAAAAGCCCACCACACATTGTCAACTTACATTTAATATTTTTGCCTATGTAGTCAAAAATATTAAATGACCCATAATTAAAAGAAAGGCTTCCTTTCTTTTAATTTGTTGTAGTATCGCAACAGTATTCAATATTTTTTTAAATAAATAATTTATTTTATATCAATCCACTTATTGTCACTTCACAACCTGTTTTTTCATATATAGGAGTTCACTTTGGAGTACTTGTTCAAAATATTGTTTATATTCTTTCCATTATCCTAGCTTCTTACTTACTTCGTTATAAGCCATTTCATCGAACGAACTAAGCGAGGATAAACTTCATAAAAGTGATTGCCATTTTCTAAAACAAAAGTCGTTTCTATTCCTTTTTCTAACAGGATGGAATACACTTCGTTGTATTTCTCTTCAATAGTAGACATTAAAACATTTCTTGTCTTCTTTTCTTTTTTTCCTAAACTCAAATAAATCTTAGATGTATCAATTTCACTTTGAGATACATATTCTACAAAGTTTTCAAACCATAAGGATCCCGAACAACATCCAATTCCTTTTACTTTTGTTTTAGTTGCCACCCACAAGCAAAACAATCCCGCTAAAGAATATCCAATTAAATAATATTCTTCTAGATTATATAATGATTGTATGTTTTCTAAAGTAAAACGAGCTCCTTCACCAAATTCGTTAAATATCCATGGTGACAATTCTTTATTCCAATCTTTTACTTCATAAAAAGATGCATCTATATCTACCTTTTGTTTCTTTATTTCTTTTAATAAATCCTCTTTTTGATCCTGACTTCCAAGGATTACCAGTACTTTTTCCATGGTTTCATTATACAAAAAAAGAGAAATGAATTCTCACTTCTCTATTTATTTTGTTCTTTTAATAAATCACGAATTTCTTCTAATAAGACAATTTGTGGATCTGGTGCTGGTTCTTCTTCTACTGGTGCTTCTTCTTTCTTACCAATAGACATTAGCTTGTTTAAAGATTTCATTAAGCAGAAAATAATTAAAGCTAAAATTAAGAAGTTAATAATAGCACCAATGAAGGCTCCAATTTGAATACCTGTACTTCCTCCTGGTAGTGGGATAACCCATCCTAAACCAGTTGTAGGATCACCAGCAATCGCAATAATTGGATTGATGATATCTTCTGTAAAGGCTGTAACTAAAGCCGTAAATGCACCACCAATTAAAACACCTAAAGATAAATCAATCATGTTTCCACGAAGAGCAAATTCTTTGAATTCTTTAATAAAATTTTTCATACATCTTTTCTCCTTATACACCAAACTATTCTACAACAATTCCTTTTGGATTTCTACTAATTCTGTTTCATTTAGAAGAACTGCCTTTTTTTCATCTTGTACGCTAAACCATAGACAATGATTTATAGAATCATATCCATCAAACTTGGTATTTCCATATCGCTGATCCATTAATTTCTTCTTTTGAAGAACTAAAGAAAAATTCAGTTGTTGGGAACATATCTTATAAGCCAATAAGAATTGTGGCACACTTTTACAGACAATCACCTTTTCATCTTTGGGAAGATTGGAAAATTCGGATTGTCCCGAAAGAATCAGAATGTATTTCTTTTTGGGATCTCGATACATAAATGGAGCCATCATATAAAATGGTTCATGACATTTTTGACAAACATGAGTGAAGTGAGAACCATTTTCTAAACGTTGATCAATAACAGAATTCATCCCCGCAATTGTTAGAGTATCCCGTTTAATTTGGAAAGAATGTCCACAATGTGGACATTGAATCATAATCATTCTTTCTTTCATTATAATGGTTGACAGATTTCCTTCATCCAGTCTTTTTCCTCTTGGGTAAGATAAGGACTGATTTTGTTGAAGCATTCTTGTTGATACCAGTTATACCATTCCAATTCATCTTCCATCAATAAAGATTTATCCATGCCTTGTGAATCAAAAGGTACCCATGTCAAGCAATCCATATGCATAAATTGTCCATAGAAATTTTTATTTCCTTTGACAACAACATATTCATTTTCATGACGAACGCCTAGTTTTCCTTCAATATAAACACCCGGTTCATCACTTTGAATCATTCCTTCTTCTAATACACAGGAATCATTTCGTTCTGGCACAATACGCCATCTAAATCCATTTGGAGATTCATGTACATTGGATAAGTGACCAACACCATGACCTGTACCACATTGATAATCCATATCTTCATCCCATAATGGTCCACGCGATAAGATATCCAATGAATATCCATGACATCCATATAAGAAATTGGCTTTGGCAAGACGAATATGAGAGCGCATAGCCTTGGTAAACCAATATTTTTCTTCATCAGAGATAGGGCCTAACACAAAGGTACGTGTAATATCTGTTGTTCCTTCATAATAGTGTCCGCCACTATCCACCAAGAATAATCCTTCTGCCTGTAAGGAAGCGCATGTTTCTGGATTGGCATGGTAGTGCATCATTGCAGCATTTTCTTTGTAAGCGGGAATGGTACAGAAGGAATTATCCAGATAGTTTTCTTGTTGAGCTCTCAAGGCAGTTAATTTATCCGCAGCTGAACATTCTGTGATTTCTATTTTTCCAACGTTTTGTTTCAGCCAGTACATAAATTTTGTCATTGCCACACCATCTTTGATGTGAGCCCACTTTGTACTTTCTAATTCCACTTCATTCTTCTTTGCCTTTAAAGGAATAATTGGACTCATTGTTTTCACAAGTGGCTCTTGAATCGAATAGACAATTCGTGAGTTACATGAAGCAGGATCCACTAATACCGGCCCTTGTAGTTTTAAAACTTCTTCATAGATATCATTGTATTCAAATACCTTAACATTGGCTTGAGCCAATTTTGAAGCACTGACATCATCCAAACGGGATGTGTTAATAAATAAGGCTGCATCTTCTTGTGTCACATAGGCATAAGACATAGGAAGAGGTACATTGACAATATCATTGGCACGAATATTGTATAACCAGGCAATTTCATCAATCTTTGTGACGACAAATGAAAGTGCATGGTTTGCCTTCATTTCTTTACGAACCATTTCTAATTTTTGTGAGATGGTTCTTCCTGAATATTTTTCATCATAATAATAAGTTAGAGCATGTGGCATTTCTGGACGATTTGTCCAAATACTAGATACGATGTCTAAATCCACCTTTGTTTCTAATTGGGCACACGCAAAGGCATTCTTATACTTTGAGGCATCATTAAAACAAATCGTTCTTCCATCAAATCCAACTGTTTGACCCTTATCTAAATTTTCTACAATATACTCTTCAATACTAGGCGTGTCTTCTTGTCCTTGTTTCATCAAAGTAATGGTAGAACCTTCTAATTGATTGGCAGCTTGAATAAAGTAACGACCATCGGTCCATAAAGCAGCCTTATCCAATAAAATCACCAATACGCCGGCACTTCCCGTAAAACCAGACATATATTCTCTAGCCGCAAAATATTCAGCCACCGTTTCCGTATCGTGAAAATCACTGGTAGGAATAATATAGGCTTGTACATTTTGCTTCTTCATTTCCTGGCGAAATTGTTCTAAACGTGATTGTATCATATTGATTCCTTCTTTCTTCTTTAGTTAGTTTAATCCAAAAGAAAAGGAAGAACAAGTCTTCCTTTTATAATCCGTTTTTTTAATTTTTTGTTAGTGTAAGGCTTTGTAAAGAAGAAACAACCGCCGCTTCATATGCCGGATTCTCTGTTAGATTCTGTTCTACATAAGTCTTCGTTCCATCCTCACTTGTCTCAGTAACAGGAGACACTCTAAAGTTTGCTCCAAAATAGACATGTGTAGCATCCGTATTAATTGTCTGGGTAACAGTTTTAGAACCATCGCTATTCACGGTAACGGTCTGATAATTTTTACTTGCGTTATTAGAAGAATTAACAGTACTTGAAATCCATCCAGAATCTGCTTTTTGATTTGAATTAATTGTATCTCCTGTAATAGAAGTATGACCTGTCCCTTCTGTAAACAATAGAGTTCCAATTTCTACATTCTGCCCATCATATCCAGCAGGAACAGTATAGGTAAGAGTATAAGATGAATTAGCATCTAATTGAACAAGTTCACTAGTAGATCGTCTAGTATGATAATAAGTACTATTTTGATTGGTTACTCTTGCACTTCCACTACCATTCCATGTTCCATTTGTATAATTACTAAAATTCAATACAGTATTCATCAAAGAATTAGAAGAAGCTTGTCCATTCCATGTAAAGACTACACCTGTATCTTCTGTATAGGAAATGGTACAAGTATTTCCTGGCTGGCCAATCCAATGTTCAGAATCAGAAGATGTAATTCCACCAATTGTGATAGGTAAAGAAGATTGCCATCCTTCTTGTGTTTGTTCTAAAGAAACCACAACTTCATACAAACCATCTCCCTGATATATTTTATTTCCTTGATAGGTTGCACTAACATCATCAGATAAAATAGATGTCATTACGGCAGCATAAGCCGAGCGAACATTGGCCAAATCGGTCGATTCTCTGCTTTTTTCTAATTGTTTTGAAAACACAGGAATACTAATTGCGACCAATACAGCAATGATTGCCACAACAATTAACAGTTCTGCTAGTGTAAATCCTTTCTTTTTATTTTTCATGATGAATCCCTTCTTGTTTATTTCAGTATAAACCAGAAGCTTTTATTTTTACTTTGATTTATAAATTAATCCAATTTTTGTTGAATTTAACATACAAAAAAGATGGTTTGCACCATCTTTTATTCTTTATGTAGATTTTTTGACTCTTGGTAAGATCAAACGATAATCTCGTTTGGAATCATTCTTGTAATCCATTCTCTGTCATTTCAATCATTTAAATGACAGAATCTGAAAGAAACCTCAAAATCGATTTTATTAGTTTTTCGTTATCTGCAGACTGTTCAAAGCTGCTGTGACAGCAGCAAGATCTGTTTCATTTCCCGCCGCATTAAGGGTGGCATCACTTGCTACACGGAAGTTTGCTCCAAAATAAACATGTGTAGCATCCGTATTTATAGTTTGCGTTATGGTTTTTGAGCCATCGCTGTTGGTTGTAACCGTTTGGAAATTTTGTGCTGCAGCCCCGTTATCAGTCGTGCCGGAAATCCATCCTGAATTTGCTTTTTGCTCTGTACCGTTTATAGTTTGACCTGATACGGATGTTGTTCCAGTGCTTTCCGTAAACAACAATGTACCAATCTCAACACCTTGACCCGTATACTCGGCAGGTACTGTATAGGTAAGTGTGTATGTAGAATTCGCATCAAGCTCTACAAGCGAGTCTGTAGATCTTCTTTTTTGATATTTAGTTCTTGCTGAACCATTGCCATTCCACGCACCGATTGCTATTCCTTTGAAATCGTCGATACTGTAGCTTGTTGTCGTTGCAATCGATTCTTCGAAACTGCCACTGCTTTCACCATTCCATGTAAAGACTACACCTATTTGTTCCGTATAAGAAATGGTACAAGTATCTCCAGGTTCACCAATCCAATGTTCAGAATCAGAAGAGGTAATTCCGCCAATTGTGATAGGCAAACTGCTTTGCCAACCGGCCTTCTTTTGCGTCAAGGCAACAACAGCCTGATAGGTCCCATCCTGCTGGTACAGTGCTGAAGTCGTATCTTCCATAATTGCTGCAGTCATGACCTGTGCATAGGCACTGCGGACATTAGAAAGGTCCGTTGCCTCCCGTGATTTCTCCAGTTGTTTGTTGAAGATTGGAATACTAATTGCGACCAGTACAGCAATGATTGCCACAACAATTAACAGTTCTGCTAGTGTAAATCCTTTCTTTCTATTTTTCATGATGAATCCCTTCTTGTTTATTTCAGTATAAATCATAACGATATAAATGAACTCATATTTTCAAATTAATCCAATTTTTGTAGAATTTAACATACAAAAAAGATGGTTTGCACCATCTTCTTGTTACTGTATTAATTTTCTTCTTCGTGGATGTCTTTTGACTCTTCGTTTTGTTCCTGTACAAACTTTTCTGCTTGATGAACTTCCCTTGCACTAACAGTATGATTCTTACCTGAATCATCCAAACTAATATGAGCATCTGGATTGTTGACACCATACTTATCAAAGACAAGCATAAATTCTCTTCGTAAGTCGCGATCCAATTGACCACGATTTTCTTCTGTTGACTTACAAATAATGCGAATGCTCATGCTGTCCCCACCAAGTTCAGAAACACCCTTGTAGAATGGACCATCCACAATTGCAGGGAATTTTTTCTTGATTCTTGGGAATTCTTTTTGAAGAACGTTTTCAACATATTCAATGCTTTCTGTATACTTAACAGTCATATCAATTGAAACAACCGAGTAATCTTTTGTCATATTCAAAACATCACCTACAGAACGGTTAGAGAAAATCTTAATGTTTCCTGAACTTTCTTTAACTTTTGTGCAACGGATTCCAATTTCCATTACCGTTCCTCTAAAGCCACCGATTGTAACAATATCACCTACCTGGAATTCACCTTCTAGAACAATGAATAATCCCGCAATAATATCATTCACTAAACTATTTGCTCCTAATCCTACAATCAACGTTAAGATTCCAGCGGATGCAACTAAAGTAGAAGTATCGACACCAATCATTCCTAGACAATAGTAAGCTAAACCAATAATCATCGCAAACTTAATGAAATTATCCAGCATGCGAACAATGGTGATGGCTTTGGCATTCATGTTGGTTGATAACCATCCTAAGAATTCTCTTACTAATGTTCCAATACAGAAAACAACAATAATCGCAATGATACTAGAAGTAATCGCAAAAATATTGATTCTCTTTTGCCAAGTTCCCTTTAATACATATAGAATCAAAGATTCATCTCCAAAGACTTTATCTGCATTTAATAACAGAATCACAAAGATAATGGATAATAACGTTAAGATGTATTTAGTAACCGTAAACATTTTCTGTCCGGCTGTTTGATTATCCCATGGAATGCCTGTATGACTAAAGCGAGATAAGATAGAACGCGTCTTAATGGTTTTTCCTCTTCCATCATTCACATCAATCATATCTTCATTTCTTCTATCAATGGCTTCCTGCACTTCGGATTGTGTCTCTAAACTCAATCCATACCATAAAGCAAATAATACAAGAGCTGCATAAGCTGTAATAATAACAGATACCGGCAATGTAATGGTATTTAATGATTTTTGTGGAACAGCAATATAAATATAATCTGTTGCCGTTTCAGAAGAAGCTGCATAATATTTTGTTCCATCAATCGTTAAGAAATCAGAGAAACCACTTCGCAAATCCGCTTCTTTCATTCCATATAACTCAGCGGATTGTCCATTGATTGTATCATCAGGATAGTAATCAAAAGTCAATGATTCTTTATTAACCGCAAAGGCAAATCCGTTATTACCAGTTTGAATCCCCTTTAATACCGAACTCAAGGATGTATTCTCTAACTTCTTTTCCAATCTTTCAGGATAAACAGCCACTTGAACTAAACCTTTTGTTTTATGATTATCATCCAGCATCGCAACCCCAATTAACTGTGTCATTTCTCCCATGTCATTTACCTGGGCATCTTGAATCAAGTATTCACATGTTCCATTTAGAATCGAGCGGAAAGCATAAGATTGATCTTTTTCATTGGTGCTTAAAACAAATCCCCAGAAGTTTTGATCGGTCGCAATGGCTTTGGCATTTGTATCAAAATACCAGACCTGTTCAACATTTAATGCTTCTTTTAATTCCGTCATGTATTCTTGTGTTAAACCATAGGCTTCTGTATTCTTTAAAACATAGCTCAGTAGCTGACACTTTTCTAAATTCATGTTGTTGTATTCTTCTGTCAAAGTCGCTATTTCATTGTCGTTTTCCGCAATGGTTTCAATGGCTTCATCCACTCTTCGACTGTTAGTGATGGATTGTTGGGAAAGAACAAATAATGTTTGTAGATAATAAGTACATCCAAAGACAACAAGCGTACCAACCGCTGCCACCATTAACAGCTTTCCACCTAACTTCTTATTGTACTTGCGTTTTTCAGATAATTCTTCATCCATTTCTACATGTTCTTTTTGTAAGAAATAATAGTAAGAAATCATAATCAATATGATGACGGCAAGTGTTAAAGCGCCAAACAGAATCGTATTTGTTGTACTTCCCGTAATTTCTGTTTCTGGAACCATACAGATATAGAACACACCATCTTTCAACATAACAGAGGCATAATATGAATTGGATCCAAATTGAACAAACCCATTATAGCCATCTGTTAATTGACTGGCTTCCATACCTAAGTTGATTACATTCTGCCCTACATAGTCGCTTACTTTATCGTTTAGTACATCATATGTTTGTGCCGATACAGCCAATACAAATCCATCTTGTCCCACACGAATATCCTGTAATGTAGCGCTTAAAGAGGTATTGATTTGTACATTGTTTTCAATTGCTGTGGTATCAACCGCAATGATTCCCATATGTTCATCATCAATCTTAGAAGCATAGTATCGAAGATTATAGGAAACATATTCTCCATCCATGGCAGAGCCTACATCAACAGTAATAGGTGAATAATTTTCTGGATTATTCATGATGGCTCTTAATTGATTAAAACGAGCAGATGTAAAATCAACATATGGACTATAAGCACTGGAAATGACATTTCCATAAGCATCCGTCACAATACAGTTATCTACATCCAATACTTCACATAAATTCTTTGTGAAATCACTGGTATATTCAGCATTCATTTTTCTTGCCATTAAAGCAATCGTATCTGTTTTTGAAGTATAAAATTCATCGTATTGTTGACGAATATCTTCTTCTTCCTGAGCAACCTCATCAACACGAGAAGCCACAAATTCCAACTTGTTTTGAGAGTTTGTCTGTTGGATAGAAACAGCATATTTATTTCGAACGGTTGAAATCAACAAACATAAAATCACAATAGCTACTATAGATGCAAGAGTGGCAATCGTAATTTTCTTTCTATTCCTTTTCATCTACAGTTTCCTCCTCTACAACTTGAATATCCCATTTATCTTCTAATTGAGCAATCGTACCATCATTGATCATATCTTCAATTGCGCTATTGATTTTATCGGATAAAGAAGAATCTTTTGATGTTGCCACACAATATTCTTCTGTAGAATAATATTCATCGGATAAATACATCATGTCATCATCCATCCAGCCTAAGGCAATACATCCATCTAGTATAGCGGCATCAATGGTTCCAATTTGTAGTGCTTTTGCGATTTCATCATACGAATCCAATTCCACAAAATGGCAAAACTCTTCTACATTCTTTACACCACTGACAAGCTTTAGTGAAACCAGTTTCTCGCTAAAAGAGTCCATAGCGTCAGTTCCTGTACGATATCCAATTCTTTTGCCACTTAAACTATTCCAGTTTTCAAATAAAGTAGATTTTTGTACCAAAACACGTCCATAATCCTGATAATAAGCAGTGGATAAATTATATTTTTCTTCTCGTGATTCAGTCTTTGAAAAAGCAGCCACTAAACAATCCACTTCTCCATTGTCCAAAGCATCTTCACGATCTTCGGCAGCCACACCTACCAGCTTTACATTATAGCCTAAACGATCTGCTAACTCTCTTGCGATGTCATCCTCAAATCCATAATAGGAATCAGAATCTTCGTAATAATAACTAAACCGATTTAAGTTGGTTCTTACCCCTACTGTTAAAGTGTTTCCATTGACTGTTGTCGAAGAAGAACAAGCCACTAGTGAACACATTGCCAGCAAAGCAACCAATGCTTTTGCGATTCTTTTCATAAACTCTCTCCCTTATTTTTTTAGTAAGTTGTTACTCACCTAATTATACGCTAAAGATTGACAATTTTGAAGATGTTCTTCACTTGAAAATCTGTGTCATATCCCCTATAATAGCCCATGGTGAGTGATTACTCACTATGGAAGGAGTTTAAAAAATGAAAAAGTATATTGCTGAATTTATTGGTACTATGACTTTAGTTACTTTAGGTTGTGGTACAGCCATGTTAGTGGGATGTGATTCAACAGCAGGTTCTGGATACATCTTAACAGCCTTTGCCTTTGGACTTACCATTGTTGGTATGGCTTATTGTGTAGGAAATATTTCGGGATGCCATATTAATCCTGCTGTTTCTTTAGGTGTATTGATAAGTGGTGGAATGAATGTTAAAGACTTTGTCGGATACGTTATTGCCCAATGTTTAGGTGCTTTCTGTGGGTCTGGTTTATTGGCCTTTATTTTCAATGCTGGAAATGTAGTGGACATGACTGGCGGACTAGGAACAAATGGATTAGCTGGTGTAAGTGGAAATGCACTTGTTGGAATGGTTGTTGAAATCGTATTAACATTTGTTTTTGTACTTACAATTTTAGGAGTTACTTCCTCAAAAGCAGGTCATGGTTCTTTTGGTGGAATCGTGATTGGATTCACATTAGTATTGGTTCATATCTTAGGAATTGGTCTTACAGGAACATCTGTAAACCCAGCACGCAGCTTTGGACCTGCTCTAGTATTGGCTATGACAGGTGATATGAGTGCTTTAAGTTGTTTATGGGTATTCATCGTTGGACCTCTAGCAGGTGCTGCCTTAGCGGCTGTAGTCTATAAATACTTAGAAAGCTAAAAAAATGTGGAGCTCTATTGAGCTCCATTTTTTATTGTCCATTTTTTAGAAAAGCAGAAGCACCTCCATAAATCAGTTGCCACATTTGCTCTTTTACTTGAGGCACATCCTTCATTTCTTGACGAATCACTCGTTTAGCCATCATTCCAGTTGTATCCAGAATAAAGTCCCAGAACAATTCTGCATTCGCATTTTCTTGAATTCCAATATAGGAATACAAAGCATGCATCATCACAACAAAGTTAGAAAAATAAGAATCTTTTCCCAAACTATCCTTTAAGATATTGTTTACATAAATCGAATCCCGATATTCAAAATAGAAGATGGTCCGATAATCATTTTGCACTAAAAAATCAAAGTAGTTCATCCAAAGATTACGAACAAATAAATAAATCTCTTGAAAATCATTCGTTTTAGGAAAAATTGTATTGGTATATAATTGAGCCACTTGTTTATGAATAGATTCAAAGCATTGATTGAGTAAATTTTCTTTGGTCTCAAAGTACTTGTAGATTAAAGCCTCATTGACACCTACTTTTTGTGTGACCTGCTTCATAGAAAATCCCGCAAAACCAGTTTGGGCAATGATTTCCATTGTCGCATCCATTAACAGATCCTTTGTTTGACTCATACCTTAATCCGCCTTTCGCACATTGTAGTTTAAACGATACAAATTGCGATTGAATTTCTTATAAAAAGCCGTAGAGATTCTCTCTGTAATAATATAAACATTATCCTGCGTATGACAATTCACCAACAATAGATATTGTTGATTATTCACACGGGTAAAGATATCGTTGGAACGAAGGCAGCTTTCAATAATTGATTTTAATTTATTCATTAAAGCCACTTCATTTTCAGGAGCTAGATTCTTATTATTTAACTCTAACAGAACCAAAAAATATTCTTTTTCTTCACGCCTTGCACTTTTTAAAGTGACCTCATATAAATACTTAAAAAATTCATAGTTACAATAGAAACCACCTTCATACTTATTGTTGGTGCTTAAATCTTCGTATATTTCTTCTAAATCAACGGGTCTTTCTTTGTTGTATTCTTCCACAACCACATCATAAAGTTCTTTAAATTTACTAGATAAACCAATTCCCAATTCTTTATAGAAAGCTTCATTGATTTCATCATAATACTGCAACGCTTTATGATAATCTTTTGTTTCAATTAAACCTTTCATGTAGTAATAATGAAGTCCTTCATAAAATGGTTCTTTCACAATGGCATCATAGTCCAGTTTCAGCATTTCATCATAGTGACCTTCACGAATCAGTTTTTGACAAATCAAAACGATACAGGTTGCGAATTTGGAACGATACCACTCACATATCTGTAATACTTGATAAGATGCATTGGTTGTTGTATACAGACGTCCTGAATAAAGGTTAACCAGCTTCATTCCTATTTGGACTTCTTGATCATGATAATCAACAACATTTTCAATTTTCTGCCATAAATGTTCAAATTTTTTAAAATCACAATCATAATCAATGGATTGCGTTAATCGATACCCGTTTTTCGTTGTTTCAATTAATTCTAAATCAGATAAAACATCGACTTCCTTTAAGGCTTTTCGAAGTCGGAAAATCGAAAACTTTAAAGCATTTCTAGGATCTTCACTTTCTGGATATAAAATCTCTAGAATATCATCTCTGGCTACATCTTTCCCTACATTTAAAACAAACAATTGAAACAGGTTTACCAATTGTTTACCTAATATTTTTGAAACAAGAATTTCTTCTCCTTTATATTTTATTCGAAAGGAGCGAAACATTTGAATATGCATTACTTTTTTCATGGCTATATTATACATTAAATATTAAAAAACAGTGCAAAAATTAAACTTTTGCACTGCTGACTTCATATACTTGATCAATAAAATCAAATCCAAAATAACTTACACCTACCACAAGGGCACAAACAAATAAAACTTTTAGTAAATAGGTAATAATCCATCTTGCCTTAAAAGTATCTTCTAAGCGTAGATATTTAAACTGTGCCCATAAGATATAGCACGATGTAAAGATCACAAAGAATCCTAACAGAATATCCATTGCGTATGGCTTTTGTAGGTAGAAGAAGACATCTAAAATCTCTTTACTAAATACAGCTTTTTCAAAGAAAGTGGCTCTGCTGACTAGTGCAAATTGATTAATCACTCCAACGGATGACAATAAGCCACATCCATACATCAATACAATTCCAAGCAAGACCATCTTCCCTTTAAAAGTAGATAAGCTCATTCCCACTCTTGCCCCTTGAGCAAATGTGACAATAAAGGCGAACGTTAACCAGACACCTATCACAATTTGAAAATAAGGAATAATCCAATAAGATATACTTAATAAGAAAGATATAAATAAGAAAACATTACATAACGTATCCGTATTATCTCTTCTTCTTCGAATGTAACGTACCCCAAACTTATTAAAGCTAAATATATGCAGTACTTTATTCCAGGCTCTGGTTGGAATTAAAATTAAGATAATACCAACTAGAAACACAATTCCTATATAAATTCCTAACTCTATCATAAAATCCCCTTCTCGTCTTTAATAATAATACAATAAATGACAAAAAAATCAATTATCAACAATCTTTGTGTTAAAATAGTCCCATGAAAATTATTTTTTTAGATGCAGATGGTACCCTTTTCCATCCTATGGGCTATATTCCTACCAGTTCCTTAAAAGCAATTGCACTTGCACAAAAAAAGGGACATAAGATTTGTTTATGCACAGGAAGACAAAGAGCGGAAATCTATGGAGATCTTGCCAAAGTGGACTATGATGGCATGGTTGTTGGGGCTGGTGCTTATGTTGAAGCCAAAGGAAAAGTTCTTTGTGATTTAGCCTTTACTAAAGAACAAAGAAACGAGTTAGTGGATTACTTCTATGGGCAAGGTATTCCTGCCTTGTTTGAATGTTCAAAAATGGTTTTAGCCAATCAGGAAGCTTTTGATAAAATCAATCAACTAATCGACATTCAATGTAAGGATTTAACACAAGAACAAAAAGAAGGTCATGGACTGGTACGTGTTTTACATTCCTTAACATTTGAAACAGAAGAAAACATTCGTAAAGCACCGGTTAATAAAATATCCTTTTTAGAGTCACACATTTCGTATCAAGATACCTATAACACTTTTAATAAGGATTATGACATCATTCCTGCCACCTTTGCTCCCTTTGGACAAGAGTCTGGTGAAATCGCAAATAAAAGTGTATCAAAAGGCAATGGAATGAATGTTTTGATTGACTACTATAAAATCAAAGAAGAAGACATCATTGCCATTGGTGATGGGTATAATGATCTGTCTATGTTTGATCGAGCCCATACTTCTATTGCCATGGGTAATGCCCCTTTAGACATTCAAAATTACTGTGATCTAGTAACTTCCTCTATTGATGAGGATGGCATTTATAAAGCTTTTCAACAACTAGAAATCATATAAAAAGCGTATCCTTAGGATGCGCTTTGTACTTTTGTAGTGGCTGTAGGAATTTGTTGGTCCACAATAATTTTTTGAAAGCTTTCATTGATTTGGTATAAAGCATTCCAATAATCATCTAAATTGCACCAACAGAAGATACCTAATGTATACGAATGAACTTGAAAATCTTCAATCACAATTTTTTTCTCTTCGGAATCCAAAATCAACGAGTTCTTATCTAAAACGTTTGAAAATTCATCGCGAATTTGTTCAATATCGGCATTCAAGCCAATGGGAATCGTCACATGTATTCTTCGTTTCTGGTCACGAGAATAATTGGTCACAAATTTTTGAATCACAACAGAGTTAGGAAGAATGATTTCTTGGGCCGCATAGGTTTTTAAAACAATATACATAACTTCAATGCGAGTTACATATCCTTCCGATGTATCGACTTGAATATAGTCTCCTACTGTAAAAGGTTTGGTGAATAAAATCTGCATACCCGCTGCTACATTGGCCATATTGTCTTTTAAAGCCAATGAAACACCAAGTCCCACGGCTGAAAAAGCTCCTACAATGACAGACATTTCCACACCAACGGTATCTAAAGCAATGACAATTGATATTAATTTAATAAGAATCCCAACACAACTAGCCACAAAGGTTAGAATGCCTTTATCCGTTGCCTTTTTAGATAACTTGATAATGCGTTTTTTAATAAATGGCGCTAAAATCCATCCAATAGCGATAATTAAAATCGAATATCCATATTTTTCAACATATTTTAGTATTAATTCCATAGTTTTCCTATTCCAAAATCAAAGTAAATCCTTCTGGATTTCCAAATACTTCTTGTGTATATTCTTGTACAAATGCTCTGGTAGTTCCTGCTGTTCCATGAGAATTAGCCATATCATCTGTATATTCACGAATTGTTGTTGTTTTAAATGTGTAGAAATCAGCATCAAAATACGTAACCGTTGGAGTGAATGAAACATCATCAAACGAAATTTCTTTTGAATCAAAGTCATAATTCAAGGTAAAAGATGCCATACCACCAATCATTCTTTCTGGTTCATCCTGCGCACTTAAGAAATTTCCTAAAGAGTAGTAACACAGAGTATCTTGGTCTTCTCCATGAATGATTTCTCCTGTTTCAATTACGTGAGGATGGCCTCCAATAATGACATCGACACCTAATTCGTTTAAATATTGCGCCAATTCTTTTTGTTCATCGGTAACACCCGTGTTGTATTCTTCTCCCCAGTGCATTGTTACCAATTGTACATCACTGACTTTATTTAATGCTTCAATATCTCTTTTTATTTCATCCTTATCAATTAGGTTGATCATCCATTCTTCCCCTTCTGGTAAAGAATATCCATTCAAGCCATAAGTATAGGATTGAAGTCCCACTTTGATTCCATTAATTTCAATAACAGTAGGCGTATTGGAATCTTCTTCTGTCAAATGAGATCCAGTATATGTAAAGTTTGGATAATTGTCTTTTAAGTATTGAAGCTCATACAATAGACCTTCATCCCATACATCCATGGAATGATTAGAGGCGATGGACATCCAGTCAAAACCAGCGTTTACGACCGCATCCAATATTTCCGTTGGCCCATTAAAAGTAGGATAAGAAGACAATTCCGCAATATTTCCTGCACAAATCGTTTCTCCATTGATATAGGCAAGATCAGCAGCTTGTGTATATTGATTGGTCAAAGTATAGATGTCATCAAAGTTAAATCCGTTTCCTGCCAAATTCTGTCGCCAATAAATAGCGCCATGAATTAAATTATCTCCAACCCCTACAAAGCTAAAGGAAGAAGTACCTGTTCGTCCATCTTTATCTTCTGTTGTTTCTTCTGTTTTTTTACTTGTCGTTGTTTTTGTGGTATCCAGTCCCAATGTACAACAAATACAAAAGACCAATAACCAGCTAATTAAAAATTTTTCCATGTCCCTATTATATCAAACATAAAAAAAGAATCCATACTTGATGAATTCTTATTTTGTTGTGATTTTTTTTAACCGATCCATGCATAGAATCGTTTTATCAAAAGAAACCTCTGGTTCCAGTGACAAAACGCCATCATAATTCCTATCTTTTAGATATTGAAACAATAAATCAAAATCAATATCTCCATCATAAATTGCTTCATGAAGATATGGTTTATCCTTTATGGATTCATCATAATGATAATCTTTAATATGGATATGAGAAATATAGGGATAAATTAATTCTAATTCTTCCAATAAGTTCTTTTTTAAATATTCTTTGGGCACATTTTCTTTAACAGCTCGATACGAATTGGCAGGATCCCATAATAATTGAACATATGGACTAGACAATTCTTTTACCATATTCCATGTCATTTCACCTTTAGGGCAGTGTGAATAAGGACAGTTTTCTAAAATTAATACACAGTTATTTTCTCTTACAATTTTTTCTGCTTTCTTTAAATTTTTGATGATTTCTTTTTGATGTTCTTGCCCTCCATAAGGGCCTTTACGATTGTCTGGAAAACGAAACGGAAAAGCACGAATCTTATTACATCCTACAATTTTTGCCACTTTACATGCATTTTCTAAATATTTTAAATGCACATCCACATTCCCTTTAATACTATAAAAAGAATCATTGAATAAAGAGACTTCATCTCCATCATATAAAGGACATAAGAAGAAAATGGTCGTTGACAAATTTGAACACTTTAAATGGTATTGATCTAATAATTTCTTTATTTTAATGGCTTCTTCTTGTGAACATTCTTCCACACTTTTTCCAAATACATTATGAATTTCCACATACTGATAATCCTTTGATGAAATAATCTGTAAAGCTTGTTCTAAATCTTGAGAAATTTGATCTGTGATAATTCCAATATTCATATTCTTACCTTCTCTATCTTTATTATTATAGCAAAAAAAAGAATCCACTATTCAGCGGATTCTGCAACATCTTTTTCTAATCGTTCAATTCCAATCTGGATACGACGTAATGTCTCTTCTTTTCCAAGGATATGACCAATTTCCATAGCGCCACCTGGTGTGGATTGTTTTCCAGAGACAGCGGTTCTTACAGGCCATAAAACACGTCCATTCTTTAATTCCATCTTGGCAGGTAATTCCATTAAAGTATCTTGAATTGCCTGAGCATCTGACCAGTTATCCAAAGCAGATAAAGCAGCATAGGCTTCTTTTAAAGGGGCAATGGAATTTTCTTTGGTTGTTTTCATCTTTTTGTGTTTGTACATTTCCAAATCATAATCTGGTAATTGGTCAAAGAAATCAATCAAAGGTTCAATTTCATCTAAAGAAATACGTTTGATTCTCGATTGTACCAGTCCAGCGATTTCCTTTAAGTCATATGGCTTTTTAACAACTTGTTCAATGTATGGTTTAGCCATTTCATAGAAAGTATCTGGATCTAATGCTTTAATATATTCTCCATTCATCCATGTTAACTTATCAATATCAAAAATAGCTGGTGATTTAGAAATACGATTGACTTTAAAAACAGAAATCAATTCTTCTAAACTATAGATTTCCTGATCGGTTTCAGGTGCCCATCCTAGTAAAGCGATATAGTTAATAATCGCTTCAGGTAAATATCCTTTTGCCACTAAATCCTGGAAAGAAGCATCCCCATTACGTTTCGATAACTTTTGATGCTCATCCTTCATAACTGGTGGTACATGAACATACGTAGGACGATTCCAACCATATGCATCATACACCAAGTTATATTTAGGAGTACTTGACAAGTATTCATTTCCACGAACAACATGGGTAATATTCATTGTATGGTCATCAATGATGTTGGCAAAATTGTATGTAGGGAATCCATCACTCTTGATTAAAACCTGTTCTTCTAATTCTTTGGCATCCACATCAATTTGTCCGTACACTTCATCATAGTAAGAAGTCATTTCCACATTTTCGATTGTTTGACGAATCACATAGGGTGTATTTTCATCTAATTTCTTTTGAATTTCTTCTTTGCTTAATTTCTTACAAGGATCAACAAATTTAAAGGAGTCTCCTGCTTCCTTTCTTTGCGCTTCCAATTCGCATTCTGTACAGAAGCAATAATGAGCCCCACCTAATTGAATTAACTGTTCGGCATATCCTTTATACATTCCCAGTCTTTCACTTTGTACATAAGGCCCATATTCTCCACCAATATCGGGTCCTTCATCCCAGTTTAAGCCAACAGACTTTAATGTGTCATAAATCACATCAACAGCTCCTTCGACTTTTCTTCCCTGGTCGGTATCCTCAATACGTAATAAAAAGTCTCCACCTTCGTGTTTCGCAATTAAATATTCAAATAAAGCTGTTCGTAAATTTCCTATATGCATATACCCCGTTGGACTTGGGGCAAATCTTGTTCTTGTTGTCATATTTTCACCTCACCCATTCATTATACTCATTGTATGTCTTCTTTTCCAACAAAAAACAGAAGTTATGCTTCTGCTTTCTTTAATTTATGTGCATGGCCTGCCAACATCACCAATGCTTTTTGAGCCATTTTCAATTCTCTTTTCGCCTTCGCAATTTTTTTCTTTCTTTGAATGCGATAGAAAAGAGATTTTTTTCTTTTCTTTCTTCCGATAAAATATCCAATTGTGAATCCTGTTGAAAATAAACCAACAACCACTAGAATTTCTTTCTTATGATCTTTTACCTTTTTAGACAGCTGTGTTTTTTCATCCACTTTCACAATGACTTTTTTACCAACGCCAACACCTTTTTTTATTGCTTTTACTTCTAAGATTTTACCTAACATAACTACAACCTCTACTTGTCTTTATTATATAAAATAAAAAAACTCTATAAAAGAGTTTTCTTATACAAAATCAATTAAACGTTTTGAACGTGTTGGATGTTTTAACTTACGAATCGCTTTGGCTTCGATTTGACGAATACGCTCACGAGTAACACCAAATTCCTGTCCCACTTCTTCTAATGTTCTAGAACGTCCATCATCCAAACCAAAACGTAAACGAATAACCTTTTCTTCACGTTCTGTTAAGGTACCTAAAATGCTTTGAATTTCTGCTTTCATTTCTTGTTGATAAGCATAGTCTTCGGGACTTGTCGCATTCTTATCTTCAACAAAATCACCTAAAGTAGAATCACCATCATCCCCGATTTGTGTTTCTAAAGAAGCGGCATCCAATGTCATTAATTGAATCTCCTCTACCTTTTTAGCAGAGATATCCCCCATTTTTTCCGCAATTTCTTCTGGAATTGGTTCACGACCCAATACTTGCACTAAAGATCTTTGAATACGTGTTAATTTATTCATTGTCTCTACCATATGTACTGGAATACGAATTGTTCTAGCCTGATCCGCAATGGCTCTAGTAATGCTTTGACGAATCCACCATGTTGCATAAGTCGAGAATTTAAATCCTTTAGAAGGATCAAACTTTTCAGCGGCTTTCATGACACCAGCGTTTCCTTCTTGAATTAAGTCATCAAAATCCATTCCTCGACCTACATATTTCTTGGCAATGGATACCACCAAACGCAAGTTTTTATTGATTAGTTCTGCGCTGGCTTCTTCTCCATCCATCATGATATTGACTAGTTCTTTTCGCTTTTCAATATCTGTTTCTGTTTCTAACTGTTCTTTGGCAACTCGCCCTGCTGAAATTCGAGCTGCGACTTCTTGTTCTTCATCAGCAGTCAATAGTTTATACTCACCAATATTTTTTAAATAATTCTTTGTAGTATCAACTGTATTTCCTTTAACCGTTGAGGCAAATTCTTGTTCTAGGGCATTGATTTTTTCCTCATATAAATCATCAGATTGCTCATCTTCTTCTAAATCATCATCCTCATCCGTTTCATCATCTAAATCATCTAGATCATCTAAATCATCTAGTTCTTCTATTTCTTCTAAATCTTCTGAAGATAAATCCAAATCTTCTAAATCTTCTTCATCTTCATCTTCTTCGGTCAAGATGTCTGCCAATTCTTCTAATTGATCCTGAGATAAATCTAAATATTGACAAGCATTATTCACTTCTTCTTGATTAACTTCTTTATCATTATTAATACGAGTTAATACATATTCTTTTAATTCTCTATAGCTAGAAAAATTTTGCATAATTAACCCCCTAAATCTTTTTATAAAAACCTATGTCATTCTACACCTTTTTTCATCTTTGTTTCAACGTGAAATTGAGATTTTTTTCATTTTTTCAAAAAGAAAAGACGCCAGTGCGTCTTACTTATATTTTTTTAGATATTCTTCAAAATCCTTTTGCGGTAATGGTTTAGAAAAATAGTATCCCTGAATATAGTCACAATCCAATTCTTTCAATACATTTAATTGCGATTCTGTCTCTACACCTTCCGCTACGGTTTTCAATTTTAATTTATGAGCCAATTCAATACAACATTCAACAACCAGTCGATTTTTCTCTGACTCTAAATTTCCCATAAACTTCATATCCAGCTTCATGATATCAACAGGAATATATGCCAGCATATTCAAATTTGAATACCCAGAGCCAAAATCATCCATCTCAATTTGAATACCCATTGCCTGCAATTGTTTAACAGCTGCCAGAATTTCGTCTTCATTATCGGCATAGATAGACTCTGTTACTTCGGTATGAAGATATCGTGGTTCTACGTCATATTCTTCACTGACTTCTTTTAAAGCTTTAGGAAGATCCATATTCAAGAAATCTTTTCTAGAAGCATTCACCGATACAGGAACAATCGGCAATCCCATTTCTTTCCATCTTTGAATGTTTTGACAAGTCTTTTTCCATACATAGAAATCCACTTTGGAAATAAATCCATTCTTTTCAAAAATAGGTATGAAGTCACCCGGTGACATAAATCCATATTCTGGATGAATCCAGCGAATTAAAGCTTCCGCACCTGTAATTTTTCCTGTCTTAGTATCGTGTTTTGGCTGATAATAAACCAAGAACTGCTCTTGTTCAAGAGCTTCTTCCATACAGTCAACAATACGCTGTTGACGAATCAATTTTGAACGAATGTCATCATCATAAAAAGCATAAGTAGAACCGTATTGATTTTTCACCTTATTGACAGCCATCATGGCACGATCTATTAATGTAGAAATTTCGACTTGGCGGTCGACATTTTCATAGATTCCATATTTAACACTTAAATTCGCAATAGGTGCCCCATCCATTAAATCCATTTCTTTTATCGCAGAGAATTGAGCAAAACACAAACAAGCAAATTGATCAGATTGAATACGACCACAAATTCCCATCGGCATTGCTTCTTCTAGGGCATGCGCAAAATATTGTAAGACTTCATCCCCTACTTTTGTACCATATCGCTCATTAACAATTTTGAAGTTTTCAATATCGGATACAATTAGTGTTGCGGATTCAGAATGTACATCTAACAACTCTTTGGCATAGTGAATAAAAGCTTGTTTGGAATACAATCCCGTTAGTTTATCAAACTCCAAATCACTACGAATTGATGTAGACTCATGTAAGTGAATAATACTTTTAATACGACGATCGGCAATTTCTGGATTAAACGGTTTGGTGATGAAATCAGCGGCTCCTAATTCTAGACAACGAACTTCATCTTCTACCTTATCAGATCCCGTCATGACAATAACTGGTACACTGGATAACAGTTCATCATGCTGGATACGTTCTAAAAATTCGAATCCATTACAACGAGGCATAAACACATCTAAAAGAACTAACGACAAATCACGATAATGCTCAGAAAGTTTTTCCAAGCCAACTAATCCGTCTTCAGCTTCTAAAATATTATATTCATCCTTTAATAATTCACAAACGATCTCACGATTGATTTCATTGTCTTCAACAATTAGGATGCTTCTTTTCTTAATTAAACTATTTTTCATCATATGCCTCTATTTCATCAGTATCATCTTACAAGAGTTCCTTGTAAGAAATCAAACAGATGAAGAATTTAACTTAAAATTGTTGTTTTTAGCGACGGTCTGCTTTCCCGGAAATAATCCATGGAGCCGGTTGTTGTACAAAGGAATTCTTAGAATTCATCTTAGAAATTGCCACCTGAATAATCTCCATATCTTTTATCGCATATTTTTCAAAGATTTTTGAAATATGTCCTGCAACCCCTATATCCAATGTGTAGACAACCACATTGATATCTGGATTCATTGAAGTTAGATAATCCAATTCTTGTTCTAAAGAAGCCGAAGCAACCATAAAGACTGTATCAGGTATTGGACACTCTTTCATAGAATTGGCATCTACATGATCAATGACCAAAACATTCTCTAGACCAAAGTGTTCAATATTATCTTCCATCGTAGCTCTATCTTTGCTGTTGTATTCAACAGAAATGATGGTTCCTTCTGTGGCAATAATGGCAGATTCAATCGCAATGCTCTCTCCACTAATCACAATCACATTGTCTTGTCTTCCAACCGCCATTTTGTTTAGAATAACGGAACGAATTTCAGAACCAACATATTGAATAGAACCTCTTGAAAAGTTATCGTTTTTCATTCCAATTTTATACGTATTGCGAGCTTTTTCATTTACCACTAACATTCCCGCTGAAGCATTGATTCCACGATTAATCATGTTCTTTACTTTATCGCATTTTACCTCACCAGAAGGTTCGGATCCCTCATTGTAGTAAACATCACAATCACCTAACCCGGCATTCCACATATTATAAAAAATGTCTTGATTTCCTGCTTCTGTAAAAACTAAAACCGCTTTATGGGATTCACAAGTTGGAATCAGGTTTTTATTTTTTCGTGTAATGTCAATCATCTTCACTGTTTCTAAATCAACCGGTGTGTTTTTAGAAAAATATTGTAACCATGACAAAATAATGTCGTTTGTGAAAATTTGTTTATCCATATTATTATCTCCTTGTACTACTTTCTTCTATTCTAACAAGAAAAAAGGTTCCATTCAAATCGAATGAAGCCTTTATCGATTTCTCGCTTTTTGATTGGCAATCTCAGACAATAAGCGTTGATACAACTCATTTACCGCAAAAGCCTCATCTTTCCCTTCATAACGAATGGAACGAGTGCCATCGGCTTTATTTTTATAAACCACAAAATTTCCTGTATTTTCATCTTTGTAGATGCCAAATACTTTGGGCTCACTTAAATTTTTTCCTATAAAGTAACGTGTTACTTCACTTGGTGGTAAATTCTTTTGTGCATACCAAGCCTGAAATTCTTCGATTGTAGACGGAATGCCTGTCACATGTACTCTTTTATACATATTTGGAGCTCCACAATTTGTACAGAAATTATCTGTATCATTTATATATTTTCCACAATAATCACATCTTACCTGCATATAAACTCTCCTATCATAGAATCACATTGCCATGATCAATATAAATTGGATTGAGTATCCTTGTTTTTGTCATAGGTCCAATTTTCATCTTCACAATCACACGTAAAGCCAATTCTTTTTTCTTGTCATGTACAAAGCGAATCTTCATAAATTTCATTTTATATTTTAATGCCATTTGATACAGTTCTAAAAAACGATCCGCAGGATACAAAGTATAAACAACTCCATTGTCCTTTAACAGTCTTCTGAAAGTTGAAAACATATCATCTAATGGCATTGATTCTTCAAACATTGCTCTTTTGTAGTATTCATCCTCTTTTATATCCCGTGTCATAGGAAAATAAGGTGGATTACAGATAATCACATCAACAGGGTCTATCTGTAAATCCTGTACTCTGCAACAATGAAATTCATACTGATTGGTAAAAGGCTCTACATTCATTTTAGCTAAATCCAATGCTTCTTGAAAAATATCACAACCAATTAATTTTTTGGCTCCTTTAAGATAAGCATACAACAATAAACTTCCGTTGTTGCAACCCATATCCAATACAGTTCGATTTTTCATTTCGTCCAATGACATACCAAGACAAGTAGTATCGGAGTTGTATTTAAACATCTTTTCATCCTGATATAAATCAATATCTGTGTATTTTAAATGATCTTTTCGCATAGTTTCCTTTCAAAAAAAGAATGACAACCTGTCATTCTTATACAACTGAATCATCTAACAAGTCTTTATAGAATTCAATATAGTCTTTCCGATTTTCATTGGTAAAAGCTATCGCACTACGTGGATGACGATTCAATTGACCAGTAAACAAGTACTGTAGGTCATATCCCCATTTTACACCTGATTCCCTTAAAGGAAGCATATACTTTTCAATAAATTCCAGTAAAGAATAAATACTATATTTTGGATTCTTTAAAAATCCCAGCAATAATTCCATCGCACAGTTTCCAGCTCCACGTCCCATTCCTTGTGCCGTTGCATCAATATAAGAAACACCATAAGATAATGATTCAATGGTATTGGCAAAGGCAAGATTTTGATTGTTGTGGCCATGGAAACCAACAATTTTACCTGCTTTTTCCGCATAGGATAAATATAGTTTTGATAATTTTTCACAGTTTTCAGGATATAAAGAACCAAAGCTATCCACTAAGTAAATCACATCCACACTGCTTTGTGACAACATTTCTAAAGCTTCTTCTAACTGATCATAGTTGCATTGAGAGACAGCCATTATGTTACAAGTGGTTTCATATCCTAATTCATGTAAGTATTCAATCATCACAATAGCGGCTGGTATTTGATGGATGTAACAAGCTACACGCACCATGTCAATGACACTTTCTGCTTTTGGTAAGAAATCTTGTTTATAGTCACAACGACCTACATCGGCCATTACACTTATTTTCATATCCGACACATTTTCGCCTACAATAGATCGAATATCCTCTTCCTTGCAGAATTTCCATTTTCCATATTCAGATTCTTTAAATAAGTTTCGACTTGCCTTATATCCAAATTCCATATAATCCACACCACATTTGATGTTTGTCTTATATAGTTCTTTGACAAATTCATCTGTGAATTCAAAATTATTACACAATCCACCATCGCGTATCGTACAGTCTACGACTTTTAAGTCCATACGAACACTTAATAGACTTCCTTTTCTTCCTGCCATATCTTCATCCTCCTTAAAAAGACAATTTAGGTCATTGTAACACATTTTGAAAAAAAGAAAAGGAAGCATTAAAGCTTCCTATATTCAATATGATTATAATGAACACCATCTTCGACAATGTCGGTTAGAACGGTTCTAGAATATAAGCTAGGATCAAATTCTGGATAAAAGGCATCGGCCTGATAACTTTTATCAATTTCTGTTAGAAGTAAACGATTGGAATAAGGAAGCAGCTGGGTATAAATCTGGGCTCCTCCTATCACAAAGATTTCTTCATCTACCTCTTTATAGGCTTCTAAAAAAGCATCAATAGAATTAAATACTTCTACACCTTCTGGAAGTTTGGGATTGCTTCTTGAAATCACAATATGATGACGTTTAGGAAGCATACCTGGTAAGGATTCAAAGGTCTTTCTTCCCATGACAATGGTATGACCTTTGGTTGTTTCACGAAAAAATTTCATATCTTCTTTAAAATGCCAGATAAGTGTATTGTCTTTTCCTAATTCTCTATTCTTTCCAATAGCCGCAATTTGTGTTAATGTCATAGACTTCTCCTATTGAGCCAATGGGAAGGCAATCTTTCCCATGTGCTGATAGTTTATTAATTTACAGTCTTTACAATCTTTAGAAGAATCAAAATCGTAGAAATTCTTTACATCTGGATTCAACCATAATTCAGGAGCTGGCAAAGAACCCTTTTCCTTAAATCTTGTCAGTTGTTCTTGAATGCCTTCTACCTGATTTACATAGATATGAGCATCTTTAATTGACCAGTCAATTGTTCCTGGCTTTAATCCAGTCACCTGAGCAACCATTTTTAATAATACAGCATATTGTGTTACGTTAAAAGGAAGTCCTAAAGGCACATCACAACTTCTTTGATGAACCCAGATATTTAATGTTCCATCGGTTACGTCCCACTCACTTGACCAGACACAAGATGGTAAGACGGCTGTATCTAAGTAAGAATCCTGCCACAAAGAAATGACACGTCTACGATCGTTGACATCATTTTTAATAGAGTCAATTAACTTATCGATTAATTTGAATTCTTTGACAATATAGCCATAGGCAGTACCAATTGTATGTGCATAACTAGGGTCTAGATGTTTTAAAACCTTGCCACTCTTTTCATCCAGCCAGTCACCTTGTTCATTGACTTCCCATTTATCCCAAATATGTACATTTCTTTCCTGCAGCCAACGCACATCATTGGATTGTGCTTGATAAATCCACAACATTTCCAATACAGCCTGACGAATAAATAATTGTTTGGTAGTAAGAATAGGAAATTCTTCCTGCACATTTAACTGAAAGTGATAACTAGGAATCTTAATGGTATTGATTCCTGTTCTATTTTCTACTTCTATACCGTCTGTTAGTATTTTTTCGCATAATCCACAATAGATTTCATCCCATTTAGACATAATACTATTCTCCTTTTAATATATAATCCTGAATAAAGTGCGCAATCGCATTTTCTTCATTGGTATATTCGGATACATAATCCGCAATTTCTTTGACAGTATCTCTGCCGTTTTTCATACAGACTCCACAACCAGATGCCATCAACATTTCGATGTCATTGGAGTCATCCCCAAAGGCAACAACATGTTTTCTCTCGGTTCCAAAGTGATCGCATAGTTTTTTAATTCCATACCCTTTATTGATACGTGGGTCTACATATTCAAACAAGTAGTTAGCGGTAAAGAATCCGACGCATGCATCATTGTGATAATGAGTAGATCTTTCAAAAACAGTTGCCTGATAAGAAGGATCAAAGTACATCATTAATTTATTTACTTTCTTTCCTTTAAGAAATTCATATAAATCCACTTCAATTTCATTTTCACCAAACAGTTTCGCATTGGCTCTGGTTTCTTCTGTGGATTTATTTACATACCGGTCAGCTCCTACCAACACCTGGAATATAACATCTAAATCTTTAAAGAAATCCATAACATCCATCACTACTTGTCCATCTAACATATGAAAGTCTTGTTTCTGTTTTAAGCGATAATCGTAAATGGCTCCACCATTCATTCCCAGAATAAAGCCTATATCATGCGATAAGCCCCAGCCTTCTACCATGGCTTCTATGGTTTCAACGGGTCTTCCTGAAGCAATGCCAAATAAAATGCCTTTATTTTTTAATTGAATAATGGCTTCTCTATTTTCTTTTGACACTTCTTTTTTTCCATTTAATAATGTTCCATCTAAATCGGTGGCCACAAGTGTTACAACTTCTTCTAACATGCTCTTCACCTCACAACTTCTATTATACATTTTTTAAAGCTTAAGATAAAATAGATTCATGAACCTACAAGATATTAAGATAATAGAAATAAATGAATATACCTTTCAGTTTCAATTAAAAAAAGATTGTACAGTTTCTGATTTGTTGGATTGTTTTCATATTTCTAGAAAAAAATGGAATCAAAATACATTTCGCAATAATAAAAGTATAAAAGAACCGTATCTAAAAGATTCGATTTGTACCATTGATTTTTTTCAAGAAGAATTAAAAGAAAGAATAGAAAAACCTATACAAGTTCTCTATGAAGACTTATATATCATAGCTATTTATAAGCCTCCCTTTTTACTTGTCCATGATGATGGCAATCAGAAAGATAATCTACAAAATCGCATCAATCAGTACTTATTTGAACAAGGCTGGCCATATCAAAGCCAGGCCATTCATCGTATTGACTTTGAGACCAGTGGGATTGTTTTGTTTAGTAAGTTTCCTTTTTTCCAGGGATTGCTTGATTCTCTATTAGAAAGTCATGATGTCATCAAAGAATATTATGCACTGGTACAAGGAATGGTTCCTTTTCAAAAGAAAACAGTGAAAGCATCTATTTCTAGAAATCGCCATAATGCCAAGGCTATGATGGTCAATAAAAATGGAAAAAGGGCAATATCACATATTGAAGTCATATCAAAAAAGGCAAATTGTACTTTATGTAAAGTGAGAATTGAAACAGGACGAAAGCATCAAATTCGTGTTCATTTTTCATCCATTGGCTATCCTATTATCAATGATTCCCTTTATGGAACTGTTTTAGATTCTAGAGGTCTTTTATTAGAAAATGCTCATATGGAATTTAATCATCCCATTACACTCAAAAGAGTCAATATTCAAATTCCACTGGATAAGCGATTTAATATAAAGTAAAAAATCGAATATCCTTTCAAAGCCGTTATAAAAAAGCCTATACAAAGACAAGAGACAAAAGGAATGATCTTGTCTTTTTTTAATAGAAAGAAAAGAAATCCTGTCACAACAGAAAAAAATACACAGATAATCATTCTTTCCATTCCCAGTAAAAACCCAAATAAAAATAAATAGTAGACATCGGCTGATCCAATCCACTTTTTAAAATACATACAAAGAGCAGGTAATCCAAACACCAGTGAAGATATCACATTTTCTATAGAATATGGTGTAAAAAAGAAGATAAGGAGTAAAGAAATAATCATCCATTCTTTTTCAATATAATAGGTATGAATATCTTTTAAGGCTAGATTGTACAAAAATGTAAACAAGAATAAATAAAAGACAATATTCGGATTAGACCCAATTAGGCAAAATAAGCCTATATACACTACTCCTTCCCTGGCAGGCGAATACTTTTCTTTATATATTCTTTGAATACAATAGGAAACAAATAGGTTAAAATACAGTAAAAAAATCTCCATACTTAACAGTATAGAGATTAAAAATTAATACTTTCTTATGTTTGAAAAAAAATTTAAAAATAAAGAATTTCATCTCTGTTATACCCATTTACTCAATCACTTAAGGCTATAACAAAAAAAAGGATAAGCTTGTACACTTATTCCTATATTCTACTTTTTCAACATATAGCTTTCTTAATGTATCTCAAAAACGTTTTGATTTAATTGTAGATCAATATTTTCAAAAACTAATTTATAAGCTTGCAAGTCAATTCTTTTCTTTTTTCCTTTATATCCATACTTTGTATCCGCTACTAAAGGATGACCAATCGAAGAAAAAGAAGCTCGTATTTGATGAAAACGACCGGTTTTTAATTCAATATCTACCCATGTTTCATTTCCTCGATTTTCTAAAATCGAATAATTTAATTCTGATTTTTTATAGCCTTCTTTTTCCTTATTCGAAATCAATGCTTTTGTTCCATCTTTTTTTAAATAAAGAGTAATATTTCCAGATTCTTTTAATTCACCAGAAACAAGGGCTTTATAATATTTATGAATTTTGTGGTTTTGAATGGCCTCATTCACTATCCTTAAGCTTTGGGCATTTTTAGCTGCGATGATAAGACCGGTAGTATTTCGATCCAGACGATTACAGATAGCTGGAGCAAAACTATGTTCATGTAAATCATATTGATTGGTTGAAACTAAATAGCTTTGAATTCGGCTCACTAAACAATCCTGTGCATCTTTTGTATCACTTTGACATAGAAGCCCATATGGTTTATTGACAATCAATAAATTTTCATCTTCATAAACAATATCCAATGGCTTTCTTGTCTGCACTTTCCTTACCTTTTCTTCTAAAACATCTTCCGGAAGAAATAAAAGGATAGAATCGTTTTCATTCAATACTTGATTAAAGTCACATCTTTTGCGATTGACTTTGATTTTCTTATTTCGAATAGCTTTGTACATCATAGACTTAGAAAGATTGGGAAATGTCTTTAATAAAAACTTATCCAACCTTTGATTGGCATCATTGGCTTTGATGATCATTTCTTTCATAAATGTATTGCACTCCTTCCAATAAGGTATCAAACACAGGAATTCCTATTGTTTGTAGTCTTTCTTTTGATTGATGTCCACAACTCACTAACACACAATGGGCATTCACACTTTTTGCCACTTGCCAATCATGCAGACTATCTCCAATAAACCACACTTCATCATGGCATGTTTCCATAAACCTTTTGGCAATATCTTCTTTACTTTTGGCATAAATATCACTAATTCCCCATATGGAATCCAGATAAGAATCTAATTCAAATTCATTTAATTGACTTTTCAGATTTGATATTTCGGATGCGCTCAATATCACTTGTGAATCCCCTTGATCAAGTACATACTGTAAAGCTATTTTTGCTTCTTTATTCAAAGAACAAGAATAGCTTTTGGGCATATATTCATCCATGTATTCATGCGCTAAAACATTAAAAGGCGTGATATTAAAATCAAAACCAGCTCGACGATAATAATCAATAATGGGAAATCCAAAAACATTCTTATAATCTTTTATTGTATTTAATGGCTGTACATTATGATTTTTTAATACTTTATTAATAC
>R14__coassemble_97_pt1 | contig 72374 bp, 68 predicted proteins | sample R14__metabat2_low_PE_009 | metagenome-assembled genome bin R14 | reverse complement strand
CTATTATACCCAAATAAAAAACACTTTCCTATAATTTATAAAATTTTTAGAGTATAATAAAATGCAGTTAGCGAGGAATCCTTATGAGTATAGATTTAAAAATAGAAGACATTGTCACAAAAATTGTTGAAGATGTTAATTCTGAATACAAAGAAGAAGATAAAACCCAGCCCCCTAAATTAGATACCGACGAAATCATCGAAATCATCGAAAATGCTCAGGTCGTTCTATTTCCAGCACAATTTGGAAACAGAGAATCTGTAAGTGAGTTTGCGAATAAATATGAATTGGGTGGTCAAATTGAAAAGATATATTCAAATCTTGTCTATCAAACAACACGTGCTCTTTTATACCATCCAAAATATAAAAAATCACCTAAATTTGTACGCAAAGAAAAAGCCAAGGAACTAGCTTCTGCTTTTTTAGATCGACTAACTTCCATTCGTGCTTATTTAAAAACTGATATTCAAGCTGCTTTTGACGGGGATCCAGCAGCAACTTCTTTTGATGAAATTATTTATTCCTATCCAGGATTTTATGCGATTATGACCAACCGCATTGCTCATGAATTGTATCTTTTGGATATTCCTCTTATCCCAAGAATCATGACAGAGCATGCGCATTCCAAAACAGGAATTGATATTCATCCAGGCGTTACGATTGGAGAATATTTCTTCATTGATCATGGAACCGGTGTTGTCATAGGTGAAACAACCGTTATTGGCGACCACGTCAAAATCTATCAAGGTGTAACACTGGGAGGTTTATCCACTCGTGATGGACAAAAATTAAGAGGTACTAAACGCCATCCAACCATTGGTAACAATGTAACAATTTACTCAAATGCTTCTATATTAGGCGGAGAAACTTTTATTGGTGAAGGATGTGTTATTTCGGGTAACTGCTTTATTACTAAATCAATCCCTGCTTATACACGCGTAGCCAACCAATCTTTAGACTTAGTATTGAAACCAGATAAAAAGAATTCCGATTATGAAATTTAGACAGGGCATCCTGTCTTTTTTTTCTAAATAGAATAAAAATATCAAATATAGAATACATAAAAAAAAGCCAGTAGGAAAATCCTACTGGTTTATTCTAATATCATAACCTTAATTCCATCAGGTCCTTGTATCTGTATACATCTCTTTTGTGTTAAAGAATCAAAGCCTTTATTTTTTATTTCAATGCCTGCTTTTTCAAGACGTTTACAAATTGAATCAATATGTTTTACCGTAATTCCTAAACATTGCTCTTTTGAAATCTGGCTATTTGGGATTGATATAAGATGCAAATGAAGATGACCTCTTTGTAGAAGCATATCCACTCGATTACTGTCTTCATCCAAAATCATTTTTTTCATATGAAAGCCTAAATGATCAACAAAGAAACTTCTTGAAGCATCTTCGTCTGTAACATATAGAACAGAACGTGATGAAATGGAAAGTTCTCGCACATCACCAAGTACACTTTTACGCGCCCGTGAATGCCAATAGCGTCTTAATTTTAACTGATTTCTCCAGTCTGGATTTGTTACGACATACGCAAACTTACGATACAAGATAACCCCAATAAGAGTTCCTAATGTGTTAGTAATTAAGTCATCTACATCATATACACCATGGCGTGTGATTAATTGAATATTTTCAATAAAAAGAGAGACACAGAAACCACAAAGAACAGTGTATCGATTTGCCTGATCTCTAAATGTTTTAAATACATAAGGTAATAAATAACCAAACGGAATAAAAAGCATGACATTTAAATAGACTTCTGAAACGGAATACCATCCCGCAAAATGCATAGAATCAATTGCTTGTTGTATACCTTGAGTAAATAAAACTTTAAGAACGCCTATAAAACCTGAGTCAATAGTAAATACAGGTCCTAAAATAACGGATTGTACACTATAAACCTCAGAAGCATTTCGACTAAAGAAGACTACATATGAAACAGCTTCTAAGTAAAGTATAAAAGGTAGAAGTAAAATCACTTTACGAAGCATCAACAAATGATGTTTTTTACGATCCCAGGAGTCAAATACAGGAGATACTTTTAACTTATGACATACCAGACTATCAATCGTTGGCATAGCTAAAACGAGTATAAAAACCATGACCGTGATTCCAATATTGGTCATGCTTGTTCGCCCATTTAAAAAAGTCGAAAAAAACGAATACATACCTTCACCTTATTTTGACATTTCTTTTGATTTTTCAAAGCAAGCTTTCATAGCTTCAATAATACTGCTTCTAAATCCTGTCTGTTCTAATTTTGCCACTGCATCAATCGTTGTACCAGCAGGAGAACACACCATATCCTTTAGTTCACCAGGATGCTTTCCCGTTTCTAATACCATTAAAGCAGAACCATAAACTGCCTGAGCTGCAAAAGTATAGGCTTGATTTCTAGGCATTCCTTCTTGCACAGCACCATCAGCCATGGCTTCAATCATCATAAAGACATAGGCAGGGCTTGACCCACTGACAGCTGTCACAGCATCCATTAAATTTTCTTTGATTATTTCTGCTTTCCCAAAGCTTTCAAATATAGAGACAATTTCTTTTAATTCAGCCTCATCAACATACTCATTGGGACATAAAGCACTCATTGCCTGTCCAACTAAAGCAGGTGTATTAGGCATTACACGAACAATCTTTGTTTCTTGATTAAAATAAGATTGAAGATCTTCCAGTTTCTTTCCAGCTGCGATACATACAATAATGACATCTTTTTTTAATGAGTCTTTAATTTCTTTGGCAACGGCTTGAACCATGTATGGTTTTACAGCTAAAAATAAAATATCCACAACACTTGCCACATCTATATTATTTGTACTTGTATGTACGCTGTATTGATTTACTTTTTGAAAACATGCTTCACTGACATCTGCTACATATATATTTGAAGCATCCACAATACCTGATTGAACGATTCCCCCAATCATAGCACTTCCCATATTTCCACTTCCAATGAATCCAACTTTCTTATTCATAAAGCAATCCTCCCTTGTATGAATATAGTTTTAACACAGTTTTCCATTTAATTCTATTATTTTTCATGTAAAATAGGAAAAGGAAAGAAGATGATTGTATGAATGAGTATCTTGATTTGTATCTGACCTTCGCTAAAATAGGTGCATTTACCTTTGGGGGAGGATATGCCATGCTTCCTATGGTTCAAAAAGAAGTTGTTGAAAAGAAACATTGGGCAACAGATGAAGAAATTATGGATTATTATGCCGTAGGGCAATGTACACCAGGTGTTATTTTTGTCAATACAGCTACTTTTATTGGATATAGTCGAAAGGGAGTATTAGGTGGAATTATTGCCACACTTGGTGTTGTTACACCATCAATTATAATCATTTCCTTAATCGCATCTGTTCTTCAAAACTTTGCGGAAATCGAAGCCGTGCAGCATGCACTTCATGGTATTCGCATTGCAGTCTGTGTCTTAATCTTCAATGCGACATTAAAACTATTTAAAACCGGTGTGAAAGACTGGTTTGGAATCCTAATATTTATTTTAGCTTTGGTAGCCACTTACTTCTCTTTTGTTTCAACCATTGTGATTGTCATTGTTTCCGCAACAGTTGGAATCGTTGTACAACTCATTAAGACAAAAAAGGAGGCACAATCATGAATTTAGGATTACTGTTTACTTTAATGTATGCCTTCTTTCGAGCCGGTTTATTTGCCTTAGGGGGAGGACTTGCCACCATTCCTTTTCTTTATGAAATGATTGATAAATATCATTGGTTCACAACAGAGATGTTGATGAATATGATTGCCGTATCCGAATCAACACCAGGTCCAATGGGTGTGAATATGGCCACTTATGTTGGATTCCATGTCACAGGAAATGTATGGGGTGGTATTGTCACAACATTAAGTTTAGTTGCTCCAAGTATTATCATTTGTTGCATAGTGGCTCACTTTCTTCAAAAATTTAAAACAAGTCACTGGGTACAAGATGCCTTCTATGGGCTAAGACCTGCTGTCACAGCAATGATTGCTTCAGCTGGCTTATCCATTTTTGTGACTACTTTATTTGGTGAAGAAACCATTTCTCTATCCAACTTAAGTATCATTAACGTCATCCTGTTAGTTGTGATGTACTTCTTTGTGAAAAAGTTTAATAAATTACATCCGATTTTTATTGTTTGTATTTGTGCTGTATTGGGAATTGTGTTTCAATTATAACGATGAAAATTATATTTTTAGATGTCGATGGTGTCTTAAATGATGCCTGGCATGCTTTACAATTAGATGAGTTCAGGATTGAATTATTGGCAAGGCTTGTCAATGAAACAAATGCACAAATTGTACTTTCTTCTAACTGGAGACAAGTCTATGTGCAATATAAAAGAAAAGAAAGAATGCAACCTGAGCAAAAAAAGGCATTAAAGAATCTATTACGCTTACTAAAAAAACATTCACTCTCAATTTTAAGTTATACACCAACCATTGGTTATGGTCCTGATTCTAGACCTTTAGAAATTAAAAGATGGCTAAGAATGCATCCAGAAGTGGATTCTTATGTGATTTTAGATGATGAATTTTTTTGGAACTGGTCTGATCTAAGTGAGCATGTTGTACTAACAAGCGAAACAATAAATGAAGAGTGGAAAGCCGGTTTAGAAAATAAACATATAGACAAAGCAATCAATATACTAAAAGGCATCGATTGATGCCTTTTTTCTTTTAATTCACTTTAAAACACTATGACTATTTTTCTTCCATAAGTACATAGATAATGGAATTCCAATGCATTCTGCAAAGACAAAGGCAAACCACACCAGATTCACTTGATGAAAGGGACTTAATAGAAGAACAAATAATAAAGGTAAAATAGCTTGTCTGGACATCGTAATATACATACTTTGTCTTCCCATAGATAAACCCTGTAAAGATGAACTATATACTAAAGATGGAATAGAAATCAAATAGGCAATGCCAAATATTCGTAAAGCCGGTATTCCAATAGACAACATATTATCAGAAGCATCAAATAGTTTTAAAACCATATTTGGAAATCCTTCTAAAGCAATAAAGAAAATTATATAGAAAATCAATCCGTATAAAATAGCGAATTTGATGGTTTCATAAATTCTTTCCTTTTTTTGGGCGCCATAATTATAAGCAACAATAGGAATGACACCATTATTAATTCCATGTACTCCTACTGTCGAAATCGATTGTATTTTGGTGCAGACTCCGTATACCGCAACGGCTGTTGATGAAAAAGTTATTAAAATAGAATTAAGAGCAACGCTGATAAATGAGGTTAGTATTTGAACTAAAGTAGATGGAATCCCTACATTTAATATTTGTAGAATACTTTCTTTGTCTTGATGAATCGTAAAGGAAAATGGAATTTCTCTATTCCATTTTTTATTAATCATCATGCCTGCTAACATCCCTACAATTTGTCCAATGACCGTTGCCAAGGCTGCTCCTGTTGTTTCCATTCGAGGAAGTCCAAACATCCCAAAAATAAAGATAGGATCTAATATTAAATTCGTAATGGAAGCAGCAGATAATGTGAATAAAAATAAGGTAGATTTCCCACTGGCAATCACAAAACGATCAAACACCCATTGTCCCATTTGTCCAAAAGAAAACAGCATACAAATTGTCAGATATTGTTTGCCATATGTGGCAATGATTTCATTTCCACCTGATTGCCAATCAAAATAAATATTCACAAATAATACACATAGTATACAAATGAATATCCATGACACAAAAGCTATACAAATCGATGCATTGGCCGCTTTTTTTACCTTTACACTATCTTTTTCTCCTAATGCCTTTGAAATCACAGCATTTAATCCCACTGCATTTCCCAATCCTAAAGCAGACACTAAAATCTGTATAGGAGAAGCTAAAGATAGAGCGGTTAAGGCTTCTTCACAAATTCTGGATACAAAAACAGAATCCACAAAGTTATATAGTGAATTAATAAGTAAAGACAACATTAAAGGAATTCCTGTTAGTAATACCAATTGACTTATTTTTTGGGTTCCCATTTTATTTTCCATAGACTATCCTCCCTTTTCTCAGTTATATTAAATCAAATCCGTTACAATGTGAAATATTTATTATATATATCTTGCCATGATTATTTCTCATGTTAAAATAGAAATATGGAAACAAGAACATTACGCTATTTTTTAATGATTGCCAAGGAAGAAAACATGACAAATGCTGCCAACCTTTTACATGTTTCCCAATCTGCTTTATCTAGACAAATGGCAGAATTAGAGTCTCAACTACAAACCACTCTTTTTATCCGTACAAACCGAAAAACCATATTAACAGAAGATGGGTGGCGATTGTACAAAAGGGCAAAAGAAATTATTGATTTAATTGATAAAGCAGAAAACGAACTACAAACAAACCATTATGATTTTAAAGAAGATATTTATATTGGGGCCGGAGAAACAAAAGCTTTTTTACTTCTATGTGATGCGATGCATGAAATAGAGAAAGAATATCCTAACATTCATTTTCATATACATAGTGGAAATACAATTGATATCATGGATAAACTAGAACATGGATTATTGGACTTTGGATTATTATTTGACCCTGTATCAAAAGAAAAATATGAATTTATTTCGCTTCCTATTTCAGATACAGTTGGATTGTTGGTAAAAAGAGAAGATGCTCTAGCCCAAAAAGAATTTATAACAGAAAAAGAATTGGTCAATCTGCCTTTAATTATATCTACACATAATAGTCTATATTCACCTGTATCAAATTTAGATAATTTAAATATCACAGGTACCTATAACTTGCTATATAATGCTTCTTTAATGGTGCAACAAGACATAGGATACGCTTTAGCTATCGATAACATTATTGCCACAGAAAAAGAGAATCCTTTACGTTTTATTCCTCTTCATCCAAAAAGAGAAATGCATACTGTTTTTGTATGGAAAAAATATCAAATGCTTTCTAAAGGAAAACAACTCTTTATTGAAAAGGTACAGAAATTTTGTAGAGATTCAAGCAAAAAAGATTATTAATATGATTAAAGTAAATCGCAAAAAAAAGAGCACAGTTTTGTTTGTGCTCTTTCTACTTACTAGTTATTGATTAATTTATCTTCTTCGTTATTCCAGCTATATAACTTACGGATTTCAGCACCAACTGTTTCAGCAGGATGTTCAGCAGCTAATTTACGCATAGCTTTGAAGTGAACTTGACGTCCAGCAGGTGACATATCTAATAAGAATTCTTTTGCGAATGTTCCATCTTGGATATCGCTTAAAATCTTCTTCATTGTCTTCTTAGTTTCTTCAGTGACAATCTTTGGTCCAGTAATATAATCACCATATTCAGCAGTGTTAGAAATTGAATAACGCATTCCAGCAAATCCTGATTGGTAAATTAAGTCAACGATTAACTTCATTTCATGAACACATTCGAAGTAAGCATTTCTTGGATCGTATCCAGCTTCTACTAATGTTTCGAAACCAGCTTGCATTAAAGCACAAACACCACCACATAATACAGCTTGTTCACCGAATAAGTCAGTTTCTGTTTCTGTACGGAATGTTGTCTCTAAGATACCTGCACGAGAACCACCAATTCCAGCACCATAAGCAAGTGCCATATCTAAAGCTTTACCTGTAGCATCTTGTTCAACAGCTACTAAACATGGAGTTCCTTTTCCTTCTTGGTATTCAGAACGTACAGTGTGTCCTGGAGCTTTTGGAGCAATCATAGTAACGTCTACATTCTTTGGTGGTACGATACATCCAAAGTGAATGTTGAAACCATGTGCAAACATCAACATATTTCCTTCTTCAAGGTTTGGTTCGATGTCTTTCTTATACATGTCAGCTTGTTTTTCATCATTGATCAAAATCATGATGATATCTGCTTTTTTAGCAGCATCAGCTGTTGTATAAACTTCAAATCCTTGTTTTTCTGCTTTTGCCCATGATTTAGAACCTTCATATAAACCGATGATTACATCGCATCCAGATTCTTTTAAGTTTAATGCATGTGCATGTCCTTGACTACCGTAACCGATAATCGCAATTGTTTTACCATCAAGTAAACTTAAATTACAGTCTTCTTGATAAAAAATTCTTGGTTCTGCCATTTTTTCTTTTCCTCCCGATTAGTTGTCATACAACTAATATATATGTTGTATGACAATTGTATGATGTTAGAAGTCAATTGTCAATATTCTTTTTAAGTTTTTTAAAAATAAAAAAAAGAACAATCATCTAAAAAGATAACTGTTCTGTCCATGCGGCATGGTGTAAATGAATCAATACTGCACTTTTTAGTCCTTGTGCATCTCTTTTTTCTAAAAAATTCATAATCATAATGTGATCTTTGTAGGCATCTTCAGCAATCACATCTAAATTAATATTTAAATCAAAAGTCTTTTCAATAGTTTCATTTAAAATCGGCATAAACTGACTTAAAAATTCATTATGACTTGCCTTTAGAATAGCTCCATGAAAAGCTGCCTCAGAGGAAATTCTTTCTTGTCCCGAAGGGTTCTTTAAAATTTGTTTTTGACATTCCTGTCCTAATTTTAAAATCTCTTGAATTTCTTTGTCACTTGCCCTTCTACAAGCAAGAGCTGCTGCCTCTGGCTCAAAAATCATACGTGTTTCGTATAAATCGCGAAGGGTGACCTTAATATCGGAAAACGTTTGTACTTCAACATTGGATTGGGCCATTTGGTTTAAGCGATTGGCAACAAATGTTCCATTCCCTCTTTGTACTTCTAAAACTCCTTCAGAAACCAAAATACGAATAGCCTCTCTAAGAGTAGAACGAGAAATTCCTAAATGCGAGGATAATTCGTTTTCATTTGGTAATTTCTGTCCAACTTTATAGACCTGTTGCGAAATAATCTGTTCCTTTAATATTTCTGCTGTACTTTGCGCTAAACTTTTCTTTTCTTGCATGAAATCACCTAGACATTAATATACTCTAAAACCAGATATTTTAAAAGAAATTATTTCTTCCATTCTAACGATTTTTCTTCTTTTTCCGTTCACACGTAAAGGTTTGGATGTTAGCGGGATAAAATAGTCATGTTCATTCAAAATAATTATGACTCCAATAAATCTTCTTTCATCTTTTGTATTCACTCTTTCATCAAATTTCCTTAAATACATTCTATAATCAAAATCAATATCATATATCGCTATTTCATTATTTAAAAAATATGGTTCCATAAAGCATCTCCTTAAATACGAAAGGAACACATAAATCGTGTTCCTTTTGTTTTTTTGTCTCCTACTATGGCAAGGATTCTCCCGTTTTTGAAGATATCTATCTTCATTTATAGTTTATCATTGTGTTTAGTGTTTTTCAATTTAAATAAATAATAGAATTTTCTATTCTTCCGTAATCGTCTGATTAATCTTTTCATATTCTACAAACTGTTTGGCAGTTCTTGGAGACCTTCCATTGTTTCGTATCGCAAAGGCTTCTGCTTTAATAGATAGTTCTTGTTCATCCATTTCCAATCCATATTCTTTGGCGTAGCTACGGACAATATCCATGTATAAATTTTTTCCTGGTTTTTGAAACGTAATTGTTAAGCCAAAACGTGCTGCCAATGACATTGTTTCCTGAATTGTATCATTACGATGCAGTTCATCCCCATTTCGATCAGAGAATGTTTCTTTCATAAAATGTCTTCGATTGCTTGTGGCATAAATCACAATATTTCTTTGATTAGAAGTTGTTCCTCCTTCTAAAATATTCTTTAAAGCAATATAGTCATCATCGTTACTTGAAAAAGATAAGTCATCAATAAAAACAATAAATTTCAAAGGATTATTGCTTAAAGATTCCAAGACATCTGGCAAATGAGAAATTTGTTTTTTCTTAACTTCGATTAAACGAAGACCCTGATCATGATATTCATTAACAATGGCTTTAATTGAAGAACTCTTTCCTGTTCCTGCATCACCATATAATAAAGCATTATTGGCATTCATTCCTTGTAGTAAAGCCAACGTATTCTTAATTAATAAACTTCTTTGACTCTCATATCCTGTCATTTCACTCAAGGCTTGTTTATCTGGATGTTTTATTGGGAATAATCCATTTTCATCCACACCAAAGACATAGTATTTCGCAAACAATCCATATCCTTTTTTAGGAAGTTCTAATATTCTTTGATGGTAATCTTTTACTAAATCTAAATTGTCATTATCCCAAATGGGTAATGAGATGGAACAAGCTGTATCTTTTAGGACATCTTCACTTTTTAAATCAGCTACTTTTTGAAGAATCTTCAATTCTCTTTCTAAGCTTTGTTCAATCACTTTGGAAACATGTTTTTGTTTAGCCTTTTGAAGAATATATACATTTTCATCATTCATTACATAATTATAAATATAACGAGATAAACTTCCATTTTCTTTATAAATGGCAGAACACAACTGACAATAGTATGATATATAACTTTCCAAATCTTTTTCTCTTAATAAGTTATTTAAACAAATAAAAACATCTTCTTCCAGAATACTGTCAAAAATGCTTAAAGAATTAATTTCTAATTTTAATTGATTTAGATCCATTTTTCATTCCTCCTAGTTGTCATACAACTTAAGAATATGTTGTATGACAATTGTAAAAAATAATGTTATAATTGTCAACAGAATTCATGGGTGTATAATGAATTCGTTTATAAGGAGAAAGAACTTATGTTGACAATTGATAGAGTATATGACGCTAGAAACGTCTTAAAAAAAGTAATTCGCAAAACCGATATCATGCCGGCTTTTAGTCTTGGTTCCAATAATCACATTTACTTAAAGCCAGAAAACCTACAAATGACAGGAAGTTTTAAAATTCGTGGAGCTTACTATAAAATATCCAAATTGACCGATGAAGAAAAAGCAGCTGGTATCATAGCTTCATCTGCTGGAAACCATGCTCAGGGAGTTTCTTTAAGTGCTCAAAGAGCGGGTATTAAATGTACCATCTGCATGCCTGATGGAGCTCCTATTTCCAAAGTAGAAGCCACAAAGAATCATGGAGCAGAAGTTGTATTAGTAGAAGGAGCCTATGATGACTCTTATGCCAAAGCCATGGAATTATGTAAGGAAAATGGCTATACCTTTATTCATCCATACGATGATGAAGATGTCATTGCTGGCCAGGGAACCATCGCATTAGAAATCTTAGAACAATTAGATAATGTAGATGCCATCGTTGTTCCTATTGGTGGTGGTGGACTCATTAGTGGAATTGCTTTTACTGCCAAGAGCTTAAAACCATCTATCAAAATTTATGGTGTACAAGCGGCCAATGCGGCTAGTATGTATGAATCTGTTAAGCAAGATAAACAATTAACACTAGACACCGTTAATACATTTGCGGATGGGATTGCTGTTAAACACCCAGGAGACAATACATTTGAATTAGTAAAGAAATATGTGGATGAAATCATCACTGTTTCGGAAGATGAAATTGCAGCCGCTATTTTACGTTTAATGGAAAAACAAAGAGTTGTTGCCGAAGGAGCTGGAGCTGTATCTGTAGCAGCCGCTATGTTCAATAAACTTCCCATTGAAGATAAGAATGTTGTTTGTGTGGTATCTGGAGGAAATATTGATGTCAATATCATTGATAGAGTCATGACACGTGGTTTACTGCTGACTGGTCGAAAAACAAGTTTTACCATCGCTCTAACAGATAAACCAGGCCAATTATTAGGAGTATCCCAAATCATTTCTAAGAACGGCGGAAATGTTGTCGCCATCGATTACGACAATGGAGATCCTGAAATGGCTATCACATCTTGTTTCTTAAAAATTACGGTTGAAACAAGAAATCATGATCATATTGAACAAATCAAGAAAGATTTGGCATCTCATGGTTTTAAAGTTGTACGTGAAAGAGTGTAGATTTTCTACATTCTTTTTTTAAATTATTTCAAACTTTCCTTTTATGAGTATAATAGAATTATGATTAATATTATTACGCAATTAAATACATTGATTTCCACATCCAGCCCAAGTGATATATCTTTTATATTTGCTTCTTATGTTCGTGGAAATTTAAATTCAATCGAAAATATGTCGATTGACGAGATAGCACAGGTATGTAATACAAGTAGTTCCAGTATTTCTCGTTTGGTATCAAAAATGGGATATAGTTCATATAAAGCTTTTCGAAAAGATTGTATAAATGCTTTAGAAAGTATTCGTCTTATGCGCAACAACAATAATGAGTATGTTCAACAATATGGTCTAATGCCAAATACAATTGACCGTTTCTTTAATGATCAACTCATTCCTTTGTTGAAAGAAACTAAAACCAGTGACTTAGAGAAGATGTTTACCTGGTGTAATCAAAGCCATTTATATTTATATGGAACATTGGAAATCCGTTTCATTCTAGAAGAGTTGCAAGCAAGGCTTTCAGGTGGCAAATATGGAGCACCAATTGTGATTTCAGATTTAAATTCCATTCAATCCTTCGGAAAAAATGATTGTTTAATTGTTTTTTCCGTTGTTGGAAATTCTATCAATGATACTAAATCCATAGAGTATCTAAAAAAATGTAAAGCTAAAAAGTATATATTAAAAACCACATTAAATACCATAGATTCGTCTGTCTTTGATGATTCCATCACTTTATATTCAAATATCAACAATGGTATCATCAATAACTATTTAATTCGTTTCTTTATTGATATGAGTTTTAATCTACAAATCTTAAATCATAAAAAGTAGACATAACGTCTACTTTTATTTTTTTAAATACTCCTTTAATTCCTGCATATGTGCCTGCATATCATGTAAACCCAAAAAATACCAGTCTCCCAATTTTTCAATATCTGACTCTAGTCTTCCAACTGACTCATCTACGGATGGACAAATCATAAAGATACGTCCTTGTTGCTGTAGTTTTTCAATTTCATCGCATTGACGATTGTACATCTCATTGCTGTTTAAGAAAGTTTCTACAAAGTTTGGATATTTTCCATAGATTTTATTAACCATGGAATCATAAGCCTCTTGCTCTGGTTTTCGGTATTTTTCTGGTTGTGTCTTAACAACAATAATTTTTTCATAACCTTGATTAATAGCCCACTGAAACGGAATTTTATCAGCACATCCGCCATCTAAACAAGGCATACCTTCAACATCCACTGGAGCTGAAACAAATGGCATGGAAGCTGAAGCACGAATTGCCTGAAGGATATTGTCGCAAGAATCTTTTTCCATGTAATGTGCTTTCCCATCTTCTAGATTTGTTACAACGGCCACATAACGTGTTGTATTTCGATTAAAAAATACATCATCAAAAGGCTCTTCTCGAACATCACCTAATACAGAATCAAAGCCAATAAGTCCTTTATTGTTACGAATTGTTTTAGGCCCTCCAACATAGTTTGGATCAAAACGATGACTCAAATTATAACGAGCAGACCGTCCAATTTGTCCGGCCACATAATTCATTCCATTCATAGCTCCTGCTGAAACGCCAATCGTACATTGCATATTAATTCCTTCCAGCATTAAAGCATCCAGTACTCCTTCTCCATAAACAGCTCTAAAGGCACCTCCTTCACAAACTAAACATCCTTGTGTAATCGAACCTGTAGCATGACCTCTAGGGATTTCATTTAATTTAGAGTAAGATACTTTTTCATGAAGCTTATTCTTTTCCTCGCTAACTTTTTCATGCAGTTTATCTTCTAAACTCATATCCGCAATCTTATCGCTTAACTCATGTATTTTTTCTTCCAAATTTTCGTGTAATTTGTCTGTAATACTCATATAATCACTTCCATTTATAAAAAGAAGGATACATCAAAGTTTCCAATTTTTCAAATGTTACTATTTCATATAATCTAATACCGTCTGGGTATCAACAACACGACTGTCATAGCATCGACTAAAGTATTCTAGTCCTGCTTGTTGTGTACCAATTAAGAATGTTGCTGTTGCATCAGCCGGCACAATGGTTTTATATCCCAAAAAGTAAGCACTGGATAGTGTCTGTAGTACACAGATATTGGTATCGCATCCTATCGCAATTAAAGTATCCACTCCTAGTTCTTTTAGAGTTAAATCTAAATCGGTTTGAAAGAAGGCATCGTATCTTCTTTTTGGAATAATATAATCTCTATCACATACATCAAAAGAAGCTAATGGTTTCGCTGCTTCACTTCCCTTAATTCCATGTTCACCCCACAATTCTAGTTCCTTATCTAAACCTGGAATATGGGCATCGTTAGCAAAAATAACTGGCATTCCAATCTTTCTAGCTTTCTTAACAATGGCAATGGCATTCTCAGCCATTGTTTCCAGACCCGGTGTAATGCCATTGGCTCCTCCTAAAATATCGATGACTAGTACTGCACACTTTTTTAAATCTACATCTTGACTCTGTTGCCAGACTGTTTTTTGAGCAACCGGAATATATAATTCACTCATATCAAATCCTCCATTTTTTCTATTATACAAAAAAGATGCAGATTTTTCTGTATCTTTAAAATTATCTAAACTTTTTTATGCAATTCTTGTCATTATATTTCTTCTATAAAATCAGAAAACATATAAATCGCAATTTTTAAATCTTTTAAAAACTCAAAATATTTTAATTTTTTAAAAGATTTAAAAAGACATCCTTTCGAATGTCTTTTGTTAGTGAATCTAAATTTTTTATAGCTAAATCTTAGTCAAGATCTTCTCCATTAGAAGCAATGACTTTCTTGTACCAGAAATAAGAATCTTTTAATGAACGTTTCAAAGTACCATTTCCTAAATCATCTCTGTCTACATAAATGTATCCATAACGTTTAGACATTTCACCTGTACCTGCTGAAATAATGTCAATGCATCCCCAAGTTGTATAACCAATTAAGTCAACACCATCTTTAATTGCCTCAGCCATTGCTTTAATGTGTCCACGTAAATATTCAATACGATAAGGGTCATGAATAGATCCATCTTCTTCAACTGTGTCATAAGCACCTAAACCATTTTCGACAACCATGATTGGACATAAATAACGGTTATATAAGATATTTAATGTATAACGTAATCCATCTGGGTCCATTGACCATCCCCAATCAGAATATTGTAGATATGGGTTCTTAACAGAAGCAACGAAGTTTCCTCCACCCATTTCACCAGCATCCTTATGTGTTGTAGCTACATTTGTTGAATAGTAAGAGTATGAATAGAAGTCAACATGACCTTCTTTTAATAATTGTTTGTCTTCTTCTGTGATTTCAAATTTAGCTCCTACTTCATCCCACATTCTTTGTGCGTATGGACCATAAGCACCACGAACTTGTACATCTGAACAATAGAAGTTTTCTTGTTGTTCCATCATAGCTTGTAAGACATCTTTAGGATCACATGTTAATGGATAAACACTTGGTCCACCAGCAATCATACATCCAACCATCATAGTAGGATCGATTTCATGAGCAGCTTTTACAGCACGAGCAGAAGCCAAGAATTTATTATGTAATTGTGCATAAGCAGTTGAATAAGCTTCTGGTGCATCTTCTGGTTTTACTCCAGAGAATGCAGGTAACATCATCAACATATTGATTTCATTGAATGTTAACCAGTATTTAACTAATCCCTTATACTCAGTAAACAATGTACGAGCATATTTTTCATAGTAGTCAATGACCTTACGATTTGTCCATGAACCATGTTTTAAATCAATCGCAAGTGGATCATCATAGTGAGAAATTGTTACCAATGGTTCAATTCCATATTTTTTACATTCTTCAAATACAGAACGATAGAAATCCAATCCTTCTTGATTAGGTGTTTCTTCATCGGCATTTGGATAGATTCTTGGCCATGCGATAGATAATCTGAATAAACGCATTCCCATCTCACCAAATAATTTAATATCTTCTTTGTAATGATGGTAGAAATCAACACCCGTACGGTTAGGATAGTATTCATTAGGATCTGTATATGGTGTTGCTCCTTCAGGAATACCAAAACCAAACATACCACCATGAATCACATTTCCATCTTTATCTTTGAATGTAGAATAACGAGCTTTCTTTACACTTCCAGCTACTGTAAAGTCAAAACTAGAAAGTCCCTTTCCACCTTCATCCCATGCACCTTCACATTGATTGGCAGCCTGGGCACCACCAAACAAGAAATTTTTTGGAAAATTTGACATATTATCTTTTTTAACTCCTTTTCTTTAATTTCATTATAAAAATTTGTGTAAACGTTTTCAATAAAGATTTTAAACTTTCAAAATTTGAAAAAAGAAGATGAAATTCACCTTCTAATGTTTATATTTTTTAACACGCTTATCGTCAATAACGCCTTCAAAGTTCATACCATACGCAAAATCATAGATATGTCCTTCACTATCTGTATAAGGTATCATGTCAAATGGCACATCCTCTAATTGACATTCCACTTCATCCATATCTTTAGGAATTTGTAGAGGCAATAAACCAGATGGTTCAAACTCACCTTTTATTAAATCTAAAATCGCATTGTTGCTGACAGAATAATCCGCAATAATCGCATCTGCATAGGGTTCAAATTCAGCCATAACTACCGGATTTTTTATACAAATCGATACAATAACCGGTTTATTGCCCATTATTTTCTTCATTTCAATCACATTATCCAAATCACTTTCATTGGCCGTTGTATTAGTCTTTCCATAGTAAGAACGATTGGTTGTATCTTCATTTGGATCCCCTCCGGCAATTGAAATTTTACGAGCTTTACTAGCTGTATAAGGACGATATTGTAAAGAAATTGGCATATATCCATTTCCTCCATTGGCCTTATCTTCTAAACTATATGGGTCGTTGATAGGTGTTTCCATAAAGACTAAGGCAAAATCAGCATCATGTGGGTTATCTACTACATCATAATATTGTTCTACAATTTCTTTTTTACAAGGGATGACATCCATTGGTTGTGTCATTCCTGCAAAAGGTGTCATATGCGGTTCAATGTGTCGAGTTGGAATATATACTTTTAATCTATCTTTGATTGGAAGTACATGATTCTTATTCTTTAATAGTGTCAGTGACTTCTTTTGAACTTCATATCCTTTTTCAACGTGCTCTTTACACCCAACAATTTCATTTGTCTTATCAATGTCTAGATAAGGATTTTCAAATAGTCCCAGTCTAAAGAAATTCATTAATAAACGCGTTGCACTTTGTTCAAAGCGTCTTCTCATATATGGTTGTCCATGTTCTTGAACACCGATTTCATAGGCTTCTATAATTGGTTTCATGTCATTGTTTCCACCAAATTGATCCGCTCCAGCCATTAAAATTTTATAGTGTCTTTGCGCTTCACTAAGATGTTCTACACCCCAGCATTTACCACCCATAAAGGTATAGACTTTATCACTTTCATCTCTTGTAATTCCCCAATCTGTACAAACAACGCCATCAAAACCACATTCATTTCGAAGGATATCAGTAATAATGTATTTAGAATACGAGTTCCCTACATTTTCTCCATTTTTTTGATCAATATCAGTCGATACAGTGTAGTATGGCATAACAGAAGCAGCACATTTTGTCTTTCCTTTTAAATTAAATGCTCCTTCTTTAAACGGACGTAAATGTTCTTTAAAATTATTTCCTGGATAAACAGAATATTTGCCATATATGTAATGAGCATCTCTTCCTGCTTCACCAGTTGCGCCTCCTGGAAAGTGTTTTACCATCGCATTGATACTATCATATCCCCATCCATCTGCAATTTCATTGTCTGTTGATGTTTGCAGTCCATCCACATAAGCTTGAGATAGATCGATGCTTAACTGTGCATCTTCTGAGAATGTCTGATTAAAACGATTCCATCTAGGTTCTGTTGCTAAATCAATTTGTGGAAACAAGGCTGTCCCAATTCCTAAAGCTCTACTTTCTTTAGAAACTACTTGTCCAAATTCATAGGCAATGTCTGGATCAAAAGTAGCTGCAATCCCAATACCATCTGGCCACTTTGATACATTGTTGTATTCTTGTCCCTGGTGATACACATCCTCAGGTTTCGATTTATGACGAGGATCACTGGAATTATTGACAGGAATTCCCCATGGCAGACCTTCTACATATTCTTGCACTAAGTTATTCCATTTAGCTCCCACTTCTTTAGAGTCCATACTTGTTACTAAGACATGGCGAACATTATCTTCTTTTAAAAATTGTTTTTGTTCATCACTCATGGTATAAGCAGGAACATTGGCCTCATCAAACGGTTTTCCATTATAGGTTCCACCAAAAGGACCACCTCGTCCAGGAATAGGTTGGTGCTTGCTGTATAACATCAATCCTGCAATTTGTTCAATGGAAAGCTTTGATGCTAAATCCTGAGCTCTTGTTTTAGCATCTAAACGCCAGTCTTCATAAAATTCTAGTTTTCCACTTCTAGATAAGTTTTTGAAGTAACATCCATCTACTTCAAGAATAGGTACATTTCCCTTTGCAGATACACCTAAAATGGGCCCATTTTCATTATAGATGAGCTTAAAATTATCTTTGTTTTCTGTTTTCATATATGTATTCTCCTAAAACAATTTTAAATTTAAATAAAAGAAAAAACAATCCTTTTGGGATTGTCTAAAAAGGTCTGTGTCCACTTCCACCATATTTCTTACGATTGACAGCTGTTTCAATATCAATGATTTCATTTGCCATTTTAGATAACGTTAATGCCTGAGCCCACATTTGCCCTGGTTTTGATTTTGGTTTTTCTAATTTCTTTGTGACAAAAGCCGTATAATTTACCGTGCAGCCACCATTACCTAAAGGAATAATTTCATATTCAAAAGTTGATTCTTCAATAACACTGGAAATATGTCCTGTCATTGATTTGTTAGGAACATACGTATCCACAGTATAACGATCTTTTTTAAATACATTATGCTTATTACGAATCATGGTTGTTCCATTGATTAAGTCATCTTCCGTGTAGGGCGTATCTCCTTGTTCTAATCCTGCATTGGCACTTTTGATAACTCCTTCAATTAAAGCTGTAAAGTATTCTTCTGGTGATATTGTGATATTTCTTACTATTTTCATATCCACATTTTATCACATTAAAAAAAAGACTTCTTGCATTGTGTGCAAGAAATCTTTTTTTACACAATTATTCGTTAATTAAGCCTTCAGGTACTTCCATTCCAAAAACAGATAAGAAGTCTACAATATCCTGTTTAGAGCTAGCAGCACTAGTATAAAGAATATTTTGTTTATCCCAAGTATTAATTGCTAAATCGGCACTTGGAACACCCAATGTTTCCGCTGTAACTGCTTCGATTTTCTCTCTGGCAGCATCTTCTGTATACTCAGATAAGAATGAGCAAACTTCGCTTAAAACATAGTTTACTTTATCTCTGCTTCCGGATTTCACAAATAAACTAGCTTGTGGGTATCCTTTTAAATCAGATTGAGTTTGTTCTTGATATAAAGCTTGTAAATCAGAAAGAATTGTCAATTCTTTTCCATTTTCTTTTGCCTTGGCAATAGTAGCCGCAGCAACAGGTTGTGCCAATAAAGCGACATCTGCTTGTCCTGTTAACAATGCTTGTTGAGCTTCTTGAACAGATGAATAGTATGTAGGATTTAAGTCAGGATATACTTTCTTAAATACCAATCCAGGAACAGCCTGCTCACCAAAAGCAGCTACAGTAGCTGTACTTAAATCACTATCTTGGGCACCTACCATATATAAGTTACCCCAAGTTAAAACAGCCTCTAAATTAAAGACTTGAGTATTTCCATAAATCTTAGCCCCTAAATTTGTAGGTGCGACAATAATGTCATACTCACTATCTTCTTTAGCAAGTTCGGCTGTTAATAAATCCGTACCTTCAGTGTAATCGATTGTTACGTTTTCATCCCCTACAGCGCCTAGCATTGCCAAAGCTGGTGCACCTGTAGGACACAATACCTTTACAGGTTCTTTTGTTTCTTCTGTTGTCGATGAAGTCGACTGGCTGCAGCCAAATAAACTTAAAGCAACACCGACAGCAAGTAATGCCTTTGATAATCTTTTCAACATCTTTCTTCCTCCCAATTTCTTGAGATACTAGTCATCTTTATTCTTTTGTCATAATGGTTTTCGCACTCACACCATTTAATCGGCCAATCTTGCCAGAAATCGTATTGATCACGTCAACAGGTGCATCAACTGCAACAGATATGATACTGACGTTTTTGTTACGATATGGAATGCCCATACGACCCACCACATAATTACTATACTCATGAAGGATTTGATTCAATTGTTCAACAGATTGTGAATTTTTAACAATAATACCAATTAATGAAACTCTTGTTTCCATGTTGCCTCCAAATAAAAATGTGCTGAATACAGCACGACAAAACAAATAAAGTGCTTGTTGACTGTATCTTTCATCTCAACTCTGTTTCGATGTTAGAAACATATGTATTATAGCATAGATAAATAAAAAGAAGAATAAATTCGTATCTATTCTCCTTTATTATTCTTACTTTTTATTTTTGATTTCATCTAACAACATAGAGATAAATTCATCTTTCCCAACGGTAGTTGATTTCTGTTGACCATGTAAACGATACGTAATTGTATTGTCATCACGTTCTTTATCTCCTAATACCAATTGATATGTATCTTTCTTTAATTGTGATTCACGAATACGATAACCTAATTTTTCTTGACGGTCATCTAGCTTACAACGAACATCATTATCTAATAATTCTTCATAGATTTCTTTTGCGTAATCCAAATGATATTCATTCTTAACCGGTAAAATAGTTACCTGATTTGGTGCTAACCAAGTTGGTAAGTTTCCTTTTGTTTCTTCAAGAATATAGGCAATGAAACGATCCAATGAACCTAAAATAGCTCTATGTAGAACGACAGGTGTTTTCTTTGCACCATCGCGGTCAACATATGTTAAGTCAAACTTAGCAGGTAAGCAGAAATCCAATTGACATGTTGATAATGTGATTTCATTTCCAACAGCTGGTTTTACTTGTACATCTAATTTAGGACCATAGAATGCAGCTTCACCAATTTCTTCTGTATATTCTAGACCTAATTCATTCATTACTTCACGTAATTCATTTTCTGCCTTATCCCACATTTGATCATCATCATGATATTTTTTCTTATCTTGTGGATCTCTTAAGGATAAAACTAAACGATAGTCAGTAATATTGAAATCTTTATAAACTTCTAGAATTAAATCAACAACCGCTTTAAATTCATCTTTAATTTGTTCAGGTGTCACAAATAAATGGGCATCGTTTTGACAGAAATGTCTTGCTCTTTCAATTCCTTTTACAGCACCACTTGCCTCAAAACGGAAGTCATGTGCAATTTCACCAATACGAATTGGTAAGTCTTTATAAGAGTGTAAGCCATTAGCATAAATCATCATATGATGAGGACAGTTCATTGGACGAAGAACAAAAGATTCACCTTCAACTTCCATTGCCGGGAACATATTTTCTTTGTAGTGATCCCAGTGTCCAGATGTCTTATATAAGTTGACAGTACCAACACATGGCGTCAATACATGCAAGTAACCCAATCTCTTTTCTTTTTTCTTGATGTAGTTTTCCAATTCTTCCCAGATAATTTGTCCATTAGGTAAATACATAGGAAGACCTCTACCAACTAAGTCATCGGCCATGAAGATTTCCATGTCTTTTCCAATCTTACGATGGTCTCTTTCCTTGGCATCTTCCAAATCTTTTAAGTGTTGTTCCAATTCTTCAGCTGTTGGAAGGCAAACCCCATAAATTCTTTGTAGAACTTTATTATTCGCATCTCCCTTCCAGTAAGCACCTGAGTGCTTTAATAACTTAAAGTTTTTACACATCTTGACATTATCAACGTGAGGTCCACGACAAAGATCAGTAAAATCACCTTGTGAGTAACATGTAATGGTTTGGCTGTCATCCATTCTTTCAATTAAATCCTGCTTGTATGGATCCTGACCAAACATTTCAAAAGCTTCTTCCTTGCTGATTTCTCTACGGACAATTTTCTTACCATCTTTACAGATTTTCTTCATTTCTTTTTCAATCTTGGCAATCATTTCTTGGGTAACCACTTCATCCCCTAAATCCATGTCATAGTAGAATCCTTCTTGCACAACTGGACCGACCCAGAATTTCGCATTTGGATACAGATGTTTTACAGCTTGTGCCATAACATGGGCACATGAATGGTTCAATGTGTTCAATGCTTCTTCGTTTTTAAAGTCTCTCATGTTCATTCTCCTTTTTTCTAAATAAAAAAACGACAGACAATCAAAGGACGTCTGTCGTTACGCGGTACCACCTTTGTTCCCCTTTCGGGACTCCTCAAAACTGTAACGTAAGTTAACGGCTATCTCTTTCGAGTGCGATTCAAAGGGAGTAAAATAAAGCAACTGCAAATATCTTTCACCAGCCGATATTCTCTCTACATTCGTTTTTCTTTACTTCATATCCTTATCATTATCGATGTCTCGATTATAAACCGAAAAGAAAAGGAAGTCAAAGTAATTTGACTTCCTACTCGTTATTATTCTGTATATTTTAAAGCAGATGGTCCTTCATCACCTGTAGAAATACGATATACATTTTCAATGTTATAGACAAAAATCTTTCCATCACCCATATTACCAGTATATAAAGCTTTCTTAGCCGCTTTCACTACTTTTTCAACAGGAATTTCACTAACAACAATTTCAACCTTTAGTTTAGGTAATAATTCAAGGTTTACCTTAGCTCCACGATAGTAAGATTGTTGACCTTTTTGTACACCACAACCGGATACCTGCGTAACTGTCATACCACCTACACCAATGGCGTTCATCGCATGTTTTAGAGCATCATATTTTTCAAAGCGAGTAATGATTTCAACTTTAGAAATTTCTCCATATCCTGGAAGAACTGTAGTTGGAATCGCATCATCTACATCAACTACTGGTGTATTAGAAGAAACAGTTAAATCTTGTTCTGGAATATCATATGCACTTAAATCAATTCCTTCATCATCTAATAATCCATTAACATCACTAATCATTGAAAAACCAGCATAAGCGGAATCCAAACCATGTTCTGTTGAATCCAAACCAACAATTTCTTCATGAGCTGAAACACGTAATCCAATTGTCTTATCAATAATCTTAAATGTGATAAACATTGTAACTGCAGTCCATGCACCAATGGCCAATAACCCTAAACATTGAATTAAGAAGAAGTGAATTCCTCCACCATAGAATAATCCTAATACTTCATATCCAGACGAATCGGTTCCACAAGCTAATAAACCTGTCATCAATGTCCCCAAAATACCATTACAGAAGTGAACCGCAACGGCTCCAACTGGATCATCAATTTTTAATTTATAGTCAAGTAGCCATACACCAAAGATTACGATTAATCCAGAAGCAATTCCTTCAATAAAAGCACCCATCGCATTAATATAATCACAACCTGCTGTAACACAAACAAGACCAGCTAAGGAAGCATTTAGACACATTGAAACATCCGGCTTACCATAACGAATCCATGTATAAATCATACAAGTGACTGTTGCCACAGCAGGAGCAATCGTTGTTGTTCCAAAGATAGTTGCTAGTTGAATACTATTAACAGCAGCAGCACCATTGAATCCATACCAACCAAACCATAGAATAAAGCATCCTAATGCACCAATTGTGATGTTGTGACCAGGAATACCTCTTGGATTTCCATCTTTATCAAACTTACCAATACGTGGTCCTAACATCCAGGCTCCAATTAAGGCTGTTAAACCACCAACGAAGTGAATACATGCACTTCCTGCAAAATCGTGGAATCCTAGTTGAACTAGCCATCCACCTCCCCAAACCCAGTGGGCCTCAACAGGATAAACAACCAGGCTGATCACAAAGCTATACACACAATAAGATAAAAACTTTGTTCTTTCTGCCATAGCTCCTGAAACAATAGTAGCAGCTGTTGCACAGAATACTAAGTTAAATACCAAAGATGACCAATCTGTTGTCATAAAGTTGAATAATGGTGCTTCCCCCCATCCAATCAAACCCGCAACGTCTTGTCCACACAATAAGCTGTATCCTAAAATCAAGAATGCAACTGTACCTAAACAGAAATCCATCAAGTTTTTCATGATGATATTTCCAGCATTTTTTGCTCTGGTAAATCCAGCTTCAACCATCGCAAATCCAGCTTGCATAAAGAAAACAAGGGCAGCTCCAATCAAATACCAGATTCCAAAGACTTGGCTCAAAATCTCTTCCATAAAAATATCTCCTTCCGACAAAAAGAAAAAGGCGCTTCAAACAATATTGTTCGAAGCACCTTTGCTTTTTACGATTGTTAGTTTACTGAAAATTTTACATATTGTCAACATTTATTTACATTTATTTTCAGTAAATTCTTTCAATAAAAAATTAAAAAAGTTATTGACAACTAACTCATATTACAGTATCCTTTAATCAGTTAGTAATAACTAACTTAGGAGTGATACATAATTTCCTCTTTTTTCCTTACATTACCTACCTGAAAATATGATTATCATTTCTAAAATAAAGTCAATCATTAGATGATTTCATCTGATTGAAGTAGATTTTAGCTTAGATCCTTTACTACTCTTTACTACTTTCCTTATAGCTATAATCTACATACGAAAGAAGAGATATGGATCTCTTTTTTTGTGCTAAAATGAGTCTATGAAAATTATTATTTCCCCGGCTAAACAAATGAAATTAATAGATGATTACGATTTAGAATTAACACAACCTATTTTCTTATCTAAATCAAATGAATTAGTAAAATACATAAAAACATTAAGATATGAAGAAATAAAGAAATATTTCAAGTGTTCCGATAAGCTTGTTTTAGAAACAATGGAACAATATATATCCTTTGAAAAAAGCTTTCTATCTCCTGCCATTTTATGTTTTACAGGTATCCAGTATCAATATATGTCGCCCGGCGTTTTTAATGATGATGAGAATAAATATATTCAAAAACATGTACGAATATTATCTGGTTTGTATGGTATTCTTAAACCATTTGATGGAATCCGGCCTTATCGATTAGAAATGGGTTTAAAATATCCTTTTTCTTTATATGAGTATTGGTCTGATTTAATCGCCAACAGCATAGAAGATGATATTATTTTAAATCTAGCCAGTGAGGAATATGCCAAATGCATTCGTAAGTACAAGAAGGTTGTCGATGTTCGTTTTTGTCAAAACAACAATGGCAAATTAGTTGAAAAAGCTGTTTATGCCAAAATGGCAAGAGGTGCCATGGTTCGTTTTCTTGCCGAAAATAAAATCGAATCCATCGATAAAATCAAACTCTTTCATGAATTTAATTATGAATATTCAAAAGAAAATAGTACGGATACTTTATATACATTCATACAAAAAGAAGCCTAGGCAATACCGTTGGCTTCTTTATATTCTTTTAATACATCTTTTGTCATATCGTAATCTTTTTTAAAAGCGTTGTATTCTGCTTCTAAATCACTCGAATCACGAATAGCTTCATTTCCTTCTCTAAAAATATCAGACATTCTAGCACTGGAATCTCCTAATGTTTTAAATCCTAGATTCAAGCAATTTCCTTTAATGGTATGAACAGCTCTAAAGGCTTCTGCATAATTCTTATTATCCATCGATGTTCTAAGCAGTTCTAAATTATCATCATTAATAAATTTTAACGCAAACTTTTCCACCATTTTTTCTTTTCTTAACCGACCTATCACATCATGAAAGTCGCCACCTAATTTTTCGTAACATTCTTCAAGTGTCATTTTTTATTCCTCCACTTTTTCTATCAAACGGCAAACAACCCCTAACAATTGTGGACGTGCATCCGTTGACCAAATTGCCTGATATTTTAAGTCAAAAGGCTTTCTCATAAATTCAATCTGAATGACGAATTTATCCAGTTCTTTTGGATTTAAATTCATTGCCTTTTTAACACTCTCTATTGTATCGTTGGATACTCTGTTTATAAATTGTTGAGAATGAAAAGGATCCAAAATTGTTTTTGGCAAACAAAGCAGATCAGCGCTAGCCTGCGTAAACTCAATGGTTTCTGGATGGCGATAATACGTAAAGATAATATCACCCACTTCATCTTCTAAAAAACCCGCTCTCACTTTTTGTACTTCTAATTGTTGAAGTAAACGTTGAGAAGAAGCTAAGTCTTCATTTTCCATCATTTCTACTGTTAGCTTTGTGATTTCATTGCGATTCTTTTCACGATGCGATTTAACTTTTAATTCTTCACGAATCTCATCCTGACAGGCAATTAAACAATCAAGCAGAATGGGATTAAATACTCCACATTCGCCATTAAGAATCATTCGAATCGCTGTATCATGCGAATATGCATCCTTGTAACAACGAACACTCGTTAAAGCATCATATACATCCGCCAAAGACACAACCTGAGCCGAAATAGGAATCTGATTTCCTTTTAACCCATCTGGATATCCATTTCCATCCCATCTTTCATGATGCCAGCGACAAATCTCACGAGAAACCTGAATCAAAGGCTCGTCTTGATGACTTGCCATTCCTTCCAGCATTGCAGCCCCTATCAGAGTATGTGTTTTCATAATCGCAAACTCATCCGGAGTAAAGCGACCTGGTTTGTTTAAAATCTCAGAAGCAATTGAAATCTTTCCAATATCATGTAATGCCGAAGCTAAAGTAATCAAAGAAATATCTTTTGTAGATAAAGAATACTCATCTGTCATAGAAACGAGTTTATTCAACAGAATTCGAGTCATCATGTTGATATGAAGAACATGCAGACCACTTTCTCCATTACGAGACTCTACGATATGGGAAAGAATACTGATCATCATATCGCTATTTTTTTCACGCTCATACATCTGATCGGCAACGACCCCAATCAAACGTCTTTGTTTCTTAGCCAAATCAATGGTATTGGCAACCCTTTTTTGAACAATGGCGATATTAAATGGACGACTGATAAAATCAGTTGCTCCTAAATCATAAGCTCTTTCAATATATGATGCGCTTGTTTCTGACGAGATCATAATAGCAGGAACATCATCTAACCAGTGATATTGATTCATCATGATTAAAACACCAAATCCATCCATGTTTGGCATCACAATATCCAGTAAAACCAAGGACAATTCTTGACTATGATCTTTCAAGTATTCACAAGCCTGCTTACCATCATCAACCATAATCAATTCAAAATCATCTTCCAGCATCATTTCGAGTAATTCTTGATTATCTTTTGAGTCATCCGCAATTAATATTTTAGGTTTTTCATTCATAAACCTATTCTACTCCAAAAAACAAAAAATGGCTATTACGAGAATAGCCTTGTTACGTCATTAAACGTTGCATAGATAAGCACTCCAAAAAGAAGTACGAAGCTAGCCAAAATTATATTTTCTACTACTTGACGATCAATTTTTCTTCTAAAGATTTTTTCAATGAATAAAATCAAAATTCTACCACCATCCAATGCTGGAATAGGAAGTAAATTAAAGATTCCAATATTCACCGAAATCATTGCGCATAAAGTTAAGTAAGATAAAAGGCCATATGAAGTTGCCTTTTCAGTAACTGTATAAATACCAACAGGTCCCGATAAGTTTTCTGTACCTTTTCCATGAAGCAGCATACCAAGCGAAGTAAAAATAGAGGAAGCTGTATCAATCATATCAATCGTTCCATACTTAAAGGATTCATACCAGGCAATCTCACGTACATTGGAATACGAAACAATACCAATCATATAATATCCATCTTCATCGCTGTAATAAGGTGTCAATGATAGTTCAACAATTTTGTCATCCCGATTAACAGACACAGTAACTTCATCATGATGGTATTGAAGAAACTCAGATATATCATATTGCGTTTCAATATCTTCTGTGTCACCATCCGCACTTAACTTAACGATTTCATCGCCTTCTTGTAGTCCTGCTCTTTGAGCCGGTGAATCCTCCACTATTTGAGCAACAACAGGTAAAGCATCTTCAATCACATATCCTTTATACATGGAAATTCCCACAAAGAGAATCCATGCCAATAAAATATTCATCACAACGCCAGCCACCATAACACATACTTGTTGCCAGGCTGGTTTTGAATACAGCTTCCTGTCTTCTGGCACATTTTGAAGCCAGTCATCTGTTTGTTCATCCTGTGAACCATCGTCTTCCCCTGCCATCATGACATATCCACCAAGTGGTATGGCACGAATTGAAAAGATGGTTTCTTTGCCTTCTTTTTGATACAATGCCGGTCCCATTCCAATAGAGAATTCATGGCAATAAACACCAAAGTGTTTTGCCACCATAAAGTGACCAAATTCATGAATCACCACAATAACCATCAGCATGACCACAAAGGCAATGATTCCAATCAATACATTCATTTAAATTTAACACCCCTTATATAATCATTGTATAAAGAATCGCAAAGATGATTAAATTCATCATTAGCGAATCCACACGGTCCAATACACCACCGTGTCCTGGTAATAAATTAGAGAAATCTTTTACACCAGCAGATCGTTTCAAAGCCGAGAAGCAAAGATCTCCCAGTTCAGCTCCTGCCGAACAGAATAAGCACAACAAGACAACCAATAACGTATTTAAATTCTTCATCCACAACAAAGAAACTAACAAGCTAACTACAAAGCCAAAGACAATCCCTCCAGCAAATCCTTCCCAACTCTTTTTAGGAGAGATTCTTGGATTCATCTTATGTTTTCCAAATTTACGTCCAACAAACCAGGCACCTGTATCCGACAAATATGTTGCGAAAACAATGGTCCAGATATAGCGATGATCTGGCCCTAATAGTTTCATCGCATGGCATACCAGTGAGAAAATCACAAAATAGCTAATCAAAGCAAAACTGTTGGGTACAGAAATCGATTCCAAGAAAATTGGTAATGCCCATAATGCTACGACAACAAGCGCAAAATAAGCAAAATAATAGGTATCCGGAATAAATTTTGATAAGTAAGTGAGTACACCTAATACCGGCAAAATCCATACAGGCCATGACTTGAATCCTTTTTGTACACGATTCCATTCAAATATGCTGGATCCTACAATAAACATAGTCAACAACTCTAGAGGAATTCCTCCAAAATATAAAGGAATAAATACAACGGCTACAATAATAATTGCAGTAATTACTCTCTGTTTCATTTACTTAATCCTCCATATCTTCTATCACGATTATTAAATTGTTCAATACAATCTAATAAACATTGTTCATCAAAATCCGGCCAGGCAACTGGTGTAAAAATAAGTTCAGCATAAGCAATTTGCCATAAAAGGAAATTCGATATTCTTAATTCCCCACTGGTACGAATCATTAAATCCACCTTTTCTGGAACAAATAAATATTGATAGAATTCTTCTTCCGTTAAGTCATTTTTTCTTTGTCCAGAAACAACTTCTTCCGTATATTTTTGAATACCTAACATAATTTCTCTTTGAGACCCGTAATTAATAGCTAAGCATAAATTCAAGCCAGTATTCATTTCACTTTGTTTAACAGCTTTACGAATTACCCTCTGCGTATCCTCAGGAAATCGTTCCAATTCTCCAGCAAAAGTTACCTTAATGTTGTTTTCCATTAATTCTTTCATATAGCGATCAAAGAAAATACCCGGTAACTTACATAAGTATCCTACTTCATCTTCTGGTCGTTTCCAGTTTTCTGTTGAAAAAGCGTAACAAATTAATTTTTTTATTCCTAAACGATTGGCTGCTAAGGCAACAGTACGAATCGTATCGGCTCCTTGTTTATGTCCTGCTGTACGTGGTAAGCCTTTTGCCTTTGCCCAGCGTCCGTTTCCATCCATGATAATTGCGACTGTCTGTGGAACTTGATTCATTCTCTTTCCCTCAATTTCTAGAATATAAAGAATTATATCACACATAAGAAAAAAGCCCAAAGAAATGGGCTTTTATTTCTTTAACCAGGCTGTTTCGCTGGAAGTTTTCTTAACAAATGGTCTTTTCATTGCTTGTTTGGCACCATTTGGAAGAATGTATTTTAATTTATCCTCTGACATTCTCATTGTAGACGCATCTGGGTGATCACGGGTTAATTTAATCGCATCAAACTCACATTTTGTCGTACATAAACCACATCCAACACACTTATTGGGATCGACAATCGAAGCACCACATCCTAAACAGCGAGCGGTTTCTTTCTTGACTTGATCTTCGCTAAAGACTTCTTTTGTATCACGGAAGGAAAGTTTTTCTTCTTTACGAATAATTGCTGTTTGACGTCCTGTGTTATCATAGTTTTGAACAAGAATATCTTCCTTATTTAATTCAATAAAGTAATTTGGATCACGACCAATTGTCAATGAAGAATGAGGTTGTACAAAACGATGAATTGAAATAGCCCCTTCTTTACCACAGGCAATCGCATCAATCGCAAAGCGTGGACCATAGAACATATCCCCACCCACAAAGATATCGGGTACAGATGTTTGGAAAGTAATCTTATCGGCAACAGGAGCTGGTCCTCTAAATTCAATATTTTCATCTTTCAATAAATCATTCCAAATTGTCATTTGACCAACAGCCAGTACAACATTGGAACATGGAATTTTCATCGTATCGTTTTCATCATATAGAGGATTAAATTTTCCATCGGAATCTTTTACCTGTGTACATTTTTTGAATACAATACCTGTTACCTTACCATTTTCGGATAAGATTTCTTTAGGTCCCCATCCGCCTGAAACAACAATACCTTCTGATTCAGCTAATTCAATTTCTTCTGGAAGAGCTGGCATTATATCACGTGTTTCTAATGAAACTTGTGTTACTTTTGAAGAACCACAGCGTATAGCGGTTCTTGAAACATCAATCGCAACGTTTCCTCCTCCAATAACAACCGTATCTCCATCTAATTTATAAGATTCATCATCAATAACGGTATGAAGTAAATCCACACCCTTCATAACGCCAATAGAATCTTCTCCCGGTACATTTATGTTTCTTCCACCTTGACAACCTATCGCAATATAGAATGCTTTATATCCCTGTTGGCGTAATTGAGACAAGGTAATGTCCTTTCCAACTTCTACACCTAATTGGATCTCTACGCCCAATTGTTTAATCACATCGATTTCAGCTTCAATAATATCTTTTTCAAGAACAAAAGACGGAATTCCATATGTAACCATTCCTCCAGCCTTTTTATTCTTTTCAAATATTGTTGGTTTATATCCTTTTAGTGCTAAATAATAAGCACAGGATAAACCAGCGGGTCCTGCTCCGATAATCGCAATCTTTTCATCAAATTCTCCATTAATCTTTGGAATGACTTTATTTGGAATATAAGAACGATTTGATTTTAAATCACGCATTGCTACAAATTTTTTTACTTCATCAATGGCAATAGCCTCATCGATTGTTGCACGTGTACAAGCATCTTCACATCTTCGATTACATACATGCCCACAAATAGCCGGTAATGGATTGTACTTCTTAATTAAAGCCAAAGCATCCTCATATCGACCTTGTGCAGCCATTTTTAAATAACCTTGAACTGGAATATGAGCTGGACAGGCACTCTTACAAGGAGAAGTTCCTGTTTTATGGGTATTAATACGATTAATATCACGATAATCTTCTGTCCACATATCCGATGACCACTTCACTTCTTCAGGAAGTGGCATTTTAGGATAGATGACATCACTTCCATCTTTCTTGCACAGCTTCTGACCCAAAGTAGCGGCACCTGCCGGACATACTTCAACACATCCACCACACGCTACACATTTTTCACGATCAACATGGGCAACGTATGCTGAACGAGACATATTTGGAGTATTAAACAGTTGTGATGTACGTAAAGCATAACATACGTTAACGTTGCAGTTACAAATCGCAAAAATCTTCTTATCCCCGTCAATATTTGTAATTTGATGAACAAAGCCATTATCTTCGGCTTGTTTAAAGATTTTTAACGCCTCATCTTTGGTGATATAACGACCATCTTTATTGGTTTCTACAACATAATCAGCCATATCCCCCATCGCAATACACCAACCTTCTGGATCATCCGCGCAACCTTCATCAAATGTTTTTCTTGAGCGTCGACAAGAGCATGGACTAGCAGCGTATTTACCTTCATACTTATCCAGCCAGTAAGAGATATGTTCTAAATTACACGAATCATTTGTCATCCCAATGGCTTTTTCAACTGGAATGACATGCATACCTACACCAGCTCCTCCTTGAGGAACCATATGTGTTAATCCTTCTAGAGGCAAGCGACTCATTCTTTCAAAGAAGACACCCACTTCTGGATGCTCTGCCAAGACATTTGGATTCATGTTTCCAAATTCAGCTGAGCCTGGTACATACATTGGAAGAACATATTGTTTTTCATGTTTGTCATTTTCCCAGTTATACTCAATAACTCCATTATATGACATTTGATCTAATTGTTTTTGAAGTTCTTCTTTTGAGTATTGTGGACATAGCGCAGCAATCTGTTCAAATGTTTTTGGCTTACGCTTTTCCATTTTTAAAGCAATTTCACACTGCTCATCAGTTATTAAATTATAAAGTCCCCAGTATTCTGGACTTTCCTTTGTGATTTTTTCCAATCCCAATTGAATTTTGGCACGATCCGTTACCACTTTAGCCAGCTTAGCCAAAGGTTCTCTAAATGGCGCATTCATATCCACTGAATCAGGGATGATTCCAGCACGTGGATCTTTTTTATTCCGATTTGGATCCAGGGAATAGGGTGTCATTAAGTCCTTATTATCAATCATTTCTAAACTCCTTTGTTACTCTTAACTATATAATATCGCAAGAAAAACGTGACTTAAAGTCAAAAAAAAAGAGAATTTCTTCTCTTTTATACATTTAGGATTTCTTTTCTCTTCTTTTCAACAGCTGTTTCTACATTTTTAACATATGTATCTGTTAGCTTTTGTGCATCTTCTAATTCAGACTTACGATCATCTTCTGTGTACTCTTTGTCTTTTTTAATAGAATCATTGCAGTCTCTACGAATATTTCGAATAACAACTTTTGCTTCTTCACCATATTTTTGAGCTTCTTTAGCCAATTGTTGACGACGATCTTGCGTCAGTTGAGGAACGTTAATACGAACCAAATCGGCTTCTCCTTGAGGTGTTAATCCCAGGTTTGCAGCCGAAATCGCATGCACAACGGCTTTTACTAAAGAACGATCGTATGGTTTAACAACCAATTGCGTTCCTTCTAATACTTGGATACGACTCACTTGATTAATTGGTGTCATTTCCCCATAGTATTCAACTTGTACTCTTTCTAATAAAGAAGCACTGGCACGCCCTGTTCTTAATGTTCTTAAATTGGAGTCTAAATTATCCATGACTTCCATCATTCGCATTTCTGCTTCTTCTAAATATTCTGCCATATTCTTATCCTTCTTTCGTAATCAATGTTCCTGTCACTTCCTGGTTGACAGCTTTCTTTATGTTTCCACTTTCATTCATATTAAAGACAATCAGATCAATATTATTATCCATACACATAGAGATAGCTGTTGAATCCATTACTTTTAATCCTTTATTTAATACATCCATGTAACATAATTTATCAAATCGTTTCGCATCTGGATTTAATTTAGGATCCGAATCATAGACACCATCTACTCCATTTTTTGCCATCAAGATAACATCTGCTTCAATTTCTGATGCACGAAGAGCAGCTGTTGTATCTGTTGAGAAGTAAGGAGAACCTGTACCTGCTCCAAAAATCACAATTCTACCTTTTTCTAAGTGACGTAAAGCACGTCTTAAAATATAAGGTTCAGCAACTTTCTGCATTTCTACCGCTGTTTGTACACGTGTATCTACACCAATTTTTTCTAAAGCGTTTTGAACAGCTAAAGCATTGATAACGGTTCCTAACATACCCATATAGTCACCTTGTGTACGTTTAACACCCATTTCCGCAATTTCTTTTCCACGAATGATGTTTCCCCCACCAACGACAATTGCCAATTGAACACCCTGTTCCTGGATTTCTTTTAATTCACTTGCCAGTCTTGCCAGCACATCCTGATTTAATAATTTTCCGTCTCCGGAAAGAGCTTCCCCGCTTAATTTTAATAAAACTCGCTTATACATAATACTTTTTTAGCTCCTTTATTTCATCCATAGTCATTATACATGAAAGCAAGTCCAAAAAAAAGGATGAAACGATTGGGTTTCATCCGATTATTCGAACTATGCGTTCATTTGTGCCATTACTTCTTCAGCAAAGTTTTCTTCGCGTTTTTCGATTCCTTCACCAGCTTCGTAACGAACAAATGCAACTACAGAAGCTTGGCTTTCTTTTAAGAATTGAGAAACTTTTTGTTTACCATCACCTAAGAAATATTCTTGATCCATTAAGCAAACATCTTTGAAGTGTTTATCAACTTTACCTTTTAAGATACCTTGTAAAACTTTTTCAGGTTTACCAGCCATCTTAGGATCTTGATCCATCATACGTTGTTGAAGGCTACGTTCAGCTTCTACTTTTTCAGCAGGAATGTCTGCTTGAGAAACATATTCAGGTCTCATAGAAGCAACTTGCATTGCGATGTTTTTAGCAACAGTAGCATCTTCTTTACCACCTAATACAACCAAAGCAGAAATCTTTCCACCATTGTGCATATAAGAACCAAAGAATTGATCATCTGCTTTTTCGATTGTTGCGACACGACGTAAAGTAATCTTTTCACCGATTGTTGCCGTAGCATTAACAATCATATCATTAATTGTTCCTTGTGCAGCACTAACAGCTAATGCTTCATCTAATGTAGCAGGTTTTGCAGCTAATACAGCGTTTTGAATTGAATCTAATAATTCTAAGAATTGAGCGTTTTTAGCAACGAAGTCTGTTTCAGAGTTAACTTCGAATAAAACAGCCGTGTTTCCTTCGATTGCAACTCTTGTCAAACCTTCAGCAGCAATACGTCCTTCTTTTTTTGCAGCTTTTGCGATTCCTTTTTCACGTAACCAGTCAACTGCTTTAGCCATATCACCATCTGTTTCAGTTAAGGCTTTTTTGCAGTCCATCATTCCGGCACCAGTTTGTTCACGTAATTCTTTTACTTGTTTTGCAGTAATTGCCATGATTGATCCTCCCTATTCATTATTCAGCAGCAGCTTCTTCTACTGCTTCTGCAGCTTCTGTAGCTGGAGCGGCTTGTTCAGCTGGCTTTTCTTCTTCAGCTTTAGGAGCTCTATTGAAACGACGATTTCCATTGTTTTTACGATCGAAGTTTCTCTTTCTTCTTTCTTCATTTCTTTGACGACGACGTCTTTCGTTTTCAGCAATTTGTGCTTCAACGTTCTTAATAACATCATCCATAGTTACATCATCTTCTGCTTCGTCTAAGTAAGCTAATTCTCTTACTCCACCTTTCGCATCAACAATAGCATCTGCTAAGATAGTTAATACTAAACGTACAGAACGATTGGCATCATCATTTGAAGCAATTGGATAATTCGCATCGTCTGGATCACAATTTGTATCTAACATTGCGAATACAGGAATACCTAATTTCTTAGCTTCAGCAACTGCGTTATGTTCTTCTTTAGGGTCAACGATAACAATTGCGTCTGGCAATTTTTTCATTTCTTTGATTCCACCTAATGAAGTTTGTAATTTGTCTTTTTCTTTACGTAAACCAGCTTGTTCTTTCTTAGTGTAGACTTCAATCTTTCCGCTTGCTTCCATTTCTTCAATTTCAACTAAACGTTTAATACGTTTTTGAATTGTACGGAAGTTTGTTAGTAAACCACCTAACCAACGTTGGTTAACATAGAATGAACCAGAACGTAATGCTTGTTCTTCTACAACTTCGCTAGCTTGTTTCTTTGTTCCTACAAATAAAACCTTTCCCCCACGTTCAGAGATAGCTTTTAATTCTAAATAAGCATCTTCGATTTGTTGTTGAGTTTGGTTTAAGTCAACGATGTATACACCGTTGCGGCTGGTATAGATGTATGGTTTCATCTTTGGGTTCCAGCGACGAGTTTGATGACCGAAATGGACACCATTCTCTAAAAGTTTTCTCATTGATACAATTGACATAATAGTCCTACCTTTCCGTTACTCCTCCACCATTTCAAACGAAAGCAACACTTTCATGCACGGGCAATCGAATTCATGGTGTGTGTATTCAGCGCAATCTCGCGCCATTTGATTATATCAAGTCAATAGATTAGATTCAAGAAAAATCATAATTCTTTTTGCGCTTCATAAAAAAAAGCCAGAAATTCTCTGGCTTTATTCTGTACGAAGGGCTGTAACCGGATCTTTTTTAGCCGCTGCTTTAGAAGGAATGATTCCTCCAATCAAGGTTAGTATAACACTGATAACGATTAGAATTAAGGCTCCGGCAACCGGCAAGATAGCACTGACATCGGTGCCACCTGTTAAATGATGAATCAATATATTTCCTGGAATCAATAGAAGCAAAGTAATCACAATTCCTAATATTCCAGCAAATAAACCAATAATAAAGGTTTCGGCATTAAATACCTGAGAAACATTTCCTTTAGAAGCTCCCAGAGCACGTAAGATTCCAATTTCCTTGGTTCTTTCCAACACGGAAATATAGGTGATTATTCCAATCATGATACTAGATACAACCAGTGAAATCGCAACAAAGGCAATTAAAACATAAGAAATGGTATCAATGATATCGGTTACGGATGACATCAATGTTGCGACATAATCCGTATAAGAAATCACCTTATCCTCTTTACCATTCTTTTCCATTCTATCATTGTATTCATCCAGCATATTGACAATATTTGTCTTATTATCAAAATCTTTAGGATAAATTGAGATAGAAGCTGGATTGTTTCGATCCGCATAATTTAAAGTTGCTAAATTATTATCGTAACTTTTAATGGAAGTGGACATCATCGAAGTTAATAGATCCTGTAACTCCTGTTCACTCATACTTAGTGCAAATAAATCTTCAAAAGCGGAAGTATCAAAGGAAAACATATTGCTCATATTCGACATAATTGAGGACATAGAACCACTTAAAGAACTCGCTACTTGTTCCGTTATTTGTTCCATGGCTTTTGTCATTGTCTGATTTAAAGCACTTTCTAAATTGGTTGTATAGTCACTCATTGCAGATGCCAGTTGTTTTGACAAGTCATCTGTGTCAATGACATTTACAATTCCAGAAGAAATAATTGCTTTTCCCTGATCACTGTTTACATAACTCGCAAAGGATTGTGCCAGGCCAGTGGATGTCATTAGACCATTGTTGGAAGCATAACTATCATATCCTGCTGATAGATCACTCATCATTTTTGAAATCGCATCATCGCTAATATTAACTATGCCATATTGACTAGTCCAATTAGAGATAATAGATTGTGCTGAAGAACTGGATAAATATGTATCCACAGTATTACTTGTGATATTCTCTACACTTGAAATATTTTCTTTAATGTAGCTTACAAATCCGTTTAGTAAAGATTCACCTAGTTGTGTCACTTCTTCATTAGTCGGTGATTTTACAGATGAGCTTAAGTCATTGATAACGATTTGTTTAGCTTGATCCGATTGAAGATATTGTTTATATCCTTCGTTAAAATTTTGATAGTCAGAAGAGCTCATATAACCCGTTAACAAGGAATTAAATAAATTGGTCATTCCTTCTTCGCTGACTTTAATTTCTACATTGGATATCAATTTAGAAAAATCAATACCATCCACTCCAGATAAATCCATGTTTAAATCCGACATATCCAGGCTAATATTTGATAAATCGATATTACTAAAAGCATCACTGTTGGATAATGCACTTGTATCAACGCTTAAAGCGCTGGACAAAGCATCTGTATCAACCTCAAATAAAGAATCCAAAGAAAGATCACTTGTTTCTTCATCAAATCGATTTCCGGTAAAAACATCAATATCTGGATTGGCTTTTTGTCTGGCAACAATCTCAGATTGACTGGCTATATCGATTACTTCATCAATTAAAGAATAAGGATAAGAGATACCCGTTGACAGCATTGCCGCTTTACTGTCCTGCTTCGGACGCACGACGCCAACAATTTCTAAGTCTTCTCCTTCTTTCACCTTTTTTAGCATATATTCTTGATCATCTGATTTATCAACATACAACCCGCGTTTAGAATCATAAGAATAAGTCTGTGAAACATCCACCAGTTTAAATTGTAAACCAAGGAAATCATCATAAGTATAGGAACCTGCTTCAGATACTTCAACCTGGTCTGTTTCTCTTTTTTGATAGGCTTCAATCATATCATCCAGTTGGGAAGCATCTTTTAATCCCAGAGCATAAAGTGTTAAATCGGATACACAGTTATCACTTGTCAATACAACAACCAACTGATGTTCGTTTTCTGGCCATTGACCTGCCACAACATCATAAGAGTCTATGTATAAATCCTCATTTTCAGGTAAAGCGCTGAACGAATCAAAAGACATATAAGATGAATAGGAGCTATAAGAAGAGGTCAAGCTCGAAAATGTCTGATCCGGATTGACTTGACGATAGCTATCTTCATCTAAGCGATAAATTTGTGGTGTAACAGAATATCCATACTCTACTGCATTGGCATATTCATATACTTTACACTCATCACTTTCCAAATATTTACGAAGTGATTTTAAATCATTGGTTTTGGATTGTGAGAAAAAGGAAGATATTGTCTGCCTTTCATTTACTTCTTCTGTATCTTCATCCCAGTTCCCCGCACTGGCTGCATTTGTAAACATAGCGGATATATCTACATCAGTAGAGGAAATGGTGATTGGATATTCGGATAAAGTTTCTTCTTCTACATTATGAATATATGTATTGACACCATTACTTAGCGATAAAATTAAAGCAATTCCAATAATTCCAATGGATCCCGCAAAAGAAGTTAAAAAGGTTCTTCCTTTCTTTGTTTTTAAGTTGTTAAAAGACAAAGCTAAGCTTGTCAAAAAAGACATTGAAGACTTACCCATATTTTCATGACGACTGGGCTCTAACTGACTTTCATCCACCACATATTCATCACTGTCATCAATAATTTTTCCATCTTTTAGTTTCACAATACGAGTCGCATATTCTTCAGCAAGTTCTGGATTATGGGTTACCATGACAACAAGGCGGTCTTTTGCCACTTCCTTTAATAAATCCATAACCTGGATAGAAGTATCACTATCCAACGCTCCGGTTGGCTCATCTGCCAGGACAATACTTGGATTGTTCACTAAAGCACGAGCAATCGCTACACGTTGCATTTGTCCACCTGACATTTGGTTTGGTTTCTTATGTGCTTGTTCTTTTAGTCCTACTTTATCCAATGCATCCAGAGCTCTCTGTCTTCTTTCAGCTGATGATATACCAGAAATGGTTAGTGCAAGTTCAACATTTGATAAAACCGTTTGATGAGGAATTAAGTTATAGCTTTGAAATACAAAGCCAATGGTATGATTACGATAGGAGTCCCAATCACGATCACTATAGTCTTTAGTGGAAATTCCATTAATAATTAAATCTCCACTGTCGTATCGATCTAGACCTCCAATCACGTTTAAAAGTGTTGTCTTTCCAGAACCAGAAGGTCCTAATATGGCAACGAATTCATTATCTCGAAGATTTAAAGATACATCATTTAGAGCAATTTGTTCTAAATCTCCTGTTATGTATTTTTTATGAACATTTTTTATTTGAAGCATATCATTTCTCTTTTCGTTCGATATCTAACGATTCTAGTTTAGAACCTTCTAACTCTTTTTTCAATAAAAGGATACTTTATGGACGAATTATGAATTCTTTTATTTTATTCATATACTCTTCTAACATTTCAACCCTTATATAGGTTCCTTCATCTTTATATTCAGTTTCTAATACATTTGCGATTTCATTGATAAAAGAAACCACGTTTCCCTTTTCATAAGGAATAAACAATTCCACTTCTACATTTTTAAAAAGTATAGAATCAATCGTATTTAATAAAAATTCAATCGAATCCTTTTCTTTTGCACATATATACACAGCATCTTTATTTCCTGCTGGATGTTCAATATAAGATAAATCACATTTATTATAAACCATTAAAACAGGAATATTGGAAGCATCAATTTGCGCTAAAGTATCGATTGTTGTCATTTTCTGCTTTTCTAGCTGACTGGAATGGCTGTCAACTACATGTAACAGTAAATCTGCTTCCTTTACTTCCTCCAATGTTGAATGAAAAGCTTCTACAAGTGTATGTGGTAAGTTAGAGACAAAACCAACCGTATCCGATAATAAGAATTCATGCTTATTAAAAAGAGTGACTTTACGCGTATTCGTTGTCAGAGTCGCAAACAACATATCTTTTTCAAACACTTGTTTTGAATTCATCGCGTTTAATAAAGAAGATTTTCCTGTATTAGTATAGCCTACCAAAGCCACTTTCTTTATGTTGCTTTTGTTTCTTTGATGTCTTTGTATGCTTCTTTGACTTTCTAGTTTCTTTAACTCTTTTTCAGCCTGATAAATTTGTCTTTGAATTGTACGTGAATCAATTTCGATTTTCTTTTCTCCCAGCCCTTTATTTTGTGAACCACCGCGTTGTCTATCCATTCTCGTATAACTTCCTTTTAAACGAGGTAGAAAATACTTTAATGTTGCCACTTCAACTTGTAGAAAAGCTTCTTTTGTCTGTGCTCTTTTTTCAAATATTTGCAGGATTAAATAAGTCCGATCAATCACATCGCACTTCCAGGCATCCTCCAATTCTTTTTGTTGGGAAGGCGTTAAGTCCACATTAAAAACAACGGTCTCGATTTCATCTAAATATAAACGATGACCCACTTCTTCTATCTTTCCCTGGTTAATACAGGTATTTTTATTAGGGAAATGAAGATTTTGAACAATGGTTTCTTTCACTTCCATATCACATGCATAAACCAACTGTTTCATTTCTTCTATTTCTTCTTCAAAGTTTAGATTGTTTCCAATATTCACACCTACTAATATTACTTTTTCCATACTTCTATCTTATCAAAAAAATGAGAAACGAGTTCTCATTTACTTTATTTCATGATTTGCTAAAGGATGAGCATGCATATAAGCTTCCTTTAATTTATTTGTCGAAACATGAGTATAGATTTGTGTTGTTGATAAAGAAGAATGTCCCAACAATTCCTGCACAACACGAATATCCGCTCCATTATCTAATAAATGCGTCGCAAAACTATGGCGAAACATATGAGGATGCACATTCATACTCATTCCTATTTCATCTGCGTGTTTTTGCATCAAAAACTGTACACCTCGTGATGTAAGTTGATTGCCACGTAAGGATACAAATACATGATCATCCTTGGCAACATGATTCCAATAATTTTCAGCATACTGAGCCAGTTGTTTTTCAAAGCCTTTAAAGAAAGGAACAATTCTTTCTTTATCTCCCTTACCTGTAATACGAACAATGCGATCTTCTAAAGAGATATCTTTCCATTCCATTTTTGTTAATTCGCTTACACGCAAACCACAGGCATACAGCATTGTAAACATTGTTTTATCTCGAAGTTGTGCTTGATCATTGATATCATACGTGTTTAGAAATTCTTTTACTTCATCCACAAATAGAAACTCAGGAATCTTTCTTTTATTCTTAGGTGCTTTAATCGATTCCAAAGGATTGTTGTCAATCCCAATGTATTCATTTAAATACTTATAAAAAGAGCGAATAGAAGAAATTTTTCGCGAAATCGTTGAATTTTTAGCCAGATTACCATCTTCTAAAACACGAATATGTGCTACATAATTCAACATTGTGATACGGTCTACTTCTTCAAAAGAAGAAATTCCTTCCTGGTCTAAAAAATCCTTAAACTGTTTTAAATCTCTTTGATAGGATTCTCTTGTTTTTTCTGATTGTGAATTCTTACGATATACATATTGAAGAAATCGCTCGATTAACTCATCCATGAATAATTTCCTCAATTTCTCTAATTCGATTTAATGCTTGTTGACACATCTTTTCTTTACGTTCATTCTTTTTGCATTTCTCATTTAACACCATAATCCCAAAATTGGCATTCATAGGTTGAAAATGCTTTGGATCGCAATGTGTAATATAGAAAGCTTGTGACCCCATTACACATGTATTTCCAAATTTAATAGGTTCTTGCTCATTTAGGTATAAAGCCATATTTATACCAGCAATCAATCCACTTGCACAAGATTCCACATAACCTTCCACACCTGTTAATTGTCCAGCAAAGAACAAATCTTTTCGTTTTTTAGATTGATAAGTTTCTTCTAATACCAATGGTGAAGAGATATAAGAATTACGATGCATGACACCATAACGTGTAATCACACAGTTTTCTAAACCTGGTATCATTGAAAAAACTCTTTTTTGTTCTGGCCAGGTCAAATGAGTTTGAAAGCCAACAATGTTGTACATCGATGCCGAAACATTATCTTGACGGAGCTGAACAACAGCTACAGGTCTTTGCCCTTCTCTTTCTAATCCTACTGGTTTTAATGGGCCAAAAAGCATGGTCTTTTTACCACGTCTTGCCATCTCTTCAATAGGCATGCATCCTTCAAAGACATTAATATCTTCTACGCCATCATGCATTACAGCACACTTGGCGTTGACTAAAGCATCATAAAAACGATCAAATTCTTCTTGATTCATAGCACAATTAATATAACTAGCTTCACCTTTGTCATAGCGAGATTTATAGTAGGCTTTGGAAAAATCAATTGAATCTTTTTCTATAATAGGTGCAGCAGCATCAAAGAAATGGAATGTGTCCTGTTCTACAAAATCAATAATGGCTTTTGAAAAATCCTCACTTGTCAAAGGACCCGTAGCGATAATAGTTGGTCCTTCGGGAATCTTTGTCACTTCCTTGTATTCAATTTCAATATTAGGATGATTTTGAATCGCATTTGTGATATATGACGAAAAGCCTTCACGGTCTACCGCCAAGGCACTTCCTGCTGGAACAGCATTTTTATCAGCTGCCTGCATAATTAAGGAATCAAGAATACGGAGTTCTTCTTTTAAAATTCCTACCGCATTATTTAAGCTATTCGAGCGAAGAGAGTTAGAGCAAACCAGTTCTGCGAATTTTTCCGTATGAAAAGCAGGTGGATATTTAATAGGGCGCATCTCAATCAAGTGAACATGGATTCCTCTTTTTGCGCATTGATAAGCGGCTTCACAGCCAGCTAATCCAGCTCCAACAATCGTTACTTCTTTCATTCTTCTTCCTTCTTTTTCTTTGCTTCTTTTTTAATATAGCGACATTTAGGGTAATTGGAACATCCAACAAATGTCGTTCCATAACGAGATTTACGGCGAACGAGTTCACTTCCACATTCAGGGCAAATTTCTCCAGTGGGTTCTGGTTTGGCCTTTTCCTTTAGAGGAACAATTGTTTTACATTCTGGATATTTACTACAAGCCCAGAAAGGTCCATATCTTCCCTTCTTAATCACCATTTGGCTTCCACAGTTTGGACAAGTCTTTTCTTCGCCATTCGCATTCGTTGTCTGTGTTTCTTGTTGTTGACTTTCGGTGTATTTACACTTAGGGAAATTCGAACAAGAAATAAACTTTCCAAAACGCCCATTGCGGTAAACTAATTCAGAGCCACAATCCGGACATACTCTTCCAACTTTTTCATATTCCATCTTTTCCATAGAACCATAAGCTCCATCTACAAGAGGTTGAAATTGATCATAGAATTTATGTAAATATTGAATATAGTTTTCATTTCCATCCGCAATGACATCCAGCGTCTTTTCCATATCAGCAGTGTATTTCACATTAATGACACTCGAAAAATATTCTTGAAGTTTTTCATCTGTTAAGATTCCTTGCTTGGATGGAACGAAATATTTTGTCTTAGAATTTTCATTTGTTTTTTCTAAAGTGGCATAATTTCTTTTCTGTAGTGTATCGATAATAGATGCATACGTACTAGGTCGTCCTATGGATTTTTCTTCTAACTCTTTAATTAATTTTGCTTCGGTATAACGAGCTGGTGGTTCCGTAAAATGTTGTTTTGCCTCAACTGGAACATTTTTAAAAACTTCATTTACTTCTAAATCAGGTAATAATTCATCATTTTGTTTCTCATACTTAGAGAATACTTTATAATAACCATCAAACTTCATTGTTTGGCCACTTGCTTTAAACTCACAACCATCTACTTTTAATGTAACGTTGGTCACATCAAAAACACTATCACTCATTAAAGAAGCAATTGTACGAGCATAAATCATGGCATACAAACGATTTTCATCGTTATTTAAATATGGTTTTACCTTTTCTGGTGTATTTAAAATGTTAGTTGGTCGAATAGCTTCATGAGCATCCTGACTGTTTTTTCCGTTTTTAGAATGAGCTTTCCCTGTATAGTTTTTCCCATATGTATTTTCAATATACTTTAAAGCATCACCTACAAAAAGATCACTTAATCGTGTCGAATCAGAACGCATATAGGTAATCAAACCTTCCATATGATCTCCTAGATTGACACCTTCATATAATTTTTGAGCAATACTCATTGTTCTTCTTGCTCCAAAATTTAATTTTGTGGATGCATCCTGTTGTAGAGTTGATGTTGTATAAGGAAGTTTTGGTGCTTTTTTACGGGTTTTCTTTTGAATATCTGTTACAACAAAATCATCTTTGCATCTTTCTAATATATCATTAGCTTGTTGTTGGTTTTCAAGTTTTGCCTTCTTACCATCCACTTTGTTTAATTGGGCATCAAAAGATTGTTTTCCTTTTTGAATTTTAGCTGTAATATCCCAATATTCTTCTGGTTGGAATGCCTTGATTTCATTTTCTCTTTCGACAATCAAATGCAAAGCCACGGACTGCACTCGTCCTGCTGACTTAGAATGAATTTTATTTTGCAGCAATTTACTTAATTTAAAACCGATAATGCGATCAAGAAAACGCCTTGTTTCCTGTGATTTCACCAGGTCCATATCAATTGTTCTTGGATTGTCCAAAGCCGCCAAGACAGCAGGTTTGGTTACTTCATGAAACTCAATACGTTTTGTACTATTGACATCTAAATCTAAAACACGTGCTAGATGCCAGGCAATGGCCTCTCCTTCACGGTCCGGGTCACTTGCCAGATAGATATCATTGGCTTTAGAAGCTAATGTTTTCAATTCTTTTACGACATCTTTCTTGTCGGGACTTATTTTATATGTTGGTTCAAAGTCATTGTTGACATCAATTCCCAATCCTTCTTTTCCTGTTGTTGCCAAGTCACATACATGTCCCTTGGATGAAACAACTTTATAATCAGACCCTAAATACTTTTCTATGGTCTTGGATTTGGATGGGGATTCTACAATTACTAAATTTTTATTACTCATGTGATTCCTCCACGTTTATAAATAAAACAACAAATCAATTGTTTTGTCAAATCTCATCTAATTCTTTTTCGTCATATAATATCATAGCGCCATTTGAAATCAAGTAGTTACACCCCATATATTCATAATTTCCAAAAGCAGTTGGTAAACAATACACTGTTTTTGACAGTTCTAAGCACTCATTTACCGTCAGCATCGTGCCACTACGATATTTTGCCTCAATAACAATCAATGATTCTACACAAGCTGCAATCAAACGATTACGCCAGGGAAAATGTTTTGCCAAAGGAGCGATTCCCATTGGATATTCGCTTAAAATCAGATGCCTTTCTTTCATCTGCTGATACAAATAAGCATTTTGGCTAGGATAGATACGATCAATTCCACAGCCAATAATTCCAATGGTATGTGCATCCAAAGCGTTTTGATGAGCACAGGCATCAATTCCTTTTGCCAACCCGGATACAATGCAGTACTTTTTCTTCACATGATTGACGACAGTTTCGGTATTGATCAATGCCTGATCACTACAATTTCTAGCTCCTACTATCCCTATGCACTTTAAGTCCAATAAGTGGATATTCCCTATATAGAATAGAATCCAGGGAGGATAGCGCAGTGTCTTAAAGCAAGATGGATACTCCTTATCAACAATCGTTACATAGGAATAAGGATAATCGATTATTGAATAAGGTTCTTGATTTTGGATTGCTTTTGCAATGCGTGTCCAGTCTCCATTGTATTGAATGGAGTAAAATAATATAGCTTTATATAAATTGTCCATATTATAAATTTCGAAAAAAATATAAAAAAGACAAAAAAACTTTGTCTTTTTTTAAAATAATTTTGTCTGTAAAGCCGCTTGAACTGGTCCATAGCTTTTGCGATGACAATCCAATACACCATATTTTTCTAAAGCTTCCATATGTTCTTTTGTTGGATAACCTTTATGACGTTTGAATCCATATACAGGATGTAATTCATCCAATTTTTCCATGTAGTGATCACGACTTACTTTTGCCAAAATGCTGGCAGCCGCAATGCAGATGGATTTCTGATCTCCTTTTATGACAGCTTCCATTGGTTTATCTAAATTCGGTAAAGGCATAGCATCTGTCAAAACGAAATCACAGCTTGCCTCTGTTGCGATAGAAAACATCGCATCCTGACAAGCACGATAAATGTTTCTTTCATCAATTGTTTTTTCATCCACCATAACAATTTTATACCATAAGGCATCTTGAAGAATTTGTTGGAACAATTTTTCTCTATTCTTCTCACTTACCTTTTTCGAATCGTAAATAGAAGGATGATGATATCCTTTAGGAAAGATTACACCAGCAATCGTTACTGGCCCTGCCATAGGGCCTCTTCCAGCCTCGTCCATTCCTAATACTAAACCTTTATGATCCCACTCTAAAGGATGTTCTATGGTTTTTCCCATGTGATACCTCCTAGTTTATTTTCACGAATATCTTTGACAAAGCTTCTCATCAAACGATTTTCATCAATATCCCCTTTTTGAAGGTATCCTCTTTTTTTGGCAATTTCGCATAGAGTTTCGTATGGCTTCTCTTGTATTTCAATATCATAAATTGAAGTGAGTACATCTGGCTTATTGTTCATTAACCATTCACATCCAAACATTGCCAATTCATCCATCGTCACAACCTCATCACGAATGGATCCTAACAATGCCAGCTTTAATCCAACTTGCTCATCTTCAAACTTAGGCCATAATATTCCTGGCGTATCTAAAAGTTCTAAATCCGCACCTAATTTAATCCATTGAAGACTTTTAGTTACTCCGGGTTTATCGGCTGTCTGAGCCGCTTTTCGTTTTGCCAAAGTATTGATAAAAGTGCTCTTTCCAACATTTGGTATTCCACAAACCATGGCTCTTAGTGCACGAGGCTTAATTCCTCTTCGTCTTTGCTTTTCAATAAAATTAGAACAAATTTCTTTGGAGGCTTCCACTAACTGTTTTTTATAATTATCTTTTAATAAATCCAAAGCAAGAACTTTTGAACCATTTACTTCTAAAGCTTGAATCCATTCTTTTGTCAATTGATCAGAGGCTTTATCTTTTTTAGAAAGTAAAATCAATCTTGGCTTATTACCAATCAATTGGTCCAACATAGGATTCTTACTGGATTCAGGAATACGTGCATCGCGTATTTCAATCACAAAATCCACTTTTTTCAGGTTTTCTTCCATCTGACGCTTTGCCTTTGTCATATGGCCTGGAAACCACTGTATAACTTTTTTTTGATCCATATTAATGAATTCCTATCTTATTTAATGGCCAGAAAACAAGAATTCCTTCACCGAATATCTGTGATTTCTTTATAGGCCCTACGGAACTGTCACGACTATCCTTTGAATAAGGACGATTGTCTCCACAGACAAAGTATTCATCATCTTCTAATACGACTGTATCAAAGTCAACAGCTGTCACAACGGTTACTCCATTTTCATCAACAGTATCCTTTACTGACTTATTAAAATATCCATACGTATCAATCATACTTTGACGATAAGACTCACTGATATATTCGCTTTCATCCAGTTTTTCTCCATCAATATAGATTTCATCATTTACACAACTAACTGTTTCTCCTGGTAAACCAATGATACGTTTTACCCAGTGTGTTGTCGTTCCATCATTCCCTCTAATCGTAACAACAACGACATCTCCTCTTTTAGGCGTTCCTACAATAGTGCTGATCACACTGGTAAATCCATACTCGCCATCCGATAAGGTAGGATCCATACTACGTCCTACGACATTTACTGGGTGTGCAATAAAATTCACAAACAACAAGAATACAATGGCCGTGACAGCGAAGACTTTAATAAAGCCCAATATGTCCTCAAGAAGGGTTCTTTCATCTTCTTCATTGTATCTTAAATCATCTTTTTCTTTTTTCATAAACAAATCTCCTGACATGATTATAGCACTAAAAAAAGAAAAAAGGCGAATATCGCCTTTTTAACTCAATTAACGTACTTCTTTTAAACGTGCAGACTTACCTGAACGATTACGTAAATAATAAAGTTTATTACGACGTACTTTACCATTACGTACGACTTCAATTTTTTCAATGATTGGTGAATGTAAAGGGAATTTACGTTCAACACCTACACCACTTGATAATTTACGTACAGTGAAGCTTTCAGAAATTCCTCCACCAGTGCGTTCAATGACAACACCTTCGAAAATTTGGATACGGCTCTTGTCACCCTCTTTAATTCTTACGTGAACACGTACTGTACTACCTGAACGGAATTCAGGAATATCAGTTTTTAATTGAGATTTTGTGATTTCATTGACTAAATTTAAATTCATCTGTCTTTCCTCCTTTTATCTAGCTCTTTACGTTGTTGTTCATTCACATAAATGCCAGCGGAACAATCGTGCACAAGTGCTTTATTATCTTATCATTGAATGAATGAATTCGCAAATAAAATTTTAAGATTTATAGTCAAATATATGATACAATACCACAAGAAAGAAAAATCATGAGCACAAACAAGAAAATCAATACATATATACGCACAATTTTAATTGCCATCATTCTAACGGGCATCTTAAGTATCTATGACAGTTTCGTCAAATCTTATGGTGACAATACCCTCTATTGTCTGGCCGATGCCTTATTTGGAACAGGATTAATTCTACTCATCTTTGGTCTTATTTTCTGGATTATCTCAAATGGTGGATTTTCATCTTTTCGTTATTTTCTTCAAAAAAGAAAAGACAGAAAAGAAAATAAACAATCTGTGACTTATGGTGAATTTATCACCAACAATAAAAAAAGAGAATATGCTCACTTCTTTGTGGTTGCCCTATTGTGCATACTTTTAAGTTTCATACTCTCTTATATTTAGAAGGACTCTCCTTCTTTTTTTATTGTTTCAATGAACTCCAAATCTTTTTTATCCAATTCTACTTTCTCGAGTAAATCCGGTCTATGGATCAATGTATTTTCTAAAGATTTTTCATGACGCCATTGTTTGATGTTTGCGTGATGTCCGCTCAAAAGAACATCCGGGACCCTTTTTCCATCATAAATTTCTGGTCGTGTATATTGAGGATACTCTAACAGTCCATTGGAAAAGGAATCATCGTCACTGCTATCTTGTTTAATGACACCCGGGACTAAGCGCAAAATACAGTCACACATCACCATGCAGGCACTTTCTCCTCCTGTCAAAACAAAATCGCCTAAAGACATCTGTATATCAACATACTCACGAATTCGTTCATCAAAGCCTTCATAATGCCCACAAATAAAGATTAAATGCTCTTTTAATGATAATTCAGCTGCCATCTTTTGATGAAACGTTTTTCCCTGAGGTGTTAACAGAATCACTGTACTGTTCTCATCACGAATGCTCTTTAAAGCATCTAATATTGGTTGACACATCAAAACCATTCCCGCACCACCACCATATGGAGTATCATCTACATGCCCATGTTTTTCATTAGTAAAGGGGCGAAAATCAATTGCCTCAAATTCAAATAAATTCTTTTCTTTTGCTCTTTTAATAATTGATGTGTTTAATAAAGAATCAAAATATTCAGGGAATAAAGTTAATACGCTGATTTTCATCGTAACCCTTCCATTTCTGTGATTCTCATAATTTTCTTTTCAACATCCACATCATTGACAAAGGCATCCACAAATGGTAGCAGAAAGGATTTTTCATCTTTAGAAACGCGTAAAACGATATTTGCTCCTGTTTCTAAAATATCTGTAACTACACCTAATTCTTCTTCATTTTCATTAAAAACAGTACATCCCATTAATTCATGATAGTAAAAAGAATCATCATCTAATTCTGGTAAGTCCTCTTTTTTAATAAATAAGTCTTTTCCCTTTAATAATTCTGCCTGCTCGATGGAATCAACTCCTTCAAAATAACAGTATCCAAATCCTTTTTGTTCACGATATTTTTTTACAGTGATTGATTTTCCATCTTGAAAATATAAAACTCTTCCTTTGGAAAAACGATGTTCGGGATCATCTGTCACTAAATAAAGCTTACATTCTCCTTTTAGAGCATGGGTATTAATAATGGTTCCTACTTTAATCATTAAAAACCTCCTATTAAAAAAGGATGTATTACACATCCTAGTATGCTTCAAATTTCACTGAAATTCTTTTACGCATATCTTTTGCAGCAATAGACATCATTTGACGAATACTGCTTGCCATAGCTCCTTTTCTTCCAATTAAGCGAGCTACGTCATCGCTGTTCGCATAAACATATAATAAGACTTCGTTATCATTGGTAGAAGTCATCGTCTTAACAGATAATGCTTTTTTATCTTCTACTAATGGTTCGCAAAGATCAAATAAAGTTTTCTCTAAATCCACCATAATTATTTAGACTCACTAAATTCTTTCATGATTCCTTCTTTAGATAAAATAGTACGAACAGTATCAGTTGGTTTTGCACCATTGTTTAGCCATTTCATAACTAATTCTTTATTTACTGTAGTTTCTCCTTTTAATGGATTGTATGTTCCTACTTCTTCAATAATACGACCATCTCTAGGGCTTCTTGAATCAGCAGCTACAATACGATAGTAAGGAGCGTGTTTTTTACCCATTCTTTTTAAACGTAATTTAACCATAATAGTTACCTTCCTTTTCTTTTCGCTAGACTACAATAACATGTCATAATAAAAGTGTCAAGCTTTTTTACTTGACACTTTTAATTATCTTTTAATATCTGAATGTTTTAAGAAATATTCAAAATCCGCATCCGTTCCTAATACCCAGTGCGTATCTGATACATGATGAATTGTACCTGCATTATAATCTAATCCACTTTTAGCGTAGTCATAAGACAAAGACATCCTTGTCTTTTCAACTGTTGGGTTAGGTACTGGAATTGCACTTAATAAAGATTTTGTATAAGGATGTAAAGGATTAGAGAAAATTTCCTCTGATGTTCCTTGCTCCACTAAGTGACCTAAGTGTAGTACACCGATGGTATCCGAAATGTATTTGACCATAGACAAGTCATGGGCAATAAACAAATAAGAAATTCCAGTTTCCTTTTGGATTTTCTTCATCAAGTTAACAACTTGTGCTTGGATTGATACGTCCAGAGCAGAAATAGCTTCATCAGCTATAATCAAATCCGGATTCATAATTAATGCACGAGCAATTCCAACACGTTGTCTTTGACCACCAGAAAACTGATGTGGATAACGAGAAGCATGTTCTCTAGATAATCCAACCAATTCCAGTAATTCATATACTTTTTCATTTCTTTCTTCTTCAGAAGAATACATTTTATGAATATCCAGTCCTTCAGCAACAATATCCAATACTTTCTTTCTTGGATTTAAACAAGCCATTGGATCCTGGAAAATCATTTGCATTTTTGTTCGCAACTCTTTGATGGCATCATCAGACATCTTTCCACCAATTTCTTTTCCTTTGAACACAATAGAACCAGCTGTTGGTTTATAAAGACGAATAATGTCACGTCCTGTAGTTGATTTACCAGAACCAGATTCACCTACTAATCCATAGGTTTCTCCAGGATAAATATCAAAAGAAATGTCATCAACGGCTTTTACTACAAACTTTCCGGAACCTTTGAAGTATTGCTTCAAATTTCTGACTTGAAGGATAGGTTCTTTATTTGTATCACTCATAGTCTTTAGCCTCCTCTTTCATTCTTTCAATACGTCTCTTTAAAGACGCAGGCATTTCAACCTTTGGAGCATTGGGATGCATTAACCAGCTGGCAACCTTATGGGTAGATGAACCAGGTACATCAAACATTGGAGGTTGTAGACGGTAATCAATATTTAAGGCAAATTGATTACGTGGGGCAAAAGCATCCCCTTTAACTTCCTGCATAAGGTTTGGTGGGGTACCAGGAATCGTATATAATTCATCATCGTCTGTATCTAAGTCTGGCATAGATGACAATAGACCCCATGTATAAGGATGTCTAGGTTCATAGAAAACTTCATTAATTGTCCCTGTTTCTACAATTTTACCAGCATACATTACATTTACATAATCAGCAACTTTTGCGACAACTCCTAAATCATGTGTAATATAGATTACGGACAATTCTTTTTGTTGTTGAATTTTTTGAATCAACTCAAGAATTTTTGCCTGAATCGTAACATCTAAGGCTGTTGTCGGTTCATCACAAATCAATACATACGGATCACAAGATAAAGCAATTGCGATAACGATACGCTGTCTCATACCACCTGATAACTGGTGAGGATAGTTATTCATTCGCTTATCTGGATCGGTGATTCCTACTAACTCTAAAAGTTCTACTGCTTTGGCATAAGCTTCTTCTTTTGATTTTCCATAATGGTAAATCATTGGTTCCATAATTTGGTTTCCAATAGTCATTGTAGGATTTAAAGATGTCATAGGATCCTGGAAAACCATCGCAATCTTACGACCACGGATTTCATTCTGCATTGTTTTTTCATCCGCTTTAGCAATGTCTAAATGTTTTTGTTCATTGGTATTTTCATCTGTCCAATAATAATCGATTGTTCCACCATCAATGGTTGCATTGGAAGCCAGGATACCTAAAATGGCCTTTGTAGTAACGGATTTACCAGAACCAGATTCACCTACAATGGCAATGGTTTCTCCTTTGTACAAGTCTAAATTCACACCACGAATCGCGTGTAATTTCCCATTATCTGTTTTAAATGAGATGTTTAAATCTCTTACTTTTAATACTCTTTCACGTTCTGCCATAATTATCTCTCCTTCATAGTAGGATCAAGTGCATCACGTAATCCATCACCAAATAAGTTAAATGCCAGCATTAAGATAGAGAATACAATCACAGGAATAACCATTTGATACTTATAAACTAAGAACACATCATATCCATCGTTGATCAATGTACCCAAAGAGGCTTGCGGAATTGGAAGACCCAAACCAACAAACGATAAGTAAGCTTCATAGAAAATCGCATTTGGAATAGACATCATAACCATGATAATCATTTGGCTATAGATGTTAGGCAAGATTTCTTTAAAGATAATAAAGAAACTTCCTGCTCCTAAAGTACGAGATGCCAATACATATTCTTCTTCTTTTACTTTTAATACTTGCGCACGAGTAATACGGCTCATACCAATCCATTCTGTAAAAGATAAGGCAACGATAATTGTGAATAAGCTTGATTTCATTACCATCAAAAGAATGGTTAAGATAACCAATGTTGGAATTGAGTTAATAATCTCTTGAATACGTTGTAGAACATTATCTACCATTCCGCCAAAATATCCGGAAATTAAACCATACGTCATTCCAATAATTACATCGATTAAAATCGCAACAACGGCAATGAATAAGGAAATACGAGTTCCATACCATAGACGAACCCAGATATCGCGTCCAAATGAATCGGTACCAAATAAGTGTTGTGCACTTGGTTTTAAGTTTTGAATCGCTGTATTGACTTCATATGGATCCCATTTAGAGAACAATGGAGCAAAGATTGCCAACAAAGCAATGATAAGCAGTGTAATTAATCCGATAACAGCACCTTTATTTGCTTTAAAGCGCTTGATCATATCTTTCCAGGCAGGTGTGGCAGGAGCAACAACATCTTTCGTGATATCGACTTTATCACCGACAAATTCAAAATCGTCAGCTAAAAATTCATATTTTTCTTCCATGTTAGTCATCCTTTCCTAGACGAATTCTTGGATCAATGATTCCATAGGAAACGTCAATCAACAACATCATTAAGATGTACATTAAGGCATACAAGAATGAACAAGCCAGAATTAAGTTGTAGTCAGATGATTGAATAGATTGAATCAACAATTTACCTAAACCAGGTACACCGCAAATCTTTTCAACAACCATTGTTCCTGTCATCAAGTTGACCAGGATAGGGCCTAAAATTGTAACAACTGGAATCAAGGCATTTCTTAAAGCATGTTTATAAATTAATGTCTTTTGATCTAATCCTTTAGCTTTAGCCAATGTCATATAGTCTGAGCCCAATACAGAAATCATTTCTGTACGAGTAAAACGCGCTACATTGGCAATAACGGATACCGATAGAGCCGCAATAGGCATAATAGATGAAATAATTGGCTTAGAAGAGCTATAAGATGTAGGTAGAATTCTTAAAGTTGATGCGAAAATAATCAAAATCAAGAATGCGAATACAAAGGAAGGAATAGAAACACCTAATACTGAAATAACAGTAGCGATTGTATCCCAAATTGTATTTCTTTTTAAAGCAGCAAACACTCCTAACAACATACCGATAATTGTTCCTAAGATAGTCGCAATTAAACCGTAGCTGAAAGAGAACTTAATGGCACTTCCTACTAATTTAGCAACGCTCATATCTTTGTACAAGTTCATAGATACACCAAAGTCACCTCGACACATATTCAATACATATTGAATAAATTGTACTGGTAATGGTTTATCCAGACCATATTGTGCTTCAATAGCGGCACGAGCTGTTTCACTTAATTTTTCATTATTTACTGGTGAACCAGGCAAATAATGAACCATTAAGAATAGCACAATTAAGATAACCAATAGAGTTGCCAGAGAAATAACCAAACGTTTACCAACATAACGTAATGTAGATTTACTCATTTTTCTTCTCCTCTTTTATAAAAATAGGCACAATATGGAATCATATTGCGCCTAAATAATCCACTTTTTTAAGTATTAATTACCCTTTTGTGATGTAGTTGAATGTATAAGGAACACCAACTGATTTAATAACAAAGTTCTTAACAGAAGTATTTTCAAGAACAGCAGAACCTTTTTCAAATACTGGAATGAATCCCATATCATTGATTAAGATAGCTTCTGCATCAATCATTTCTTGCCAACGAGTTGTTACATCAGACTCTGTATTAATCTTTTCAATCATTGCATCATATTCTGAACTTGCATACTTACCATAGTTGTTTGTATTATCACTAACAGCTAATGTTAGATAAGTAGTAGGGTCAGCATAGTCAGGTCCCCAACGAGTGATACATACTTCATAATCACCATTTGCTTGTTTGTTGTAGATTCTGTCTTGTTTAGTAGTAGCAGTTGTAGTGATTGTTAATCCATCAAGTTTTTCCCAACCATCTTTTAAGTAGTTAGCTGTATCATCGATATTTTCATCCGTACCATATAATAAGTCAATTGTGATTTCAGAAACACCTAATTCAGCTAATCCTTTATCTAAGTATTCTTGTGCTTTGTCTAAATCATATGTACATTGTTCAAAATCACCAGAAGCAGCACGGAAGTCTTCACCTTCACTTGAAGTAGCCAATCCTGTAGGAACAAATCCAGTAGCAGGGCTTGATCCATCTTTTAAGATTGAATCACATAAGTCTTGTCTATTAATTGCATAAGATAATGCATAACGGATATTTTGGTTAGCAATTGTATCATTTTTGAAGTTCATTGATAAGTACCATAAGTAACCATCGTTGATACCTTTGAATGCTTCATTATCGCTATATCCATCTACTAATGAAGAGTTAATAACAGCAAAGTCAACTTCACCATTGTCAAATGCAGTAGCACCAACAGCTGGTTCAACAGCTTCTTGTAATGTCAATGATTCTAAAGTCACTGCACTTGCATTCCAGTAATCAGCATTCTTTGAATAAGTTGCTTGTTTACCAATTTCCCATGAATCCATAACAAAGGCACCATTACTGATAATAGAATCAGCAGATTTACCATAGTTAGATCCTTGTTCTTCAGCAAATTCTTCATTAATTGGATAGAAACAAGGGAATGCCATAAATTCATTGAAATAAGAAACTTGGCTTGTCAGTGTATATTCTACTGTTTTCTCATCAACAGCTTTAATTCCTAATGTTTCAACATCAGCATCTGTTAAAGTATCACCATTATCAATCTTAGCCATTAATTCATCAGCACCAACAATATGAGCACCATCTGAACCATATAAATAATAGTAGTTACCTAAGTTCAAGAAGATACGTTTTGCTGCATAAACGAAATCGTTAGCTGTAACAGCTGTTCCGTTTGACCAAGTTAATCCATCTTTTAATGTGTATGTGTAAGTTAATCCATCATCGCTTACTTCGTAGCTATCAGCTAAAGCTTCCACAACGACACCATCCGCATCAACACCCATTAAACCATCGATACAAGCATGCATAGCAGTAAAAGACATTCCATCATCTGCATCTGCGCTATCAAGGTTTTTGATAGTTAATTCAGAAGAATAGATGAAAGAAGTTGAACTTCCTGCACCTGAATCTGAAGATCCGCAAGCAGCTAATGAAAGTGCCATGGCTAGACTCATACCCATTGCCATAATTTTTTTCATAGTCTTCCTCCTCTTGTGTCATTTGCACAAAATCGGATTAAAATTTTATGCATAACGACAACATATATATACCATTATACAAATTCATACCTTCATTTTCAATCAAAAATTTTCATAAAATTTATGAAAATTTTTTCATAAATAAAAGATAGGGTATCCCTATCCATTTAATAAAGCCAAAGCACATAAAATTCCCACTAAAGCAAAGACTTGTTTCTTTTTTAATTTTTCCTTAAACAATAAAATTCCAAATGCACTGACAACCAAAATTGTCATCACACTATAAACCGGATAAACTAGTATAGCCGGTAAAGAATAAAGTGACTTCAACAGAAAGCGAGCAGAATAATAATTTGGAATTCCAATAATGCATCCAAAGAATGCATCTTCTTTACAAACCTTTTCTTTTCGTATTAAAGCATACAAAACACATAGAACAAAAGCAAATAAGAAGATAATCAGCAAAAACTCATTTTGATAAGTAGCGTCCCCTATTCTTTCAAAGACTTTACTCATCGCATCTGCACTTCCTGATACAAGTAATAAAGTTAGTAATAAAAATACATTTTCTGCTTTATCTTCCCCTTTTTGAAATTGCAGAATAAAAATACATATAATCGCAAGAATTAAGCCTACACATTGTTGAACAGATGGAATTTCTTTAAAAATGAAAATTGTCAACAATGTTGGCACCACTATTCCCAACTTTTGAAAAGTAGAGGATAGAATGACACCATTCTTCATAATATTTTTTTGTAGTAGCACAAACCCCAGTAAAAAGAATAAACCATTAATTCCACCTAACAAAATGGATATTTTTAAACCATTCGTTAAATTAAATGAGAGACCTTTAGAATAAAACAGAGATAAAAGAATACAAATAATATAGTTAAAAGCCAATAAAGAAACCTGATTTTTAGAGTACGAACCAGAAATTCGCATTAAAAGTGAAATGCAAGCACTGCTCAGTATTGCCAACACTAAATAGATCATGCACTCATAGCTCCTTTTGTCAGTACGCTAGTTGCCCAGTCAAAATCAATACGCGCATCTTCTTCCATATAATCCATATATTGTTCTTTAACGCGATTATATAAATCATCATCAAATGACACATTCCCTTCCTCAAATCCTTGATTAAGAAAACGCAAATGATAAGATGTTTCTTTGCTGAATAAAATCGCATCTATATTTACTTCTTTTTGTTGCTGCAAATTCATATAAAACAACACTTTAATAACTTCTATAATTTTATCATCTAATCCCAAATCAAAAATATTGATTTTCTCTATTAAGTCTTCTTGTGAACATACGATGCGATTCTTTTTGGAATCCTGTTGTGCTAATTCATCCTTACTCTCTAACAAATCCAGTACTTCATCTAATTCATCTTGTGTTGTTACATAGTAAATGCGATATTGTCCATCTTCATAGATTAAACTGTAATCCAATAATGCCTCATAGCCACATTCTTTACAGGCAAATTTGAATAAAGATTGATTTTTTACTTTTTTCTTTAAATCAGGATTGGTTAGTACATTGATTTCCTTCCATGTTCTTTTAGAATTCTGTGTATGACAGCGTGGACATTCTATTTTTGTGATATTGTATTTTGCCATTATTTTATCTCTATACTTTCTAAATCATCCGGAACAAATAAATTCCCAGAATAATATCTTTTTCCTTCGTTTGTATATAATTCTTTGCGACATTGAAGATTTGTATCTTCTGTATGATATAATACCAAATTTTGAATATGCAGTTGTCTTGCGTTATTACAGGCATCCTTAACCGTTGAATGTGAAGCAAAGTAAGGATGAAAGATTTCAGCTTGTGAATCCAAACAAAAGGCTTCATGGAACAGCCAGGTACTATTCTCTATCATGTCTTTATTACAGATATGATAGGGTTCATCTCCACAACAAGATATTTTACCAATGGGTGTATGCATGCAAAAGCCAAATTGGACATCTTTTTTTGATTGAATATCAAAAAAAGTAGTAGGATAGCCTAATATTTTTTCCGTTTGTCCATCTGTTGTCTCAATCAATTGAATTTGTTTACCTAATAAATCTCTCAGTAAAGAGGGCAATAATTGAAGTGCCATAGAGTGTAAAATTTCAATCACTTCTTTATGCGAATAAATGGTGAATACTTCTTCCCTTTTTGAAAATTTTAAATACTGCCCCCAACAGCGTAAAAGCCATAGCACACCTGTAATGTGATCCAAATGTTTATGTGTCACAAATAAAGTATGAATGTCCGATGGTTGCAGATTCACCTTTTCCAATTGAGATAAAATGGTATTTCCACCACCAGCATCGACCAAAAAGTATTCTTTATTCTCTTCTAAAATAAAGCAGGTGTTATAGCACTTTGTCACCATAGCGTGTCCTGTTCCCAACATTGTACATTTCATGAAAATAGTATAACACAAAAAGAAAGTTTCTATTGTTTCATATAAATTCTTGATTCCAATGGAGCTAGAGTATCAGTAATTTTTTTTGATGATGTTAAAAGAAGAGAATATCCTTTTAGAATCGAAATATCAAATTCAGCCTCTTTATTTGTCATATTATTTAAAATCAACATACTTTGATTTTCATAATTTCTTATATATGCAATAATTTGAGGATGTTCATTCAATATAGATTGATAGTTTCCATTTTTTAAAATTTCACTTTCCTTACGTAACTGAGATAATTTTTTATACCAATTTAATACAGAATCCGGATTTTCTTTTTCACTTTCCACATTCACAAATAAATAATTATCATTTAAATGAATCCATGGAACGCTTGTACTAAAACCAGCATTTATTTCGTTGTTCCACTGCATTGGTGTACGAGCATTGTCACGACTATATTGATTCACAAAATTTAATGCTTCCTCTTTTGAAAAATGATTTTGAAGAGCGATCTCATATTGTCCATGTACATTGACATCATCGCTTTCACCTAATGTCCAAGTCGTATTGCTCATACCTATTTCTTCTCCCTGGTAAATAAAAGGTGTTCCACGAAGAGTCATCAGCAACGTTGCCATTGTTTTTGCACATAGATTCAAATCACAATCGTCTTTGAAGTAATGATTAACAGAACGTGGTTTATCATGGTTTTCAAAAAAGATAGGAACCCATCCATTCTCTTTCGTTGCTTGTTGGCTGTCATTGAGAGCTTTCTTTAGATCCAATAAATTCCATTCCTTTGCCTGACACCAGACTTCAGCTCCTTTAAATTCCAAATTAATATGACTAAATTCAAACAACATATCAAAGACGCCATCATTTCCAACCCATTGATTCAATTGTTTTGCTTCTACACCATTGGCTTCTCCTACCGTAAAAATGTCTTCACGATTGATTAAACTTTCATTAAATTCCTTTAAGTAGTCTAGGATTCCTTCTTGATTCGCTGTTGCATCATGTATACTAACAAGTCCATCGGCATTATCTGGTTTTCCACTCGAAAAGTCTTCTGGTTTCTTAATATAAGGAATGGCATCCACACGAAAACCTTGCACGCCTTTTTCAATCCAATAGTTGGCAATATCAATCATAGATTGACGTACTTTAGGATTCGCCCAGTTTAAATCTGGCTGTGCGCTGGCAAATGTATGAAGATAGTATTGTTTTCTTTGATCACACCAACTCCAGGCTGACCCACCAAAAATAGAGCGCCAGTTATTGGGAGGAAAACCTCCTTCTTTGGCATCTTTCCATATATAAAAATCACTATATTTATTATCTTTTGATTGACAAGATTGTTGAAACCATTCACATTGATTGGATGTGTGATTTACAACCAAGTCCATTACCACTTTTATATGATGCCGGTCTGCCTGAACAATTAATTCTTGCATATCCTCCATATTTCCAAATAAAGGATCAATTGAATAATAATCAGCTACGTCATATCCTCCATCTACCATTGGAGATGAATAGACTGGTGTTAGCCAAATGGCACCTACATTTAATTGTTCTAAATAATCTAATTTTTCTATAATCCCTTTTAAATCACCGATTCCATCCCCATTTGAATCTTTAAAGCTGCGTACATAGATTTCATAAGCCAATGTATCTTGCCACCATTTATGTTTTGTATCTGTATTCATCTTTTTTCTCCTGTTTCTATTATAAAAGATGGTTTATAACCATCTTAACAAGTGTATTCTATTAATGCATTTAAAATTTCATCTGGATCAATCGGCTTAGCTAGATGTCCATTCATGCCACTTTCCTTTGAGTTTTCACGATCTGTTTCTAAGGAATTGGCTGAAATCGCAACAATAGGAATAGAGTTTAAAGCAGGATTTCCTAAATTTCGAATAATTTTTGTTGCCTCATACCCATTCATAACCGGCATTTGAATATCCATAAAAATCAAATCATATTGTCCTGGTCTTGAAGATGAAATCATATTAACAGCTTCTTTTCCATTCACTGCAAAATCGGTTTTAATTCCCATTTCGCCCATCAATTCTAGCATAATTTCCCGATTTAAATCATTATCTTCCACTATCAGCACAGACTTACCTGCCACTTTTTCTGATGAATCTGTCTTTTGAGATAAATTATTTTTTTCCAAATCCTCTTGACTCACTTTTCGAAAAGAAACATCCACAAAGAAAGTAGTCCCTTCTCCTTTATGGCTCTTTACAGAGATTTTTCCTCCCATCATATCTACTAAGCTTTTCGTAATGGAAAGGCCGAGTCCAAGACCTGAATTTCCACTTTCCGTAGAAGTTTGTTCTCTTTCAAATGATTGAAATAACTTGGCACTAAATTCCTCTGTCATTCCAATACCGGTATCCTGAACGCAGAATTGGAAAGAAGCCTTTTCATCATCTACATCATATTTTTGAAAAGCTGTTACGGTAATCGTCCCCCCTTCTTTTGTAAAGTTAAGAGCGTTACTAATAAGATTGTCCAAGATACGTTTCAAATTCAATGAATCTGCATAAACATATTGATCACGTATAGTAATTTCAGAAATCAAACGAAGAGATTTTTCTTTTGCTTGTACTTCTGTCATTTCAATAATAGTATTTAATTGTTCTTTAATATCACACAGACTTTCATTGATTTTCATTTCTCCACTTTCAATCTGGCTCATTTCAACAATATCGTTCACTAAATCAAGCATATGACTAGAAGCTGTATCAATTTTTTCTAAGCAATTTTCCAAATCTTTTGGCTGATTGATATGTTTTCTTGCAAGGGCCGTAAAGCCAATAATCGCATTCATTGGTGTTCGAATGTCATGTGACATATTAAACATAAAGATTGTTTTTGCCTTACTTGAATGCACTGCCTCATCACGTTCATGCTGTAGTTGCATCGTTTTGGTTAAAGCATCTGTCATTACACTTAATTCTGTTGCATATGTATCTGGAAGAGGTTGTTGATTTAATAACTTATTTGTGATGTCAACAAGTGGATTTACAACGTATTTTCTAGTCCCATAAACAATAGATACTATAATTGCCATTTGAATCATTAAAAGAATACCAAATATTTTTAAACTATTATTAAGGGAATCGCTATATTGTTGCTGGGATGTTTTTGTGATTTTAAGAAGAGAATCCAAACTTGATGAAACATCTTGATAAATAGTGTCTTTATAATCTTGATAATCATCATCCATCACAAGATTTCGTGCTTTCTCTAGTTTTTCACTATTCGAAAGCGATAAATCTTGAATATCCAGTTGCACACTTTTTACTTCATCTGGCATATCCGTTATCCCAAATGATTCACAAACTAGTCGCATTGAATAATATTCTGTATTCATCAATTCTTTTGAATTATTTAAAGCGTCGGATAATTCTATAAAAACTTCAGTGTTTCCATAATATTTTTCTAAGTCGTTCACTGCCTTTTCCCGGCTTTTTTTGACATTGGCTTCTGTAAAATAATCATCCATGTATTTGCGATTGCCAGTTCTGGCAAAATAGCGAACGTTATTTGTTAAAACATCCGATGCACTTTTCAAAGTTTGTGCATCCTCTTGGCATTGCACATAAATTTCTTCGGCATTCTGAAAATTTTGATAAGCTTTAAAACAAACAATAGCCGCAATTGCCATAAAAATCACAATGATAATGGCCGCAATTGAGAAAATAAGATTGCTGTTTTTTATACTGATGCCTTTTCTTTTTTGTTCCATGTTTTTACTATAACATCATTCTTTTGATAATCACCATAAAAATTCATATAGTCACATTTTTTTCAATTAAAAATACCCGCCAAGAATTTTCTTAGTGGGCATTTGCTTATTTTCTGATAAGTAAAACACATGTCTCAACGTGGCTTGTTTGACTAAACATATCAATTGGTTGTACTAAACGAATACGATATTGTTTACCTAATTCCTTTAAATCTTTTGATAAAGTACTAGGATTGCACGAAACATATATAATCGTTTTTATTTTTGAGGAAAGAATTGCGTTTTTCATCGTATTGTCTAATCCCACTCTTGGAGGATCCACAATCAAAGTATCAACAACTTGATTGGATAAGTTTTTTAATTCTTTGCCTGCATCTCCGCAAATAAAAGATACATTATTAATATGATTGTTCTTTGCGTTTTCATTGGCATTGTCTACAGCATCCTGTATGGATTCAATTCCAATGATTTTTTCTGCTTTTTCATGTGCAAGTAGACTAATCGCACCTATACCACTATAGGCTTCCACCATCAATTTTGATTTTGGAAGAATCGATTTGATATATTCATATAAATGAAAAGCCTGTTTTGTATTTAATTGAAAGAAAGAGCGTGGCAACAAAGAAAAAGAATAATCATTATATTGCATTTTAATCTTTTTTTCTCCAAATAAATGAATCATATTTTTTCCATATAGTTCATTGTTTTGATCAACTCTTTGTGATTGCCAAATAGAAACAACATTTTCTATTTTTGAACAAGCATCTATTATTTCTCTTGAAATTGAGTTCTTTCCCGTCACAAAAATAATTTGAACTTTGCCATTAAATTCTTTTAAAACTAATGTACGAAATCCTTCTTTGGTTTTCTTATCAAATAAAGATTCATCCTTAACTATCTCTTCCACTTCATGACGCACTGTTTCAATTAAGCGTGAATGAACATAACATCTTTCTAATGGAACAAAATGATTCGAATCTCTTTGATACATACCTGTTGTAAGTTTTCCCTCTTTATAACCAAATGGTAACTTACAAGAATTACGATAATTTAATGGTTCAGGATTTTTTATAATGGGATTAATTTTTCCTTTGTATCCTGCATATTTCAACAATGATTCTTTTAAGATTTGTTCTTTCATACGGCATTGTCCTTTGTATTGAACTGCCATTAAAGAGCATCCACCACACTCAAGCCATTCCTTGCATAAAGGAAAGCGTCGCATACTAGATTTGGTAATAATACGATCTAGTTCACCGATGTTGTATTTCTCATTTTCTTTGACAATATGATATTCCACTTCTTCATTGGGAAGGGTTCCTGGAATAAAGATTGCTTTCTTATTTTCATAAGCAATTCCTTCTCCATTGATTCCCCATTTTTTTATTGTTGTTTTCATAGTTTTCTCCATGTTGTGATTATAAACTCAAAAGTCACTTCAAATCCTTCGCAATTTCTTATTGTTTCTAAGGCTTTAGGATCAGTTTTATATCGATAAGGTGTCATTTCTAACAATGACCATATATCTTCTACATAATTCTTTTGTGAAATCATTTCTCGACTCACCATTTCAAATCCATCGATTGTTTCTTCTGGCAATTCATTTTCATAAACGGAATCATATAGTCTTTCTTTTAACTCTAAGCAATGCTTAGGACCCGGTCCTACCACAATCCAGGTTCCTTCTTTTTTTAAAATACGATGAATTTCTTCTTGCCCTAAAGGAACAAAGATGGACGTAACTACATCAATTGATTCATCATAGAAGGGCATATTGAATAAACTACCGACAACATATTGTGTCTTTTTATCTTGCTTGGAAGCATATAATATTGCCTCTTTGCTTAAATCAATCCCGTACGACTCTTTTGCATTACAAGCAAATTCTTTGGTGTAATATCCTTGCCCACATCCTGCATCAACATATAATGAATCATAAGGTATTTTATCCTTAACGTTTTGTCGCATAAAATCATAATCATCATTTTCCAAAAAAGCAGTACGAGCTTTAACCATAAGTCCATTATCACCAGAATTTGTTTTATTCTTTAAATATAAATTCACATATCCTTGCTTGGCAATGTCATAGGTATGATTGTTTATGCATTTAAACGATTTATCTATTTTTATAAGTTTTTCATTGCATTTTGGACATTTCAACATAACAAGATTATAACACAGAAAAAGAGATGATTTCTCATCTCTTAGAATAAATCCTCTTCTTTCTTTTGTGGCGTTACAAGAATGGTTTCCGTCTCATCAATGCATTTTTGTATCATTTCTTCAAAGTCCCATTTCTTTTCAAACATCTCACACTTTTCTATCTTTGGTTTGGTTACGGGATTCTTTGGTGTAAAAATTGTGCAACAATCTTCATATGGCAAGATAGAGGTATCATATGTTCCAATTTTCTTTGACAAATCCACAATTTCCACTTTATCCATACAAACAAGTGGACGAATAATTGGCATATTGGTAACTGCATTAATTGTATGCATGCTTTCTAGTGTTTGAGAAGCCACCTGCCCAATGGATTCTCCTGTCGCAATTGCCAAAGCGTGTTGCTTTTCAGCAAGTCTTGCGGCAATGCGCATCATCATTCGACGCATAATCGTAATCGCATAGCTTTCATCTGCATGCTGATAAATAGCTAATTGAAGGTTTGTGAACGGAACAACATGGACTTTAATTTCTCCTTGATATCCACTAATCAATCTGGCTAGTTCTAATACTTTATCCTGTGCATTTTGAGATGTGTATGGAGGAGAAGCATAATGAATGCATTCAATATGAACACCTCGTTTCATCATCATATAGGATGCAACGGGTGAATCGATTCCTCCAGACAATAAAACCATAGCTTTTCCACCTACACCAACAGGATACCCTCCCGCACCACTAATGCGGTCTGTCATAATATAGGTTCCATCATGATGCACTTCAACAACAATTTTATAATCCGGATTATGCACATCCACTTTCCACTGTGAATTTTTTAAAATAGCTCCCGCCACCTTACGATTAATTTGATCCGATATAATTGGGAAATTTTTATCGCTTCTTCTAGCTGCCACTTTAAATGTTTTCTTTTCATTTAAAGGTAAAGTCTCTAAACATGCTTTTTGAATCTCTTCAATGTCAGAATCAACTTTCATAGCCAATGACAAGGATGAAATTCCAAAGACTTTTGATACAATGTCACAGACTTGTTTAGCATCTTCATTATGAAGATAAATGTACATTCGATCATGTTCTTTTTTGTATTCTAATGTTGGAAAAGAAACAGTCGCTTTACGAACATTGTCATATAACTGTTTAATAAAGTTATTTCGATTTTTTCCTTTTAAACTCAATTCTCCATAGCGGATTAAAATGTGATCATAAACGTAAGCCATATTGTTGAATAATCTCCTTACATATTTTTATAAACTGATGTGCTTCTTCCATCGTATTATCTTTTCCAAAAGACAAACGAATCATATGTGTCGCAATACTTTCGTCATATCCCATTGCCAATAGTGTAGCACTGGAATTTTTAGAATGAGAAGAACATGTACTTTTTGCAGATACACAGATTCCCTTACTGTCTAGTGCATTTAATAAAACTTCACTTGTCATTTGATCAAATGAAATATTCAGAATATAAGGTATTGCCTCTTCTTTTGAATTAATATGAGCTCCTTCTATTGTATTTAATTCATTTCTTAAGTAATGATTGATGGATGAAATTTTATCATACATCTCATCCTTTTCTTCAAAAGCCAAACGAATTGTTTTAGCTAATACAATATTAGCTGGAGAATTTTCTGTTCCCCCTCTCAATCCTTGCTCTTGCTGGCCACCTTGAATAATAGGGACTAGTTTAATGTTTTTCTTTTTCATCAACAAAGCTGACCCTTTTAATCCATGAATTTTATGAGCAGATATCGTTGCCATATCTAAGATTTCAAATGGAACATCAATTTTAGTAAAACTCTGGACACAATCTACATGATATGCACAAGTAGGATTTGTATGAACTACTTTTTCAATTTCACGAATAGGATTAATGGCACCCATCTCATTGTTGACATGCATAGATGATACTAAAATGGTATCTTTACGCATACGTTCTTTTACTAATTCAGCAGTAATAATACCATTTGAGTTGATAGGTAAATATTCAATTTCAAAGCCAAATTGTTTTAGCCATTCCATCGAATTTGTTACTGAAGGATGTTCTACATTGGATACTAAAATATGTTTTCCTCTATTTTGGTTTGCCAAAGCATAACCAATAATTGCCAATGAATTAGATTCACTTGCACATCCTGTAAAAATAATTTCATTCGGACTTACATGCAAAAGCTGAGCAATATTTGCTCGGCTTTTCTCTAGCAAAGAATGAGATGCCCTTCCCAGCTGATGAAGGCTATCCGCATTACCATATGTTGTTTCTAATAATTGGCTATAAACAGTACGGACCTCTGGTCGTACAGAGGTCGTAGATGAGTTATCAAAAAATATCATTATTGTGCTGTATTCATTACAGCTGGATCTTTTCTAGCAACTAGTTTTTCATAAATACCAGGGTGCATATTTTCAATGGCTTGAATAGCCACTTTAAGTGCTTTAGTATACTCTCCATTTTGGAAGCATAATTCTGCTTTTGTTAATTCTGTATCCATTTCAGAGAAAGAGCTTCTGAAACGATTACCAAATACAATCGCATTTTCAACCATAACAGCAATTCCCATTAAGTTATTTGAATTGTTGTAAAGTTTATAAATAAAATCAATAGCTTCCTGTAAATCTGCATTTAATGTTTGTACATCCAATGGGGAATGATCTAATACTGTCTTAACACGTTGAATTAGACGTTCTCCTTCTAAGATATCTTCATCGAATTGAGAAGAAACACTTGGAAGAGATTTTGTAGCTGCATTTAAGCGTACTTCATTTAAAATCAATTGCAACTTAATCAATTGTTTTTGAGCGCGGCTTTCATCACTGCTAGCCCCCACTAACAATTGCTTCATTGTATTTACTTGTTTAGAGCATTCGTTAACTTGATCAGAATATGTTCTGTAATCATGAATGATTTCTGTATTTGGTGTAACAGATGTTTCCAATCGTTCTTGAATATCATCTCTTGTATCTTTCAGAGCCATAATCTTAGAGTCCAAAGTTGCGAATTGGTTTGTCCAATCTTCCAAACCAAAACGATCTTTGATATTTGCATATAGAGATTCAATTTCTTGAAGTTCTTCTTCAATATCATCAATCAGACCTAAGTAAGCATTTAAGTTACCATGAATTTCATCATATGCTTGTTTTTCTCTTACTAAATCATCTTGAATTGCTAAGATAGAGTCTGCAATATTAGATAAAATCGCATTGGCATCGTCACCATTTCCTTTATCTAATAATTCAACCACTTGATCTAGCTCATTTTGAGCATTTTCTAATCGCTCATCTGTATTTGTGAAATCCATTTCCACGTCAGAAGCTTTAATTTCTTCTACGTTATTTTTTACTTCATTTAAAGCTCTAGGTAAAATAACCTTTGCCTTTTCATACATTCCAGGATAAGCAGCAATTCTTGAACTTGTTTCTTCAATCTTAGCTGCTGTTTTGTCCAATTCTTCTTTCGCTTTGTCAAATTCAGAAGCAAACATCCACTCTTCAAAGTTAGAGAATTCGTTTTCAATTTCCAATAATAGAGCATCGAAATATAAAGCTGCATCATAATAAGATGTACGATTGTTTTGATAAACAGTCTTTAAATTTCCAAAACGTTCTTTAACAGCGTTTGACTCTTCTCTTACTTCTTGTTCTTTGACTAAGATTAAATCCAAAGCTTGTGTAATGATGCGAATTTTTTCTTTCGTGTCATCAATAATTTGATCCAATTCATCCATTGCCCGGTTGGCTTTTTTGAATTTATGACGGTCAACCTTATCGTCTGCTTCACTAAAGAAATCTTCACAGCTTTGGATGCTTGCCATGCATGACTCATATTTAGGTTTCAAATTACGAACCTTTTCTAAAATCTCACTGTTCGAACGAGCGAATGCAGTTGCCTTATTGTATTTGAATGCAAGTGTGTTATTACGAATTTCATTCATTTCAATTTCTAAATCTGTTAATCGTCTGTCAGCTTTACGTCTTTTAATGGTTCTTGAAATTAATATTACTAAAATCAGTACCAATAATGCGATAGCAATATATATCATCATTTCAATCGAAAGATGAGCTGTTAAGAAATTTACTACTTGACCAATAACGTTTATAACGGTTTGCAAAAAGTCTTCCATTTCCTAGTTCCCCCTTCACAGATACATCCATTATAACAAAACTTTTTCCTTGTTTCACTACTTCTTTACAATTATTTTAACTATACCTTGATTTTTTTAGGTGGTTTTGCTATGATACTAGGGCATAAATTGGTAACAGCATACAAAGTTATTGGTCATGCGTTGTAAGCTTTAAAGTGATACGAGTAATCTAAAAGCTGATAGACAGAAAGTATCTTTTACAACACATCCAGTAAAGATTTGTACTGTTATTGTTTTATGAAGGTAAAACAATAGGAGGAAAATTATGTCAAGAAACACAGGAAGTACTTGGAAAAAGTCACGTCGTTTAGGTTTCTCAATCCTTGAAACAGGTGAAGAATTAACTCGTCGTAACTATGCGCCAGGTCAACACGGAAATGGTCGTCGTGCCAAATTAACTAACTACGGTATTCAGTTACAAGAAAAACAACGTATTCGTAACACTTACCAATTAAGTGAGAAACAATTCTACAACACTTATTTGAAAGCAAGTAAACGTCCAGGATCTGCTGGTCACAACTTCTTAATTATGTTGGAATCACGTTTGGATAACTTAGTATATCGTATGGGATTTGCTCGTACTCGTCGTGCAGCACGTCAATTAGTTAACCATGGACACATCTTAGTCGATGGAAAGAAAGTAGATATTCCAAGCATTCAAATTAAACCAGGTCAAGTTATCTCCGTTAAAGATGACTTAGCTGTTGTTAACGAAGCTTTAGAAGCACAAACTGCTACCGTTGCTTTTGTAGAAGTAGATAAAGAAAACAAAAAAGGAACATACGTACGTACTCCTGAACGTAACGAATTATTTACTGCTCAAGAAATCAACGAATTGTTAGTAGTTGAGTTCTACAACCGTTAATCCTAAAGACATAAAAAGAAAGAATCTCGATTTTGAGATTCTTTTTTTATTTAGATGTCATCCATTCGTATATAATTTCCGTTGCCTGTTCTTGTTGTGTATCACTACTGATTAAGGCTTCATTATCTCCATCTTGTTTTCCATAGTTCGCAAAGCCAGAATGATTTCCTCCTTCTATAATAACTTCAGTAAAATCATTTGGAAGATTTACTATATTTTTTTCATACTTATCCAAATTTAATACTCCATCTTCACTTCCATAGATGCTTAATATGGAGAGCTTTGATTTCGATAAATCTTCATTCGCATAAGCTCCATTTAAAATTAAGCCTGAATACTGTTCTAAATGATCTTTTATATACATACTCGCAACAACACCACCTAAAGAGTGTCCACCGATATACCATTGTTCGATATCTGGATATTGTTCTATAATACCATTTGCAGCATTCACATCTAAAATAGCTAAATTAAAGGGCATCTTTATCAAAATGCAGGTAATTCCTTTATTTGACAATTTATCCATATAGGCTGCATAGGCTTCATATTCCACTTTTCCTCCTGGATAGTAAATCAGACCTATGTGGCTATCTTGTTGGGGTAAAAAGATTAAATTTTTATTTTCATCATATTCTTGAATATAAGATAAAGTATCTTCATTGGCATGATAATAATCATTGACATAAAATGTAAATGAGCAAATCAGAATACATATGATCAACAACAAAATTCGTAATTTCTTCATTCTCTAACACCTTTATTACGATATAATAGTATCATAATAAATCTAAAAGGAGACAACTATGAGTTCATTTAAAGATTTAAGAATTGTTGATAATTTTTATCAAACATCCTCATTTTTCCCAATGCCAACGGTGTGCATTTCTACCATTAATCCAGACGGAAGTTTAAACATCGGAAGCTATTCACTATGCTTTCCATATTACATTGCCGGAAAAGGAAGATACGCCATGTTACTAGAATGTAGAAACACATCCAATACATGCCAAAATTTATTAAGAAGAAAAAAGTGCGCTATTAACTTTATCCCTGACGATAAAAAATTCTTTAAAGAAGCAGTTCGCTTTGGATTTCCTGGTCCATCTGAAGAAAAAATGAAAGAAAATTTATTCACTATGGAGGATGGACAAGCCGATCCAAATGATCCAAATCGTCCACAGGTCATTGCTGAAGCATTCCAGGTATTTGAATGCACATGGAATGATACTTTGGAAGATGCCTACAAATTTAATGTTGAAGACATTGATGATGGGCATCCTGGTCCATATAACAACTTTAATGGAATTACATCTAAATATGGTGCTCACTTTATCTTAAACATTGATAAAATCTTAATGAAAGAACAATACTATAACGCGATTGTAAATGGAGTTGACAAAAACAGTTTTCCACCTGTTCCTGTTGATTATGGATATAGAGATTCCACAAATTTCTGGTATACAAAATTCCCAAAATTATCTAAACCAATTGCAGAACCAATACCAGCTCCAAAAGAAGTGGACATGGAATCCATTCGTTATGCTGCCAATCGATGCGATGACACAATCAAATTTACAGATGATGCACTAAAAAATTTCGTCAAAGTTCCTAGACCATTCTTAAAAACCGTTCTCAATGGATGTGTGGAATGGGCCAAAGAAAATGATGTGACTTTGATTACAGATGAACATGTTAAAATCATCAACGACAAAAGAAAACAAGAAAAGCAAAAGAAATAATGTCATCTAAAAAAAATAGCCCAAACCAATTTAATTGATTTGGGTTTTTTTATCGTTCGCATTAATTTGGTGTCATAAATCCAATTTTTTCGGCAATAAAAGCATAATTAAAGTATGTTCGATCATTACGAGTCAACTTGTTACAAACAATTCTACCCTTCACGCTCAGCCAGTCTCCTTCTTTACAGACTGAACATAGAGTTTCTGCTAATCCGCGCCATACTTCTACTTGAATTTCATCTGATTCATAAACGCCTTCATTGTTTTGAAACTGTCTTTCTACTTGTATCAGAACTGTGCAGGTTTTTGTGCCATTTACAGTTTCTTTTAGTACAGGTAATTCTTTAACAGTTCCAACAATACAAAATACATTCATTCTTTACCTCCGGTATGGATATCTTTCCATCTTTATCACCGCCCTTGGATGTATTCTATAAAATCAAAAAGGAATAAAAAAACATCCTATCGTATGTAAAAGAAGTTTTTTTCTTCAATTTAGATAGAATGTTTATATG
>R14__coassemble_88_pt1 | contig 75012 bp, 67 predicted proteins | sample R14__metabat2_low_PE_009 | metagenome-assembled genome bin R14 | reverse complement strand
GCAAACAAATATTTATGTGTCAACATTTTTTTCTTTTTTTATTTCATTAAAAAAGTGACTTCTAATTAAGCCACTATTTTTGTATTGCTACACAATATATTTTTTCTTTATTAACTTCTATTTCACGAATATAACACATATTTAAAATCTGTTCTGTTTCTTCCTTTGATACACTCAGGTTCAAGTATGTTTTTAAATAATTTTTATTACCATTACTTATATAAGCTCTTTGCACATTTGTTGTTCCCATATTCATTGTATGAGCAATGGCAGGAACCAATAAACTTTTTTCTTTTGACTCCCCTATCAATATATTAAAAGCTTTTCTTTTCACAAAAAATTTCAAAGACGTTTGAAATGATATTGGATCATTGATCGATTGTTTCAGACAATCTTCTTCAAAACTGCCCCAATAAGAAAAACTATATACCGGATGATTACTGCGAGTCGGATTATACATATAAAATTGTGCATTTAATTCTTTATAAGATTCACCTTTGCTTCTTTTACAATCATATCCTTTCATTTCTTTTCTAACCTTGTACCAATCTTGATATGCAAACTGAGTTTGACAAGCAGGATCTAAACAAGAATAGGTAAAAGAAGGTACAATTAAACATCCTTCTGAAGTAATCGTTTCCTGTATGGCATCTATTAATGATTGGTACCCTTGGATAATATTCGCAAACCGAGAAAGATGAGCTTGTAATAAAACCACATCTCCTTTTTCAATTCCAAAACTTTGTATCACTTCTTTTAAATCTTCTTTTGTTAGTACACTCATGAGATTATTCTAACATAAATTATTGTTTTCCTAACTATTTTTAAAAAGAAGGTCTACCATTACAGTTGACCTTCTCTTGATTAAAATTCCATACATGAGCGAACAGCTCTATGCCATTCTTCATAAATACGATTGACATCATCACTGCTTCTTTGTGGCAAGTATTCTCGATCCAATTCCATTGTTAAATCAGATTCATTCCAATATCCAATTGCCAAACCAGCCAAGAAAGCAGCACCCATAGCAGTTAGTTCATTGATCTTATAGCGTTCGATCTTTAACTCTAGAATATCGCTTTGAAATTGTAGTAAAAAGTTATTAGCAGCAGCCCCACCATCTACTTTGATGGATTTCACATCCACTCCGCTATCCTTTTTCATAGCTTCTAATACATCTTTGCTTTGGAATGCCATTGATTCTAAGGCAGCACGAACTAAATGGTTTTTATTTGTTCCAAGAGTCAATCCAACAATAGAGGCTCTACACTTATCGTTCCAATACGGAGCTCCCATACCAACAAAGGCAGGCACAATATAAACACCGTTACAGCTATCCACAGAAGTTGCCATTTCTTCTGTCTTTCCGGCATTGTCAAATAATCCCAATTGATCTCTTAACCACTTGATTAAAGAACCAGATACGAAAATAGATCCTTCTAAAGCATATGTAACTTCCCCGTTTATTTTCCAGGCAACCGTTGAAACACAACCGGATTGTGAAAATACAACTTCCTTTCCCGTATTCATCAACATAAATCCACCTGTACCATAGGTATTCTTTACATCTCCTTCATTAAAACAGCCCTGGCCAAATAAAGCAGCCTGTTGATCTCCAACAACAGCACTAATAGGAATGGCATGATTGAAGAAAATCGTTGGTTCAGTACAACCATATATTTGTGATGTTTGTTGAATCTTAGGCAGGATACATTTTGGGATATCAAATAAATCCAATAATTCATCATCCCATTCACAATCATGAATATTAAACAATAGAGTTCGTGAAGCATTCGTCATATCTGTTATATGAACGCGTCCGCCCGTTAATTTCCATACCAGCCAGCTATCAACTGTCCCAAACAGCAAATCACCTTTCATGGCCTTATCCTTTACACCTGGTATATTTTCAAACATCCATACAATCTTACTAGCAGAAAAATATGGGTCAATACGCATTCCGGTTTTAGCCGCAATCTTTTCTTCCCATCCATTTTCTTTCCAAGCATCACAAATGGAATCCGTCTGTCTTGATTGCCAAACAATCGCATGATAAACAGGCAGTCCTGTATTTTTATCCCATAGAATACTAGTCTCTCTTTGATTTGTGATTCCAATTGAGACAATTTGTGAAATATCAATCGCAGCTTTTGTGATTACTTCTGCACAAACAGCTAATGTAGATGAATAAATATCATTGGCATCTTGTTCTACCCATCCAGGTTGAGGATAAAATAAAGAAGTTTCCTTCTGTGAAATTGCCACTACATTCTTGTCATGATCAAACAAAATTGCACGAGTGCTTGTTGTACCTTGATCAATTGCCATTATAAATTTTTCCATATTATTTTTTTACCGCCTTTTTTAATATTATACCGAAATAAAAAAAGAAGAGAAATACATTCTCTTCTTATTTCACTAATAATTCACAAATTTTTCTAGAGTAAGCAATTGGGTCTTCAATTGGGAATCCTTCAATCAAACAAGCCTGATCATACAACACTTCAGCTACTTCTTTCACTTTATCTTTATCCGTTGCATATAACTCTTTTAACTTATTAAAGATAGGGTGATTTGGGTTAATCTCTAGAATACGGTCCGCTTTCATTGGCATTGGATTATCTGGCATATTCGCAAATACTTTTTCCATTTCAAAAGAAATACCTTCTCCAGCGCTTAGAATAACTGGATCATCGATTAGCTTATTGGATAATTTAACATCTGAAACTTCACTTAATGCTTCTTTCATGAAATCCAATAAATCTTTATTTTCTTCTTTTGTCTTTTCTAATGCTTCTTTTTCTTCATCCGTATTTAAATCTAAATCACCTTGCGCTGCATTCTTAAATGTTTTTTCTCTATAATTCATTAAAGAAGACATCACAAACTCATCTACATTATCCGTTAGATACAACACTTCATACTCTTTTTGTTTTAATGTTTGAACAACAGGCAACTTATCAATCAAATCCACATCACTACCGGATACATAATAAATATCTTTTTGGTCTTCTTTCATTCGTTGTACATACTCATTTAATGTAGCCAGCTTATTTTCCTTAGAAGAATGGAATAATAATAAATCTTGTAGTTTATCTTTATTCATTCCGTAATTGTTGTAGCAACCAAATTTAATATCAAGCCCAAAATTATTCCAGAATTTCTCATATTCTTCTCTTTCTTTTGTCAACATAGTAGTCAATTCAGAAAGAACCTTCTTTTCAATACGAGAGGCAATAACCTTTAATTGATGATCATGTTGCAGTAATTCACGAGAGATATTTAGAGATAAGTCTTGTGAATCCACTAATCCCTTAACGAATCGCAAGTAATCAGGCAATAGGTCTTCAGCATGGTCCATAATGAAGACTCCTCGGCAATACAATTGAAGTCCTCTTTTATAATCCGCATTGTAGAATCCTTGTGGAACTCTGGAAGGAATATACAACAAAGCATTGAACGAAACGTTTCCTTCAATATTAAAATGAATCGTTCTTTGCGGATTTGAATAATCATAGAAATGATCTTTGTAGAATTGATCATATTCTTCTTGTGTAATTTGTGATTTTGAACGTTTCCATAAAGGAACCATACTATTTAATGTTTCATCCTCAATGACAGTTTCATATTCAGGATTTTCATCCGTTGATCCTTCTTTTCTCTTCTGTGTTTCCACCTGCATCTTAATTGGGTAACGAATATAATCAGAATACTTCTTCACCAATTCTCTTAACTTATACTCTTCTAAGTATTGAGAATAATTTTCTTCTTCCGTATCCTCTTTTAATGTCAAAATAATTGTTGTACCAACCGAATCTTTTTCACATTCTTCAATTGAATATCCTGATACGCCATCTGATGTCCATTGATAAGCTGTATCGCTTCCATCTTTTTTCGAAATCACAACAATTTCTTTAGCAACCATGAAAGCAGAATAGAATCCAACACCAAATTGCCCGATAATATCAACGTCTGCATCTTTGTTTTCTTGTTTTTCTAATTCTTCCTTAAAAGCCAAAGAACCAGATTTAGCAATTGTACCCAGGTTTTCTTCCAATTCTTCTTTATCCATTCCAATACCAGTATCAGAAATTGTTAAAGTGTTTGCCTCTTTGTTAGCTTCTAAACGAATTTCTAAATCCGAAGTAGAAATATGTCCCCCATTGGTAAAATAATATTTATCAATCGCATCACTTCCATTGGAAATCAATTCACGCAAGAAAATCTCCTTATGTGTATAAATTGAATTGATCATTAAATCCAAAATACGTTTTGACTCTGTTTTAAACTGTTTTTTTCGTGCCATACTATCACTCCTTTTTTAGCACTCTTTTTGTAACCGTGCTAATGATAGCACTATTATTTGGCACTGTCAACTAAAGAGTGCTATTAAATTTTATACTTATTTTTTTATTTCTATAGTTTAAAACAGTAAATTAAGATACAATAAGATTAATTTAAGGGGAAACAACAAAATGAAAAAAATACTATCAGGAATTTTAATTCTTCTATTATTTACCGGATGTAGTTCTAACGAGTCCAAAAGTGAGGATGTAACTTCAATTGAATTGGAGTTAGTAAGCACAGAATTTTATAAAGGACAACCAATCGAAATTTCTATGAACTTAAACAACAATTATCAATTAACAGAAGATGACTTTAGTTGTTTTGGAGCTACTATTGAAATCGATGATAAAGACACAGCTTATCTAACTTACAATGGTGCCGGAACTTTTCATGTGAGTGCAACAGTTGGCGATGTTACATCGAACGAATTAACCATTCAGGTACATACCAATACAGCATCAAATGGAAGCTCCGCAACAAAAAAAGAATCTACAAGTTCAAATAATACAAAAGAAGAAAGTCAAGAAACACAAACAACAACCAATAAAGATGATTATACAAATTGGGAAAATGTACGAGATGCTTCAGATGATAAAGTAACTAACATCGATGATTTCAACAACAATCCAGATGCTTATTCAAATCAATCCTTTATTTTAGAAGGAACCGTTCCAAGTGATAGCGATGGTACCTATTTAGTAACAAGTGATGGCACAAAAGTTCCATTATCCGGACTTACCATGGGCTATGTTGGAACTGTTAGAGTATATGGTTCTTATGATGGAAGTACATTCCATGTTCAAAGCTATTGTGCTTTTAGTTCAGAAAAATTAGATACAGAAAACAGTGAAGAATAAATCAAGGGTTACGCCTTGATTTTTCTTTTACTTCCATTATAATTTAGCTAGTTAAGAAGGAATTTATATGAAAAAAATAAGAGCAATTCTTATATGTTTAATCGGTATATTTATATGTGCCTTTATCGTAGTTACCGTCAGAAACACAAGTCCTAGCGAGAGTCTGGTAAAATCAATAGAATTATCAACAGATGGCGATGAATTTTGTAAGAACGAAGAAATTGAAGTCAATGTAAAGATTAACTCCAGTTACCCAATTCAAGCTGAAGATTTTGTGATGTTTGGAGGAGCTGTTCAAATCAAAGATGCAAATACCGCCATTCTAACCTTTCCCAGTGCTGGAACCTTTCATGTATACGCAACTGTAAACGGAATTAATTCCAACGAATTAGTCTTTACCATCATTTCCAGTAACGCGATTTCTAAAAAACAAGATGAATCAGCCCAGCAAGAAGAAACCGAAGAGAAAAACGAGCCAAAAATCATTCAATCAGGAAAAGACTTCTCTGATTTAATGACACTATATGAAGCCGATGAATCCGAGCTTACCTCTTCAGATGATGTTGGTGCAAATCTATCTGACTATATTGGATATACATTTGCGATGCAAGGAACCGTTAACGAAGGAGACACAACAACACTTTATTCTAATAGTGGATATGCGATTCCTCTAACAGGATTATCAATTGAACGTACAGGCCCTATTCGTGTATATGGATACATGGAAGATGGAGCTTTCCATGTAAAAGTTTATAGTATTGTTGAATAATACAACTTATGTGGGTTATTTAAAAATAATCCACTTTTTTTCATGCAAAATAAAAGAAGCGGCTAAGCCACTTCTTCTAATACATTAAAAGAATAATCACCATCTTTATAATCCACATAAATCGATGCATTCTTCATAACACCGGCTTCAATAATAGAACGAGCAATTGGAGTTTCGATGTATTTTTGAATATAACGTTTCATTGGACGTGCTCCATAAACTGGATCCACACCTTGTGAAGCAATTTGTTCATAAGCTTCATCCGAAACATCTAGATGAATGTCTCTTTGTTTCAAACGATAAGACAATTGATTCATAAATTTATGAGCAATTTTCACAAAGGCACTTTCATCCAAAGCATTAAAGACGATAATTTCATCAATACGATTGATAAATTCCGGCTTGAAATGCCGTTTCACTTCATTCATGTATTTATCATAGTTATCCCCAGGTTCAAATGCATATTGTGAACCCAAGTTAGAAGTAAGAATAATAATTGTATTTTTAAAATCTACTGTTACACCTTTGGAATCCGTAATACGTCCATCATCCAAAATCTGCAATAAAGTATTGAAAACATCTGGATGTGCTTTTTCAATTTCATCAAACAAAACAATACTATATGGATTTCTTCGAACCGCTTCTGTTAATTGTCCACCTTCATCATATCCAACATATCCTGGAGGAGCTCCAATTAATCGCGATACACTGTGCTTTTCCATATATTCAGACATATCAATACGAATAATATGTCTTTCATCATCAAATAATTGTTCTGCCAAGGCCTTGGCAACTTCTGTCTTACCAACACCAGTAGGACCTAAGAACATAAAAGATCCAATTGGACGATTTTCATCTTGAATCTGTGCTTTTGAACGTAAAATCGCATCTGTTACTAATTCAAGAGCCTGATTTTGTCCCACGACTCGTTTGGCAAGTTCATCCTGAAGACGAAGCAATTTTTCTCTTTGCCCTTCTACTAATCGTGACACCTCAACACCTGTCCAACGTGACACAATCTTGGCAATGGATTCTTCGTCCACCGTTTCCTGAATCAAAGAATCTTCCTTTTTAAGTTGTCCTTGTTTCGCAATCTTTTCCTCTAGTTCAGGAATCACACCATACTGTAAACGGGCTGCTTCTTCATAACGTGCTTCATTACGAGCTTGTTCTAAATCTAAACGAGCTTTTTCTAATGCTTGTTTATCCTCTTGAGCATGTAATAAAACATTCTTTTCATCTTCCCAACGTGAATGCATTTCATCCTTTTGAGATTGTAGTTTTGCAAGCTCTCCTTCAATTTCTTCTCTACGTTCTACTGCCTTTTTATCTTCTTCCTTTAATAAAGATGTCTTTTCAATTTGTAATTGAAGAATTTTACGTTGAAGCTCATCCAATTCTTGTGGCATGCTTTCCATTTCCACTTTTAAAGTCGCACATGCTTCATCCACTAAATCTATAGCTTTATCCGGTAAGAAACGATCGGTAATATAACGATCCGATAAGGTTGCAGCTGCAATTAAGCTTTCATCCAGAATACGAACACCATGGAAGGATTCAAATCTTGATTTTAATCCACGAAGGATACTAATCGTATCTTCTACCGAAGGTTGTTGAACCTGTACTTTTTGAAAACGTCTTTCTAAAGCAGCGTCTTTTTCAATATATTTACGATATTCATTGAATGTAGTTGCTCCAATGCAGTGCAACTCACCACGTGCTAACATTGGTTTTAATAAGTTAGCCGCATCCATAGACCCTTCTGTCTTTCCTGCGCCTACTAAGTTATGAATTTCATCAATAAACAGAATAATTTGTCCTTCTGATTTTTTTACTTCATCCAAAATTGCCTTTAATCTTTCTTCAAATTCACCACGATATTTTGCTCCGGCAATTAAAGATCCCATATCCAATTCAATTAATTGCTTTTCTTTAAGAGATTCTGGAACATCACCTTTCATAATACGCCAGGCAATTCCTTCTACAACAGCTGTTTTACCAACACCAGGCTCCCCAATTAATACCGGATTGTTCTTTGTCTTACGAGAAAGAATCTGCATAACACGACGAATCTCATCATCCCGCCCAATAATTGGATCGATTTTACCATCTTTGACATCCTGTACTAAGTCACGTCCATATTTCTTTAAAGCTTCGACATTTTCTTCAGCATTTGGACTATCGTATTTCTTTCCATTTCGTCTTTCTAATTCTGCCTGTTGACATTCTTTTTCCTTTAAATGGAATTCTTTTACCAATTGTTTTGAAATATAAGAATTATTAAACATTAAAGCGAGCCATAAAGAAGCCACACTTAAGAATGTTTCTTCATGTTCATTTGCCCATTTTTCTGCTTTATCAAAGGAACGCACAACTTCACTTGAGAAGTTAATGTTCTGCACATTTCCTTTGGCCACTCTTTGATTTTCATTGGCAATAACTTGTAATGCTTTTTGTTTATCAATTCCTAATTTATCATATAAACCATCTAATACTTCATCCTTAAAAATCGCTTCTAATAAATCAATCGTATCCACACTTGTGTGTTGATAAGACTTTGCTTGATTAATCGCATTCATAATAATTTGTTGAAGTTTTTCTGACATTTGTTCGAAGTTCATAATAACACCTCCAATTAGCACTCTATTCATTTCTGTGCTAACTGTATTATACATCATTCTTTAGCACTGTCAACAAATAAGTGCTAAAAACATCTCTAAAAAAAGCCAAACCAATTATGGTTTGTGCTTTTAACTAACATTCAATTTTTCCCTATATGTAGATATGATTCTTTCAATTAGAGAAGTTCTTCCAAATGGCGTCATCAAATAGAATCCATCAATATAAGGTTCAATTTGTTTCATGATTTCACAAGACACTTCAACGGCAATATCTTCTGCCTCTTCTCTTGTTTTATTGTCATATAAAGCAATCACTTTTTCATCAACTTCAATTCCATTGATTTCACTGTTCATAAACAAGCCATTTCTCTTTGAAACAATGGGAATCACACCACCTAAAATGAAACAATTTAATTCTTCTTTTGCCCTTTTTAGATTTTCAAAAGCTTCTTTAGTAAGGACTGGTTGTGTTAAAAAGCCAATCATTCCATTATCCAGCTTTTCTTTTGCCAGGCGAAGTTGAACATCAAAATTTCTCGCATTCACATTCAAAGCACCAAATAAATGGAAAGAGCCTAATAAAGACTTGGAAGACATAGACGTTATATAAGCAGCTAGCTTTCGTGAATTAAACTGATAAACCGATTTTACTTCGTCTCTTTGAACATCCGGAATTGGATCACCCGTTACCAATAAGACATTACGAATTCCTTCGCAATAGAGGCCCATCAACAAAGCCTTTGTCGCATTCAAATTTCGATCACGACAGGTCATATGAGGAAGTGCTTCTATACTTAATTCCTTTTGTATCTTACAAGCTAACAGACTCGAATCCATTCTTGCTCGACCTATTGGGCAATCCGCAATCGTAATAATGTCTACACCCGCTTCTTTTAACTGTTTTGCCCCATTCATAAATTTAGATACGGAAGAGTTTTCAGGAGAGTCCAGTTCAACTGCAATAACTTTTTCTTTGTTTTGAAGTTTATTCCAAAACAAGGAAACAACATTATCTTCATCTAATTCAATTTCTTTTTTTATAGGAGTATAAATTTCCGTTTCATTTATTTCTTTTAATCGTAAAATTGAAGTTTTAATATGATTTGGCGTTGTTCCACAACAACCTCCAATAATAGAAGCACCACATGAAACTAAATTTACGATTTGTGAAGCATAATAGTCAGCATCTCCTTCGTAGAATGTACGATTGTTTAATACCACAGGATAACCAGCATTTGGCATTAATGATAAAGTAATGCCCTGATAATCAAGCTGTTGTACAAGATTGTACATATGATACGCCCCACATACACAATTCAATCCAATAGAATTGATAGATGAGCATACCTTTAGTTCATCAAAAATATCATGAATATGAATTCCGTCTCGGGTAAAACCATCTGTTGATATCGCAAAACTGCAAATAATAAAGCCTTCCACCTTCGATTGAATATAGTCCGCCATTTCTTTTAAACCAATCGTATTGGTATTGGTTTCAAATAAAAAATTTACAGCCCCACACTCCAAAAAACAATCCACTACAAACTTATATTCATCAATTATCTTCTGTTTCTTACTTAAATCACCAATGGGACCAATATCCGCAAAGACAAAAGTATCTTCTTTTTTGGCAATGTTCGCATTTTCCCAGGCAGAACGAATCACTCTTTTAACTAAATCTTCATCTCCTTGAAAATAAATACGGTTAGCACAAAATGTATTTGTCTTTATAGCTTTAGCACCCGCTTCAATGTATTCTTTATGAATATTTTGAATTAAAGAAGGCTGGCTTAAATTTGACAATTCACAACCGGCTCCTCTTTGTTTATTGATATTCGAAAAGTAGGTTCCCATTGCCCCATCAAAAACTAAGATATTGTCTTGAATATAATCTTTCACTCTCATCCTAACACCTTCTTAGCCACATCCGCACTTGCTTTGGCATCCTTTGTATAATAATCAGCTCCGATTTCCATCGCATATTCCTCCGTAAGGACAGCACCACCCACAAAGATTGTACAAGGATGTCCTGATTTTCTTAAGGCCACAATCGTTTTTCGCATAGATTCTACAGTCGTTGTCATCAATGCAGATAAGCCAATTAAATGCACATCGTTTTTTATCGCTTCATCGACTACTTTTTGTATAGGAACATCTCTTCCTAAATCAAGTACCTGATAGCCATAATTTTCCAACACAACACGGACAATATTCTTCCCGATATCGTGAATATCTCCTTCCACTGTTGCCAGAATGATTTTCCCTTTGGATATAGAATCGTCCCCTTTTTTGGCAATTCTATCTTTAATCAAATCAAAGCCTGCACAAGCGGCGTTAGCGGCATTGATCAACTGTGGCAAGAATATTTTTTGTTGCTCATATAAGTCCCCTACTACATCTAGAGCCGGAATTAATTTTTGATCAATCACATCCAGTTCATCCATTGTTTCTAGAGCCTGTCTAGTCAATGAAGCCACTTCTTCTTTTAATCCTTTCACAACAGCTGTTTCAATAGTATACTCACTAGATGTTGAAACTTTTGTTTCTTCAACACTGACAAAACGAGATATGTAATTTGCACATCCCGCATCTTCCCCTGATAAAGCTTTAAAAGAATAAATGGTATCCATAATTTCTTTCGTATTTGGATTCACAATAGGCAAGTCTAAACCGCAATATAAAGCCTGTGTCAAGAAATTCGTTGTGATTTGATTTCTTTGTGGTAAGCCAAAAGAAATATTCGATACGCCTAATACACAATGACATCCAAGTTCTTTCTTTACCCTTTGAATGGCCTTTAAAGTTTCAATAGCTTGTTCTTGTTGAGCCGAAATAGTCAGTGTTAAACAATCTATATAAATATTTTCTTTTTCAATTCCATAAAAAATAGCCTGATCATAAATTTTCTTAGCTAGTTCAAATCGCTTAGAAGCACTATCAGGAATTCCTTCTTTATCCATTGTTAATCCAATAATAGCTGCGCCATATTTCTTAACAATCGGAAGGATTCTGTCCATATTTTCCTTTTCGGCATTCACCGAATTGACAATTGCCTTTCCATTGCATACTCTAAGACCCGCTTCAATGGCTTCTGGATTTGATGAATCAATTTGAAGAGGCAAGGTCACTACACTTTGTACAGCCTTGACAACATCAATCATCATCTTGACCTCATCAATGCCAGGTAAACCAACATTGATATCTAATATATCAGCTCCTGCATCGCTTTGTTCAATGGCCCTTTCCATAATATAATTTAAATCATGTTCTTTTAGAGCTTGTTGAAAACGTTTCTTTCCTGTTGGATTAATTCTTTCTCCAATCACACGAACTCCATTTATTGCACACATCTCGCTAGATGAACAAACACCATAGCACTTGTTACCACGAACATCTTCTCTAATTTTTACATCCTTTGATAAAGAAGAAATAAAGTCTGGTGTTGTTCCACAACATCCACCCATTATAGAAACACCTAATTCTTTAAATGGTTTCATTTTTTCACCAAAAGAAGAAGCATCCATTTCGTATTCACCACTGGAAGGATCAGGCAAACCTGCATTTGGTTTGACAATTAATGGTTTATCGGTCCATTGTCGCATTTGTTGAATTAAAGGATAAATTTCATCTGGTCCTAATGAGCAATTAATTCCCATCGCATCCACATCCAATCCATCCAAAGTGCTAGCCATACAGGCAATTTTAGTCCCTGTGAAAGTTCTTCCACTCTTTTCAAAAGACATCGTCACCCAAATAGGTAGATTGCTGTTTTCTTTCGCAGCCAATACAGCGGCTTTTACCTCATATAAATCAGTCATTGTTTCAAAAACAACTAAATCAACTCCCGCTTTTTGTCCTGCTAGTACCATTTCTTTATAAATCTCATAGGCTTCTTCAAAGGATAATGTTCCAAACGGTTCCATTAATTCTCCAATAGGCCCTATATCCAATGCAACTTTCGCATTTTCTTTGGCACACTCTTTGGCAACCGCCACATTTTCTAAAATAACCGTTTCAACACTATAGCCAGTTCCCTTTAGTTTATGGGCATTGGCCCCAAAAGTATTGGCATAAATAATATCACTTCCTGCTTCAATATATTGACGATGAACAGAAGCAAGTACATCTTTATGGTCTAACGTATAAATTTCAGGTCTTTGTCCCAAAGGCAAACCTGCACTTTGTAACATTGTTCCCATAGCTCCATCTAATATACAAATTTTATTCACAGGTTTTCCCTTCCTTTCTATACTGACAATTCATAAATAATCGACAGACTTCACAACCTTTCTTTCGTAGCACAAAAGGTGTCTGAGATATCGCTAGAATAGCGGTTACGGATTTTCTTGGTGTCATCAAATAGGAATCTGTTACATGCACTCCAATCTGACGAGATGTATCCAGCATTTCACAAATTAATTTTTGACTATCCATTGGCAAATCCCCATAACCCGGACTAAATCGATCGGATACATATAATTTCTTTTCTTTGTAGTCATTTCGAATTTCTTCTTCAAAACAATCACAAACACTTTCTATAGCACAACTTCCACAAGCATCCAAAATCAGAGCATTTGCCATATTGATAACTTCTAAGCGTATAAGTTCTTTTTCTACATCGTTACCTATAGTCGCTGCGAATACAACAGCGTATTTGGCATTCTTTAATAGATTTTCAATATCCTTTCCTTCTAATGGAAGAGAATCAATTTTTCCATCTTCTACTTCAAAAATTCGATAAACAATTTTAGGTTGTGCTTTAGCTTCTATGATTTGAATACAATCGTTGATTTGTTTCAATAAGGAATCATCTAATTCTTGTCCTCTATAGCCCAAATAATAAAGAACTTGTTGAAAATTTATTTCATTTAAAACTGCTTTTTTTTCTAACATATAGACATTGTATCAAAAGATAAGAATAGAAAAAAGACAAGATTACTCTTGTCTTAAGTAAGTGTCAAAGACTTTTGAACATGGTTCATATAGCCACAAAATAGATAAAAAGCTACTGGCAGACAATATAATTTCAAAGATGATATCCGCCATTAAATAAGCTAAAAATGGCATAGAATAAATCAAACAATTTGGCAGGATGTATATCCATGAATACAACAAAGAAAATAAGATACCACATAGTGCCAGATAAATTGTTTTATTAATATTTTTAAAGACTGTACTTAAAAGTATGGGAATAAAAGCCCATCCTATCCACATAAAGGTCATATAAATTGGATTTAAACTAGCCATCCATAAATTATCAAATAACACATGTAAAGTAACAATCAACAATGTATTTTTACACCCTAACTTTTTAGAATACAAAACCAATAAAAATACGGTTAATTGTACATTAGGAAGAAATGTTAATATTTCTTCCTGTAATGTGATAATCACAGCCAAGAAAGCTAGAATCACCATGTTCTTCACAGACAAATTATTCATAATTTAATTCTGTGTCAACAAAAGAAATCTTTGTTCCATCCTTAAATTGAATCTCTTCAATTCCAACTTGGCTCATTTGATCATCTACATAAATGCAAATATAAGTAGACCAATCTTCTGGTGTTGTCAATTCATCAATTGTATACAACATTCCATCTTCCACTTTCACATTATCGAAATTAGATTCTAATAAGGACACAAGAGTATCTCCTGTTTGATAATCAATGGATTTATCATTGATTGTCTTTCCTTCTAAATTCACAATTTCAACTTCAATCGTTCCATCTTTTTTAGATGAGAATGACTTTGAAAGTGCAAAAATGCCAGCCACCAATACAACAACAGCAATAATGGTGACAATCAGTTTTGTTGAAAAACCTTTCTTGTTTCTCATTTCTTTTTTCTATTTCAAGTTACTATTAAACAGTCGACCAGCTATTTTTTAATAAGTCAAAATAGACTTCCTCCTTTACTTATTCAGGCAAGTCTTGTGGCTTCGTTTCATTTTACTTTCACCCTTCTCGCTTTTGGCAATGGTTATTGTGATTTCATCCACTTCACACCTGCTGGGACAGCGTAAGATTTTCACTTACTTCCTTATTAAGTTTATTTCTAAACACCTAAACAGTATTATTCTAACAAAAAGAAAAGTCTCTTTCGAGACTATTTCACAATTTCTAATCGAATTGTATTAGTACTTCCAGACTTTCCATTGATTGATCCACCTGTTAGGATCACAAAATCACCACGTTGTAAATCAAAGACCTTCTTTGCTTCCTGCATAGACTGATGGAAAATGACATCCATAGAATTGTATTCTTCACTCATTACCGGAGTAACTCCCCAGCTTAAGTTTAATTTACGATAAACTTTTTTATCCGTTGTTGTTCCTATGACATCAATTGGACATCGAAACCGACTCACCATTTTAATGGTTCTTCCTGACATAGAACCCACTACAATTCCTTTGGCATGCGTATCAATAGCCATATCACAAGTCGCATGACTTATGGCATCTACACTGTTTTTAATCACAAAATCTGTTTGTTTAAAACGTTTTTCATAATGAATGTTCTTTTCTGTATATTCTGCAATTTCAGCCATATTTTTAACAGCTTCGACAGGGTATTTACCAGAAGCGGATTCTCCTGACAACATCACAGCACTAGAACCATCGTAAACCGCATTGGCCACATCACTAATTTCAGCACGAGTAGGACGAGGTGAAGTAATCATGGATTCCAACATTTCCGTTGCCGTAATAACCAATTTTCCTAACAGACGACATTTAGTAATCAACATCTTTTGAATGGATGGTACTTCAACAAAAGGAATTTCCACACCCAAATCCCCTCTGGCAACCATGATTCCATCCACCGTACGACAAATTTCATCAATATTTTCTACACCAGAACGATTCTCAATCTTGGCAATGATATCAATTCCTCTTCCGCCATTTTCATCCAAAAAAGAACGTAACTTATCCACATCATCTTTTTTCGAAACAAAAGAAGCAGCAATAAAGTCTACATCATTTTCAATTCCAAATAAGATATCTTCTTTGTCTTGTTGAGATAAATATTCATGATTCATAACATGATTTGGAAAGTTCATACTCTTACGGTCTGATAACACTCCATCACATTTCGCAACACAAATCGCATTGTGACCTTTGATTTCTTTTACTTCAAAAATAGATAAACCATTATTAACTAAAATCGTATCACCAACATGAAGCTCTTTTATTAATCCTTTATAACTGACAGATACTTTTGTAGCATCTCCTTCTACATCGTCCGTTGTAAAAGTAAAGGTATTTCCTTCTTTAATTTCTACTTTTCCTTCTTTAAATGTTTTAATACGATATTCTGGACCCTTTGTATCTAACATTATCGCAATAGGAAGATTCATATCTTCTCTAACTTTTTTAATCAATTCAATTTTCTTTAAATGTTCCTCATGAGAGCCATGAGAGAAATTTAAACGAGCCACATTCATACCTGCTTTGCACATAGCTCTTAATGTTTCTTCATTTTCACTAGCTGGACCAATTGTACAAATAATTTTTGTTTTTCGCATAAAAAATCCCTTCCAATCTATAAGTAAATATACGCATTTCAATTTCTTATTTCAACAAGTTTAATCTTGTAAACGGTATCAACTTTTATACAATTTTTTTATTGTTCATAGTATAATTATTTCAGGAGAAGAGAATATGAAAGTAAAATGTACTTATTGTGGAAAAGAGATTGATTCGACTGATCTTACTTGTCCTTTTTGTGGAGCACCGAATGAGAATGCACAAAGAAGTGGTTTCGATCAGCCACAAACCATTGAAGAATTAAAACAATGGTATATCGATCACAATTTACCACCAGAAGAAATAACACGTTTCTTTATCGGAAAAGATGTAAAAGAGAAAAGAGCCTTTGGAATCTATAAAGATGAAAATACAGGTGATTTTATTGTCTACAAAAATAAAGATAATGGACAAAGAGCTGTTCGCTATCAGGGAAAAGATGAAAAATATGCGGTTAATGAAATCTATCAAAAATTAAGAGAGGAAGTTTCAAATCAGAAAGAAAACAGTAAAAATAGAGTGCAGAATCCAAGAAGAAATAATAAACGTCTTATATGGATTATGATAGGCATTGCCATTTTTGTTCTTATATCGATTTTCTTCGCTATCATGAATGATAGTTCTGGATATTATGATTACAATGGCACACAATACTACAACTATAACGACACATGGTATTACTATGATGATACTCTGAATGACTGGACATATGCCTATGATTTAGATGATGAATTTGAAAACAACTATAGCGATTACTATCAATCCTACTCATACAGTTCGGATTATGATGGGTATGATTTTAATGATTCAAGCTACTATTCCAGTGATGACGATGACTGGGGTAGCGATTGGGACAATGACAGCAGTTGGTCATCTAGTGACAGTTGGGATTCTGGAGGATCGGATTGGAGCAGTGACTGGTAAAAGAAAAGGCGAAATTTCGCCTTTTTATATTGTCTTTAACTTTTCATTGAGTTTGGCATAAACATGCTCTTGAAACCATGGTTCACTTGATTTTTGAATGGCTTGTTCTAAATCAAACCAGGTCACATCTTTATTTTCATCTTCTTTTACTGTTAAAGGTTGATTCTCATCTGCCTCCAACAAATAAGTGATGTTTAAATGAAGATGACTTGAAACATATTCTCCTTTTTTCACATGACCATCTACCGTCAAAACCTCTAATGAATAAATCGAATCTAGTACAGGCTGTACTTCCTTTAGTCCACTTTCTTCTTTTACTTCTTTTATCGCAACTTCCAGGCAATTTTTATTTCCATCATTATGACCACCCAGCCATGCCCAGGAATCATAAATTTTATGGTAAGCCATTAATACTTTCGTTCTTTCTTTATTGACAACCCATGCACTTGAAGTTATATGCGCTATTTTATTCGTTCGACAAAACACATTCTTTTGTTCTAAACAATGAAGAATGATTTCTTTATCTTTTTCTTCTTGCTCATTATATGGAATATATTCTTTTATTTCATCTTTCAACATAACTACACCAATGATTGACTAAAGTCATAAAGAGAAGCTTTCTCTACATTGCGGAATTCATGTTTTTCATAGTAACCAATCAGTTTATTGTTTTCATCACGCAATGCAACCATATACAAATCTTTATTTTGTTTTGGATTATAAAATGTATGAATCATATTATGACTTTCATCCTCTTGGAACCAATCCACTACTTTTTGAATCATTTCATTTGAATGAGAATTGTGACAATTTAATATACTTTTGCCCATTAATTCTTGTCCTTCATAACGTTTTTTGGCAGCTGCATTCATATAAATAACGATATGATTCAAATCACAAATAATGATCGTACTACGATCCATTTCGATTACACTTTTTAAATATGCTTCTAACATGATTGTCCTCCTGCTTTTCTTTTCTTAATGTTACATATAGAATACCACAAGTAAGGATTAATAATCCAATCACACTCACAATAAGCAACTTCGTATTTTGGACAAAACGAATCCACCAATTTGTCGATACCAAAACATTCTTTATCTCCCTTTGATAAACATTACCTGCTCTATCTTTTGCGATAACCGTTATTTGTTGTTTTTGATTGGATTCTTTTAATGTACACACTTTTTCAAATGTATCTTTTGAGGTATAAACAGATTTCCCGTTGATTTGTACATCCACCGATTCCAATTCAATATTGTCTTCACAAAGAACAGTGAATTCTTTTGAAGAAGTATCATAAAAACCATTATCCTCTATATCTGTAATCGAAATAGTAGGTAAGGTAGAATCGACAATAAAGCGAATTGTGCTTTCCTTTTGCTCCATCGTATTTTCATTGATGTTACCGGCTTTATCTTTAGAAGATAGATAAATTTCATAGATTCCATCTTTTTCAAATAAAGAAGAATTTAACTGATAAGTATATTGTTGACAACCATTTATATTTTCATGAACAATTGTGTAATCTTTTTCTTTTTTGCACTCATAGACTTTTCCATCCATGCTGTATCGTAATACAATATTCTCCAATTCATCTATATTTATTTCCTGAATGATTAATGATTGTTGTATTGCTTGTACATAAATTTGTTGAGTCAAAGATAAAACATAATTTGATAAAACATAATTAGAACCAAAGCGATTCATCGAATACGTGATAGATTTAGAAGATGTATTCCCAGCTAGATCCGTAACAGAAACAGAAAGTGTATAAACATCATCATTTTCTTTTATATGTGCTAAATCTAAAATCTGAAACCATTCTCCATCTTCAATCGATTGACGTATACTTTCTATACTGACACTTCCTTTTCGAGCTCCTATTAAAGATAAAGAAGTACCACTGCTTGTATAGTTTTTATCTATGCAGCGAATAGAAGGTGTTACCGTTCCACGATAAGCATATTGATTCAGTACATCTGATATTGAAATTTCAGGATAAGTTGTATCAATAATAAAAGCATCTGTTATGGAATTTCCATTGTTTCCTGCCATATCAAAACCATTTAATTGAATGGAATATTCATCATCCTTTGTACAAGAAAATGTTGCCCAGTGAACATTTCCTTCGCTGGTCCAATGTAAGTCATTAGATATAAAAGAGCCAGATATAGAAAAACGGGAAGGATCAAAATGCTCTTCTATCACACGTATCGTTCCGATTCGATTGGATGCATAGTATTTATCATTTTGTACACGATTGTAATCATAACTCAATTCAATGACAGGAGCTGTCGTATCAATGATAAACGACTCATGAATTGTATCTCCTTCATTTCCTAATACATCCTTACTAGAAATATCTATATCATAATCACCATCTTCTAAACATGGTATAGTTGCCTGATAAATCGCATCCTTGCACCCTTTTTTTCCAAAAACTAATGTCCAATCTAAAGATGGCTGAATAGAAGCAGCATCAAAATTCATCTCTTGCACTTGTATAGTCATTGTACGCCCCTGACTATAAATATTTTTATATTCAGAATCTGATTTCACATTATCAAAAGAATATGTCACAACAGGTCCTTGTGTATCCATATAAATATCCTTTATCAAACTTGTTTCATTATCGGCATTGTCTTTAACTTGAATTTCAATATGAATCTGTCCATTCTCTTTTGTTTCCAGTTTAGATGTATCCAATTCTATTTGTTTGGAATATAGATACTCTTTTGATTCAAAAGAGGAATATAATTCATCGTTGATATAGACATCAATAGAATGAATACCAGAATACGTATCATCTACTTTTGAATCACTTACCATAAAAGAAAGAATTTCATCATGATTAAGCCAATCTTTTCCTTCAATGGTTTGATATTCAACTTTTGATGTTTCTTCAATGAGTGGTTGATTGCTTTCAATTAATACAGGTAATACATTTCCTTTTTCATCTTTTTCTGGATACGATATCTGTATTTCGTTTAATTTATTTCCTACTTTATCTTCACTTTGAAAATATAAGTTCATCAATACATTCTTTTTCGATATCCAGTAAGTAATATTTCCTTCTTTGTATTCACCATTATTGTATTCATCTACAATATTTCCCTGATTATCTTTAACAATCAGTTTTGTCTTATTTAAATCAATTCCTGATTGATTTTCTTCTACTGGAATGACCACTTTAACATTTTCATTGGATGCTAAAAATAAAGAAAATACATTCTGTTTATATGTGATAGATGCAGAAGAAATAGATGGTGGTAAAGTGTCAATGGAATCCACAATGATTTCTTTCTTTAGCGAACAATTACCTAGTTTATCTTTTACCGTTAGAATATAAGTTCCGTTTTCATATAGAACAAAAGAATGATTTCCTTCTATTTCCTTTCCATTATGTTCTAAAACATAGACATCAACTCCACTTCCTTCATCGTTTGCTTCAACAGATAAAGTAACTCCTTTTTCAGTATTTGAATACTCATTTCCCTGAAAATTCGATTGAATAAAAGTATCGGTAATGTCAGGGCCATCCACATCGATCGTTTCTACCTTTATCTCTTTAATTTCTTCACTTTCTATATAGTGATACCCACCGTTTCCTTTATTACGTGCATAAAAGTAATACACTCCATTCTCTTTTATTTCAAATGACGAATCAGTGGTATAAGATAAACTTTCATCATCTACATTCACTTTTTGTTTAGAAAAAGCATACTCAGCGTTATAGCTATTTCCCAAGGAAGCACAATAAACAATGGATGATGCATACCCATTCACATAATATGTGTCTTCCTTTTCGTTGACAGTTAACTCTCCTGGATTTAGATCATCATTTACATAGAAAATAGATTGATTTCCCAATGCATCATAGGCAACAATCTTTTGTAGTTCTTCCTTTGAAGTTTCAAGAGTAAAAGAAAGACTAGAAGAAGTATAGATCTTATTTGAAGTTGTTAGCTCGATTCTTTGAATTCCACTTTGACTATCTTCAACATTTACTTTGATTTCTCTTCCTTGTTTTGAATACTCGTTGCCACTTTTAAAAACAGGAGAAATATTATCAATATTAGATATCGTAATTGTCTTCGATTCTTCTAATGAAGAAAAAGTATATTGCCCATTTTCTGTAATTGTGAACTGATTTCCCTTTTGCTTCACATTCTCATTATCGCATGTATAATAAGCATCTTCCGGTTTTAACGTGACACTTACTTGTTTTGTCCACTCTTTTTCTGGTTCAATGATCACCTCTATTTCATTGGCATAAATAGTCATTGGTGAGCATAATAGTAAGCATATGATACAAATAAATATTCTTTTCATTTTTCATCCTCCTTCAAAATATATGTCTGATTTTCAATGATTGTTGTTTTATCTTCTATTGTGTTTTCTACTCGTTTTTCCTTTAATTTTGGGATTTTTTTTCTTTCAAAAATTGTATGAAACATATCCTTTTGAATAAAAAAGAAAACCGATAGAAGCAAAAAGATAAGTGAACATACTAAACAAAAAATTTCTAATTTCATACTTATTTCCCTTCTATATAGCCGTTATTAAATATTTCTTTTCTTTGCTCATCCCTTGTTTCAATTCTTTCTTTTAAAATTTTTGATTTTTCTGTTTGTGCATCTATTTGCGAAATAGAGTGCAGTACACTTTCGTATAAATTCACTACCTCTTGTTTTGAAATTCCATCTTTAGCAAAATCACGAATATACATTTCCAGAGAATCCACAATCAGGTTGCTGGTTTCTAACTGAACCAAATCATCTTCACCTTCCATCTGTTCAAATAAAGAGTAAAGTTGTTCGAAATAAGTGCTATACATTCCATTAATACTTGTTGCTTCATTTCTTTTTTTTGAAACATCTTGAAAAAATGTACCAAGAGAATAATAGAGATTTGAGGTTGCGACTTGTTTTTCATCATTACAATATGTACAAGCCTCTTTAAACCATTTAGAAGCCTTTTCCATTGCTTCAACATCCAGTGTGTCATCGTCTTTTTCATAGTCGAAGTAATACCAGCAAAGCTTTCCAATCTCAAAACATATATCTCCATACCCTTCTTTATCTTTCTTTTGTAGAGTAAATAATGGTGTTGTGATTTCATCTAAAAATTGTTGATACTCCTGGTAAGAAAAGAAATGAGATTTATAATATTCAATTAGTTGAATATAGCCTTCTTTTTGTGTAGGAGAAAATTGAATCGCTTTAAAATAAAGAGAAATGTCATCTTGTTGAGAAGCTTTTAAAAGATAAGAATCATATTGGAATTGTTCATTTGATAGTCGATTAAAGTGAAAGTATAAAAAGAGAGAAAAGAAAAAAACACAGGTTGTCATCAAGATAATCCAGATTAAATGATCCCTTTGAATTTTTCTTTGATAGTCACTATCTTCTTTTTCATAATTATTGAAAGCATAAAGTAGTTCTTCGCAAGAAGAATAACGATCATCAGGATTTGGTTGTGTACATTTGATAATAATATTCTCTAAGCCACAAGAATAAGATGAATTGATTTGGCGAATGGGAATAAATTCATAACAATTACCTGGATGTATACCCGTTAATAGATGATGAAGAGTTGCACCCAGACAATAAATATCGGTTCGTGGATCACTTGTTGAATGGATGCGCTTATATTGTTCAGGAGCTGCATAACCAATGGTTCCTAAAGCCATTGTATCCATTGTGTTTTGAAAATACTCTTTTGCGATTCCAAAATCAATAATTTTAATACGCCCATTCGGTTGTAGAATCACATTAGATGGTTTCATATCTCGATAAATAATGGGTGGATCTAAATTATGTAAGTAAATGAATACATCACATAACTGTTTTGCCCAGTCAATCACATTATCTTGTGAGGGAATTCCATATTCCTTTAAATAAAATTCCAGATTTTGTCCTTCTATATAATCCATGACAATATATAAAGAACGATCATCTTCTAAAATATCAACAATTCGTGCTAAAGAAGGATGATCTAATTTTTTCAATAGGTTAGCCTCCTTTAAAGCCGTCTTGATAAAAATATTTTTTTTATTAATCTCTTTAATAGCCCATTGTTTATTTAAATGTGAATCTAACACTAGATATACATTGGAAGATCCACCAGACCCAATGCATTTTAAAATCTCATACTTATCAAAAATAATTTTTCCTGTTTTCATTTTTTATACCCTCTATATATAATTTCGATAAAAAAATGAAAATGTAAAAAAAAAGATAAAAAAAAGAATGTATTCGAAAATACATCCTATCTTTTTATATAACCATTATTAACTAAATTTTCTGCAGAACCACTGAGTCTTAAGTAAGTTGGTAGTTTATCTGAACTTGATGTTGCCTGAACACCACCTCGTTTGATAACATCATTTAAATTATCTACATTATCCAAATCAATAAATTCTAATGACAATAATATAATGGTGTCATCAAAATATCCAAGGTTAATGGAACAATAGCTCAAATCTTTAAAACGATCACAGACTTCTTCAAACCCATCAATAACTTCTTGTTCTTCTGTCTTGCTCATTCCACTAACATCTACAAAAATATAATCAGCATAGTCTTCGACAATATCTACTTCACCAGCAAACGCTAAAACTTCTAAAGTATTCTCATCTATCATAGCGCCAAGAATCTCATTATCTTTTCCATCCACTCGTAAATCGACATCGCTTAGGCCAAATGGTTTAATCAATTTCGCGAATTTTGCACTTGGTTCATCATCCGATGATTGCACTTGCGCTTCGGTTAAGTTTGATTTTAAATCAATTAAATTGGCACTACATCCAGACAATGTCATCATAAATACAAGTAATAAACTTAAACTTTTTTTCATAATCATTTCCTCATTTCTATTCATTTTTTTTAAAAAGAAGTTCTAACTCTCTAGAACTTCCTTTATTTTTACTATCACTTCTTCAAATCCTATCTTTTCCGTAGATGATACGGCATAAATATTCTTCATAGGAATTTGAAGAGATTGTGAAATTGTTTTTAGAGCACGAATCCGTTTGGTCTTTGGTACTTTATCAATTTTCGTTGCGACAACAATGATAGGTATATGTGCCTCTTTTAATGACTGCACCATATCCAGATCATCGTTCGTTGGTTCATGACGAGCATCCACTAAAGAAACAACACCTTTTAACTGTTCTCTTTCATAAAAGTACTCTTCCATCATTTCTCCCATTTTGATCAACATCGATTTTGACATCTTGGCATATCCATAACCAGGGACATCCACTAACATCCATGAATCATCAATCGCAAAGAAATTAATTAAACGTGTCTTTCCTGGCGTATTTCCTACATATGCCAGTTTTTTTCTGCCAACCAAAGCATTGATAAAACTGCTTTTCCCAACATTACTACGTCCTACGACCACAATTTCTGGTAAGTCTGTATTTGGCCATTCGCTCTTTTTGGTAGCAGATGTGACAAATTCACTCTTCATAACTAACCTGCAAGAGCATGCGATAAAACTTGTTTCGCATTGGATACAGGAATAAATGTAATGGAATCTTTCACTTCCTGTGGTACATCATCCAAGTCCTTCACATTTTCTTTTGGAATTAAAATAGTCGTGATTCCCGAACGATGAGCAGCTAATGATTTTTCTTTCAAGCCACCGATTGGAAGAACATTTCCTCTTAAAGTAACTTCTCCAGTCATAGCCAAATCCGCTTTAACTGGCACATCACTTAAGCAGGAAACCAATGCTGTTGTCATAGTAACACCTGCACTTGGTCCATCTTTAGGAACCGCTCCTTCAGGCACATGAATATGGATATCCAATGTTTCAAAACATTTAGGATCAATCTTGTACTCCTTAGCATGAGCCTTAATATAGTCAAGAGCAATACTTGCAGACTCTTTCATGACATCACCAAGTTGACCTGTTAAGATAAGATTTCCTTTTCCCTCAAATTTTTGTGCTTCAATTTGAAGAATATCCCCACCAAAGCTTGTATAAGCAAGTCCAGTAACAGTACCAACCTGATTTTTCTTTTCCTTCTTACCATAGTCTACTTTTTCATTACCCAGCCATTCTTTGACTAATTTTTTATTCAAAGTAACAGATTTCTTTTTATCTTTTAAAATTGCCAAGACAGTTTTACGGCAAATTGTACCGATTGTTCTTTCTAATTGACGAACACCTGCTTCTCTTGTGTAGTAACGAATTAAATACAACAACATATCATCACTAATTTTTAATTGACTAGCCTTTAATCCATTCTCTTTTAATTGTTTTGGCACTAAGTGTTCCTTGGCAATATGAATTTTTTCAACATCTGTATAAGAAGAAAGTTGAATAATCTCTAAACGATCTCTTAGAGCAGGTGGAATGTTTTCTAAATAGTTTGCTGTGGCGATAAATAAAACATCACTTAAATCGTATGCTTCTTCAATATAGTGATCAGAGAACAAAGAGTTTTGCTCAGGGTCCAATACTTCCAGCATGGCACTACTTGGATCCCCTTTATAATCACTTGCCATTTTATCCAATTCATCAATCAAGAAGACTGGATTGGTAACTTTGGCTTTTTTCATTCCTTGAATCACACGACCAGGTAAAGCTCCTAAATAAGTTCTTCTATGTCCTCTAATTTCGGCTTCATCACGGACACCACCTAGTGACATCTTAACGAAGTTTCGATCCAAAGCACGTGCCACACTCTTGGCAAGTGAAGTCTTTCCAACTCCAGGAGGGCCTACTAAACAAAGAATAGGAGCTTTTAAAGAATTGGTCATTTGTTTAACAGCCAAGTACTCCATAATTCTTTCTTTTACTTTTTCAAGTCCATAATGATCTTCATCCAGGATTTGTTGCGCTTTATTTAAATCTTCATTGTCTTTTGTTTGTTGCCACCAAGGCAAATCCATTAACCAGTCAATGTATGTTTTAATGACACCCGTTTCACCAGAAGCCATCGGAAGCATTTCATAGCGAGATAATTCTTCTAAAACTTTTGCCTTGATATAGTCAGGATATGGATTTTCTTGTAGACGTTTACGAATCTCATCAATGTCTTTATCTTGAGAAGCAACATCCCCTAATTCTTCTTTAATGGCATGCATTTTCTCTCTTAGATAATAATCTTTTTGAGATTGGTCTATTCTTTCTTTAACCGTCTCATTGATTTTTTGTTCCACTTCAGACATTTTCTTTTCTTTTTCCATATCTTGTAGAAGCATTTCCAAACGATCATTGATACCTAAAGTTTCTAAGTATTTTTGTTTACGTTCAAGTGTTAGTGGGAATGCCTGAATGGCTTTGTCACTTAATACATCCGCCCCAATTCCTTTGGATAATTCCAGCATTAACTCTTTTGGAAGAAATTTTTCGGCGCGAGTCATATTTTCGAATGCCTGTGCAATCATACGAACTAATGCAACTTCTTCCATTTCATCCTGACGAATGCTTTTTAAAATAGAGACATCCACCATATCCGATAACGTTCCTTTAGTCCAAGAGTTTAATTCAACACGGTCCAATCCTTTAAATTTAATACGTAAAAAATTATCAAAATGACGAACATGTTTAATCTCACACAACATTCCGATCGCATAGATATCATCTATTTCAGGATTATCTATTTGCATTTGTTTCTGTGAAAACAAACATACTTTTTCTTCATAGTTATTCTGTGCGTTGTCTACAGCTTTCAAAGAAGCTTCTCTTCCTACATCAATGACAATTTCTTGACCCGGGAAAACTATAACACCACGGGTGCATATTAATGGGTAAGTCATACTCATAGCGTACACCTTCTTTCCTATAAAAAAGACGCCTCGCGTCTTTTTTGACATATTCTATTGTATTACTTTGCGCTCTCTTTAATCAAGTCTAACGCTTTTTGTTGACCTAAATCATATTTAATTTGGTCAGCAGATACGATTGTTTTAATACGATCGGCTTCCATTCCATACATTTCAGCCATATTTTCGTATTCTTTTTCAACTTCTTCATCAGAAATTTCAATGTTTTCAGCTTTGGCAATCGCATCTAATACCAATGTATTTAAAACACGGTTTTCAGCTTCTGGTTTGAAAGTTGCCTTTACATCATCAACTGTTGTTCCTAAAGCCTGGCAATATTGTTCCATTGTGAATCCAGAACCAGCCATTTGATTTTCCATGTTTCTAAACATATTTTCTACTTCAGAATTAATCATCACATCAGGAATTTCAACTTCACACTTATCAGTAACAGCCTTTAATACATCTGTTGTGAATTTTTCATCAGCTGCTTTTTCTTTTGATTCCGTTAATTCTTTTGTCTTATTTTCTTTAAATTGATCAACTGTTTCGACACCTTCAATTTTCAATTTCTTTACCAATTCATCATCGAATTCAGGTAATTCTTTGTATTTTACATCGTGAACAGTTACTTTGAATGTAGCTTCTTTACCAGCTAATTCTTCAGCGTTGTAGTCTTCAGGGAAGGTAACAACAACATCTTTCACATCACCAGGTTTTGTACCAACTAATTGTTCTTCAAATCCAGGAATGAAAGAACCAGATCCTAATTCAAGAGGATAATCGGTTCCAGAACCACCATCGAAAGCAACACCATCGATAAATCCTTCGAAGTCAATTGTTACTTCGTCTCCGTCTTGAGCAGGGTCATCATCTTCTCTTAAAACCATATCTGCATAACGTTCTTGTACACGTTTCATTTCATTTTCAATGTCTTCATCTGTTACTTCAACAGCATCTTTTGTAGCTTCAATTCCTTTGTATTCTCCTAATTTAACTTCTGGAGATACAACACATGTAAAGCTTAATACAGTTTTGTCAGCTGTTGCTTCTTTTACATCTAAAACAGGACGATCTACTAATTCAATCTTGTTTTCATCAATTCCAAAAACCAAAGCATCATTGGCAATGTCTTCAGCTGCCATTTCTAATAAATATTCTTTGTTAATTTGTTTTTTGATTAATGCATCAGGAACTCTTCCTTTACGGAATCCAGGTACATTGATTTGACCTTTTACTTTATCGAAGGCCTTCTTTTGTGCTTTTTTCCAAGCATCTCCATCTACTGTAACTACTAATTCACCAGTAGATTTTTCTTTTAAAGTCCAGCTACTTTCCATCGTTTTCTCCTCGTCTTTCAATTTCTAATGGAATTTCCATTACTTTGCTCATTCCCTTTAATTCCATGAATGTCGCAAACTCATCGGATTGTCCAAAGGCTTCCATAACTAATCGTACAATTGATTTTGCGATTGAATAAGGATCAAAATCACTAAAATCAAAAGGACGAATTTCCAATGCTTCTTGTTCTAGTAATCTAAGAGTGAACTGATAGAAAGCTGGATTATCATTGGACAACCACTCAGATAAAATTTCTTTTACTTCACAAGCTACTTTATCTTCCTCTAAAGGAATAATGGCACTTGGAATAAAAGTAATATCCAATCCGTCTTTTTTTATTTTATATGGAGTATCAATTTTTTGCTCCATTAAAGCCTCAATTAATTCTCCTTTAAATTCATTCAACAAGTCTGAATCCAATAAAGATTGCACCTCATTTTGATAGTTTCGAATGTTTAATGAAGTTAATTCATAAACCGCTCTTTCTTTTTGATCTTCGCTTCCTTCAATCCATTTCCAGAGCTTTTCATCATTCACTTTAACAACATCCGCTTCCATAGAAGAAATACAATCCTTTTCGTATTCCTCTAAAATCTCCATAACATCCTGTGGCACATATGGCATATTCAATTCTTGATGAATTAATTCATACGCTTCAGAAATCTTTGAATCCTTCAATCGATTTTGTATTTCTGTAATTAATGATTGATAATATGAATTCACAAGTCCTCCTAGCGAAACATAGTAATATTATCATAAACACTTTGATTAATCAATTGCATACCAACGAAAAAAAGGACTAGAAGTCCTTTGATTCTAAATGTTGTTGATTCAATAAACTCACTTCTTTTCTCAACAAAATAACCGCTACAATAAAAGCAACTGCATCTGCTACTGGAGCGGCAAACATAATTCCATCTAAGCCAAAGATATAGCCAAATATTAAGGCCAAAGGAACAAAGAACAGAACCTGTCTTGTTAGAGAAAGAATCATACCCTTAACTGGTTTTCCAATGGATGAGAAGAAACCAGAAGAAATAACCTGGATTCCATTTATGATACTTAAAGCCAAAAAGATTCTCATAAATTTTTGCGCAAATTCAAAGTATAAACCATCTTGTGATCCAAATACTGATAGTAATAAACTTGTTTGAAATTCAAATAAGAACCAGAACACAGCCGAAATCGCTAAATTCGATAATAAAGCCAATTTTAATACATTTTTGACACGGTCATACTTTTTAGCTCCATAATTAAATCCAGAAATAGGCTGCATTCCCTGAGAAATTCCAATGACAAAAGACATTAAAATTCCATTTATTTTCATGACAATACCACAAGCAGCCAAAGGAATATCGGAACCATAGACAGTTAATGCTCCATAATATGTTAACGAGTTATTCATAACAATCTGTACTAATAAAATAGCCAATTGATTGATGCCACTCGAAATTCCAATTGCACAAGTTTCTTTTGTTTCCTGAATACTAAATCTAATATCTTTTGAAGATAATTCTACATGTTTAAAATGAAATAAATAACGAACGGCAATAATACAAGAAACAATTTGTCCAATAATCGTAGCCCAGGCAGCACCTGCCACACCCCAATGACAAATAAAGATAAAAATAGGATCTAGTATTGTATTGACAACCGCTCCACTCACCATACAAGTCATGGAATAATTAGGAGACCCATCCGCTCGAATCATATTACTCGAAACGTTTCCGGCCATTAAAAATGGAATTCCGATTGTTGTGATACGCGTATACGTAATGGCATATGGCATAACGGTTTCTGTAGCCCCAAATGCCTTTAATAAAATAGGAAGTGTACCTTGAACAACCACCTCATAAATCAAGCCAGCTCCTACCATACAACATATCGCATTGCCAACAACGGCTTTTACTTTCTCATAGTTTTTAGCCCCTAAATTTAAGGAAAAACGAGAAGCGGTACCAATACCAATCATTAAACAAACAGCCATACAAATTGTTGTCAGTGGAAAAGCAACATTGGTTGCAGCGTTTCCTAAATATCCAACACCTTGTCCTATAAATATTTGATCAACGATATTATATAAAGAAGATACCACCATTGAAATAATGGATGGAATCGCAAATTTTTTTAATAACGTTGATTCCTTTTCATAACCTAATGGATTGTTCATCATAACAAATCACCCCGAACTATAATAATAAAAAAAGATTCTTAAATCAATCAAGAATCTTTTTAAATTTCGCAGTTAATTTTTTATTCCCTAATGAATGTTTAAAAATAGCTTCCTGCTTATTCCCATAAATATCAAACCATCCTAAAAATTTATGTCCTTTCTTATAAGCTGGCTTTAGAAAGAAAGTATCATCAAAATATGTATATGTTTTTGGATTCAATCGAGCCGATGTGCCGCCATTTGTTTCATATTCAATTTGGAACACCTTCACCTTCCATTTCGCATAAAGAATGCATGAGTTTTCAATTGGCTGATCAAAAGTATAAACTTGTTGGTATTGATTATCCCAATACCAGTTTTCAAATTCATAGCCAATTTTTACTGGAGGTCGAAATGGTTTCAGTAACTTATCTGTAGAAACCGTTTTGCTGCGAATCCTTCCTCCACCTCGTGTTTCAAAAATAACTTTAGGCAAAGACTTGAAATTTGCTACTAAGGTAATATCACAATACACACCAGCCGGAATTAAACTAATGGGACGTCCATTTAATGTCCAGCCTACAAAGATTTTATCTTCACGATAAGCTGGGTAAAGCTTAATCAATCCAGATTCTACTGTCACCGTATGTGGATTTTTTTGTGAATTCACACCACCATTCAATTCATAGGTAATTGTATACTCATCTAATGTCCATTTATCATACAACGTCATTTGGTGAGGAAGAATTCCTCCAGGATTCAACCGTTTCGTTAATTCTGGATCAACATACCATCCCCCAAATGTGTATCCTTTTCTCTCTTCCATTTTTTATCCTCTTAATCCCCTTGAAATTTATTTAGAATTTGTTTATAATACTCTTGCTGTCCTGGTAGCTCAGCTGGATAGAGCATACGCCTTCTAAGCGTACGGTCAGGGGTTCGAATCCCTTCCAGGACGCCACTTTTGATTTTAACCTTCGAAAGAAGGTCTTTTTTTTCGCATTCATAGTTTACACTATTTTTGTAGAAAATAGTAGGAATTTCAATTATTCCTTTTTTTCTAACGCCATATAAAAAGCTGTAAAAAACCAGGGAGTGTATTTATCAGGGTTCTCCATTAAATCTTGTTTTAACCATTCAGAGCTTACCCATTGCAGTTGTTCTACTTCTTGATAATTTGGCAATAAACTCCCATCATATTCCCCTATAAAAACATGATCAATCTCATATTCTGTTAGTCCATTATCAAATGGAGCACAATATAGAAAGCTTCCGATTTCATAAACAGGGCAGGCAATTCCTGTCTCTTCTATTAATCTTCTCGATACTGCCTCTTCTAATGTTTCATTTTCTCTAGGATGAGAGCAACAAGTATTCGCCCATAATCCTCCACAATGGTATTTATGTTTTGCTCTTTGTTGAATCAGAATTTGGTCTTGATTAAAAATCAGAACTGAAAAAGCTCTATGCAACAAAGCTTCTTTATGAGCTTTCATCTTTTCACAAGTTCCTATTTGTTTGTCATTTATATCAACAAGTATAATTTTTTCTTCCATGCCTATATATTACTCCAAATCAAAAAAAAGACACAATACAAAGTATCATGTCTATAAAACAAATCCATCAAACATTTTAATATCTTTATTAAAATATTTAGATAATCCCTTTAAAATCAACTCTTGATCCAGTCCTTCTTTTAAACCAGATACAGCAATTGTTGCCACAAGTTCATCATTCACAATAATCGGAAAAGCACCACCTACATAGAGAGCTTCTTTTCCAAATAAAGATGAAACATCTTTATCATGAATCGCATAATCTATAAAACGGTAGAAACTAGAGTGTTGACTTTCCAAGACTGCTTTTCTTTTCATATTCGCAAAACCAATATTACGAGAGGATTTATCATCGCTGATATATTGAAAAATAACCGATTCATCGACTTCTCTAGTAATCATAATTGCTACACCGTTAGGATAGTTTTTTGATGCTTCCACTAAACAATTTCCTAGTTTTAAAGCTTCATCGCTGTTGAAAATTTCAAAGGTACAGCTTTTCTCAATACGATCTAATTGATCTAAAGTATCTTGTGTATAGGATTTACACAATGCCATTAATTGTTCTGTATCCATAATCAACCTACTTTTCAAAATATTCTTTTACATCCACTAAATAATCACGAATTGGTAAGTGTTGAGGACAATGAGTCTCGCAAACACCACATTTAATACAATCACTTGCCTTTCCTTTGGTTTGACAAATCGCATTGTAGTACATACCAGAAGCATGCACATAGTTCACACTCTCACGATGCTCTGCATTGTAAAGGGCAAAGTAACTAGGAATCGCAATATGTTGTGGACAATAGCTTTCACAATATTGACAACCCGTACAGGCAATTGCCGTATTTGAACGAACCAATTCTGCTACTTTTTGAAGCAGTTCCATCTCTTCTTCATTTAATGGAACAAAACACTTCATATCTCGCGTATTCTCTTCTAGTTGTTCAAGACTGGACATACCAGATAAAACTCTTTCGGTATTTTCTAAAGTTGCACAGAATGCCAATGCCCAATAAGCAAAGGTCCAATCTGGATGTTTTTTCTTTAGTAGTTCTTGGGCTTCTTGTGGCAAGTTAATTAAGTTCCCACCTTTAATAGATTCCATGCACAGTACCTTTTTGTTGTGTGCACAACAGATATCATAGCACTTTTTGGATTGCACGCCGGCATCCAGCCAGTCGACATAATTCAATTGAAGCTGTACTACATCTACGTTGGGATGATCAGTAAGAATGGTTTCCAATAAATCCGGAGAACCATGAAAAGAAAAGCCAATTTGCCTAACAAGTCCTTTTTCTTTTAATGATTCGATAAATTCAAAAGTATGATACTTTTGCGCTAAAGGATAGGTATTTCCATTCATATTATGTATTAAATAATTATCAAAAAACGTAACTCCACAAATTTCTAATTGTTCTTCAAAGAAAGGAAGTTGCTCTTCTTGTGAATGAATAAAAGGAACTAAAGTAATCTTATTAGTCAGTTCATAACTTTCTCTAGGCTTTCTAGAAGTCAAAGCTTGATCAATTGCTTTTTCACTCATCCCACCATGATATCGATGAGCTGTATCAAAATAGGTATATCCTCTATCCAAATACATATCTACCATCTTTTTAACTTGTTCCATATCCACAGATGTTTCATCTTGCGCGTTTAATAAGGGTAAACGCATAAATCCAAATCCTAATTTACTCATAACTATTCTCCATAAAAGTGAAATCCCACTTTTGACTGTTGACGACGCATTTCTCTTCTTCGAAACGCTGCCTGCCACTCTTTTTGATCTTCTTCACTATGTAAAATAAGAGGTGGTAATTTCGCCGGATGGTTATTATCATCTAAACCAACTAAAGTTAAAAAGGCACGATTGACCAGTTCTCTTTGTCCGCCATTGTGTTCTACGTATGTTTCCACCTTTACTTCCATGGAACAATTTCCCACATGGGTTACTTTTCCAGAAATAAAAACCGTATCACTTAAATACACAGCGGCCATAAATTGAAGATTATCGACCGATGCCGTTGTGACTTTCATTTGCGAATGCCTCTTTCCTACTAAAGCGGCTACTTCATCAATCCAGGACATTAAAGTGCCACCAAATAAACGATTGGCATCATTTAAATCATTGGGTCGAATAATATGATAGGTTTCCACTTTTGAATCTGCAACTGACTTTCCTTCTGCACTCATGAATAGATCCTCACTTACTTAAAAATATTATAAAAAAAATACTGTAGAAATTACAGTATTTTTACCCTTTATTTTGTTGGTCAACTAATTTATCGGCACCATGCATTTTGCGAAGCAATGGCTTTTCAATCTTACCTGTCGCATTTCGAGGTACATCTTCAAAGATGATTTTCTTAGGACGTTTATAACGAGGAATTTGTTTACAGAATTCATTGATTTCTTCTTCTGTACATTCCATTCCTTCTTTTACTTGAATAATGGCACCAGTGATTTCACCTAAACGAGCATCTGGTAAACCAATGACAGCTACATCTTGAATCTTGCTGTAACCAGATAAGAAGTTTTCAATTTCAACAGGATAAATATTTTCTCCCCCAGATATAATGACATCTTTTTTACGATCAACTAACCAATAGAATCCATCTTCATCCTGCATTGCCATATCTCCTGTATATAACCATCCATCCTTTAAAGATTCTTCTGTTGATTTAGGATCGTTGTAGTAACAAGTCATGACACCAGGACCTTTGACACAAAGTTCTCCTACTTCTCCCTGGTTGACTTTATTGCCATTTTCATCCACTATTTTACATTCCCAACGATAACCTGGAATTCCAATAGCTCCTACTTTATGAATATTCTCAATTCCTAAATGCACGCATCCTGGACCCGTTGATTCCGATAATCCATAGTTTGTATCATATAAATGATTTGGGAAGTATTCTTTCCAGTGCTTAATTAAAGACATTGGAACAGGTTGAGCTCCAATATGCATTAAACGCCATTGGTCTAATTGATAGTCTTCCAATTTAATTTGTCCACTATCTAATGCCGTTAGAATTTCTTGCGCCCAAGGAACCAATAACCAGACAATGGTGCAGTGTTCTTTGGAAATCGCATCCATAATAATTTCAGGAGTTGTTCCTTTTAGTAAAACAGCCTTACTACCAGCACATAAAGATCCCATCCAGTGGAATTTTGCTCCTGTATGGTACAAAGGTGGAATACACAAGAATGTATCATTACGATTAGTCAAATGGTGCTTTTGTTCCATTTGAGCCGCCTGCATTAAACTTTCATGATTATGTAAAATTGCCTTAGGGAAACCTGTTGTTCCACTTGAAAAATAAATAGCGGCATCATCATCTTCTTCTAAACGAATTAAAGGTGGCTGGCTTGATTGATCAGCTACCAAAGCATGATAGCTTTCCGCAAATGTTGGGCATCCATCTCCAACATAAATCAATAGACGTCCATTACTGATATCATCGGCAATGGATTCAATACGTCCAATGAATTGAGGTCCAAACATTAAAATATGCACTTCCGCTAATTCAACACAATATTTAATTTCTTCTGCTGAAAATCTAAAATTAAATGGAACTGCAATCGCACCTGCTTTTAAAATTCCAAAATAGATTGGAAGCCATTCCAAACAGTTAAACATTAATATCGCTACACGATCTCCTTTTTTAATTCCTAAATCCAGCAACATATTCGCTACACGATTGGCTTTTTCATCAAAAACTTCCCAAGTGATTTCTCTTCGATATGGATGAGAACTTGTTGTTTGAACTAAATCGTATTCTTTCCAAGTCTTCTTAGATAAACTATCTTTTTCTAAGGGATTTAATTCAACTAACGCTACTTCATCTCCATATAACTTATGATTTCTTTCTAACAAATCCGTAACAGGCATTTTCGTACATCTCCTTTACTTTAACACGTTAAAGCGATACTGTATTAATCATACAAGAAAGTGAACAAAGTTGCAAACGTTTTTAGTAAAATGTAAGATAAAGAAAATCATAGTAAGTCATATTCATTGATATTTTAAGAAAATATGATAATATGAATGTGTAAGTGGTGTACCCTACCATTAAGTGGGAACGAAATGAGCGGTGTACCCTACCATTAAGTGGGAACGAAATTAATAACCATCCATATGGATGGTTTAATTTTTGTGGAGGAATCTATGTGGTATTTAAAATCAAATAGAATTGAGATTGTCAGAATCTCAAAACAATACACAGATTTCTTAAGGAATAATGTAGAAAGTAAAATTCCTAAAGAACATGTTGAAGAAAATGAATTTTCAAGACCTTTTATAGGTATATTTGTATCAAATGGACAACATGATTATGTGATTCCATTAACCTCACCAAAAGAAAAGCATAAAAAAATGAAAAACGGAATTGATTTTCATAAAATAGATGGTGGAACATACGGAGCTATAAATTTTAATAATATGTTTCCGATTATAAATCATCCCTCGATAATAGAAGTTATCGATACATCAATAACCAATGATAAAAGTCAAAAAGAAATTCAATACATTAAACTCTTAAGAAACCAATTAACATGGCTTAACATTTCAAAAAATAAAACAACAATCCTAAGAAAAGCAGAAATTCTTTATTCCAAATACATCTCTAATACACTTAGTCAAAATATCAAATCTCGTTGTTGCAACTTTCCAAAATTAGAAAATGAATACAAAAATTTCCACATCATTAAAAGTATATAATTTCAGAAAACACTTTCAATCTAATTAAAAAATAATTATACTTATCTCATTGTGAGGTATTATTATGATCATTGATTTTCATACACATACATTTCCTGCCAAAGCCAGTAAAAAAATAGTAGACTCTTTAGCGCAAAAAAGCTTAACTGTTCCCTTTACCAATGGTTCCAATCAAGATTTAATCGAATCTATGAAAAAAGCCAATATTACGTATTCTGTAAATTTACCTGTTATGACAAATACAGAACAGTGTGAAAAATTAAATAAAAAATTTATTGAACAAAAAGATGAATTATTTAAACAAGGGATTATTCAATTTGGTGGAATGCACCCAGATTATACAGACTATAAAGAAATATTGGATTTATTAAAAGAAAATGGCATTAAAGGAATTAAATTACATCCAGCTTATCAAAATATATCTTTGAGTGATCCAAAATTCTTAGATATTATTTCTTATGCCGATTCTTTAGGACTCATCATAATTACACATGCAGGATGGGATATAGGAATCTATGATAAAAACTATTGTTCGGTAGATGATGTATTAAAAGTATACAATACAATTCATCCTAAAAAATTTGTATTAGCTCATATGGGAAACTGGGCGGCCTGGGATGAAGTGGAAGAAAAACTATGTGGTTTACCTATTTATTTTGATACAGCCTTTTCACTAGGTAAAATTTATGAATTAGAACAATATAAAGGACAATGTCCATGGAAATCAAATTTAAACAATGAAGATTTTATTCGTATCATAAGAAAACATGGAGTTAATAAAATCTTATTCGCAACCGATTCTCCTTGGGCAGACCAAAAAGAATATGTAGACATTATTCAAACGATGAATTTATCCCAAGAAGAAAAAGATTGTATTTTATATAAGAATGCCTTGAATTTATTAGAATTATAATCACACTTTAGCGTGTAAAAGTGTTATAATACGAATATGAAAAACGAAAAGAGCATTGATTTATATAAAGCTATATTAGAAATTGATTCTGTAGAAGAATGTATTCAATTCTTTGAAGACTTGTGTTCACCCAATGAATTAAAATCCATAGAACAAAGATTTGAAGTAGCCAAGATGTTGAAAGAAGGATATGTATATACTGAAATATCCAATAAAACCAATGCATCCACAGCCACTATTTCAAGAGTAAAAAGAATGCTGGAATATGGTGGAACGGGCTCAATGATAAAAGTAATTGATAAATTAGAGAAGAAGTAATTCTTCTTTTTTTATCTAATTTCATTAACGGACGGTATCCCATTTAATGTAAAACTTCCAAGTTCTATTAATGCGAATGATATGAGTGATAAACCGATTCGCAATAAATTACAAGAAGGTATTATACAAGCCAAAAACGGAATGGCTATCGATGCGAAAAGTGCATTTATGGAGTTTGAAAAAGAGCATGAATAATTATTTATATTTAAACAAACTAATTCTCCAACTCATATTCCTATAGAAATCAACGTGAACTAAAAACTAAATATCGAGTAATTGTTGGACTCTGTTCTGTATATGCCCCTCTATCACTTTTAATCTCTTTTCTGGTAAATTATAGGATGAATGACGAATAAATTTAAAACCAATCATTTTTCTTAATTTCGATTTTTGCCTAGAAGATATGAACTCATGTACAATATTTTCAAAAGGGACACCATAAGATGACATTCTCGTTTTCGCATATGAATCGATGTCTTTCAGACCATCTTCTGTAATATAATTAAACAAAGACAAACCATGATCAAATAAAGGAGCAAAACAAATAGGTTTATTTGTTCTATTATCAACAATTAATCCAAAATTCCCAAAATGACGATCTTCATTATAAATTAAAGCATCAAATATCAGCATATCTACAAAATCATTATAATAATTTTCTGATAAAGATTTTAAAAACTCCGATACATTTCTTAATGTACAATTCTTAACAAATCTATATATAGGTACATAAGAATGATTAATATCACAAAACAATTCACAAGTAGAGCACAAACATTTTTTCCACATAGAAAGCCCATAAGAAACATGATTTAATCCCATTTGACCAGCAATTTGAGAAGCATAATATTCAGAATAAGGCTCATTCCCTGTATTAGAAGCTCCACTTGTTCCTCCCTTAAACAGAAGCGTTTTCCCATTTAAACGACGCCATCCTTTTTTCAACATACCATTCGTAGTAAATTCAGGAGAAGAAGTAAAAACTTTAGCACGTGAACTACCATATCCAGTATATGCAATCAAAGACAATACCTTTACAAAATCATGTTCGAACAAATTATATTCCTCAAAAAAGTCATCTTTATTTTCTACAACCCAGTAACTATCGTTTAAAGATAATCCCTTGCTGACTTGAAGAATTCCCTTTATATCTTTATGATTTAGTCCATTTTTAGCTAGAAATGCATCTGCAAATTCTCTATTCTTAGGAATAATGCGCCTCTTTAGTCAAGACATTAACCCGTCATCATTAACATCCATTCCAATTGGAAATAGGTAATCATATTCTTTATTTACATAACAAATATGACAGCTTTGTCCATCCAGCAAATCTGTCTTTATGTCAAATTTAATTAAAGTCCTATCATATAGCTTTAAATAAAACATATGAACCCCCATTTCTAATTTCTATTATACAATCTCAAAAAATAAATCGAAATATATTAGAGATAAAAAAAGACTGAAATTTTCAGCCTTTAATCACCTAATGCCGTTGTTTGTTTGACTTCAATCTTTTTGTCATAACATGCAAAGATTTCATCCACTCTTTCTTTATCCTCTTTTGGAGTAATCAAGGAAACTACTGGTACAATAATTAGTCCTGCCAGCATCGCAACCGCTCCACAATTAATAGGAGATTGAATAATAGTTGGAAGACTTGAACGAGCAAACATATTGATCAACATGATACCTGAACCAAAGATAAAGCTTGCCCAACAAGAAAGTTTTGTTGTTTTCTTCCAATATAAAGAATATAGGAATGGTGCTAAAAAAGAACCAGCTAAAGCTCCCCAGGAAATACCCATTAACTGAGCAATAAAAGTTACATTGCTCTTATATTGAATCAAAGCAATCACTGCTGAAATCGCAATGAATACAACAATTAAAATTCGAATGGATAATAATTGTTTCTTTTCGGACATATCTTTAATAATATTATCTTTCAAGAAGTCAATTGTTAGAGTGGAGCTAGATGCGATAACTAAAGAAGATAAAGTTGACATACTTGCACTTAATACTAAAATCACGACCATCGCAATTAAGAATGGGCTTAGATTTTGAAGCATTGTTGGAATGATAGAATCGTATCCATTGGCAACTACATCAATCTGATCACTAAATAAACGACCAAATCCTCCTAAGAAATAACATCCACCTGAAACAACCAAGGCAAATAAAGTAGAAATGATGGTACCCTTTTTAATGGATTCTTCATCTTTAATCGCATAAAATTTTTGCACCATTTGTGGAAGACCCCATGTACCTAAAGAAGTTAAAATAACAACAAATAATAAATTGACTGGATCCGGTCCAAAGAAAGAAGCAAATACACCAGGAGAACTAGCACATGGCCCTGTCAGTTCTGGATCACTGACTTGTGCAAGTCCATTTAAGGCTTCCATAAATCCACCTTGTGAATTTAAAATCGCAACAATAATTGTCACAATTCCAACCAGCATAATCATTCCTTGAATAAAATCATTGATAGCGGTTGCCATATATCCACCCACAATGACATAAATTCCTGTCAGTACAGCCATTAAGACAATACATACAGAGTAATCAATATTAAATGCCATTCCAAATAGACGAGATAGTCCATTGTATAAAGAAGCTGTATATGGAATTAAGAAAATAAAGATAATAGCCGAAGCGACAATTTTTAAAGCTTTACTATTAAATCTTTCGCCAAAGAATTGTGGCATTGTTGCCGAATCTAAGTGTTGGGTCATAATACGTGTTCTACGTCCCAATACAACCCAGGCAAGAAGCGATCCAATAATCGCATTACCAATACCAGCCCAGGTAGTCGCAATTCCATATTTCCATCCAAACTGTCCTGCATATCCGACAAAGACAACTGCAGAAAAGTAAGAAGTACCAAAAGCAAAAGCAGTAAGCCAAGGTCCTACGGATCTTCCTCCTAATACAAAGCCATTGACATCAGTGGCATGTTTTCGACAATAGAAACCAATACCAATCATCAAGGCAAAGTAAGCAAATAATACTACATATTTCATAATCAATCCCTCGTTTCAACACTTTAAAACTTTATCATGTTAAAGTGTTGAAGTCAATAAAAATATTCTGTATACAAAAAAGATTATCCGCTATAGGATAATCTAATTTGAATAATAAGAATTTTCTTCTCTTTCACTGGATGCGATGCTTAATTCAAATTCTTCTTTATTTATAACCATTCCATTTTCATCCACAATGACCATATAGTAAACATCAGTGCTTCTGTATTTACCTGGTTTTAAGTAGAAATCCAATTTAAATGTACGATTATTGGCATCCATATCCCCTTTATTGGCAATAATTGTTCCACTGTTAAGGCACCACCATACGAACTTTTTGCCATACCTATCACCCTTTTTCACTATCTTTCTTTTTACCATAAAAGTAATTTTCTTTTATAGATACTCAATTGGTAATGCCAAAAGATTTTCTCTTAAATATGTCTTCTTTTCCACTAAACAAACAATAGCTCCCATTCCTCTTGTTTTTCCTTCGATTTTATCTAATACAACATTGGTAGCTCCCATATTTGCCTTTGGATTTCCTGTCATTTTAATTTCGATAGGATATAAAATACCATTTTCTTCTATAATTAAATCAATCTCATTATCCTTTGAAACGTTTTTATCTTTTCCACGATAATAAAAAATATGAAATCGATAATCTTTCCCTTCATTTGTATACGATTTTAATATTTCCGAAACTACAAAGGTTTCAAACATATTTCCAGCTACCGCACTACACTTTAAGGCATCGGCACTTGTCCATCTTGTTAGATAACAGGCCAATCCTGTATCCCTGAAATAAATCTTAGGAGTCTTAATGGCTCTTTTTAAACTGCTGGCACTATAAGGCTGTAGAATATATACAATTCCTGTTCTTTCCAATATTGAAATCCATGTTTTAATCGTCGGTTCACTGACACCTACATCACTGGCAATATTCGCATAATTCAACATTTCCCCAGTTCTAGAAGCAACAGAAGTTAAAAACTTAGTAAATGTAATACTGTCCGCATTAATCAATTCATGAATATCTCGTTCAATATAAGTGGATACATAAGAAGAATAGAAATCCTGCCAATCTCTTTCAACATCATATAATTCCGGATAAGATCCTTTATGAATCATAGTCCAAATATCCTTATATGGTTTTAATTCCTTCTCTCTTTCTTTTAAATAAGAATCCGTTGGAATAAAGTGTTGATTAAAAGAAATATTATGAATTTCACGTAATGATAAACCCGATAATTCCGAAATTGAAATTCTTCCCGAAAGAGAATCACTGACCCCTTTCATTAGCTCTAATTTTGAAGAGCCTGAAAGAATAAATTGACCTCTTTCATCCGACTGATCAACGATATATTTTATATTTTCTAAAATACTCGCTTCCTTTTGAACTTCATCGATAAATAAAGGACAAGGATTATTTAAAAAGAATAACTTGGGTTCTTCTCTAGCCTGTAACTTTGTCAAGGTGTCATCAAAATTTGCCTGATTAAAATAAGAAAATTCATGTTTAATCAAAGTTGATTTTCCTACTTGTCTTGGACCCGTTACCAAAGTACATTTACTATTCGATATTCTATTTTTTAACACTCGTGTAATCGCACGTTCTATATAAGCCACTTTATCACGCCCATTCTAAACTATAACTTTATTTTAGTCGATTTAACAGGAAAAGACAATCAAATAATTCGACTAATCTAAAATACATTTTTACATCGGACGTATAAAAATCTGAATTATCAAATACAAGAAAAGACTATTTTTACCTCATCTTGCTTATTATCTTGCTTATTCTAAAAAAAAGAGGGAATATTTCCCTCTAAACATTATTGAAATAAATTACGTTTATCTACGTAACGATTTGCTTTTCCTTCAGATCTAGGAATTGCGTATTGTTCAACAATATGAACATCAACTTTAATTCCTAACATATCCAATAATCCATGAACAACATCTTTTGTCTTCTTTTCAATGTCAAAGTTTGGATCATTTGCCATTTCATCTGTTAATTCAACATCAACTGCAATTGTATCTTTATTTCCAACACGATCAACAGTAATGAAATATTTATCCTGGAATCCTTGTTGAATCAATACTTGTTCAATTTGTGAAGGCCATACGTTGACTCCCTTAACAACCATCATATCATCGGAACGACCTTTAGGTTTTTTCATACGAACATGTGTACGACCACAAGCACATTTTTCATACGTTAATTGACATAAGTCACGAGTTCTATAACGAATTAATGGGAAAGCTTCTTTATCAAGACAAGTAAAGACTAATTCTCCAACAGATCCTTCTGGTAATACTTCTCCTGTATCTGGATCAATGATTTCAGCATAGAAATGGTCTTCTTGAATATGCATACCTGCTTGTGCTTCACATTCAAAAGAAACACCAGGTCCAGAAATTTCTGTTAATCCATAAATATCATAAGCCTTGATACCTAATAAGTTTTCAATGTTACGTCTTTGTTCTTCTGTCCAAGGTTCAGCACCAAAGATACCTGCTTTTAATTTTAATTTATCTTTGATTCCTTTCTTTTGAACAACTTCACCAATATTTGCTGCATAAGATGGTGTACAACAAATAATTGTAGAACCTAAATCTTGTGCAAATTGTAATTGACGTTCTGTGTTACCACTTGACATTGGAAGTGTCATAGATCCTAACATATGAGAACCACCATTTAATCCAGGACCTCCTGTGAATAATCCATATCCATAACATACTTGGACAACGTCTTCTTTGCTTCCACCAGCAGCCACAATAGCGCGGGCACAACAAGTATCCCAAATTAAGATATCATCCATCGTATAGTAGGCAATGACACGTTTACCTGTTGTTCCTGATGTTGATTGAATACGGCATACATTTTCTAAAGGTGTTGATAAGAATCCGTAAGGATAATTATCTCTTAAATCATCTTTTGTGATAAATGGAAGCTTTTTGATATCTTCAATTCCTTTGATATCTTCTGGCTTTACACCCGCTTTATCCATCATTTCACGATATGGCTTACAATCTTCGTATACGTGTTTAATTTGTTTTACGATTTTTTCAGACTGTAATTTTTCAATGTCTTCTCTTGACATTGTTTCAATTTCCGGTTGAAAATACTTTGTCATAATCTTTCCCTTTTTCTTTCTAATTTCTTCCTAATATAAATGCTTTTTTATTTATTTCCAAGAATTTGGCTGGTACGCAATCTTCAATTGCCTTTAACCATTTTTCTTCAGAAATCTCATCAAAGTATCTTGATAAACGACCCATCAAGACAATATTAACTGCTTTAGATGAACCTGCCTGTGTTGCCAGTGATAAACAATCCATCGCATCCACTTTGATATCTAAAGCTTCCATTTTCTCAATTAAATTTTCTGGATAGGTAGCAGCTCCTGTAATAACTGGCATTGGATCTACTTCCTGGGTATTCACTACGATTCGTCCATCTTCTTTTAAGTAAGAAACATAACGAGCTGCCTCTAACTTTTCAAATGATACGATAAAATCCGCTTCGCCTTTATCAATAATAGGAGAATATACTTTATCTCCAAAGCGAACATAAGTAACGACTGATCCACCACGCTGGCTCATACCGTGCACTTCACTAACCTTTACATCGTATCCTTCTGTCAACAATAAATGGCCTAATAACTTACTAGCCAATAGAGAACCTTGTCCTCCAACTCCAACAATCATAATATTCTTAGTCATTTCTTGTCACCACCTCTAAAGCGTCAAAATGGCACATTTGGCTACATACACCACATCCAACACATAATGTATTGTCAATAACAGCTTTTCCATTCTTAACAGAAATAGCTGGACATCCTAAACGCATACATGATTTACATCCGACACACTTATCGCTATGAGCAATAATTGGTGGATTATGTTTAACATACTTCAATAAAGCACATGGTCTTCTTGAAATAATAACAGATGGTTCATTGGCAGCCAATTCTTCTTTTAAAACCTTGTCACAAGCCGCTAAATCATAAGGGTCTACAATAGATACTCGATTGAATCCCATTGCTTTACATAAAGCTTCTAGATTAATCTTTCCAGCTGGATCTCCTTTAATATTGTATCCAGTTGTTGGATTTTGTTGATGACCCGTCATACCTGTAATTGAGTTATCTAAAATAATAACAGTTGAATTACTTTGGTTGTAAGCAATATTGGCAAGACCCGTCATACCAGAGTGCATAAATGTTGAATCACCAATTACAGCAACTGTTTTACCTTCTGATTCTTCACCTAAGGCTTTATTAAATCCATGAATAGAAGAAATGGAAGCACCCATACATAAAGTCATTTCCATTGCACTAAGTGGTGCAACAGCTCCTAATGTATAACATCCAATATCACCTAATACAGTGCATTTATTCTTAGATAGTGTATAGAATAATCCTCTATGAGGACAACCTGCACACATAACAGGTGGACGTCCTGGTAAAGTTTCTTCTAATGTTTTATAAGTTGGAACATTCACTCCCAATTTTTCAGCAATTAAATTCTGAGAGAATTCTCCACACATTGGTAATACATCTTTTCCAGTCACTGTTAATCCTAATTGTTTACAGTGATTTTCAATAATTGGATCCAACTCTTCAACAACAACTAATTTCTTCACTTTTGAAGCAAAATCAGTAATTAAAGTCGTTGGTAACGGATTTGCCATTCCTAGTTTTAAAATAGAAACACTATCACCAAATACTTCTTTGGCATATTGATAAGAAGTGGATGAAGTAATAATACCTAACTCACTTCCATTCATTTCCACTTTATTGAAAGGACAGTTATTGGCATAATCAATTAACTTTTGAGTTCTTTCTTCTACAACAGGGTGACGCTTAATCGCATTTCCTGGCATCATTACATATTTGGCAATGTTCTTTTGATAAGGAATGGTTTCTGGAACCACTCTTTCATGTGTATCCACAATACTTTGTGAGTGCGATACACGCGTACACATCTTCATAATGACAGGTGTGTCAAATTTTTCGGATAACTCAAATGCCATCTTGGCAAAATCATACGCTTCTTGTGAGTCAGATGGTTCTAACATTGGAACTTTAGAAGCAATCGCATGATGTCTTGAATCTTGTTCGTTTTGTGATGAGTGCATTCCTGCATCATCTGCAACGCAAATCACAAGTCCACCATTCACACCCGTATAAGATGCTGTATATAAAGGGTCAGCAGCAACGTTTAATCCAACGTGCTTCATTCCACAAAAACTTCTTTTCCCTGCTAAAGATGCTCCAAAGGCAACTTCCATCGCAACTTTTTCATTAGGGGCCCATTCACAATAAATCTCATCATATTTAGCGGCTTCTTCCGTAACTTCTGTACTAGGAGTTCCTGGATAAGAAGAAACAACGGATACGCCTGCTTCATATAATCCTCTTGCGAATGCTGCATTTCCCAGCATAAGCTGTTTCATTTTCTTTCCTCCTTACTACTTGAAAACGATATTCTACAAAATTTTAACATATTTTCAATCAGAGTGAAACGTTTTCATACAATTTTATTGTTTTTCATAGTTTTTCACAAAAAGAGCAGAAATATACTTGTAAGGATCAACTTATAAAATTAAAATTGATTTATAAGGAGATTACACTCATGGACTTATCTAAAAAATTTAATTTCAAGTATTCTTTAACACAAGCTTTATTCTTTGGATCCTATTGTGCTTTAATGGGATACGCATCTGTTTATTTATTAGCGAATGGTTTTTCTAACTCTGTCATTGGAACGGTTTTAGCTCTTACAAGTATCATTGGTGTCTTTACTCAACCAGCCATCGCAACCTATGCCGATAAACATCCAGATGTGAGTCTACGCAAATTGATTTTACTTTTTATGATAGGCGCTGTGATTCTATCAGCCATCATTTTCTTCCTGCATGGAAAATCCGCTATCCTTTTAGTTGTATTCGTCTCTATTGTCACTTTTATGGGAACCATCATGCCACTCGTCAATTCCCTTCCATACAAGCTAGAGGAAGTCGGTATTAAAATCAATTTTGGCCTGGCACGTGGCATGGGAAGCATCACATACGCTATTGTATCCATTGTCGTAGGCTATTTAGTGGAAGCCTTTGGAAGCAGTCTACTTCCTATCATTTACTTTATTTTTAATGTTTTATTGACACTTGTGGTATACACATTCATTATTCCTCAGCCAGATAAAACCATAAAAAAAGAAGAAGTAAAAAAAGAAGACGGACAATCGATTTCCATTTTCCAATTTGTTGTACGCTATAAAAAGTTCATGATTTTTATTTTAGGAACCTTGTTGATTTATTTTACGCATACTCTTATCAACAACTTCTTTATCCAAGTATTACGACCTATTGGAGGAACAGAAAGCCAAATGGGAACTGCCATCTTTATTGCAGCTGCCGTTGAACTTCCAGCTATGGCTGTTTTTGATAAGCTAAGAGAAAAGATTGGGTGTACCAACCTGATTAAAATTGCGGTCATTATTTGGAGTGTTAAACACATTATCACTTGGTTAGCTCCAAACATCATTGTGATCTATTTAGCCCAGATACTACAAATGGCTTCCTTTGCCATTGTTACACCCGCCGGTGTTGCTTATGTAAACGCAACGATTAATGGAAATGATGTTGTTAAGGGACAATCCATGTTGACAATGGGAATGTCAGCCAGTGGAATCATTGCCAATTTTGCTGGTGGTATTCTGCTTGATGCAATTGGAGTTTCCAGTGTACTCTTTATTGGAGCCATCGTATCCATCATAGGAACAATCGTTACCATCTTCGCATTAGATCCAGTCAAATAAATTGAGGAGTGAAATTCACTCCTCATTTTTTTATTCTGCATTCTTTAAAGCATCACTCTTTGGAATTTTATTAATTTTATAATACTGAATAGCAGATATAAGTGCATAACACACAATTCCTATGAATACCATTTCTACAAAACAGCTATAATCAATCATGTAAGGAATATATCCTGTCATTTCCGTGTAAATATAACTACTGAATGCCCAAGCCAGTACATGATCAATAATAGGAATCGATATCAATAATGAAAGCACAACGACAATCGAAGTCGATAGAATATACAATAAACTAATCTCCGTATTGGTAAATCCCAGAATTTTTGTCATAGAAATTGATTGTGCATTCTTTTCAATAATTTGTTTACTTAAGATATACATCAACAACAAAAACATTATGATACCGAAATATTTTATTAATCCCATAAAATCACCCATTGAGACTTTCATCTGATCTGCTAATTTTGTCAAATCGCTAACATCAATGATTGTCATAACAGCATCCGAATCAATATCGTCTAATTTTTCATTGCTGAAATACCCATTAAAGTAAGTATCGCTCTCTTTAAAAGTCGTACGATACTCATCAATTGGCATTAAAACAAGTAAACCACCTTCATAGTCATAGATATCATCTACTTCTAATGAATATACTTTTCCATTATAAGCATCCTTTAGAGTAAAAGAATCCCCTTTTCCTAATTGAAACTTATTGGCAAATGCACTAGAAATTAATACTTTCCCTGAAGAAATATCTTGTGTAATATATTCACTGTTCTTTTCTATTCCATAAACAGAAATTTCATCCTCCAGATAGTTTTCATTGGTTGTATTTAAAGATGTCATACAGAATTTTTCAGCCTGTTGATTCTCTGTTTCTACTTCTTCCTTTAAGACATATTGATAATCACAGATACGGGCATCAACGCTGCTTTGTGAATAATTATCCAGCAATGGTCCAAACATCAATCCAAAGACAACCAAAGCTCCTCCTAAGAAAATTCCCAAAAACAAAGTAAGGTAATTAGGAATATTCTGAAATAATATTCTTAACTTAAAACGATTCATAATCTTCATTTTAGGACTTAAAGGGAATGCTTTTCGATTCTTCTTTCTGGATAAGTCTTTGCGGATAAACTTTAATGGAGAAAGACTTAATTTACGAATCAAAACGAATAAATTAATTCCAAACATTAATACAATCGGAATAATCGTTGTATCAATAAAGGCTTCCATATTAAACAAGGATTCATATGTAGCCAACGAATACGAATTATAATAAACATCTTTAAAGAAATCTTCTAATAGCGTATATCCTAAAATATTACCTATAATAGCCGCTATGAAAGTAATCATAACTGGCAATACCATATAATGAGCAATCAATTCCCCTTTTGTATAACCAGATGCTCGTAAAGTTCCGATAATTGTCGATTCAGACGTAATTGTATTTGAAATCGTAACCGCAAAGACAAAAGCTAGCACCGCTACAACAATGTAGTCAAACAATACAAACATTGCTTTATCACTGCCGGCATCATCCCCCACAAAGTTAACCGCCTGATTTAAGTAACGTGGCAAATAATCTTCTACATCCAAAATACGATCTTCAATTGTATCTAAACATTCTTTTGCCTGATCTAATTCCTTTTGAGAAGCATCAAATGCTTTTTGAATATCTTTTGTAGTAATCTCAATTGGATCTAAATCCAAGTCTGAATCCGATACATCAAATTCTTCTTCTAAATCAATTCCCTGAGCATCTAGAGCACTGTTAATCATTGTTAGTAGAGTTTTTCTTCCAGATTCTGTATTATAGCCAGAAAGAGAGCCATATTGCGATTCCATTTTTTCTAGTACTTCATGAACCAGTCTTAACTTACCAGCATCAATGGCTTCCTCTACTAAGTTTTTGTCATATTCTTTTATGACATCCTCTAAAACATCTGTAAAATCATCACTTTTACTTTTTGCCTTTTGTTTATCTGTTCTCTCAATTGTTTCTGGATATGTCCATGCATAATTATAAGTGATATGAGTTGAATTTAAATATTCAATTCCTTCTTTGCTCATAGAAGCCACCCCAAAATTAATGGAATCAAACATGGAATCGGATGCCTTTTCAAACAGACTACTGTAGTCTACCATCGCAATCATTCCAGTCACTTTAAATTCTTTCTTATTTAATGTGATCGTATCTCCTATTTCAATATTGGCATTGCGAGCAAACATTCGATCTAATACGATTTCATTTTTCTTAGATGCCATTGTTCCACTCATTAGACATTCTAAATCAACTTCTTCACGATTTTGATAAATTCGCAAAGTGGCACCTGATTCTAAATTTTCTTCATAGTAATTTAGATTATATAAAGTAACATTTCCTTTTTCTTCTAAAGAGGACTGTACTGATTCTGGTAGTTCCATATTAAAAGATAAATGACCATCTTCTAAGTTATATTTAGTAAATCCTTCATAATAGGTAGAAACAACGCTGTTATCAGCAACTAAAAACCCGGATACTAAAGAAATTAAAAGAACCATAAACATAAAGATCACGAAATATTTACCAAAATCATGTTTTAATTCTCTAAGAATTCTTTTATTTAATGGATTCTTCATACGCTTACCAATCCAATTCTTCTGCTGAGATTTTCTTTTCATTACGATAATTCTTACGTACTTTTCCATCACGTAAAGCAATTACTCGATCGGCAATATTTTTAATGGCTTCATTATGGGTAACAATGATAATTGTATTTCCATACTTTTGATTGATATCCTGAATTAATTTTAAGATTTCTTTCGATGTAGTATAATCCAAAGCTCCTGTTGGTTCATCGCATAATAAAATATCTGGATTTTTTATAATCGCTCTTCCTATGGATGTACGCTGCTGTTGACCACCTGATAATTGATTTGGGCGTTTCTTTTGTTGATCAGCAATGCCTAATGTCTCTAATAATTCATCAGTGTTTAATGGATGCTTGGAAAGATAAGCTCCAATTTCAACATTTTCACGAATAGTCAAATCGGGAATTAAATTGTACATTTGGAATACATATCCTAAATGATTTCTACGATACTGTGTTAGTTTCTTTTCATTCATATCCACTATTTTCTTTCCATCAATGGATACATATCCTTCATCGGCTGAGTCAATACCTCCAATAATGTTCAACAAAGTAGACTTTCCAGAACCAGATGGTCCTAACAATACACATATCTCTCCTTTTTCAATTTCCAAGTTGATGCCTCTTAATACATCCACTCGGCTTTCACCTTCACCATAGTGTTTTTGTATATTATTTAATTCTATAAACATAGATTTACCTCCTAACATATGAACATTTGTTCATATGTTTATAGTTATATTAGACTAACTATCTATATATGTCAATAGAAAGTTAGAAGAAACTAATTTTATATTTTTTATTCCTTTTGTTTATAGAAATTGACGCATAAAAAAGGTGACTCTACTGTCACCTCTTAAAATTATTCTGATTTGAATAAATCGTAGTAAGCAATCATTGATTTAATCAAGTTAATCAAAGATTTGTTTGTTCCATTTAATGCAATGTTACCATATGAAGCAATGGAATATTTTAGTTCAAAGTTTTCCGCTTTAACTTCGTACTTATTATAGATGTTTTCTACATTATTGATTGTGATAACTGTATAATTCCCTTCTGTTGTTGTTTCTACTTCTTGCTTATCCACATAGAAGGTTCCACTTCCTCTAAAGTATAACTTTAATCCAGGTGTAGAAGTTAGTACAAGTCTAGCTCCTACAAAAGAGATTGAATCATTTTGATCATCTAATTCATAAACATTTGTACTTAAATCAATATCGTTTAATGAATTAATGTTTGTTGGTTCAGATGCTGTATTGTATCCAAAGTAATCCTGTGTATACTTACCATATGTCAACATGGTTCTAGCAATAGATACATCCTCTGCACTAAATTCAGATGGATCATCGATTATATAATTCGCATATCCTTCAACCGTAAATTCATATTCATCGGATATTGCCTTTCCTTTTTTATCAAACAGTTGTGCTTTAATTGTACTTGTCATGTCTTTAACGGATACATTGCAAGTAAAGACTCTGCAATCCCTGTCAATGGATGATTCAGATACAGAAACCGTTTGTGTTGTTCCATTTGGCAAGGTAAACAACATATAATCCGTTTTTTCTGCATTGGTGATGCTCATATAGAAGTTAACACCGATGGACCCAGACAAACTTAATGTATAACCCTTAAGTATTGATGTAGATTTTTCTGGAACACAATCATAATGGATACTGGCATTTTTTAAGTAATCATTTTCCGTTCCAAAAGTAATAGAATTCCATTGTGCTTCAGAACCAGTATAATATACATCTTCCAAACTTGAGCAACTAGCGAATGCATAAATGCCTATACTTGTAACACTATCCGGAATCGTGATGCTTGTTAGTTCTGTACATTCGCAGAATACATGATTATTTATACTTGTTATGCTATCTGGTAACGTAACGTTTGTCAGGCTTGTGCATCCAAAGAATGCCTCGATTCCTATATTTGTAACACTATTTGGTATTGTGACGCTCGTTAGGCCTGTACAGTCTCTGAATGCGTCATCTCCAATGCTAGTAACACTGTTTGGTATTGCGATACTTGTTAAACCTGTACATTTTCTGAATGCGTCATTTCCAATGCTGGTAATACTATATGGTATTGTGATACTTGTTAAACCGGTACACCCAGAGAACGCATATTTTTGTATGCTTGTGACGCTATATGGTATTGTGATGCTTGTTAGGCCTATACATCCGGCGAATGCATCAATTCCTATACTTGTAACAGTATTTGGAATCACAGTATTTTTACACCCAAAAACTAATGTATTTGTTGCCGTTTCTATAATCGCATTGCAGTCATTCCTGCTATCATACACTGTATTCTTATTATCAACAGTGATGCTTGTTAGGCTTGTACATTCATAGAATGCCTCAATACCCAAATCAGTAACACTATATGGTATTGTGATGCTTGTCAATTTTGTACATTCAGAGAATGCATAGCTTCCAATACTTGTAACACTATCTGGTATCGTAACAGTTGTTAATCCCGAACATTCAGAGAATGCATATTCATCAATGCTTGTAACTTTATCAGGTATTGTGATACTTGTTAATTTCAAACATCCAGCAAATGCACGATCACCAATGCTTGTAAGATTATCTGGTAATGTAATACTCGTTAAGCTTTTACAAATATGGAATGCATGGTCTTTTATACTTGTTACACTATCTGGCATCGCAACGCTTGTTAATTCTGTACAGTCATAGAACGCCCAATCTCCTATACTAGTAACCTCATCTTCAATTACTACAGATTTTATTGAAGATTGATAAGATTTCCAAGGTATAGATGAGTAGTCAAAAGAATTCATTTCACCTGTTCCACTAATTGTTAAAGTATTCTTGTCATCCAATGTCCAGATAAGATTATCTCCACATGTACCTGAGTCTTTAGCGTTTATTATTAGGTTATACTGTTTTCTAGTAATATGATATTTTACTGTTAAATCCTTGGAATCATCATAATAATTCCAATAACTTTCCCATCCTTCTAATTTACTAGTTGCATCCGTATAAATAACTAAAGCACTAGAACATCCATAGAACGGTGAAGTACTATAGCTTGATGCACTAATTGTGGTTACAGTTGATGGAATATAGATACTGGTTAATCCTGTACATCCAGAGAAAGCATAATCTCCAATGCTTGTAACTTCATCTTCGATCACTACTGATTTTATTGAAGATTTATACGAATCCCAAGGAACATCTGTACTAGATGAATAATCCGTCATTTCACCTGTTCCACTAATTGTTAGAGTATTTTCATTATCTAATGTCCAGATAAGATTATCTCCACATGCCCCTGAGTCTTTCGCATTCATTATTTGGTTATACTGATTTCTAGTAATATGATACTTTACCTCTAATGCAGCAACACTGGTATAATAGTTCCAATAGTTTCCCCATCCATCTAATTTACTACTTGCATCCGTATAGATAACTAAAGTATTAGAGCATTCATAAAATAGTGAATAGCCGTAGTTTGGCGCATTAATTGTGGTTACAGTTGATGGAATATAGATACTAGTTAATCCTGTACAACCTTGAAATGCACATTCACCTATACTTGTTACGCTATCCGGTATTGTAATACTTGTTAATTCTTTGCATTCTCTGAAGGCTGAGTCTGCTATGCTTGTTACAGAAGAGGGTATAACCGTATTCTTACAACCACTTATTAATTCATTTGTTGATGTTTTTATAATAGCATTACAATTATCTCTACTATCATAAACAGTATTGTCTTCATCAACAGAGATACTTGCTAAATTTGTACATCCAGTGAATATACCACTTCCTATACTTGTTACACTTTTTGATATCGTTACGCTTGTTAATCCTGTACAATTAGAGAATGCATAATTTCCTATAGTAGCTACTTCATCTGGTATTGTAATACTTGTTAATCCTGTACAATTAGAGAATGCATATGTTTCTATGCTTGTTACGTTCTTTGATATTGTGACACTTGTTAAGTTTGTGCAATTATAGAATGCAGATTGTTCTATGCTTGTTACACTATCTGGCATTACAACGCTTGTTAAATTTGTACAATTAGAGAATGCATTACTTCCAATATTTGTTACTCCTTCTCCAATTATTACTGTTTTTATTGAAGATTTGTCAGAATACCAAGGAACAGAATTAGGTGATGAATAAGAAGGCATATCACCCGTACCAACAATTGTTAAAGTTCCAGAATTGTCTAAAGTCCAAATGAGGTTATCTCCAAAAGATGCATTGTTTGCTTCTTCTGTCGCTACTTCTTCAACTATTTGTTGTTCTTCTTGTTCAGATGTTAATTGTTCTTCTATCTCTTGGCCAGACTCTTCTTCGTTCTGTGCATAAGTCGGCATACAATACATACCTGCCATAGCCAATGACAAAATTAAACTGAATACAGTTTTGATTATTCTTTTTATATTATTATTTTTATTCATAGATAACACCCTCACACTAAACCATCTTCAAAACAATGTTACCCCTACACGAAACTATTTTTCAAGACAAAGTTAAATAGATTACGAATTGAACAAAGAAAAAAGATGGTCCTTACAACCATCCCATTCTTGTTTCGTAATTCTTTATAGTTTCCACATTCTGCATTTCAACACTATTCAACATATCGGAAGTAAAAGCATCCGGAGAAATATATCCATCATACCAGCTCTTAGAATTAAAGTAGGCTTGAATATAATCCGTTGAAAATAAGCGATGATTACGCGCATAAATTTCATTTCGCGCATATAGACATTCTTCTTGTGATAGTCCATATAATTCAGATTCCGAAATCACACGTGTACTACTATCTGCAATGATATAATCATTCGAAACAGAAGTCTGTACTTCTTGTGTTTGTTGTTGTTCTTCCTGTTCAACTTCATTGTTCTCACTTACAGAATCATCTACTGTATCTTCTTTTTCTACTGTATTCTCTATCACAACTTCTTCTTTTGTATTCTTTTTCATATAGATGAAATCACAAATACAGCCAACAATACACATAACCACAACAATTAATGCGATGATCTTTAATCCATTTTTATTGGTTGTCGTACTAGTTTTAATATTCTTTACTTCTTCTACAACATTTGATTCGTTCTCTTCTTTTAACTGATTTTGTGAAATCTCTTGAATTTTATTTTCATCAATATTTTTTTCTACCTTTGTTCCACAAAACTGACAAAAAGAAGAATCATCTGGTATTACTTTTCCACAATTTCTACAATACATATATACCTCTTATTTAATATCATGCCATTCGCCTTTTTCATCTTTATATTGAGTTCCACTACTATTTACCTGAACTGTATGACGGGCTCCGTACGTATCTGTAATATATCCCCCAACTGCTTTTCCATTTATATACTGAGTTGTGATAGTAGCTGGTCCTTGATAAGTTGCGACCTTCCAAATAGCTGGTATAAAGAACAGACATATTTTCATCGCAACGCCTAATCCAACAATTACCATATCCTTAATGACTTTCTTTTTCAGAAAATCTGGACATTTACAATAGGCATCATAATAAAGAAATAGTCCGATTCCAAATAGTAGAGCACATCCTATAGTTCCAATAAATAAAGGTGTTTCCCGACTAATGGAAACGAAAGCTGAGACAATAGATGCCAAATATAAAAATAATCCAGCCATTGTGAAATCCATTGCCAAATAGGCTTTTACTCTTCCAAATGCATTAAAATACTTATACGGTGCTAGAGCCTTGCTTTCTTGTGTCGCACAAAAAGCACAAGCAATTAAAAATACAACCGGAAATATCATTAATAAACTTTCCATACTTCTCTCCTCTAAGTTCTGTGATTTATCTTGAATTACTATACATGAAAAATGGTTCTGTTTAAATCTCAACCTCCAATTATGTCTGGTTGAAAACAGAACCTGTATGATGAAAGGGACTCTTTCCCTTTTTGTACTTTTATTGTATGAATTTTAAATATATCTTCAAGAATTGTGGAAAAATTGGTTTAAATTTTGTCTTACCTAAACCATCTATGACGTTTAATAAAGATAATCTCAATAATAATAATCAAAGCGCATAAACCAAAGACAATAAAATATCCATTTGCTGAATATAGTTCTGGCATGTTGACAAAGTTCATTCCATACCATCCAGTAATTAATGTTAAAGGAGCCATGACAGAAGTAACGACGGTCAAAATCTGCATAACATCATTTTGCCTTGAAGCCACACGAGAAGCATGTAAATCCATTAACTGTTTGGCATAGTCTTCTACCAAAGAGGATAATGCCTCTAATCGTTCTACCTTACGATACAAACGTCCAATGCAGTCTTCTTCCTCTTCCATTTGCACCATCTTACAAAACTCTTGAATATCCTCTAGAGCTTCTAATAACTGATCATAATAACGAGTAAAACGAGATACATTTTTTCGAGCTTCGAATATCTTTACATCATCGTTTTTATCACTTTCCTCAAAAATTAAGTCCTCTAAGTCCTTCAGTTCTTCTTCTTCGTTTTGTAGGTAATAAAAATCATCCTTAATCACATACGATAAAACTTCATATAATGTTAGTACACCAAATTTATCCTCATTTTCTGCCGAACGAATGGTATGAAGTTCTAATTTTATTTTTTCAGGAACATCAATTAAATATAAGCCTTCATTGCTGGTACAAAAACCAAAAGTTGTATTTTTCCCAAACACTTCTTTGCTGGGCATAACAATTTGTCCACAGATAATCGAATCATCAACAATTTCTGCCTTACAGAAACGTCGATGTTTTAATCCATCCAGCAATAAAAAAACTTCTTCATCAATATGTTTTAATTCTTCAATAGTAATGCAACGATAATTATGATCCATACTCTCACTCCAATACTTATTCTATCACTTGAAAGATTATAAGAAAAAATAAAATTCATCTTTTAATATAATTTAATATGTACTTCTCCTGAAGATAACACTTTTTCTTGTCCATTATCCTCTACAATCAATTCAAAGTTTTTGTCAATGTCTTTAGCGAATACCGTTTTTAATCCATTAGGGGTTGTGATTTGTACTTCTTTATTTAAGATAAAGTTATGGTCTTTATAACTTTGATAGTAGTCTTCTTTATTCCAATTACGATAATATTTCATAAAGGATTGAATAAAAGCAGCAGCCAATTTATTTTTTCCATCATTGATTCTTTCGGTAAAAAGACAGCCCGCAATATCCTTAATGTCTTGTGGAAATCCATTTTCAGGAGCATAGACATTAAAACCTATACCTAGTACAACATAATCCATTAATAAATTTTCCATAGAAATAGAAGCTTCGGATAAAATACCTACCACTTTCTTTCCATTCAAGAAAATATCATTGATCCATTTAATTTTAGGCTCTAGCCCAAATGATTCCATAGCTTCACAAGCAGCCACACCGGCCATCGATGTGATATTGGTTGCCTCCATTGGAGAATAAGGAGGTCGTAAGAGAATAGACATATATAGTCCTGTTCTTTCTGGTGAATAAAAAGAATGTCCTGTTCTTCCCTTTCCCTGTGTTTGCATTCCAGATATCAGAATATATCCTTCTTTTTGCCCCGCAATGGCTTGTTGCACAGTTAACGTATTAGTAGAAGTGACACAAGTTTCTACATGAATATCCAATGAATCATCTTTTAAATACTTTTGAATGCCTTCCACCGATAAAATATCCGATTCTAAACTGAGTGAATACCCTTTATTTGAAATGGCATCAATCTTATATCCTTCTGACTGTAGTTTTTTTATTGCTTTCCAAATCGCATTACGGGATACATTACATACCTTGGCAATTTCTTCTCCAGAAAAATATTGTCCTTTATTTTCTTCTAATAATTTTAATACCTCAGCTTTTGTAGACATAAAAAACTCCTAAAAGAAGGATAATCCCTTCTTACTAATAATTATAAAGATTTATAAAAAGCAATCAATAAAGAAAAAAAACTCGAAAGTTCGAGTTTTTACATTCCAAATATCTTCAGCATGAAACCAGCAGCAACAGCCGATCCAATAACACCAGCAACATTAGGTCCCATAGCGTGCATCAACAAGAAGTTCTTTGGATTTGCTTTTTGACCTTCTACCTGCGCAACACGTGCTGCCATAGGTACAGCCGATACACCAGCAGAACCAATTAATGGGTTAATCTTTCCACCGCTCAATTTATACATGATTTTTCCAAAAAGTAAACCACCAGCTGTTGATAACATGAAGGCTAATAAACCTAAAACAATAATCTTAATTGTATCCAATGATAAGAATGTAGCAGCAGTTGCTTTACATCCAACAGATAACCCTAAAGCAATTGTAACAATATTCATTAAAGCATTTTGTGCTGTATCACTTAAACGATCGGTTACCATACATTCTTTGAATAAGTTTCCTAACATCAACATTCCGATTAATGGTGCTGTATCCGGAATCAATAAGACAACAAATATCATAACAACAATTGGGAAAATAATTTTTTCTGTCTTAGTGACATTTCTTAATTGTTTCATTTCTGTCTTACGTTCTTCTTCCGTTGTCAACAACTTCATTAGTGGAGGTTGAATCATTGGAATCAAAGCCATGTAAGAATAAGCTGCAATCGCAATAGCAGGTAGATAATCAGCTGCCAAACGAGAAGCAACTAAGATAGAAGTTGGACCGTCAGCTCCACCAATAACACCAATTGCCGCAGCAACTTGTGGATCAAATCCTAAAACCAAAGCAAGTAAGAAGGCAGTAAAAATACCTAATTGAGCAGCAGCCCCTAACAATAAAGAAGAAGGACGGCTAATCAATGGTCCAAAATCAGTCATCGCTCCAATTCCCATAAAGATAATAGAAGGATAAACTGCATAGTTAACACCTTGATACAATACCCACATGAAACCAACACTGTGATCACTTGGTCCATCTAAGATTCCTGTGGAAGGGAAGTTACAGAATAGAACCCCAATCGCAATAGGAACCAATAATAAAGGTTCATATTTTTTGACAATCCCCATGTACAATAATAGACATCCGACTGCCAACATAATTAATTGACGAGGATCTTGTACTAACCCTGCAAATCCACTGGATGCGAACAGGGAGCCTAAAATCCCAAAAAATGAAATTTCCATAACTCTTACCTCTCTTATTGAATAGTAGCTAAGATATCGTCCGTTTGAACAGATTGACCTTTATTTACTAAAACAGAAGTAACCGTTCCATCTTTAGGACAAACAATTTCATTTTCCATCTTCATAGCTTCTAGAATAAATAAAATTTCTCCTGCTTTCACAGCTTGCCCTTGTGAAACATTTACAGACAAGATAGTTCCAGGCATTGGAGATTTAACTGGATCACCAGGCCCCGCATTAGCAGATGCTGCTGGTTGAGCAGGTGCAGGTGCTGGAGCAGCTTGTTGTTGAACAGGAGCTGCCTGACTAACAGGTGCAGCATTTACTTGTACATCGCCGATGTAATTAGCAACTGCATTTCCTTTTTCTACTTCAACTTCATATTTTTTTCCATTTAAAGTAACAATGTATTTCATACTCTTATTCCTCCTCTAATAACGTAATCTTCTTAAAGATTAAGTTTTCTAGTGGAATTTGTGTCTGATCACTAATAATAGCCATAATACATGCTGCTGTCTTAGTATCCACATCCACTAATTGAATTTCCCCACAGTATTCAAACATAGTATCTGCAGTATGCTGTGTTGTAGGAAATAAAGGTGCTTCCTCTTCTTTTGCTTCCACTGGCTTTTTATTTTGTGCTGCTTCAACAACCTTTGACATAATCATAACGATTACCATCAATAAAGACAGCATAATAAAGACAGTAAGAAATCCATAGATTGCGATTTGAAGACCCTGAAGTAATGTCAACTCTTGAATCATAATTATTCAACCTCTCTGATTGTATATGATACTTTAAGAGCTTTCTTTTCTTCACGTTTTTCAAAGAATTTTTCAGCAATTGTTGGGAATAAGATATAGCTTAATACAGTCTCTTCATTTTCAGCATAAGAGCCTAAATAAGATACTGCATCTGTAATTTCAGAAGTTAATGTTTCAGCATAACGTCCTTCAATTGGTTTTTCATTACCTAAAGCTAACTTCACTAAGTCTTGGTTGATTTCACCAGGTGCTTTTCCATATTCTCCACGTAAGTAGGCTTTTACTTCTTTTGAAATATAAGAATAACGTCCGTATAAAACATTCATTACAGCTTGTACACCAACCATTTGACTCATTGGAGTAACTAGTGGTGGATAACCTAAATCTTTACGAACTTTTGGTGTTTCAATTAATACTTCATCTAAACGATCCAAAGCATCTTGTTGTGTTAACTGAGCAATTAAGTTTGACAACATTCCACCAGGAATTTGATAATTCAAAGCGTCAATGTTTGTTCCCATAACTTTTGGACTCAAGATACCTTCCGATAAGAATCTTTCTTTTACAGGAATAAAGTGATCATTGATTGTTTTCAACAAATCAAAGTTAACACCTGTTTTAATTCCCATAGCATCTAATGCATAAACTGTAGATTCTGTAGCAGGTTGACTCGTTCCACCGCTTAGACAAGAAATTGCTGTGTCAATCACATCAACTCCAGCTTCAATGGCTTTCATATAAGTCATTTGTGCTAAACCAGTTGTACAGTGTGTATGAAGTACAATAGGAATGTTGACATTTTTCTTTAATGCGCTGATTAAATCATAAGCTTCTTGAGGTTGTAAGATACCAGCCATATCTTTAACACAGATAGAATGACATCCCATAGCCTCTAATTCTTTTCCTAATTCTACAAAGGCATCCAATGTATGAATTGGTGATACAGTATAACAGATAGTTCCTTGTGCATGACCACCTGCTTTAATACATTCATCAACGGCAACTTTAATATTTGTATAGTCGTTTAAAGCATCAAAAATACGAATAATATCAATACCGTTTTTAATGGAATCACGAACAAATGCACGTACTGTTGCATCTGAATAGTGGTGATATCCTAAAATATTTTGTCCACGTAACAACATTTGTAGTTTTGTGTTCTTTACTTTTGAGCGGATGAAACGAAGTCTCTCCCATGGATCCTCTTCTAAATAACGAAGACATGAATCGAAAGTGGCTCCACCCCAGCATTCTAAGGAATAATAACCAGCCTGGTCCATTGTTTCTAGAATATCTTCAAAATCAGAACGTGGCATACGAGTCGCAATTAAAGATTGTTGCGCATCACGTAATACTGTTTCAGTAATTTTTACTTCTTGCATAAATTTCACACTCTTTCTATCTAAATCCTTCAAATTTCAGTGTATAAAAATACACCTCGCGTTATAAGATAACATACTTTAGATTCCTTTTTAAGTAAAAATTAAGCTTTTTGCGACTATTTTCAAATCTTGAAAAAAGTTAAACGCTTACATTCTTTTTTTGCGAAAAATCAAAAAAAATCAGCCAATATTTTTTGACTGATTTTACTTATCTTCATGGGTCAATATATTGTCATAATTCTTTTCCCACCATCGCTTAGGTTCAGGTTCAAACCAATCAGGTTCAAATAAGATTTTTACATCTACTTTACTGCCATGGGTTTCCAATATCGCATAGCTTGGAGGATTGCCATCCCGAGGTAACCATAAAGAACCGGGATTTAATAAAAGGATACCATCACGATGGGTGATTTCTGAAACATGTGTATGTCCATAACATACAATATCGCATTTATTCGTTAGACCTTTTAAATACATTGAATCTTTGCGATACGCATATGTGCATCGATGAGAATGGGTCATAAATATTTTATGGCCATGGTCCAAATAGACAATTCTCTCATTTTCAAAATCGCCAAAATAATCGTTATTGCCACGCACAAATACCCAGCCAGGAAATAATCGCGGATCATCTTCTAAATCACCACAATGCAAAAAGGCATCCGCATCGGGATGCATTTCTTGTAGCTTGAATAATAAATTATTTCTTCCGTGCGAATCACTGACAACAATAACTTTCATAAAATTCCTATTCTATCTTAGTTAATCCGGCTTCTTCCAAACATTGATGATTCTTTTGCAGCTTTTTGGCATTTTTCTTTCCCACATAACGAAGCACATATGGTTGAAAAATATGATTTGTTTGGTCTTCTTTTCCTTCAGGATAGCGAATCACAAACCCATATCGATACGCATTTTCTTCCAACCATTCAATAGTCGCTGTACTGTATTGCTTATCATCCATCATTGTCTGATAATCATAGCTTTCAAATACATTTGCTTGTTGGCACATATCAATCCAGTCCTGAGCCTGTGATAAAACAATTGTATAACCTAACTGGATTTCATCCTGCCCAGCTTTATTCATGAAATAAGCAATATTATCACCATATTTTTCTTCCATCATTGTATACTTATTCAAAACTTCTTCATAACTCAAATAGCCATTAGCAAATGTTAAAGAAGAGGCCATCGTCTTTGAATAAGAATCCAGCAAAGACTGCAGATTTTTTGTGATTGTTTCCTGTACAGTTATATTAGAAAAAGTGGTTAAAGAAGTCGGAACATACTTATAAACCGAATGATTACTATCCAAAAGAAGCATGGTCTGCTCAGGATTTGTAATAAGATGTAAATCTTCATTTAAGACTTGTTCCGTTTCAAAGAATGTTGTCAAATCGTTATAACTATAATAAGTTACCATATCATTAAAAGTGGATGAAGAAATATTAGAACGATATCGATTCACAAAATTCACAATGTATTCATTGTCTGCATCCTGACATGTTTTAGCTGTATAATACAGATTGGTATTACGAATATTGAAGCCCTCAATCGCAATAAAATCCAGGAACTTTTCCGGTTCAATTTGCTGATTGATCATATAGTTAATGTCATCACTGCTTAAATATTCTAGTATAATTTCACGATTTTCTTCCGTGGCATAACTATAACGAGCCAATGGATCATAACTTTCATTCATTTTTAAATAACACCCACAGGCAACCGCAAAACAAACAACAATTAATAGTATTCTTGAAGCCAAAGTTTTCTTATCTAGTTTCATGTCAAAATTATAGCACATTTATTTCTTTTCATGCAGTTTGACATAAAGGTTTAATGCAACTTGTTTAGGCAATACCTTTTCTAGTTGTTGAATGGATGCTGATTTCATATTCTTAACCGAGCCAAATTCTTTCATTAAAGCCTTTTTACGAGATGGCCCAACACCTTCTACAGTATCCAGAATAGATTTTGTCATTCCCTTTCCTCTTAGCTTTCTATGATAACTAATCGCAAAGCGATGCACTTCATCCTGCATACGTGTCAACAAGAAAAATAAAGGATCTTCTTTATCCAAAGGAATCTCTTCTAAATCTTCATTTAATAAAGCTCTGGTGCTGTGTTTATCATCCTTAACTAATCCAGCAATGCGAATATTCAAATCCAGCATCTCTTTAATATCTTTAGCAGCCTGAATCTGCAAAACGCCTCCATCAACCAACAATAAATCCGGCATCGGTTTATGTTCAGTAAGAAGGCGAAAATATCTTCGATATATAGCTTCTTTCATGCTGTCTAAATCAGAAACATAAGTATCTAACTTATAATGCCGATATTGATTTTTATCTGGAAGACCATCTCTATAGACTACTAAACCAGATACATTATAAGCACCTTGTATATGTGAGTTATCAAACAATTCCACCGTATGAATTTCATCCTGGAAGATTTCATTTAAATGCTGATTGGCAATCTCTAAATTTCGATCTTTTCTAGCAATCAGGGCAAACTTTTGTTCGTGAGCTTCCCTGGCATTTTTAATGACTAAATCAACTAATTTTTTCTTCTCTCCTCTTTGTGGAATTTTCACATGGCATTCTAACACTTCTTCTAAAATCTCAATTGGTGTATCAATGGGCACTAGAATTTCTTTAGGAAGAATGTTGTTTTCATAATACTGTAAGATAAAACTCACAAAGGCATCCATGGTTTCTTCATAAATAGGAAGAATGGTAAAGGTCCTTTCAATTAGCTTTCCTTGACGAATAAAGAACCCTTGAAAAGACACATATCCTTTATCCTCATAAAAGCCAAATACATCCCGATCAATTCGATCTTTAAAATCAATGGTTTGTTTTTCTTTGACATATTGAATAGCACTTATCGATTCATGAATTTCCTGTGCTTTTTCAAATTGTAGACTTTCAACGGCTTCATTCATCTTTTTTTGCAGCTCATCCAATACTTCTTTTGTATCACCTTGTAGAAATTTACGAACCTGATTGCGCAGTTTTTGATTTTCACCAGGATTTATTTCTTGTATACATGGACCTAAACATTGGTGCATATGGTAATACAAACAAGGCTTATTGCCAATCTTGTTGCACTTGCGAATTGGAAAAGTTGTATTAATAATTCGAACCATCTCATTTGCGCTGCTTGAACTTGGATAAGGACCAAAATATGTATCTTTTTTATTTTTTGTGTTTCGCGTTACCATGACACGAAAGTTCTCATCATGGCTCATCACAATATAGGGATACGAAGAATCATCCATCAACATAATATTGTAAGGTGGACGATGTTTTTTAATTAAATTAATTTCTAACAACAACGCTTCTTTTTCACTGCTCGTTACAATAAATTCAAAATCATCAATTTTAGAAACTAATTTTGTTGTTTTATAGTTATGAGCACCATGAAAATAGGAACGAACCCGATTTTTTAAAATCTTTGCCTTTCCCACATATAATATATTTTGATACTTATCTTTCATGATGTAACAGCCTGGCTTATCTGGAAGCAGGGCTAATTTATCATTCAAGTTCTGTGAAACACTCATAATCCCTCTATTTCAACACAACAATTGTGGCACCTAATCCTCCTTCACCAGGACCCGCACTTGTTTTCGATACCACCATTGGATGTCTATCCAAATCTTGCCAAACGGCATTTCGTAAAGCACCTGTTCCCATACCATGAATAATACGGACTTGTTTGATATGGTGATACACCGCCTGATCAATGTAGTTATCCAAAGCTTGTATTCCTTCTTCCACATGCATACCAATTAAATTCAGTTCCAAAGGAAAACGTGTAAAGGTTTTATCCGTATGTTCTTTTCGTACAGCTTTTTGAATCTGCGGTTTATGGATTTTATGAAGACGATTCATCTTTACCTTCATTTTCATTCCATTGGTTAAGATTGTTACGTCTTTTTTACGGATATCCAATATTTCTCCATGGGTATTTAAACCTTCAACTTGTACATAATCCCCAACTTTTAGCTCTTCTTGTTGATCCGTCTCAATTTCTAAATCTGGCTGCAGCATGTGCATTTGATGAAGTAATTCACTTTGTTGATGCGTTTGCCTTGAGGATTTCAAAGATTTTAACTGTTGAATAATCTCATTGGCTTCTTTTTCTTTCTTTTCAAGTAATTCTTGAAGTTGGATTTCGTAATTCTCTTCTAATTCCTTATTTTTCTTTTCCCATCGTAACTTTTCTTGATTGGCCTCTTTTTGTATACGATGCGCATCTGCAATCAAATGATGGAAACGCTCTTTTTCTTTCAGTGCTTCATTTTGAAGCTTTTCGAGTTTCTCTAGCTCTTTTTGTGAGTCTTCTTCATTCTGTGATTTATAATATTGAGCTCTTTTTAGTATAGAATCTTTTAAATGATATTGTGATGCGATTAAAAAAGCATAACTAGCACCCGATACACCAGGTACATACTTATAAGTTGGCTTAAGAGTTTCATCATCAAATTCTACACTTGACACCAGCACATGAGGATTGGTCTTACCAAATGTCTTTACTTGTGAATAGTGAGTCGATGTAATCACGGTACAATTTTTATCAATCAAATATTCTAATACAGCCGTTGCCAAAGAGGCTCCTTCTAAGGGATCTGTTCCATTTCCAATCTCATCCAGTAAAACAAAAGAGCGATCATCACAAGAAGCACAAATCGTTGATAATTTGGATACATGTGAAGAGAATGTGGATAAATTATTTAATATAGATTGATTATCTCCAATATCTAACCATATTGATTCAAAATAGGGAATCGAAGCATGGTGACAAAGAACTGGAAATCCAGCATGAGATAAAGCCACAAATAGACCAATTGTTTTTAAAGTCACTGTCTTTCCACCCATATTGGGTCCACTAATCATTAAACAGTTCTCATCGGATTTTAAAACATATGTATTGGCTACACATTTCTTTTCATCAATTAAAGGATGAGAAGCATGTTCTAAGCGTAAAGCTCTGGAATTGGAATGAAGAATAGGAATACATCCATCATAACGTATCGCCCATTTTGCCTTTGTGAAAGCAATATCGATAACGGTCATAGTTTCAATATCCGATAAAATAAATAAAGACTTTTTATCTACTTTTTTTGATAATTCTTTACAGATTCTTCTCTTTTCTTCTTCAATTTCCATTTGAATACTTTGAATCTGATTGTTCATTTCAACAAATTCACCAGGTTCAATATAAGCAGCCAAGCCACTTTGAGATTGTCCATGAATCATTCCGCCGAAATGATTTTTGTCCTGAATTTTAACCAATACACATAATCTTCCTTGAATGGTTGTCGTCATGTTTTCCATTAAATAGGAACTATTGTTTTTTAAAAAGCGACGACCTTTCTCCTGCAAAGACAAACGAGTATCTACTAGTTGCTTATATTTTCTTTTTAGAGTTTGCGTGGCATCGTTTTTTATTTCTCCACTCATATCGATCATAGCTTGAATTTGTTTAATTAAATCATTACAACTGTCCATTGATTCGCATAAGTCTTTTAATAATTCACATTCGCTTTGAGCAATATTGGCTTTTAAATTTTTTACACTGACCAGTAAAGAAGACACATCATATAATTCCTGACAAGTCAGTGTCATTTGTTTCTGTGCTTTTTTTACAGCTACTGTCACATCTATACAGCCACCCATAGAAGCTGTCGAACCAGATTGAAATAATTCCATTGCTTCTTTGGCATAATCTAAATCTTGTTGAATAGATAATTTATCAAAAGTCGGTAAAGCATTCAAAATAGCCTCTTTTGCGCAAGAAAAAGAGGCAAAGGTGGCAATTTGAGATAAAACCTGATTATAGTCAATGGCTTGATTTAATTCTTGCAGAAATTCTTCTCTATCTCTAGTCATCTATTCCAACAACCTTTCTATTGGAAATCATAAAATCTTTAATATACATAAGAGGGGTATTGTTGATAAAATCATTTCCATTACCAACAAATGGTAACATGCACAGTAAACAAACAATGGCATAAATAATACATACTTTCAACAATCCTACCAATACGCCTAATAAGCGGTTAATCAACTTTAATGTTTTAAACCGTCTAAAAATTTTCTTTAAAAGAAATTCAATAAAATAATACAGAATGCGAAAAATCACAAAACAAATCACAAACCATAAAATACTATTGACGGTATGCATTACTTCTTCTTTTTCTGTATATAGAGGAAGTTTTGTTGCCATATCTGTGCAAAGTGTAAAAGAGTAATAAGCAATTCCTATGGCAGCTACTACATCCAAAGCTTGAAAAAAGACACCCTTTCGATAGGCGCGAATTAAAATCCATACACCAACTGCAAATAAGATGGCCATATATATTGTGTAATATTCTTTACTTAATGTCATACAAACATTTTATGCGAAAAAAGACTTCTTGACAAATATTATGATAAACTTAAAGTATGAACACAATAACCCAAACAATGACAAAAGAAGAGATTATTCAGCTAAAAGAAAGAATGAAGCCATTTATTCTAAAAGAAAGCCAGCCACAATACACTTATTATCAAATCAAATGCAAAGAATGTACGATTACAGCTTATACCAGTGGGAAAGTTGTCTTTCAGGGAAAAGATGTAAGTTGGCTTCAAAAAGATAATGAAACAAAAAAAGAAATCTATCCCCAAGCTGGCAGTGATGAAGTAGGCACAGGAGACTATTTTGGCCCTGTTGTTGTCGCTAGTTGTATCGTGAATCAAAATATTGAATACTTAAAATCTTTAAAGATTCAAGATTCAAAACAAATCAAAGATGAAACCATTCGAAAACTAGCACCCCTAATTATGGAAAACTGTAAGTATTCTATATTAGTGGTATCCAATGAAAAGTACAATCAAATCCATGGCAATAGAAACATGGTAGACATTAAATGTCAGTTGCATAATCAAGCGTATGTTAATTTAGTTCATAAAGGCTATACATTACCTGATTTGATTGTGATTGACCAGTTTGTACAAGAAAAATCGTATTATCGCTACCTTCAATTCAATAAAGAAGTCATTCACGGCATTCACTTTGAAACAAAAGCCGAGAATAAATACCTAGCAGTAGCCTGTGCATCTATATTAGCTCGTAATGCATTTTTAGAACATTTGGATAAAATGGAAGAGAAATATGATTTTACCTTTCAAAAAGGAGCCGGGTCCATTGTTGATACATGTGGTAAAGAATTTGTGTCTAAATATGGAGAAGATGAATTAAAAAAAGTGGCAAAACTTCATTTTGCCAATACAAAAAAAATATTAGAATCATAAAAAAGTCCCAAAAGGACTTTTTTTAAAATACATGATTTTTCTTTAATTTATACATTGTATCAACAATAATTTGATGATCATCTTCATGTTTTAATCCAGAAACACAGATTGTTCCCCTGATTTCTTCCTGAACTATAATAGGAAATCCACCACCCATTAAAATAGAATCAGAATCTGTATTTGTTAAATATGCATAATAAGAACAATGGCCACAATTATAAACCATTTTTTCTTTACGAATTAACCATTCTTCTTCATTTTTCATTGGTAACAGATATTGAAAAAGCAATAATCCATCATATTGAATGCGAATACCCATTTTATATTTATAATTTTTCTTAGCCCATTTTACGAGTTCTTCGCCAATCAAAAGAGCATATTCTGGTTTAAACTTTTCAAAGGATAATTCCTTTTCTACTTTTAATAATTCTTCTATCATAAAAATTTCTCCAGCATATGAATGCGATAGGCATCATTTCCTAATTCTTCTTTTGTATTTAATGTCTGTATTTTTTGTATGTCATCTTGATCCAAATAAAAATCAAATATATCTAAATTCTGCATCATTCTTTCTTTTGAATGAGAAGATGGAATAACAACTATATTATTTTGTGTTTGCCAACGTAAAATAATCTGAGAAACTGATTTATTATATTTCTGAGCAATCTCTGTTAAGACTTCATTTGAAAATATTCCATTTTTCCCTTGGGCAAAAGATTGCCATGCTTCCATGATAATTTGATGTTTATTCAAAAATTCTCTTTCTGGATTTCTATGCAGAAATGGAGAACATTGAATTTGATTGATACTTGGTTTTATTTTTGAAAAAGTCATCAGATTCAACAACTGATCATTGAAAAAATTGCTGACACCAATGGCGCGAATTAAGCCTTCTTCATATAATTCTTCTAACGCTTTCCATGCACCCATATAATCACCAAATGGATAATGAATTAAATATAAATCAATATATTCTAAATCTAGATTTTTTAATGTCTGATAGAATCCTTCCTTAGCTTTCTTGTATGAATTACAGTCAAACCATAGTTTCGATACAATGAATAATTCACTTCGATCAACACCACATTTCTTAATGCCTTGAGCAATAATATCTTCATTGCCGTAAATAGATGCACTATCAAACATACGATATCCACATTGGACAGCCATTTTGAATAATTCAACGCCTTCTTGTCCTTTTAAAGGCATCGTTCCAAATCCAACAATTGGCATTTTAACTTGACCATGTAAAAGTACATATTCCATTTTCATTTCTCCTTTTTTCATTTACAATTATAGTATAGTCAGTTAGAGTTACTCGAGGTCAAGAAAAAAATGAAAACATTAAAAGAAGTTTGTCAAATAACGGGATTAAGTGAGCACACAATACGTTATTACAGTGATTTAGGATTAATTCCCCAGTTGAAAAGAGATAATTTAAATCGTCGCCAATTTACCCAGGAAAATATAGAATGGCTCAATGGAGTCAAATATCTTAGAAGTTTAGGAATGTCATTAAAAGAAATAAAAAGATATGAAACTTTATGCATGATTGAAGGCGATGAAGCCATAAAGGAAAGATATGAAATCATATTGAAGCAATTAGATATTGCGAAAAAAGAACTAGAAATTGCCAAGCAACGCATTCTGTTTTTAGAAAAAAAAGCCAATGAGAACAAACTGATTTTAGAGCATAAAGCAAATGATATTAAAAATCCAGCAAAAAAAGGAAAAGGAGCATAAGCTCCTTCTACCCTCTAATAATCTTTACATCAATTTTTGTTTCATGAGGCAATTGAATATATTCGACATGAGCATCATCAAACATCTTTTTTGAGGCGATATTGGTATCGGTTCCATTGTACTTATCACTTTCATAAATTACTTTTGTGATGCCAGATTGAATAATGGCTTTGGCACACTCATTGCACGGAAATAAAGAAACATAAATAGTACAACCAGACAAATTTTGAATACTGTTTAGAATCGCATTTAGTTCTGCATGTACGACAAAAGCATACTTGGTATCAAGTGTTTGCCCTTCTCTATCCCATGGATACAAATCATCATCACAACCTCTTGGAAACCCATTGTATCCCAAACCTACAACTCTTTTATCCTTATTGACAATGCAGGCACCTACCTGAGTATTAGGATCTTTTGAGCGCATAGCGCTTAAATGTGCCATACTCATAAAATATTCATCCCAACTTAATACATCTATTTTTTTCATCATTCATTGTCCTCCAGTTCTTTTAGGACTCTTTCAAATTCAGCTTCTAAAGGAATTTCAAACGTCATTTTTTCTTTTGTTGATGGGTGGATAAATTCCAGCTTGTTAGCATGAAGTAATTGTCCATTGGTTTCAATTGTCTTTCTTGGCCCATAAGTAGGATCTCCTGCAATGGGATGCCCGATATAAGCCATATGAACACGAATTTGATGCGTACGTCCTGTTTCCAATTGACACTGTACATAGCTAAACTCTTTGAAATTTTTTAATACATTAAAATGAGTAATCGCATCTTTTGAATTCTTCGATGTCACTTCCATTTTCTTTCTGTCTTTATCGCTTCTTCCAATAGGAGCATGAATGGTTCCATATTCATGTTCAAATGGATGATGAACAATGGCCACATATTGCCGATGACAAGTCTTATCCTGTAATTGCTGGCTAATCGAATTATGCGCCATATCATTTTTACATACCACCAGCAAGCCAGAAGTATCTTTGTCAATTCGATGAACAATCCCCGGTCTTTCTACCCCGTTGATTCCACTCAAATCTGTGCAATGATACAACAAAGCATTGACTAAAGTCCCACTATAATGACCAGCCGCCGGATGAACCACCATCCCCTTTGGCTTATTGATCACAATGACATCATGATCTTCATACACAATGTCTAAAGGGATGTTTTCTGGTAAGACTTCTGTGGATTCTAGCTCTGGTATTTGAACTGTAATTACATCATTTAATTGACATGTATAGCTAGGTTTTAATGGTTTATCATTCATAGTTACCAATTTTTCATCAAAGATATCTTTTACTCTTTTTCTTGAGAAATCAAATTGAGTTGCTAAAACCTTGTCCAAACGATTTCCTTGTAAGTTTTCATCTATTTGGATGCTTCTTGTTTCCATTTTTGTTTCTCCTTTACTTCATCATAAATCATTAAAATAATTAATAATCCAAACCCACATGTAATACAGATATCCGCTACATTAAATACTGGAAAAGCATAGGAGCCAATATAAACACCAATAAAATCACGAACATACGATAAAGTCATACGATCGATAAAATTTCCAATTGCTCCCGCAAATACGAGTACATAACAGATACGATAATGCCAGTCTTTTGTTGTTCCATAAAGATAAGCAATAAAGATTAAAGCAACTATCGTAATCAGTCCAAAAAATACATTTCCAAAGCCTTCAAATAAACTAAATGCAGCCCCTGTGTTTTGTACATAGGTAATATATAAAAGATTTGGAATCACATCTAAATGTTGGTAAAGGGAAAAATTGGAAACAATATAGCTTTTCGTATATTGATCCAAACCAAGTAACAATACAACACAAACAATTGCGATTCCTATTTGTTTAAAATTAACTTTCATTCTATCCTTCCTTGTCTTTTTCCATTCTACCATAATAAAAAGGGAAAACGAATATTCCCTTTACCATTTATTTCTTACTTTCTCGCAGAAAGCATACATGTTCTTGATTTCTAATTTTGTTCCATCATCCAAAATGACATAGCCATTCCAATACCCATGTACCTGATGCGATTTCATGCCTACAACTCCCATAAAAATCAGTCCTGATTCATGGTCAAAGGTTGGTGTCATAATTAAATCTAAACGACCCGTTTCCGATTTAAAGTGCCAAGGTTTCATATATCCAATTACTTCAGGGTCTTCCATGACTTTCACCTTACCTATCTTATGACATTTTCCATCATAGAATAAGGCTGTTTCAGAAGCATAAGAATCATCACCAAACCCCCATGTAAGTTCAAACCCGAACAATTTTCCATTAATACGGCTTGTTCCATTTGCCCAATACCAATAATTTGAATAAGGCCAAACGCCCCTTCCCCAATCCATAACAGTAAACGTATTTTCATCACTAAAATTGAGTGTCTTTCCCTTTACTTTAACGAATCCTTTGGTTGGCATGCAGTTAATTTTTTGGGTCAGGAAAAATTGTCCTTCTTTTTCAAAAGGAGTCGCAATGGTCAAACTTTCATGTCCTTTTTGGCGTTGTGCAAACAAGTCAATTTCAAATTTTTTATTTTCGACTTTTCCTTTAAAGTATAAATGATGACCTTTATAATCCACTTTGAATTCTACTTTCCGTCCAAATTTCTCATAGATAAAATGAGAAGGTTCATCTGCATTTCCATCTAACTGATCTTTGTTTGGAGTAAACAATTCAACAATCGAATCTGTATAACTCTTCCCTTTTCTCAAGTCACAAATTTCAGCTGTAATAGCCGAAGCAAAAGAAATATCAAAGAAATTTAAGACCACCATGTATCTTCCATTCGATATCTGATAGTAATTCCATTCCTTGATTTGCCATTTGGATGCTGATATATTCTCCCGATTATAAATAAAATTGTTGTGCTTGCTGTAACCAGGATGTGCTAAGTTCCCTTTTTCATCTAACAAAGGAACCATTTCCTTTATTTCATGTTGATTTTTCAAAAGTACCGCCTTCTTTTAAAACTAAATGTTCAAGCCTCTTTCTTTATTGATCCATCCATGTCTTGTCCACCAATCCATGGCATTTTCTATACTAGGAAAGAATTTTGTCATAATATCATTATAGAAACAATCTGCAAAACAGATAGTTCCTAAAATGGTCAAAATCCAGAAATATTTATCATCACCGATTTTATTTCTAAGCCAATTGAAGATTGGTAAAACAAATTCAATCAATATTACACCAGATAGAGCAAATACGGCAACAGATCGGAAGCAAATAAATCCATTGATATTTCCCCAGTTCCAAATTTCAGTATTATAGTCCCAACTTCTAAATCCATCCATTGTTACATACATCAACCAGCCAACTATATACTCAAAGGCTCCACATACAATACCACTAATCAAAGCTGTTTTAATAGGATGTCCTTTTAACTTATGGCATAAGAAATAAATAAAGATTCCCCCATATCCATAGATTTGGATAAATGGGCCAAAACAAGTTCCTCTACGTAACCATATTCCATCATTAATTCGATAAAATATAGTCTCATAAATAAATCCATATGTACAAGAAACAAAAAATAAGCCCAATAAAGTAGCAATAAGTATTTTCAATTCTTTTTTATTTTTCATATATAACTCCTTCGCTATACCTATTATAGTATTTTTTTTATGAAAGAAAAAGCCGATTAGTCGGCTTTAAATTCTTCTCTTAGAAGATCGCTTAGGAAACTTTGTAGGTGTAGCCACTTCTTTTTTTGCGTTTTTATCTACACGTCTCATTAATCCAGTTAAATCGAGAGCATCATCATCTGTGGCAGGTTTTATTTGTACTAAAATACTGTCTGTATCTTCATTCACATCTCGTGTCACATTTATTATTTGTTCTTCCATTTTATCTTCCTCTTGATTCGCTTGTTCAACAATAGTTTCCAAAGTTTTTTCTTCTATCTCATCTTGCACAGGAACACGATTGATTTCTTCAATAACGATTTTCAACTCTTCTTGTTGATTATCTTCTTCTATTTTTTCAACAATTTGTTCTGATTCAGCTTCTACATCATCAACACTTTCTTCTACCACTTGGGCAACATCTTCTGTAATTTCTTCAACAGTCTGTTGTTTATCAGCAATTTCTTCTATCTCATCTTGTACAGGAGCACGATTGATTTCTTCAACAACGATTTCCAACTCTTCTTGTTGATTATCTTCTTCTATTTTCTCAACAATTTGTTCTGGTTCAGCTTCTACATCGTCAACACTTTCTTCTACCACTTGTACAACATCTTCTGTAATTTCTTCAACAACTTGTTGCTCTTCAGCAACTTCTTCTGTCTCAACTTGTACAGGAGCACGATTCATTTCTTCAACAACGATTTCCAACTCTTCTTGTTGATTATCTTCTTCTATTTTTT